>Ga0179587_10000005_pt1 | contig 127075 bp, 118 predicted proteins | sample CZODoug2_1_08_16_FD_185932 | JGI IMG/M metagenome (GOLD analysis project Ga0179587, IMG submission 185932) | Vadose zone soil fungal communities from Angelo Coast Range Reserve, California, USA - CZODoug2_1_08_16fungal | ecosystem: Environmental > Terrestrial > Soil > Vadose zone | place...
AAATCCGGATGGCCTTTGAACAGAATGCCGAACAGGTCGAAAGCCTCGCGCTCGAACCAATTGGCGCCGGCCCAGATTCCCGTCACCGAGTCGACCATGGGTTGCTCGTCGTCGGCGCAAAACACCCGCAGGCGCAGCCGCTGATTCAGTGAAATCGACAGCAGATGATAGACCACCGCAAAGCGGCGTCCCGGCGCCAAGTCACCGACGCGCGGCGCGCCACGTGCCACGCCGCGGCTGAAGCCGGAGGATGTCGCGCTCTGCGTGTTCCACTCGTCACGGCCATGCGAGAGATAATCAACCCCGCACACATCCATGCACATTTCGAATTTAAGATCTGCCGCATCGCGCAGCAGCGCGGCGGCGCTCAGCAGCTCCTGCGCAGGAACCTCGTAAGTCAGTTCACCGACGTGATTTGCGACGCGGGTCAAGTTGCCCGGCAAAGCCGCGGTAATCGCTTGATCTAGCGTTTCGAGGCGGGTCGGTGTTGCAACCGCCGCCGTGATGCCCGATCCCAAGCTCATCGAATGATCGCCTTGTTGCGCTTGATCTTGTTCTGCAGCTGGATGATGCCGTAAAGCAGTGCCTCCGCGGTGGGCGGGCAGCCCGGAACATACACATCCACCGGCACGATGCGGTCGCAACCTCGAACCACGGCATAGGAATAATGATAGTAACCCCCGCCGTTGGCGCAGGAGCCCATGGAGATCACCCAACGCGGCTCGGTCATCTGGTCGTACACTTTACGCAGCGCCGGCGCCATTTTATTGACCAGCGTGCCGGCGACGATCATGACGTCGGATTGCCGGGGGCTCGGCCGGAAAATGATGCCGAATCGATCCTGATCGTAACGGGAGGCGCCGGCATGCATCATCTCGACCGCGCAACACGCCAATCCAAAGGTCATCGGCCACAGCGATCCGGTTCGCGCCCAATTGATGAGCTTGTCGACGCTGGTCACCTCGAAGCCGCGCACGGTGTTGTCGGCCTCTAATCCCACTCCAGCGCCCCTTTCTTGTAGTCATAGGCCAGCGCCACCACCAGCACCAACGCGAAAATCAGCATGGCGAGGAGTCCGAAGGTGCCGGTGATCTTGAGCGAAACCGCCCAGGGAAAGAAAAACGCGATCTCCAAATCGAACACGATGAAAATGATGGCCACCAGGTAGTAGCGGACGTCGAAGCGCATGCGCGAGTCTTCGAAAGCCTCAAAGCCGCACTCATAGGGTGACAGTTTTTCGGCATCGGGCCGGCGCGGCCCCAATATCCAACCGACGGTAAACAGCGCCAGGCCCAGAACCGTGGCTAATCCCAAGAAAATCAATATCGGTAAATACTGTCGCAACATTATCGGCGCCGTTGACTGCACGGATTGACCATAATTGTATCAGGCGCAAGTATGTTGCGTCGCGCGGAACCACTCGGATGTTCCGCGCGACAATGTTGGTGCCGACGGCCGGACTCGAACCGGCACAGGTTGCCCCACTAGCCCCTCAAACTAGCGCGTCTACCAATTTCGCCACGTCGGCTTGGATTTTCATGGGCTTCGCCCAAACTTTCCCCGGGGTTCGCGGACGAACCCCGTCAATTCAGCGGCGCTTCGCGCCGGCAAGAATGATTCAGTCACTAACTATTTACTTCGGCGGTTCCGTCGGTTTCTGTTCGACAGGCGGTGGCGTTGGCGTCGGCGAAGTCGCAGGTGCCGCCGGCGGCGCCTTGGAAGGCGCTGCAGCGGCGGCTTGCGCGGCACGCTCCAATACCGACGTCGGCTCAACGGTTGCATGCGAGCCGATATACGCCAGACTCAAACTGGTGACGAAGAACAGTGCCGCAAACACCGCCGTTAATTTCGAAAACAAGGTGCTGGTGCCACGCGCACCAAACACGGTGCCCGATGCACCCGAACCGAATCCGGCTCCCGCCTCCGCACCCTTGCCACGCTGCAGCAGCACCAGCGCGATAATCATCAGCGCAAGTAATACATGCACGCCCAAAATCACACCACGCAACATAAAAAATCTCTTTAGTGACGAACGGCCGCGGCCGCGCAAATCTGTCGAAACTCATCGGCGCTCAAGGAGGCGCCACCCACCAAGCCACCGTCCACATCGGGCATTGCGAATAGCTCTGCGGCATTGCCGGCTTTCACGCTGCCGCCATAAAGGATGCGCAAACGGTCCGCCATCTTAGCATCATGCGCAGCGATGCGACTGCGCAGGAACGCATGCACCGCCTGGGCCTGTTCGGGCGAGGCGGTACGGCCTGTGCCGATGGCCCAGACAGGCTCGTAAGCCAGCACCGCGTCGGCAAAGCCCCCGACGCCGTGCATCGCGATCACGGCATCGACTTGCCGTCCCACCACCAATTCGGTTTGCTTCGCCTCGCGCTCCTCCAGGGTTTCCCCGACGCACAGCACCGGCGTAAGTCCCCCTGCCAAGGCCGCCGCAAACTTGCGCGCCACCAAGGCATCGTCCTCGTGGTACCAGCGACGTCGTTCCGAATGCCCCACAATGACGTAGCTGCACCCCACGTCCTTGAGCATGGCCGCGCCCACTTGGCCCGTAAAGGCCCCGCCGGACTCGGCGCAGACATCCTGCGCGCCGACCAGGATCCGTCCCTCCTCCAGGACCCGGACCGCATCGGCGAGATAAACATAGGGCGGAAACACCACGACGTCGATCGGCCAGTCCGGCCGGACATAACCCTCCAACTCGGCGAGCAACGCCCGATTGGTGGCCTGTGACCCGTGCATTTTCCAATTGCCCGCGACCATCGGACGACGCATAGCCTACCTTCGGGCATTTTGCCCTGCGGGAAAGGCGGCGAAGATTAGCCGCGCCGCCGGGTAACTGCAAGCCCCCGCTAGGAATTAAAGCTGGAAGCCGTTTCGACCGCGGCGGCGATATCCTTGGCGCCCTGCTTGACGAGACCGGCATCGGAGCCCTCCACCATGACCCGGATAACCGGCTCGGTGCCCGAGGGCCGCAGCACAATTCGCCCGCGGCCTTTGAGCCGCAGCTCTACGTCTTCGACCACCCGTGCCACCTCGGGCTCGGTCAGCGGATCGAAGCGCCTGGCAACCCGCACATTCAGCAGCACCTGCGGATACTTCTTCATGCCTGCGGCGAGTTCGGCCAATCCTGATCCGGTTTGCTTCATGATGGCGAGCACTTGAAGGGCGCTGATCAGCCCGTCGCCGGTGGTGGTCTTGTCCAAGCACAAGATGTGACCTGAGGTTTCTCCGCCCAAGGTTCCGCCCGCCTGATTGAGCATGGCGAGCACATTGCGATCACCCACTTGAGCGCGCAGGAATTCGATGCCGCGTTCCGCGAGCCCATGTTCCAGCCCTAGATTGCTCATCACGGTGCCGACCACGGGGCCCTTCAGTTCGCCGGCAAGTCGTCGGGCAATGGCCAGGATGAACAGCAGTTGGTCGCCATCCACGCAGCGCCCAAGCTCATCCACCATCACGACTCGATCGCCATCGCCGTCGAGCGCCAGCCCGACTTGAGCGCGCACCCCGGGCACCGTGAGCTGCAGAAGTTCGGGTGATGTGGATCCACAGCCGTCGTTGATATTACGGCCGTTCGGCGAGCAGCCGATGGGTACGATTTCCGCGCCCAAGTCGGCCAGCACCCGCGGAGCCACCTTGTAGCCCGCGCCGTTGGCGCAGTCGATCACGATCTTGTAACCCTTCAAGCTCATGCCGGACGGAATGGTCGAGGCGCAAAAGTCCTGATACTGCGTGCGGCTGCGGTCGATGCGTATCGCTTTGCCCAGGTGCTGTGATTCTTGCGTGACCACGGACAGCCCCAGCAAGCGCTCGATTTCATGCTCGACAAGGTCGGACAGCTTGCTGCCCATGGCATCGAAGAACTTGATGCCGTTGTCTTGATAGGGATTGTGCGACGCGCTGATGACCACGCCGAAGCTGCACCCGAGACGTTGAGTCATATAGGCGATGCCGGGCGTCGGCAGTGGTCCGATCAGCATGACATCCACGCCCGCCGCGACGAATCCCGCTTCCAGCGCCGACTCGAACATGTAGCCTGACACCCGCGTGTCCTTGCCGATGAGAACACGCCCGCCGCCGGGGCTCAGGACGCGCGCGGCCGCGCTGGCCAGGCGCAGGGCAAAGTCCACTGTCATCGGCGCGGTGCCGACGCGGCCGCGCACGCCATCGGTGCCGAACAAATTGGTCAAGTTTCGAGTCCCTGCAGCACCGCGCTGACACAGCGTATGGCATCGCGCGTCGGCCCCACATCGTGGGTACGAATGATCCGTGCGCCGCCCGCCACCGCCAGTGCCGCCAATCCTAAGCCGCCGTACAGACGATCATTGACCGCCTTCCCCAGAATCTTACCGATGACGCTCTTGCGCGAAACGCCGACCAGCAGCGGCGCGCCGAGCGCGGCAAATCGCGACAGCTCCTTCAATAGCGTCAAATTGTGCTCCAAGCTCTTGCCAAACCCAAAACCAGGATCGAAGGCGATGCCCTCAGCCGCGATGCCGGCATTCATGCAAGCCTGCCGTTCGCGCAACAGGAATTCGCTGACCTCACCCACCACGTCATTATAGTGCGGACTTTCTTGCATCGTACGCGGCTCGCCTTGCATGTGCATGAGACACACGCCGGCTTGACTCTCGGCCGCGACCGCGCGGGCGCCCGGTTCCCGCAAGGCATAGACATCGTTGATGATGCAGGCGCCCGCTGCGACCGCCGCTTTCATGACGCCGGGCTTCGAACTATCGATGGAAATGGCAACATCGCAACTCGCCGCGATCGCCTCGATGACGGGAAGCACACGCGCGATTTCCACCGACTCTTCCACCGCAAGCGCGCCCGGACGAGTCGATTGCCCCCCCACATCGATGATGGCCGCGCCCTCCGCCGCCATTTGCCGCGCACGCTCGAGCGCCGCGTCCGTCTCCGCAAACCGCCCGCCATCGGAAAACGAATCCGGCGTGACATTGAGAATCCCCATGACGACGGGCCGCGTCAGATCAATCGTGCGATGTCGGCAACGCCAATGCATGGGCGACATTAGACTTTGGGGTACGGGAAGCCGGAAGGCAACGAAGAGGCACAGTTGCCTTCCGGCTTCCCGTGCCCCGAAGCGATGAATATCGGCCCGCTCATCGTCGGCGCGACGAGGTCATGGATAGCAGTGAATGTCATTCGCGGCCGTCGGCTTGGGCAGTCTTTTTCGGCCCGTGATTTTGAATGACTGTGATCTGCTCGAGGGTATGGGCGGCTTCGAGGGCACTGCTGCCTTTTGTGCCCTCGAGGCCGTCTATACCCCCGGGCTGGCCACCGCCAATTAAATTCGCGTTCCCGAGATCTAGTGTTGACCAGCAGGGTTGACCAGCGGCGGCGCCGGCTTCTCAGCCGAAGGACCGCGCGGCGTCGGTGTCGGTGTATCGTCCCAGTCGCGCGGCGGCCGCGGCGCGCGGCCTTCCATGATGTCCTTGATCATTTCCTCATCGATGGTCTCGTACTTGATCAAGGCCTCCGACATGGTCTGCAGCTTGTCCATATTGGTCTGCAGAATCTTGTACGCGCGTTGGTAATTGCTGTCGATGACGCGGCGCACCTCTTCGTCGATCACATGCGCGGTCACATCCGATACCTGCTTGTGCTGCGTGACGCTGCGGCCCAGGAACACCTCACCGGACTCTTCGCTGTACGTCTGAGGACCCAGCCGATCCGACAGACCCCAGCGCGTAACCATGTTGCGCGCCAGTTCCGTGGCGCGTTCGATGTCGTTGGACGCGCCTGTGGTGACGGCGTCGGCGCCGAACACCAACTCTTCGGCGATGCGGCCGCCGAACAATGTCGCGATCCGGCTCTCGAGCTGGCGCTTGCTGGTGCTGTAGCGATCCGCTTCCGGCAGGAACATGGTCACGCCGAGTGCGCGTCCGCGCGGAATGATGGTCACTTTGTACACCGGATCGTGCTCGGGCACGCTCAAGCCCACGATGGCATGTCCCGACTCGTGATAAGCGGTATTGCGCTTCTCTTCCTCGGTCATGACCATGGACCGGCGCTCGGCGCCCATCATGATCTTATCCTTGGCGCGCTCGAACTCTTCCATGGTCACCGAACGCTTGTTGCCGCGCGCCGCGAACAGCGCGGCCTCGTTGACCAGATTGGCGAGATCCGCGCCCGAGAAACCCGGCGTGCCGCGCGCAATCACCGACGGCTTGACGTTATCGCCGAGCGGTACCTTGCGCATGTGAACCTTCAGGATCTGCTCGCGGCCGCGAACGTCGGGCAGCGGCACGACCACTTGGCGATCGAAACGGCCTGGACGCAGCAGCGCCGGATCGAGCACATCGGGCCGGTTGGTGGCCGCGATGACAATGATGCCTTCGTTGCCCTCGAAACCATCCATCTCGACCAGCAACTGGTTCAAGGTCTGCTCGCGCTCGTCGTGGCCGCCGCCCAAGCCTGCGCCGCGATGCCGGCCGACGGCGTCGATTTCATCGATGAAGATGATGCAGGGAGCGTGCTTCTTGGCCTGTTCGAACATGTCGCGCACGCGCGAAGCGCCCACGCCGACGAACATCTCGACGAAATCCGAGCCCGAAATGGTGAAAAAGGGCACTTTGGCTTCGCCGGCGATGGCGCGCGCCAGCAGGGTCTTGCCCGTGCCGGGCGAGCCGACCATCAGTACGCCTTTCGGTATCTTGCCGCCAAGTTTCTGGAACTTGCCGGGATCTTTCAAGAAATCGACGATTTCGACGACTTCTTGCTTGGCCTCCTCGACCCCTGCCACATCGGCAAAGGTAATGTTGACCTGATCCTCGCCGAGCAGCCGTGCACGGCTCTTGCCGAAGGACATGGCCCCCCTGCCGCCGGAAGCGCCTTGCATCTGGCGCATGAAGTACGCCCAGAAGCCAATGAGAATCAATATCGGAAAGGCCGATATCAGCAGCTGCAGGAAGACCGACTGCTGCTTGGGCGGCTCGCCGCCGAATTTGACGCCCTGTGCCGACAACAGGCCAATCAGGGCACCGTTGTTGGTTTCAGGATTGAATGTGACAAATTGCTCGCCGGAGCGGCGTTTGCCTTCGATGATCTCGCCTTTGAGCGTGACCGACTCGACAGTGCCGCTCTTCACCTCGGTGAGGAATTGCGAGTAGATGATCTGTGACGGCTGGCCCGTGCGCATGCCGAATTGGCTGAAAATCGCCAGCAGGATCACTGCCAAGGCGACCCACAAGAGAATTTGTTTCGTCAAATCGTTCAAGTTTCACCTGCAACCGTCATACGTTTAGACCGGCAAATCTGACGGGCGTTCCTCAACTTACACCATCCTAAACTGTCGCGCCAACAGATAGATCTCGGGACTGCGAGTTCGTGACGCTTTCGGCTTTTTTGTGGCCACGCGGCCATAACGAGTGCGAGCATCCCGGATGATCTGTTCGAATCCCGCGCCTTGAAATAATTTCACAAGCAAGTCGCCTCCGGGCGCCAGAACACGATCTGCGAACTCGATGGCGAGCTCCGCTAAATACATGGAGCGAGGCTGGTCCACCGCATCTATTCCAGCCATGTTGGGGGCCATATCCGACAAAACAAGGTCGACTTTATCCGCCCCCACGCATTGCAGAACTTGCTCGAGCACCGCCTCGTCCCGAAAGTCCCCTTGCACGAAATCCACGCCGGGGATGGCATCCATCGCCAAGATGTCGGTTGCCACGATGCGGCTTTTCCCGCCGATGATCTTCGCCGCGTACTGGCTCCAGCCGCCGGGCGCGGACCCCAGGTCGACGCAGCGGATTCCCGGGCGCAACAGCCGCTCGGTTTCCTGAATCTGCGCGAGCTTGAACACTGCGCGCGAGCGCCAGCCTTCCTTCTGCGCGCGTTTGACGAATTCATCGTTGGCGTGTTCGGCCAGCCAGCGGGAACTGCTTTTTGAACGCTTGGGCATTTTCGGTTACGACTATAATCGCCGGATGACACCACTTTCCGAAAAACAAAAGAAACATTTGCGCCGCATCGCGCACCCCTTGAGTCCCATCGTCATGCTGGGAAATGCCGGCTTGACCGCCGGTGTGGTGCAGGAAATGGATCGTGCCCTAAGTGACCATGAATTGGTAAAAGTCTCCGCCCGGGTCGGCGAACGCACCGCGCGGGATGCGGCGTTGGACGACTTGGCCAAGCAAACGGCAAGCGAAATCGTGCAGCGCATCGGCAACGTCGGCGTCTTCTACCGCCGCAGCAAAGCGCTACCGAAAATCCTCCTTCCAGACTAGGAGCAGCACCGCGAGACAGGCGAGGACGTACAGCGCGGCCGACACACCGTGCCATGCGCCGAACCCCAACCCGGCCGCCGTGCCGTGGGCCCGCGCCAGGCTCATCACGCGCTTCAAGATCCACTCGTTCATCGCCAGTACCGCGACGGCGAAATAGACCCAGTAGTATCGAGTCCGGCCGGGGAGCACGATCGCCAGCGCCGCGACGCCGAGCCCGAGGTAGGTCTCGATTTGGAACAGCCTGGCCGCCATCAGCCCGGCGAGATGCCGATCACTTTGTGAATTGAACAAAGTCGCGGCCACCCACAGGAGCGACCAGAGGCTGCCGGCCCACAGCACCAAGAGCACCCGAAAGATCCTGGGCAGAATCCTCACGTTTCTTTACACGTAGCGGACGGAGACGATTTCGTAGCTACGGCTGCCGCCCGGGGTGGTCACGTCGACGACATCGCCTTCGGATTTGCCGATGAGCGCACGCGCAATCGGCGAGGAGACCGACAGCAATCCCTGCTTGATGTTGGCCTCATCGTCGCCTACCAACTGGTAGATAACTTTGTTGCCGCCGTCCTGATCTTCCAGCTCGAGCGTCGAACCGAACACGACGCGGCCGTTGGCGGTCAGCCGGGTGACATCGATCACCTCGGCATTGCTAAGGCGATTCTCGATTTGGTTGATACGCCCTTCGATGAAACTTTGCTGTTCACGCGCCGCGTGATATTCCGCATTTTCGCTCAAGTCACCGTGCGCGCGCGCCTCGGCGATGGCCTTGATGACATTGGGGCGCGCCTCGCTCTTGAGCTGCTTCAGTTCCGCGCGCAGGCGCTCCGCGCCGCGCAACGTCATGGGAGTTCGCGTCACGCCGTCAATTCCTTGTGCAAATCCTGCAGTCGATTCACTTCGATGTCGCCCAGGTGATCGAGCGCATCGCAAGTCGCGCGCGCGCCGGCCACGGTTGTGTAATAGGTTACTCGCCTCGCCACGGCCTCGCGGCGAATCGACCGGGATTCGCGCACCGCCTGCTTACCCTCGGTGGTATTGACGATCAACGCCACCTCGTCATTTTTTATCATATCGACGACATGCGGGCGACCCTCGCGCACCTTATTGACCCGGCGGCAGGTCACGCCGGCCTCTTCGAGGACCAGGGCCGTGCCGCCGGTGGCGGCGATTTCGAAGCCGCGCGCGATCAGCATCTGCGCCAGCATCGTCGCGGCGGGTTTGTCGCGGTCCCGCACACTGATGAAGCATAGGCCGCGGGTCGGCAAGATCACGCCGGAAGCCGCCTGCGCCTTGGCATAGGCTTCGCCAAAGGTGTTGCCGGTTCCCATCACTTCACCCGTGGATTTCATCTCCGGCCCCAGGATGGGATCGGCTTCCGGGAACTTGATGAAGGGGAATACCGCCTCCTTGACGGAAAAATAAGGCGGGATGCGCTCGAGCGTGCGCTCCTGCATGGCGAGCGTCTTGCCCGTCATGACACGCGCAGCGACTTTCGCCAAGGGGATACCGGTGGCCTTGGAGACGAAGGGTACGGTGCGCGAGGCGCGCGGGTTGACCTCGAGGATGTAGATCACGCCGCTTTGAATGGCGAACTGGATGTTCATCAAGCCAATGACATTGAGCGCCTTGGCGAGCTTGCGGGTCTGGACCCGCAACTCATCTTGAATTTCCTGCGACAGGCCGTTCGGTGGCAGCGAACAGCCGGAATCGCCCGAATGCACGCCGGCCTGTTCGATGTGCTCCATGATGCCGCCGATCAGCACGTCCGTGCCGTCACTGACCGCATCCACGTCGACTTCGATGGCCAGATCGAGAAAGCGGTCGAGCAGCACCGGGCTGTCGTTCGACACCTTCATGGCGTCGATCATGTACTGGCGCAGGTCATCCTCGTTGAACACCACTTCCATCGCCCGGCCGCCGAGCACGTAGCTGGGGCGCACGATCAGCGGAAATCCGACTTCCTTGGCCATGGAAACCGCCGACGCCTCGTTGCGCGCGGTGGCGTTCGCAGGCTGCTTGAGCTTTAAACTGGCAACCAGTTTTTGGAAGCGTTCGCGATCCTCCGCGACATCGATGCTGTCGGGTGTCGTGCCGATGATGGGTGCACCCGCCGCGGCGAGCGAGCGCGACAATTTCAACGGGGTCTGCCCGCCGTACTGCACGATGACGCCTTCGGGTTTTTCCTTCTCGATGATCTCCATGACGTCTTCAAAGGTCAGCGGCTCGAAATACAGCCGATCCGAGGTGTCGTAGTCCGTGGACACCGTCTCCGGATTGCAATTCACCATGATGGTTTCGAAGCCGTCTTCGCGCAGCGCCATGGCGGCATGCACGCAGCAATAGTCGAATTCAATGCCCTGGCCGATGCGATTCGGACCGCCGCCCAGGATCATGATCTTGCGCCGCTCGGTGGGAGCCGCTTCGCACTCTTCTTCGTAGGTCGAATACAGATAGGCGGTCGAGGTGCCGAATTCGGCCGCGCAGGTATCGACGCGCTTGTAAACGGGGTGTAGCCCAAGCTTGCGCCGTTCGCGGCGGATGTCGGTCTCGTCCCGCCCCACCAATTTCGCAATGCGCGAATCGGAGAAACCCTTGCGCTTCAAGGCGCGCAAGCGCGTCAGATTCAGGCTTTCGAAACCATCCTTGGCGAGTTGCGCTTCCTCGCGCAACAGATCCTCGATCTGCGCCAGGAACCAGGGATCGATCCTGGTGGCCTCGAACACCTGCTGCGAAGTCCAACCGGCGCGAAACGCGTCGGCCACATACAGAATCCGATTCGGTCCCGGCCAGCGCAGCTCGTACGAGAGCTTTTCCGCGGCCTCTTCCGTCAACGGCAAGCTCAGCTGCTCATTGAATCCGTCGAAGCCGGTCTCCAGGCTGCGCAGCGCCTTTTGCATGGACTCCTGAAACGTCCGGCCGATCGCCATCGCCTCGCCCACCGATTTCATCTGAGTGGTCAGGCGGGTGTTGGCGCCCGGAAATTTCTCGAACGTGAAGCGCGGCATCTTCGTGACCACATAGTCGATGGTCGGCTCGAAGGAAGCCGGCGTCGCACCTCCGGTGATTTCGTTCTTCAGCTCGCTCAAGGTATAGCCCACGGCCAGCTTGGCGGCGATCTTCGCAATCGGAAATCCGGTGGCCTTGGACGCCAGCGCCGAGGAGCGCGACACCCGCGGGTTCATTTCGATCACCAGGACCCTGCCGTCTTCCGGGTTGATCGCGAACTGCACGTTCGAGCCGCCGGTGTCGACGCCGATCTTGCGCAGCACCGCGATCGAGGCGTCCCGCAGGCGCTGATACTCGCGATCGGTAAGGGTCTGGGCGGGGGCCACGGTGATCGAATCACCGGTGTGCACGCCCATGGGATCGAGATTCTCGATCGAGCACACGATGATGCAGTTGTCGTCGTGGTCGCGGACCACTTCCATTTCGTACTCTTTCCAGCCCAGCACCGATTCTTCGAGCAGCACCTCGTTGGTGGGCGAGGCATCCAGTCCGCGTGCGACCGTGGCTTCAAATTCTTCGCGGTTGTAGGCGATGCCGCCGCCGCTGCCGCCCAAGGTGAACGACGGCCGGATCACCGTGGGGAAGCCAATCTCCGACTGCACCGCCAGAGCCTCCTCCATGCTGTGCGCAATGCGCGCGCGCGCGGTTTCCAGACCGATGTCGGTCATGGCGCGGCGGAACAGTTCGCGGTCCTCCGCCATGTCGATGGCGCGCTGCGACGCGCCGATCATCTCGACACTGAATTTCTCCAAGATCCCCTCGCGCACCAGATCCAATGCGGTATTGAGCGCCGTCTGGCCACCCATGGTCGGCAGCAGCGCGCTCGGGCGCTCTTTCTCGATGATGCGGGCGATCGTGCGCCAGTTGATCGGCTCTATATAAATGGAGTCGGCGGTCTCCGGATCGGTCATGATCGTGGCGGGATTGGAGTTCACCAGGATGACTCGATATCCCTCTTCTTTCAGAGCCTTGCACGCTTGAGCTCCAGAATAGTCGAACTCACACGCCTGGCCGATGATGATGGGCCCGGCGCCGATGATCAGGATGCTTTCCAGGTCAGTACGTTTGGGCACTTACCCTTCCGCCGATTTCTGTTTGACCGAATTGCGACCGCGCGAATAAGCCTGCACGCGCTTCACCATCAAGTACATGAAGTGCTCGAACAGCAGCCGCAAATCGTGCGGGCCCGGGCTCGCCTCGGGGTGTCCCTGAAAGCTGAAGGCCGGTCGATCGGTACGGCTCAGGCCCTGCAACGAGCCATCAAACAAGGAGCGGTGCGTGACCCGTAAAGTATCGGGCAGCGCCGCATCGTCGACGGCAAACCCATGGTTTTGGCTGGAAATGAGCACCCGGCCGGAATCGATTTCCAGCACCGGATGATTCGCGCCGTGGTGGCCGAACTTCATCTTCGAGGTCTTGGCGCCGCTCGCCAATCCCAGCAGTTGATGCCCGAGGCAAATTCCAAAGATCGGGATGTCAGTCTCCAAGAAACGCGTTATCGCTTGAATGGCGTAGTCACAGGGCTCGGGATCCCCGGGACCATTACTTAAGAAGATACCATCAGGATTCATCGCAAGTACTTGATCTGCAGGCGTTTGTGCAGGCACAACCGTCATGCGGCAGCCATGCTCGGCGAGAATGCGCAAGATGCTGCGCTTGATGCCGTAGTCATACGCCACCACGTGCAAGCGGCTCTGCGGACGCGGCGGCTTCGCTGCCGTCTTCCAAATCACGCCGTCGTTCCATTGGTAGATCTTCTTGGTCGAAACCGCCTTGGCCAGATCCATGCCCTTGAGGCCGGGAAATTTCTTGGCCGCGCGCACCGCCGCGTTCTGGTCGAATTTCTCGCCCGTCATGATGCAGCCGGATTGGGCGCCCTTCTCGCGCAGCAAGCGGGTCAGCTTGCGGGTATCGATATCGGCGATGGCGACGACCTTGCAGCGAATCAAGAAACTCTGCAGCGATTCGGTGGAGCGCCAATTCGAATGCAGCAACGGCAGATCCCGAATCACGAGGCCGGCGGCGAAAACCGCACCTGATTCCAAATCCTCCGGCGTCGCGCCGGTGTTGCCGATGTGCGGATAGGTCAGGGTGACGATCTGCCGGCAGTAGGAAGGATCGGTGAGGATCTCCTGATACCCGGTCATGGCCGTATTGAAAACTACTTCACCCGTCGTGTTGCCTTTTGCGCCTACTGAGACGCCTCGGAACACGGTGCCATCTTCGAGAGCTAGCACTGCAGGTGTCGACACTCCGGTTCCTCGCTTTGCCCTATGGCGGTATGGCGCAGATGCGCAAAGCGGGAGGCGCTCTTGAGAACGTCCTCCCGCTTTGTGGAATTAACACGCGACCGATTCCGGGCGCGAATATTAACGATGCCCGCGATCACTGTCCATGCTTCTTCTGAACTCTGAGTACATCCTGCATGTCGTACAGGCCCGCCGGGCGGCCCGACAGCCAGGCGGCGGCCCGCAGGGCCCCCCGCGCAAAGGTCATGCGGTCGGTGGCTCGGTGAGTGATCTCCAGGCGTTCCCCGGTCCCGGCAAAGGTCACCGTATGCTCGCCCACGATGTCGCCCGCCCGCACCACCGAGAAACCGATGCTGCCGTGGGCTCCCGGGGTATCCTTTCCATAGCGGGCGTAAACGGCGACTTCCTCCAAGGACCGGCCGCGCTGCCGGGCGATCGCCTCGCCCAGCTTCAAGGCCGTGCCGGAAGGCGCATCGCGCTTCGATCGATGGTGAGCCTCGACAATCTCAACGTCGTAGCTCTCGCCCAAGGCCGCTGCCGCCCGCACGACCAATTCGCCCAAGACGGCGACCCCGACGCTGGTGTTGGGCGCAATCAAAACGGCAATCTTATCGGCGGCGCGCTTGAATTCTGCCTGTGCCGCGGCGTCAAATCCGGTCGCCCCGACCAGCAGAGGCACGCCGGCCTGAGCACAGGCCTGGGCGTGGGCGGCGACCGCCGCGCCCACACTGAAGTCCATCGCCACCGCGCCGGGCTCTGCGCCCGCCGCCTTTGATGCCGCTGCCTTTAAGGCCGCCGCCGCATCGGCAGTGATCATCACGCCCGTGGGCGGTCCTTCTGCGGCGCACTCCTGGCCCAATCGAGGGCTGGCCGGCGAAGCAATGGCGGCGCGCAGCGCAAATGGCGAGCCCTCGCGCAGGGCCCGGATCAGCGACTGCCCCATGCGGCCGGTAATGCCGAAGACGATCAGCGGGTGCGAGGCCACTCAAGGCTCCTCATTCGACCGCGCGCGTAAAGAATTTCTTGACGCCCTCCAAGAAGCTTTGCTCTTTCGGATGATGGCTACCCTCGTCCAATGAGGCTTGGAACTTCCTCAACAGCTCTTTCTGCTCGGCCCGCAGGCTCACCGGGGTCTCCACCACCACGCGGCAGAACAGGTCACCGGGAGTACCGCCGCGCACCGGACGCACGCCCTTTTCGCGCATGCGAAACACGCGCCCCGATTGCGTTTCACCGGGAATCTTCAGGATCACTTCGCCGTCGAGAGTCGGCACCTCGACCGTGCCGCCAAGCGTTGCGGTGGCAAAGGTGATGGGCACCTCGCAGGACAGATGGCTGCCCTCGCGCTCGAAAATTGCGTGCTCCCGCACCCGGATCTCGACGTACAAATCGCCGGCCGGCCCGCCGTTTCGACCCACCTCACCCTCGCCGTTCAAGCGGATGCGATCGCCGGTATCGACGCCCGCGGGCACTTTCACCGGCAGCGATTTCTCCTGGCGAACGCGGCCCTGCCCGTAGCAGGTGTCGCAGGGATTGGAGATGATTTTGCCGCGGCCTTTGCAGCGCGGACAGGGCTGCTGGATGGTGAATATCGATTGCTGCACCCGAACCTGGCCCTGGCCATGGCAGGTGTCGCAGGTCTTGGGCGTGGAGCCTTTCGCCGCGCCTGAACCCTTGCAGGTCTTGCATTCCCCCATCGATGGAATACGAATCTCGGTCTCGGTGCCGAACACCGCCTTCTCTAAATCCAATTCAAGCTCGTAGCGCAGATCGGCGCCACGGAACACCTGCGACCGGCCGCGCTGCCCGCCGGAGAAGATGTCGCCGAACATCTCGCCGAAAATGTCGCCGAACGCCTCGCCGGCGCTGAAACCGCCGCCGCGGTTGCCCTCGAGGCCTGCGTGGCCGAACTGATCGTAGACGGCACGCTTATGCTGGTCGCACAAGACCTCGTAAGCTTCCTTGCACTCTTTGAAGCGGTGTTCCGCCTCCGGATCGTCCGGATTGCGATCCGGATGAAATTTCATCGCAAGGCGGCGATAGGCCTTTTTGATGTCCGCTTCCGTCGCATCCCGGGTCACATCGAGGAGCTTGTAATAATCCTGCTTCGCCATTGCTCACCTTATCGGCATCGCCCATAAAAACGAACCGCCGGTACTATGCATACCGGCGGTTCTGGTCACCAATCTATCCCATCACAAATGGCGGGACCTGTCTGCGCATTTCAGAGCCGCGGCTCCTACGCCTTTTTGCGATCGTTGTCCTTCACTTCCTCGAACTCCGCATCCAACACATCGTCCTTCGGCTGCTGCGTATGTCCGGCGGGTCCTGTGTCCGCGGAAGCTTCTGCGCCCGGCGCGGATTGCTCGTACATCTTCTGCACGACGGCGCTCGAGGCCTGCTCCAGCTCCGCGGTCTTGCGCTCGATTTCCTCGCGATCATCGCCGCTCATCGCGGTCTTGACGGCCGCCACCGCATCGGTGGCCGCCTTCTTCTGATCGTCGGAAATCTTGTCGCCGACATCCTTGAGCGCCTTCTCGACGCTGTGGATGGTCGCATCCGCCTTGTTGCGCGCGCTCACCAGCTCGCGAAACTTCTTGTCTTCCTCGGCATGTGCTTCCGCGTCGGAGACCATGCGCTTGATCTCCGCCTCGGATAAGCCGCTCGAGGCCTTGATGACGATGCGCTGCTCCTTGCCGGTTTTCACATCCTTCGCCGACACGTTCAAAATGCCGTTGGCATCGATGTCGAAGGCGACCTCGATTTGCGGCATGCCGCGCGGGGCCGGCGGAATGTCGGTCAGGTCGAAGCGGCCCAACGACTTGTTGTCGCTCGATCGGTCGCGCTCACCCTGCAGCACGTGGATGGTGACACCCGTCTGATTGTCGTCCGCGGTCGAAAACGTCTGCGCCGCCTTGGTCGGAATCGTGGTGTTCTTGTCGATCACCTTGGTCATGACACCGCCCAGGGTTTCTATCCCCAAGGACAACGGCGTGACGTCGAGCAGCAGCACGTCTTTGACGTCGCCTGCCAGAACGCCGCCCTGAATCGCGGCGCCCACCGCCACGGCTTCATCGGGGTTCACGTCCTTGCGCGGCTCCTTGCCGAACAGGTCCTTCACCACCTTCTGCACCAGCGGCATGCGGGTTTGGCCGCCGACCAGAATGACTTCGCCCACATCCTTCATGGTCAGGCCGGCATCTTTGAGCGCGATGCGGCAAGGCTCCATGGTCTTCTGCACCAGGTCCTCCACCAGGGACTCGAGCTTGGCGCGAGTCAGCTTCATGTTCAGGTGCTTCGGGCCCGCCGCGTCCGCCGTGATGTACGGCAGGTTGATTTCCGTCTGTTGACTCGAGGACAGCTCGATCTTGGCCTTTTCCGCGGTTTCCTTCAGGCGCTGCATGGCCAAGGGGTCCTTGCGCACATCGATGCCGCTCTCTTTCTTGAACTCATCCGCCAGATAATTGACCACGCGAAGATCGAAGTCCTCGCCGCCCAGGAAGGTGTCACCGTTGGTGGACAGCACTTCGAATTGGCGCTCGCCGTCGACCTCGGCGATTTCGATCACCGATACGTCGAAGGTGCCGCCGCCCAAGTCGTACACGGCGATCTTGCGGTCACCGCCGTCCTTGTCGAGCCCATAGGCCAGCGCGGCCGCCGTCGGCTCGTTGATGATGCGCTTGACGTTCAAGCCGGCAATGCGCCCGGCATCCTTGGTGGCCTGGCGCTGCGAATCGTTGAAATACGCCGGTACCGTGATGACGGCCTCGGTGACGGTCTCGCCCAGATAGTCCTCGGCGGTCTTTTTCATCTTCTGCAGCACGCGCGCGGAAATTTCCTGCGGCGCCATCTTCTTGCCCTGCACTTCGACCCAGGCATCGCCGTTGTCGGCCTTGACGATCTTGTAAGAGACCATGCCCATGTCTTTCTTCACGACTTCGTCGGTGAATTTGCGGCCGATGAGGCGCTTGACCGCGGCCACGGTGTTCGCCGGATTGGTGACGGCCTGGCGCTTGGCGGACTGTCCCACCAGCACCTCGCCATCCTTGGTGAAGGCAACGATCGACGGCGTGGTGCGATCACCCTCACTGTTCTCGATGACCTTGGGCTTGCCGCCCTCCATGATCGCGACACAGGAATTCGTGGTGCCGAGATCGATGCCAATCATTTTACCCATGATGAAAACCCTCTAAAGAATTTCGAACGTTGTGACCGTACTTGGGGCCATTCGACGCGTTTTTCAATTGGCGTCCCCATCGGGCGCCTTGCTGACGATAACCCTCGCCGGACGCAGCAGGCGCCCGTTCAGCGAGTAGCCTTTTTGAATGACCGACAGGACCGTGTTGGCCGCAGTATCGCGGCTCTCCTGCGCCACCATAGCCTCGTGCCAGGCCGGATCGAAGGGCTGACCCTGAGGGTCGATCACCTTGATGCCCGCCTTGTCGAAAGCCCGCTGCAGCTGCTTCAAGGTCGCCTTCGCGCCCTCGATCAGCGCCGGACCCGGGTTCGCCGTCGCGGCGACGATCCCCGCCTCCAGCGAATCACCGACGCCGACCAACTCCTGGGCAAATCGCTCGACCGCGTACTTGCGCGCATTGTCGAGTTCGCGCTCGGAGCGCTTGCGGTAGTTCTCCAGTTCGGCGACGGCACGCAGGTAGCTGTTCCAGTTTTCACTGGCCTTGGCTTCCGCCGCGGCCAGGGCCGTGGGCGCTTCGGGAGGGGGAGCCGTGTCCATATGGCTAGCTTCGGCCTCGGAAGGCTGGTTGTTCTCATTCACGCGTTTGAGCCTCAATAGAAGGCGGCTATGTTGCGCCGCTCGAAGCGCTCATTTGGGGACTATTTGCGGACGTTCAAGGCCGAACCCAAGAGTTTGGCCGTGATATCGACGATGGGGATGACACGCTCGTAGGCCATGCGGGTGGGGCCGATGATGCCTAGGACCCCGACCACTTGGTTGTCGACCATGTAGGGCGCGGTGACGACGCTGATGTCGTCCAGAATCCGATAGCCGGATTCCTGCCCGATGAAGATTTGGATCCCGTCAGCCCGCAGGCAGCTGTCCAACAGCCGCAGGATATCGTGCTTCTCGTTGAAGGCCTCGAACAGCCGGCGCAAGCGATCCACATTTGATAATTCGGCAAATCCCATCAAGTTGGTTTCGCCGGCGATGACATATTCCACGCGGTCATCGGACTTGGTGTCGAAGACCTTCTGTGCCACTTGGATCGCGTCCTGCATGATCTGATCCATGTGCTGACGCGTCTCCTGCAGCTGCGCCAACAGCTGCGCGCGCACATCCGGCAGGGAACGGCCGGAAAATGCCTCATTCAGATAGTTGGCGGCGCGGCGCAGATCCTCCGGCGAGTGGTACCGATCCAGCTGCACCACCCGGTTTTGCACCTCGCGATTGCTCATGACCATGATGGCGAGCGCACGATTCTCCGACAGTGCGATGAATTCGATTTGCGACAGCGCGATGTAGTGCGGATTCGGCAACGTCACCAGCCCGGCCATATGCGTCTGGCTGGAGAGCATTTGCGATACCGTCTGCACCAGCGAACGGCCGTTGGCCGCATCGATGCCGAGACGCCGCTCGATATCCTCGATCTCCTCATGACGCAGCGGCTTGAGCTTCAACAACGTATCGACGAAGAACCGATAACCCTTGTCCGTGGGTATGCGGCCGGCCGAGGTGTGGGGCGAGGCGACGAAGCCCAAGTCTTCCAGGTCGGCCATGACATTGCGGATGGTGGCCGACGACAGGCTCAATCCGGAATCGCGCGACAGGGTCCGGGATCCCACGGGCTGGCCGTCGCGGATGTAGTTCTCGATCAGGGCCTTGAGCAGCAGCTGCGCCCGCTCGTTGAGTCCCTCGTCGGCACCTTCTGTCATAGTGCGTCCATATAACATGTTTGAAGCTACCTAGCGCATCCGGCCGAAGTCAAGTCCGGGGAAGGGGCCAATAACGCGTTTTCATGCGTGACCGGCTTGCCGCGGACATGCTACAAGGAATCGATCATGGCTCATTCATTTCAGTCCATTGCGCTGGTGGGCAACTCCAAAGATTTGCGCGTCGCCGAATGTATGTTGGGGCTCGCCGCGCATTTTCACGCCCGTGGCGTGCCGGTGCTGGTCGACCCCAGTGTCGGCCTGGCATTCAAGGCGGACAGCGTGGTGCTGTGCCCCGAGCAGTCCTTCGCGACTCGGGCCGATCTCATCGTCGCCATCGGCGGCGACGGTACGCTGCTGTATGCGGCTCGACTGGTCGCCGGCCATTCGGTGCCCTTGCTCGGCGTGAATCGCGGCCGCCTCGGTTTTTTGACCGACGTCAGCCCCAGTTGCATGCTGGAAGATGTCGATTCCGTGCTGGCCGGGCGCTACAGCGAGGATCGCCGCTCCTTGCTCGCGGCGCGGCTGGAAAGCCATGATGGCAAGATCGCGCGCGCCCTGGCTTTGAACGATGTCGTGGTCAACAAATGGGAAACCGGGCGCACGATGGATTTCGAAACTTCCATCAATGGCCGTTTCGTCAACTCGCATGGCGGCGACGGCATGGTGATCGCCACGGCGACCGGCTCGACGGCATACGCGCTGTCTTGCGGCGGACCCATCGTGGAGCCCGACCTCGAGGTGTGGGTTTTGGCCCCCATCAGCCCGCATACGTTGAGCGACCGTCCGATCGTGGTGCGTGCGGGGAGCAAGATTCAATTGCGCATGTCGGATCGCTTCGAATCGCGCGCGCAGGTGACCTGCGACGGCACCGCGATCGGCGATTTGGAACAGGGCGATAATCTCTATGTCGAGGGCGCCGATGCCCAGATCACGCTGCTGCATCCGCCGGGCTACGACTACTACCGGCTGCTGCGCTCCAAGCTGCATTGGGGCCGCGGCGGACACGGCGAAGCGCCGGACGCCTGAGGAGCCTGTGTGATTATTCATCGAGGCTGCCGGCGGTGCTGACGCATCTTCAGCTGCGGGATTTGGTGCTCGTCGACCAGGCGGAACTGGAGTTCGGCGCAGGCCTCACGGCGCTCACCGGGGAGACGGGTGCGGGAAAATCCATTGTCGTCGATGCGCTGCTGTTGATCTCCGGGGGCCGAACCGCAGGCGATGTCGTCAGGCAGGGCGCCGAGCGCGCCGAGATCAGCGCGAGCTTTGCCGCCCTCCCCGCTGCGGCCCTCAACTGGCTGGGCGAACAGTCGATCGACCATGACGGGGAAATGGTCGTGCGCCGCGTCATCGGCGCGGATGGCCGATCGCGCGCCTATGTGAACGGCCAGGTGGTACCGCTCCAAGCTTTGCGGGAACTGGCGGAGTTTCTCATCGAAATCCACGGCCAACAGGAGTTTCAGCACCTGGTGAGCCGCGGCGCACAGCGCGAGCTGCTCGACGAACGCTTGACGGCGCCCGCCTTGAAGAGCCGCGTCGCGGAACTGTTCACGCGGTACAACGCCCGCCGCCGCGATTTCGAATCACTCAAGAGCGCCGCCGAAAATCGCGACGCCCGCCTGGATCTGCTGCGCTATCAACTGCGCGAACTCAAGAGCGATGTGTCCACGGTGAGCGACATCGAGGAGCTGTTCGCCGATCAAAAGCGCGTGGCGGGCCGCAGCCGCTTGGGCGCGGCCGCCCGCACCGCGCTCGACGCGGCCTACGAAGCGGACGCCGGCAGCGCACACGACTTGCTGGGCAGGGCCACGGCGGCGCTGCGCAGCGTGTCGGACATCGATCCGCGGTTGGGCGAGGCCGGCAAATTGTTGGGCGAGGCCGCCATTCTGGCTCACGAGGCCGCCGAGGCGCTGCGGCGCTACCTGGATGACCTGGATATCGATCCTGCGCGCCAGGACGAAATCGAGCGCCGCGCCGCCGCGCTCGAAGCGCTGGCGCGCAAGCATCGCGTCGCGGTGTTGGATCTGCCCGCGCACCTGGTCCGGGTCGAACAAGAAGTTGCCGCCCTCGACAATGTGCAGCTGAGCTTGGCGGCGCTGGAAGCTGAAGTCGCCGAGCTGACGGGCGAATACCGGGCCGCGGCGGCGGCTTTGAGCGAAGCGCGCCGCACCGCCGCGCAACTGCTGGGATCTCAGGTGACCAAGCTCATGCAGAGCCTTGGCATGGCGGGCGGCGAGTTTGCGGTGAACGTCACTGGAAGCGAGCAGGAGTTCTCGTCGAACGGCAGCGACGAAGTGGAGTTCCTGGTCAGCGCCAATCCCGGCCAGCCTTTGAAGAACCTCGCCAAGGTCGCCTCGGGCGGCGAACTCTCCCGCATCAGCCTCGCCGTCCAGGTCGCCGGGCGCGCGCAGATCTCTTCCGTCTGCATGGTGTTTGACGAAGTGGATGCGGGCATCGGCGGCGCCGTGGCCGAAATCGTCGGCAGGCAATTGCGCGAGTTGGGCGAGCGCGCCCAAGTGCTGTGCGTGACGCATCTGGCGCAGGTCGCCTCCCAGGCTCACAGCCAATTCCGAGTCACCAAGCTGTCCGACGGGAAAATCACGCGCACCGCGGTCAAGCCGTTGGGCGAGCCTGAACGCATCGATGAGATCGCCCGCATGCTGGGCGGAATCGACATCACGGAGCAGGCACGCGCGCATGCGCGCGACATGCTCGCGCGCGCGGCGCCTATTGCCGCTTTGAAGAAAAAAGGCGCGCGCGCGCCGCGGTGAGACTTTAAGAAACGGGCTTGGTGCGTTTCTGATTGGGGCAATTCTGCTTGCGGCAGTGCCCGTACAGAATCAGCGCATGATCGCTGATCTCGAAGCCCAGGCGCTTGGCCACCGCGTGCTGGCGCTCTTCGATGCCGCTGTCCATGAACTCTTCCACCTTGCCGCAGTCAACACACACGATGTGATCGTGATGCGCGCCCTGATTGAGCTCGAACACCGCCATGCCGCCCTCAAAATGATGGCGTGTGACCAAGCCGGCGGCCTCGAACTGGGTCAGCACTCGATAGACGGTGGCGAGGCCGATATCTTCATTGGACACCAGGAGCTTCTTGTAAATGTCCTCCGCGCTCATGTGGCGCGCCGAGCCGTCGGCGAGGATGTCCAGGATTTTCAGGCGCGGCAGCGTTACTTTGAGACCTGCGTTGCGCAGATCGTTGCTTTCGCTGGTTGTGTCGGGTTTCAGGCGCTGCGGCATGCTGGGCCTTTGGGTTATGATGGGTGCCGATTATCAATCATTTGACGGCTATTCACCACTTCCATGAAAATAATTCAGTGCTTGGTTCTGGGATCCGCGGTAACTCTGATGGCTACCGGCTGCGTGTACCGCATCAATATTCAGCAGGGCAATTTCCTCAATCAAACCGCCGTCGACACCGTGAAAGAAGGCATGACGCGCAGCCAGGTTCGATACCTGCTGGGCACGCCCATGGTGGCCGACAGCTTCAACAAGGAACGTTGGGATTATATTTACTATCTCAAGAAAGGCCGCACCCGCCATGTCGACTCGCGGCGCGTGACCGTGTACTTCGACGGGGACAAGGTCGCTCGGTTGGACAAGCCCACCGACGCGGAAGCCGCCGCGCAGGATGCATCGGCTGCGAAGATCAAGAACGGACGGGTTTACTAGCCTTTGAGCGCTTGCGGCGCGCGAGCTTCGGCTCTTCCAGCAGCGGCCTGTAGATCTCGATCCGATCCCCGTCTTTGAGCGCAACGTCGCGCCGCGCCACTTTGCCGAAAATGCCCACGGGTGAATTCACCAAGTCGACGCCTCGAAAATCGGCGTCCGATGCTGCCTCGGCGAGTGCGTCGGCAAGCGTCGCTCCCGCTGAAAGTTGTAGCGATTTGCTGATGCTGCGCTGCGGCTGCGCATAGACGATCTCGACGCTGATCGACGGGCGAATCACGGGGAACTCACCGCTAACCGTAAACCTTTTGTGCCCGGGTCACGAAAGCGTCGACGATGCTGCCGCACAGCGACTCGAACACGGCGTTGAAGGCCGCGGAGGTCAAACGGTTCTTGAATTCGAATTCCACTTTGAAGTGCACGCGTGAGCCGCGCGTGCCGATCGCATCGAAGCGCCACGCGCCCGTCAGGTCGCGAAAAGGTCCATGCGTGAGCCGCATGTCGATCTGCGCATCCGCAATGAGCGTGTTGCGCGTGGTGAATTCGGTTTGCAGCACACCGTGCGCGACTTTCAGCATGGCGATGCGCTCGGTGGCAGACACGTCCTCGACCCGAACCCCGACGCACCAAGGCAGAAACTCAGGGTAGCGCGGCACATCATTCACCAGGGCAAACATCTGTGCGGGCGTAAAAGTGACCAGGGCACTGCGCTCGACTACCTGCATGCCTGCATTGTCCGGTAAAAGCGCGGGCGCCGCCAGAATTGTCATGCGCTTCGCGCAGGTTTCCACGCGCTTCGCGCAAACTATTCCCGGGGCCCGGGCGGCCCCGTCCGATATAATTGGGAAATAAGATGAAAACCACCGAAAAATTGCCGCCGATCGCCGTCAACCGCAAGGCGCGCTTCGACTACTTTATCGAGGAGCGCTTCGAGGCGGGCATCTCCCTCATGGGCTGGGAGGTCAAGAGCATGCGCGCCGGCAAGGCGCAGATCGCCGAGGCGTACGTGTACGTGAAAAACGGCGAGGCATTTTTGTTCGGCGCGCACCTGAACCCCCTCAATTCGGCATCCACGCATGTGGAAACCGACCCGACGCGCACGCGCAAGCTGCTGCTGAATCGCCGCCAGCTCGATCATTTGGTCGGCGCGGTCGAGCGGCGCGGCTACACACTGGTGCCGCTGGAGCTGTACTGGAAGGAAGGCCGCGCCAAGCTGGAGATCGGCCTGGCCAAGGGCAAGAAACAGCACGACAAGCGCGCCAACGAAAAGGATCGGGATTGGCAGCGTGACAAGGCCAAAATCATGAAGGCGATGCGCCGCTGACGGCGGGGCCGGAAAAGCGTAAGATAGGGCTTCGATTGGGGCCGACCGGTTTCGACATGGGTAGCGAAACTGCAGGTGCGTACCGAGGTGCAGGTTCCTCGTTAAACTATTTGCAAACTTATAGTTGCCAATCAAGACAACTACGCTCTAGCCGCCTAATCGCGGTTGAAACCCAGACGGCTCGTGCTGATGCGAACGTTTGGGTGTAGCGCTCATCAGATAGTGGGGCACACGTGTCTGGGGTGTGTTCAACGAAAAAATACCGGGCTGGCCGCACGCTTTCCCTGCCCGTTGGGTAGTGCGCGGTGAGAACAATAGACGCGGCTACGTACGTAGATCTTGTAGCGTAGGACTTATGGACGGGGGTTCGATTCCCCCCGGCTCCACCATTTGGGTCGTCCGACAGCATCCGAAAAAATCCGAGGACTTCCACTAAACCCGCAGAAAACGCGGGTTTTTTTATGATTTTGAGATCCTGAGAGGGACGGCGGAACTTGCCGTTGACTTCCGAGGGCAACTGGGGCCATGCGCCGCATGGGCTTTGCTCGCGCATGAAGTGCGCGATCCGAATGGACGGACGTGTGCGGCGAGATATGTACCGGAAGGATCGAGTTATTGATGAGAAGCTCGCCACATGGCAATCATCATCAACGACAAACGACCGGCCGACCCCTCAGCCCGCCGCCACTTTTGAGATGGGAGTCGTCTCATAAGTGCCCGACACGAGATCTACGCTCACAGTCTTGGCAATAGCCTCCGGGCGGATTTCGCGCCCCTCGCGCACCAGCCGAATCAACCGATGTTTTGCGAGCAGTTGCAGCGAGCGCGAAATGTTCGACTGCGCCCGGCCGGTGAGTGTCACCAATTCAGTTACGTTCGCAGGGTGTTCGCGCAGCAATACGCCCAAGAGCTCTAGCGCTTCTCGCGATAAGGCAGCGAGCAGAGGTGCTGCCGGGAGCGGGGAGGCCCGCCGTTCACCCCGTGCCACAGCACGCATTTCCTCTTTCAACTCAGTCATGGACTTGCGCATCATCGTCCTCCTCAGCCTCCAACTCGATCTCCTCAGCCTCAAACTCGAAGGCGCTGCCTTCTTCGGCGCAGGCCCGTTCAACCGCCGATGACCCCACGGCCGCGCCGCGGCGACGTTGTGCTAACCTCGCGCCGCTATGACCAGGATCGAAGTTCCCAACACCGCCGGAAGGCGCCGCTCAGGCCGCTCAGGCATCGGCCGCTGGTTCACGATATTGCTGCTGCTTGTAGTAGTCGGCAGCGGCCTATGGACCTGGCTGACTCTCGCCTGGGCGTACGCGGAAGGCGAGCGCGCCGGCGTGCTGCAAAAATTCGTGCGGCGCGGCTGGGTGTGCAAGACCCAAGAAGGCGAGATTGCGCTGTATTACGGCGGTGGCCAGTACTTGGGTCCCGGCGCCTCGCCGGCGCTGTGGGATTTCAGCGTGCGCGATAAGTCCGTCGCCGAGCAGCTGAGCAAAGCGGTGGGCCGGCGCGTCCAATTGCACTACACCGAGCACCCTGGCATTCCCACCAATTGCTTCGCGGACACGCGCTACTTCGTGGATCGGGTCACGATCACCGACAACGAATCCGGGACGGGACCTGCGCTGCCGCCGCCGGCAGCTGCGCCAGGCACGGTACCCGGTGCGGCGCCCGCACGTGGCGTGACCCGCTAGCGGACGTGACCTGCCGGCTGACGTGAACCTGCTACGAAAACTTTTGCATCGAGCTGGCGACTTGCTCAGCGATGCTCACCGCGGTGCGCAGCGCCAACAGACCGTCTTCACCGCTGACCGCGGGCGGCCCTCCTGAGTCCACGGCTGCAAGAAACGCCTCGATTTCCGACTTGAGTGCATCGCCCTGCTCATAGGTGTTCTCGTCGATGACCACCTGCGGCATGCCATCCGCGCCCACGCCCGCTCCTTTGCGGATGACGGTCAGGATCTTCTGCTGCAAATCGAGCGACATGTAGGCATCGTCTTGGAACAGGCGCAGCTTGCGCTCGGTTTTCAGGCTCACGCGGCTCGCCGTGGCATTCGCGACGCAGCCGTTGGCGAAACGCAAACGCGCGTTCGCAATGTCGATCGCTTTGGAAAATACACTGCTGCCGATGGCATCGACCGACACCACGGGCGAGCGCACGATGCTCAGGATCAAATCGATGTCATGGATCATCAAGTCCAGCACCACGTCCACGTCGGTGCCTCGATGCTTGAACGGCGCGAGCCGCGCCGATTCGATGAAGCGCGGAATGGTCAAAGCCGGCTGCACCGCCAACACCGCGGCATTGAATCGCTCCAGGTGTCCGACCTGCAGAATGCGCTTCGCCCGAGCCGCGATGTCAATGAGCCCTTCGCCCTCCTCGATCGTCACGGTCATGGGCTTCTCGACCAGCACGCTGGCGCCGGCCTCGAGAAATGCCCTGGCGACTTCGTAGTGCGAAGCCGTTGGCGTCACGATGCTCACGGCGTCGACCGACCCCAAGAGCTCGCGATAGTCGGCATGCGCTGCCACGCCCAACTCAGCCGCGACCGCTGCGCGTGCGGCAGGAACCGGGTCGGCGATGCCCACCAACCGGGAATTCGGCAAGCCGGCATATTTCTGCGCATGGAATCGGCCCAAGTAGCCGACGCCGATCACGGCGGTGCGGATCAAGGAGGCGCGTCTCGCCGCCACTTGCTCTTGGCGCGGTAATCTTGACGCATCTGCAGGGTCGCGCCGACGACGATCGCCAGTCCGGCGCCGCCCAAGCACAGCAGTCCGCGCCGGACGGTCCACAGCCCGGCCCAAAGCGCCCAGAGCATCATGCCGACTCCCAACAGTGCTCCGACCACGATGAACACCCCGGGCTTTACGTCGTACAGTGTCTGAGGCGTCCAAGTGCGCATGTGTCCGATTCTACAGTGGCGGGCGAGGCGCCGGGATTGGTTTACAATTGATCATGGCTTTCAAGTTCCAACGATTCGCCGAAGACAACCCCTGGGCCGCTGAATTGGTGGCCGCCGCGGCAGGCCTGCTGATGGGGCTTATCCTGATGCCCATCCTCATTTTTTATGCGGGTGCGGCTACTCTCGGCCGATTCGAGGGGGCCGGCCTGGGTCACCTCTACGGCAGTCTGTTCCTAGGCCTCAAGGAGGCGTCCATCGCCTCCTGGATCGTTCTCCTCGGCCCCTACGGCCTCTATCTCCTGTTCAGAGCGCTGCGCGCGTGGTGGCGCGCCAGCGCGAGATTCAACTAACTTCATTCAAGTTTTTTGCGGCGTGGACGTTAACTTGCCATAAGCGGATCCTGATCCGTTTCTGCGTCTGGAGTCGCGTCTTGAATCTCGAACTCGAAGCCCATCTTCGCCGATCCGTGAACTTCCCGTCTCCGCCGGGCCGCCACCGCGGCGCTCGCGCTCGGCGACGCCATGCGCCAGACCCTCGCGGAAGAGATCTTCCTGGCGGCTCTGCTTCAAGACGTCGGCATGCTGGCGCTCGATCAAGCCGTTCCCGACTTGTACCGAGACGGAGAGAAATTGCAGCGCGATCATGCGGCGCTCGCCGAGCACGAAAAAAAGTGTGTGCAAGCCGATCATGCACATGTCGGCGGCTGGTTGATGCGCACCTGGAACTTGCCGGAGCGGCTGTGCCATGCGATTGAACACAGCCATCGAGTGGAGCTGAGTTGCAGCGCGCTGCCTGCCGGAATATTCGACCGCTGCGTCGCGCTCTCAGGTCCGGTCGCCGATCTTTTCCTGCTGGACGCGGAACAGCGTCCATTCGCGGAAACCGCGCTGCGCGCCGAAAACGCGCGGCCGCAATCGCTTGGTGCCCTTCGATCGGCAATTGTCAGGAGCGATCGCCCGCAGCGGCTGAAACGCGTGCCGCGCCGCGGCCCCCGCCGAATCAAGCAGTGCCGTACTGAACTTATGTCTTGATTCGCTTTGAACTGCGTCACAGATTGGCAATCGTGTCGGCCGCAGCCTGTCGCAATTTGGGAACATTCACCCCAGCGGAAACATCAACCAGAGCACAGCGGCGCTGGCGATTTCCAACGAGGCGGACAATGGCGAGTAAATTCAATCGACGGGCGGACGATGATTCCAGTTTCAGCTTCGGTGTGCGCGAGCTGCACCAGATCGAGGCTGCGAAACCGCTGGCGATCAATCCGGGTCCCAAGAAAGTCTCATCCAACGAGCACGGTTCCGACCCTTACAATTCCACGGGCAGCTTTGACCTCACAAAAAGCTGGCTGCGGGTTCGCAAGCGATAAGAGCCTAGTCGCCCGGCGAGGCATTCGCCCGGCGGTGAGAGGTGCGAAATTCGCTGTTCGGATACCAGCGCGGAAAGCGGTGGCTGTTCGCCAGTCGTAGTCCGACCTGGTAGTAAAGCGTGAGATCGACCACCGCACCGCCGACATCCCAGTCAGGGGAATATTGGTCGCCGGTCTGACGGTAGCGGCGCGCAAAGTAATCCTCGATCTGCCCCCTGCCCCATACCGGCCCTCGCGCCGCACTGTCGATCCCGGCCTGCACGTACAGTGCCGGAACGCCGCTGCGGGCGAAGCTGTAGCTGTCGGAGCGGAAATACAAACCCAGTTGGGGACTCGGCTCCGGATGTGTTTCGCGTCCCTGCAGCAGCGCCTCGGCACGCGCCGTGTCCTCCAAATCCGTATTGCCGAAGCCCAGGATGCTGACGTCGCGCGTTCTCCCGCCGTTGAGCAGGGTGTCCACGTTGATGACGGCTACGGTTTGCCGCAAAGGCAGCAGCGGGTTGTCGACGTAGTACTGCGAGCCCAGCAAATCGGGTTCCGCGGCCGTCGTGGCCAGAAACGCGATCGATCGTTCGGGCTTCGGATCCGTGCGCACAAAGGATTGCGCCAGCACCAGCAGGCCGGCGACGCCGGTTGCATTGTCCACCGCGCCGTTGAAAGTGTTGTGGCCCGAGCGTGCCTCGTCCACCCCTAAGGAATCCCAATGGGCCGCGTACATGACATATTCATGTCCCCGGCGTCCCGGCCGAAGCGCGATCACATTTTGGGAATTGAAGGCGCGAATCGCGTTGTGAATCGTCGCATCGACTCTGATGCCCAGCGGCACGGCTTTGAATCCCGGGTAAGCCGCGGCGGTTGCCAATCGCGTGAAATCAAGTCCAGCCGCGGCGAAAAGTGCGCGCGCAGCATCGTTTTGAATCCAGCCTTCGAGGGCCGCGCGGCCCGCGTTCCCATCCGCAGCCGCCAATTCGAATTGCGCGCCGGTCCAGGTGGCTTGAACCACATTCCAACCGTAGCCCAGCGCCACGGCATCGTGGATGATCAGCACGCCTTGCGCGCCCTGGCGGGCCGCTTCCTCGACCTTGTAGGCAAAGCGACCGTACTCGCTCATCGCATTGCCTTTGAACACCGTGGGATCCTTGGACGCATAGCCCGGATCATTGGCCAAGAGCACGACCGTCTTGCCGTGAACATCGAGGTTCGCGTAGTCATTCCACGAATATTCCGGCGCGACGATGCCGTAGCCGACGAACACCAACTCGCTGCGCGAGACCTGTATTTCCGGCACGGCGCGCTTGGTCCATATCACCACGTCCTTGCCGAAAACCAGGTTGCGCGCGCCGCTTCGGGAGGTCGCCGATAGTGTCGTGTCCGCGCCCGCTGTGATCTGCACCAACGGCACTTGCTGAACGAAGCTCGTGCCGTTGCCGGGCTTCAAGCCCAGCTTGTGAAACTTTTCGACCAGATAACTCACCGTCTTATCCTCACCCGGTGTCCCGGGCTTACGGCCGAGGAAATCATCCGATGCCAGCACGCGGACGTGATCGGCAAAAGCCGTATCGTCAATGTCGGTGGAGGGCGGCGGTTCCTTGGGGTGCACCGTGCAGCCCGGCAACGTGAGCCCCGCGAACGCCAAAGCCACCATAAGACGTTCGACTCGTCGCATAGAGTTACCCGTTCGGTCGGTCAATTGCGGCGGGGCCAATACAACAAAACCACGATTCCCAGGGAAATCCCTGTGGCGAGATGCGCCCAACCGCGCCACGGCCGCAGGCGCGCCTGCCCGAGGAAACTCCCGGCGCTGGCGGTGGTCAAAATGGCGAAGGCCACCAGGCTGCCCGCCAGTTGGGGCACTTCGCGCGACAAATCCGGGTGTTCGCCCATCAAGACGAAGAACACCACCAGGACGGCGCCCAGGCCAAAAGTGATCGATGCGGCGGATCCTAGGACGATACCGATCAAAACCGTGAACGGACGCATATCCTCCGGCTCATATACACTTGCTAGGATGCACGGGCTTCTCTAGCCTTGAAGGGAATGGGGAAGGAAGTTTACAGGAGAACGGCGACGGTGATACTCAAACGGCTCGAAGCCACTCGTTCGCGATGGATTACCGGCATTGCCGTCTGCGCCAGCGCAGTCGGACTTGCCGCCCTGCTGGGCGCCGCCATGACGCCGCCGGCCGCCGCGCCCGCGGCGGTCACCGTGCTCGCGCCCACCGAGCAGGAAAATTACGTCGCTCGCCGCGTGGCCGACATCATCGCGCATGAACACTACCGCCGGGCGCCGCTCGACGATCATCTTTCAAGCTTGATCCTCGACCGTTATCTCGATGCCATCGACGGCGCGAGAAGTTATTTCTTTGCAAGCGACATCGCGGAGTTCGAGAAGTATCGCTACGAACTCGACGATGCCATCAAGACCGGCGACGTCGAGCCGGCGTTCGTGATTTTTCGCCGCTATCAGCAGCGCAGCCGCGAGCGTATGGCCAACGCCATCGATCTGTTGAACAAGAAACCGGATTTCGAGATCGACGAGTCGTTTAATTTCGACCGTGAAAAGGAGCCCTGGCCGGCCAATGCCGCGGAGATGAACGAGCTGTGGCGCAAGCGCGTCAAGAATGACGCCCTCTCGCTCGTGACGGCCGGCAAGCAGTGGCCTGAAGTTGTCGATGTCCTGCGCAAGCGCTACGAGCACGTGGCAAAGCGCATGGATCAGAGCAAGCCCGACGATGTGTTCGAGGCATTCATGAATGCCTTCGTGCTGTCGTTGGATCCGCACTCCAATTATTTCTCGGCGCGCAACTCCGAGGAGTACAACATTCAGATGAGTTTGAGCTACGAGGGCATCGGCGCCTCGCTGCAATTGACGGACGACTATGTGACGGTCATCGACGTCATCGCCGGCGGCCCGGCCGCCGTCAGCGGCAAGCTGGCCGCGAGCGATCGAATTACCGCGGTCGGCGAAGGCAAGAGCGGAGAGCTCACCGACGTGATCGGCTGGCGCCTGGACGACGTGGTGCAGAAAATTCGCGGCCCCGGCGGCACGCTGGTGCGATTGCAGGTGCTGCCGGCGGGGGCGGCCCCAGGCTCGGTGCAAAAAGTGGTCGACTTCACCCGCAACCGCGTGTCGCTCGAAGCCCAAGCCTCCCACAAGGCCTTGCGAACGGTTGTGCGCAACGGCAAAGATGTCAAGGTCGGCATCATTACGGTGCCGAGCTTCTATCAAGACTACGATGCCAGCCGCGCCGGTGCGAAGGACTACCGCAGCACCACGCGCGACGTGCAGCGCCTGATCAGCGAGCTGCGCAAAGACGGCGCCGAGGTCTTGATCATGGACTTGCGCGCCAATGGCGGCGGTTATCTGCCGGAAGCGGAATCGCTCACGGGATTGTTCATCGATCGTGGGCCGGTCGTGCAGCTTCGCGACACGACCGGGCATATCGAAGTGGATGATGATCCGAACCCGGCGATCTTCTACAGCGGTCCCATGGTCGTGCTGGTCGATCGCTTCAGCGCATCGGCCTCGGAGATTTTCGCGGGCGCCATCCAGGATTACGGCCGCGGGCTCATCATCGGTCAACAGACCTACGGCAAGGGCACGGTGCAAAATGCGCATCCGCTCAACTACACGATTTTCGGGCGTAAGCCGGAATTGGGCCAGCTGAATGTCACCATCGGCAAGTACTACCGGATTACCGGCGAGAGCACTCAGGATCGCGGCGTAACGCCGGATATCCAGTTGCCCTCGCTCATCGACGCCAACGAAGTCGGCGAGAGCACCCGTGACCGCGCCCTGCCCTGGGATCACATCGAACCGGCAACCTTCCGGGTCGAAGGCGATTTGAAACCGATTACTGCAACCCTGGAAAAATTGCACGCGGATCGAACCGCCGGCAGCGCGGACTTCAAATACCTGCGCGAAGATATTGCGGCACTCGAAGCCATGCGCAGCCAGAAAACGCTTTCCTTGAATCAGAAGACCCGTGAAGCGGAACGCAAACGCCTGGAAGGTGAACGCCTCGAGCGCGAAAACGCATGGCGCGCGGCGCATGACGTCAAACCGGCCAAGTCGCTCGAGGAAATCAAGGACGACGCGACCGCGGGCATCTTGCTGGATGAGGCCTCGCAGATTGCCGCCGATCTGGTGACCGTCTCAGCGCGCCGCGCGGCTCCCACGCAGGCCCGGCGCAACGACCCCGCCGCCGGCGCAGGACACCCGCTGGTGCAGGACGCCCACTAGCGCAACAGCAGGGTATAAAGATCCCAGTAATCCTCCGCCAGCACATTCCAGGTGCTGGCGGAAGCTGCTGCCTTTGGCTTATCGAACTCGACCTCCGTCACCGGCGGGGACAATGAGTCCGCCGTCGGCACCGTGTCGGCGGAATTGCGGTATTCGCCGGTGGCCCGCAGGCGCTCCAATTTCGCCCTGACCATGCCGGTGATCTGTTTCTGATTCACCACGGCCAGCTGCGCCTTCTGCACACGCTGCATGTAGCTCTCGCAGTCCGCGCGCGTGCCGAAGGTCATCTCATGAACTCGCCGCGCCACGGCCTCCTTGGCGCGCGCCGCAAGGCCAAAAGCGTCCGCATGCTCGCAGAGCAATTCCGCGTAGCCGATGATGGCCAGATTGATGTTGCGCCGCGCCGCCAAAGACAGACCCGGGAATTCCATTGAACCCTCATCCTCGATCGCACTGCGCTCGGCGTGCAAATCGCCGACCGCTTGGTCGGCGAGGACGAGTTCGCTGCGCAGCGACTCCAACGACTTGAGCCGGCGCCGCCGTCTGAAATAATGCCAGAAGGCCGCCAAGCGGCCGATTTCCTGCTGCGCTTCGGCCAACTGCCGGCGTTGCTCGTCGGCTGCGGCGCTTGCCGCGCGCAGGCGCTGATCGGCGTCGGCCAGCCGCGCGTTCTTCTCGGTCTCAACATCGGCCTTGTGCTTGGCGACCTCGCGTGCTTCCTGTTGACGCGTCAAATCGGCGGCGAATGTCGAGAGCTGCTGATGACAGGTCTTCCACAGCGCGCGAAGTTGAAAGAACACCAGCGCGCCGAATCCGGTCTTCGGATCGCCCAGCAGTTCGCCGAGCGCATCCATCTGTTCCTGAATGCGGATGGTCGCGCCTTCCTGCTGTTTGAGCCGGTCACGCAGCAAGTGAAACTCGTCCTTGAGGTCGGCATAAGCTTTTTTCAGGCCGGCGCGATTTTGGAACAGCTGCATCAGCCGTTCTTCATCGGGACTCGCCGCGCCTCCCTCAGCGCCGCCTTTTAGAAACGTCAGCTTGTCGATCAAAGTCCCGCCTCATCCCATGACAACCGCAGGTCACCCGATACGAAGCCAATCTTCGCGGCTAGAAGTGATGTCCCCGCTCGGCACAATATTCCAACCATTTATTTAGCATCATGTTTCGGCCCCAGCGCTGATCCAGTTCACGCTTGAGTCCCGACTGCAGCTTGGAGAGTTGCGGATGGCGTTGAAACCCACGAAAGCTTCGCACCTCGGCCAGGCGGGCATCGTGGTACACGCATACCTCCAAATCCGGGTCGCGGAGCCGCGATGCCTCGAAATCGAACTCATATGTGAGCCGAAACACACTGGTGTAACGGCAGAGCTCCAGCGGCGTGAGATACAGATCACAGTCTGTGGCAACCGTCGACACGCGCTGCGTTTTGACCGAGCGAAGATCATCCACCAGCCAGCCCAAGCGCACGAAATTGCTTTCGTACAGCGTCATCAGGCCCACAAAGCTGCCAGGCCGTGCCCGCCACGATGTCTCGCACCATTGATCCGCTATCATGTGGGAACTATACCATGCAGCCTTGATTTTTCAGGGCCGCAATCGCCGTTCGAGGCCCATGCGATCGAGAATCCTGGTGGAAATTTCTTCGATCGAGACCTCGGTCGCATCGAGAACCGGCACGCCGTGCCGCTCGAACAAGGACTCCGCGGCCCGCACTTCGAACGCCACTTGCGCGGCTGACGAGTAACGGCTGTCGGGCTTGCGTTCGTTGCGGATTTGCTGCAGCCGGTCGGGCCGGATCGTCAGGCCGAATAATTTTCGCGGGTAGCCATCGAGTGCGCGAGGCATTCTCCGGGACTCCAGATCATCGTCGGTGAGCGGGTAATTCGCCGCGAAAACTCCGTATTGCATGGCCAAATACAAACACGTGGGTGTTTTGCCGGAACGCGATACGCCGACAAGAATGACATCGGCGCGCTCGTAATCGCGCACCACCGATCCATCATCGTTCGCCAGCGCGAAATTCGTCGCATCGATGCGCGTGGCGTAGGCGTGCGTGTCCGCCATGCGATGAGTCCTACCTGCAGTATGGCTTGATTGCGTCTTGAGTTCGCCGGCGAGCGGTGCTAGGAACGGATCAAAAAAATCCAGGAAAAATCCGGTGCTGCCTCGGACCACGTTGCGCACGTCCTCCTGCACCAATGTGCTGAACACGACCGGGCGCACTCCCTCCTGCGCCGCGACCAGATCGATCTTTCGAACGGCCTCAATTGCCTTGTCAACGGTGGAGATAAATGGCACAGTCACTTGGCGAAATTCGATGCCATCGAACTGCGTCATGAGACTGTGACCCATTGTTTCTGCGGTAATTCCCGTTTGGTCGGAAACGAAAAATACTGTTCGTTTAATCACGGTAACCTCATCGAGTCGGCGCTAGCGCCGTAAAGTGTTTCATTTAAACTACCGTCGGACAAGCCGTGCACCATGAAGCCTTACATCATCCCGTTTGAAAAACTGAAAAATAAGGACGTCGAACTCGTCGGCGGCAAGAATGCTTCGATCGGCGAGATGATTTCCGGCTTGGCGAACCTCGGCGTTTCGGTGCCCGGCGGCTTTGCCACCACGTCGCACGCTTATCGGGATTTCTTGGCGCAAGGCGGCCTGGACCAGCGCATCCGCGGCGTGCTCGCGGATCTGGATGTGGACGATGTGCAGCGGCTTGCGGTGGTCGGAGAGCAAATTCGCGGCTGGATGCTGGCGACGCCGTTTCCCGAAAGATTGCAGACGGAAGCCCTGGAAGCCTGGCGCCGGATGAAGGGCGCCGCCGACGTCAAGGAGTTCGCCGTGGCGGTGCGTTCCTCGGCAACGGCCGAAGATTTGCCCGAGGCTTCCTTTGCGGGCCAGCAGGAAACATTCCTCAACGTGCGCGGCGAGGAACACTTGCTGAGGTCCATGCACGAAGTGTACGCCTCGCTGTTCAACGATCGCGCGATATCCTATCGGGTACACAATAAATTCGATCACAGCGCCGTGGCGCTCTCCGTCGGCGTGCAGCATATGGTGCGCAGCGACCTGGGCGCAGCCGGGGTCATGTTCACGCTTGATACGGATTCCGGTTTTCGCGACGTGGTGTTCATTACCTCCGCGTATGGACTGGGGGAAACGGTGGTGCAAGGCGCCGTCAACCCGGACGAATTTTATGTGTACAAGCCCGCATTGCGCGCGGGTCGCCGCTCGGTCTTGAGAAAAAATCTCGGCGGCAAGGCGATCAAAATGATTTACGCCGATCCGGGCTCCAAGGAACGAGTCCGTACCGTCGATGTGGCGAACGCCGACCGGCATCGCTTTTCCTTGAGCGAGGCGGACATCACCGAGCTCGCGAAGCAGGCGCTCATCATCGAAGAGCATTACGGCACTCCCATGGACATCGAATGGGGCAAGGACGGCGGCAGCGGAAAGATCTACATCCTGCAGGCGCGCCCGGAAACCGTTCAAAGCCGTGCCGGCCGCACCATATTGCGCTTCACGCTGAAAGCGCGCTCCAAGGTGCTCACGACCGGTCGCAGCATCGGACAACGCATCGGCGCAGGCCATGCGCGCATCATCAAGGACGCGAAGGAAATGTCCCGAGTCCGAGCCGGCGATGTCCTCGTGGCCGATATGACCGACCCGGACTGGGAGCCGGTCATGAAACGGGCCTCGGCGATCGTCACCAATCGCGGCGGGCGCACCTGTCACGCCGCCATCATCGCGCGCGAGCTCGGGATACCGGCGGTGGTCGGCTGCGGCACCGCCACCAGCGACATCCGGGAAGATCAGGCAATCACGGTTTCCTGCGCGGAAGGCGACGCCGGGTATGTCTACGACGGCATGCTGGAATTCGACCAGCGCAGCATTGAAATGGACGCGATGCCGGCGATTCCCGTGAAAATCACCATGAACGTCGGCAATCCGGACCGCGCTTTCGATTTCGCCGGCATTCCCCACAGGGGCGTCGGGCTGGCGCGTCTCGAATTCATCATCAATCGCATGATCGGTGTCCACCCGCGCGCGCTGCTGGAATTCGACAAACAGAGCGCCGAAATCAAGGACAGCATCAAGAAACAGATCGCAGGCTATGACGGCCCCGTCAACTTCTACGTCGACAAGCTCAGCGAAGGCATCGCACAGATAGCGGCCGCGTTCGCGCCGGAACCGGTGATCGTGCGGCTGTCGGATTTCAAATCCAACGAATATGCGAATTTGATCGGCGGCAAGAATTACGAGCCGCACGAGGAAAATCCGATGCTGGGTTTTCGCGGCGCGTCGCGCTACATCGACAAGGTATTCCGGCCCTGCTTCGAACTCGAATGCCGGGCGCTGAAGCGCGTGCGCGATGAAATGGGGCTGACCAACGTGCAAGTCATGGTGCCCTTCGTGCGGACCATCAGTGAGGCAAAGGCGGTGACGCAACTTCTGGCCGATAACGGCTTGAAACGCGGCGACAATGGCTTGAAGCACATCATGATGTGCGAACTGCCGACCAACGCCCTGCTCGCGGACAAGTACCTCGAATACTTCGATGGCATGTCGATCGGCTCGAACGACATGACACAGCTGTGCCTCGGACTGGACCGCGATTCCAGCGTCGTCGCCAAATCCTTCGATGAGCGCGACGATGCGGTCAAATCACTGATGTCCATGGCCATTAAAGCCTGTAAGGCACAGGGCAAGTATGTCGGTATTTGCGGTCAGGGTCCTTCCGACCATCCCGAACTCGCGCGTTGGCTGGTCGAACAGGGAATCGACAGCCTATCCTTGAATCCGGATACCGTGGTCGAGACCTGGATGTTTCTGGCGAGCTAGTGCTCGCGCAGCGAGCAATTTTAGGACGGGGTCGCATCGACCCCGTTAGAGTCGGCGCGAAGCGCCTAGAGAGGCCGCAACAGCCGCTCGCGATAATATTGCAGCTCGCGGATCGAGTCGCGTACATCCTCGAGTGCCAGATGAGTCGAGGTCTTGCGAAAGCCCTCGGCGACGTTCGGCGCCCAGCGCAGGGCCAACTCTTTGAGAGTGCTTACATCGAGATTGCGATAATGGAAAAACGCCTCCAACGACGGCATGTGGCGCGCCAGAAAGCGCCGGTCCTGGCAGATGCTGTTGCCGCACATGGGTGAGCGTTTCGGCTCGACCCAGGCCTCGAGAAAATTCAGCGTGCGCCGTTCAGCCGTCGGCGCGTCGATGTCGCTCGCCAAGACGCGGGCGGCCAATCCGGAACGGCCATGCTGATTCCGGTTCCAATCGTCCATGGCGTTCAAAATGGACTCGCTCTGGCGCACCGCGAGCACCGGCCCTTCGGCGAGCACGTTGAGGTGTTTGTCGGTTACGATCGTCGCTATCTCGATGATCAGGTCCGAATCGGGCTTGAGGCCCGTCATTTCCAAATCGATCCAAATGAGATTTTCGGGGGATTTCATGGTGTTTAACGGTGTTTAACGCAAACAATTCGCCATGGTAGCAGGCGGCACCGGCACCGTCCTTGCGAGTTTCGGCCGGGGCGTCTTGGTCCAGACGAGCGAGGGCCTGCTGCGCTGTGGGCTCAAGGGCCGCAAATTGCGCGTGGTGTGCGGCGATCGGGTTGTCTGGGCTTATCCGCTCTCCGCCGACGGGCCGTCGGTCGAGTCCATCGAGCCGCGCCGCAATCTCATTGAGCGAATCGACTCGCGCGGACGCGCCGAGCCGGTGGCTGCCAATATCGACAAGCTGGCGATCGTGGTGGCGCCGCAGCCGGCAACCGACTGGTTCCTCGTGGACCGCTACTGGGCCGGCGCCGTGCTCAAGGATTTGCAGGCGCTGATCATCGTGAATAAAAAGGATCTCGGCACCGATGACATCGAACCGCAACTGGCCGAATATCGAAAATTGCGCCTGACGTGCATCGAAGTAAGCTGCCAATCGGGCGACGGCATTGCCGATCTCGAGCACTTGCTCGGCGGCAGTGTCAATTTGCTGGTCGGCCAATCCGGCGTCGGCAAATCATCCCTGGTCAACGCCCTCGCCCCCGAAGCGGCGGCGCAGACCGCCGAATTGACCCGCGATGCCGAAGGGCGGCACACCACCACCACCGCTCGCTGGTATCAGCTCGATCCGGCCTCCGCCATCATCGATGCTCCGGGAGTCCGCGACTTCGCCCCACCCGCCCACCTGGTGCGCGCCGCGGAACGCGGCTTTGTCGAGATCCATGAGCGCGGCGTGCATTGTCGGTTCAAGGACTGCCGGCATATGCAGGAACCCGGCTGCGCGGTGCGCACGGCCGTGATCAATCAACAAATCTCGACGCGCCGCTACGAAAGCTATCGACGGCTGGTTCGGCTGTACGAGAAATTGGCGAGTTAAGAGGTTCGATGCCGCTCGGCGAGCGGTTCACGAAACCACGGTGCGTCCGGCCAACGCATGCGCCAGCGTGCCGCCGTCGACGTATTCCAGCTCGCCGCCGACCGGGACGCCATGCGCGATGCGCGATGCCTTGATTCCCAAACGCAGCGCAAGTTCGCCCAGATAGTGGGCCGTGGCCTCGCCCTCGGCCGTGGGGTTCGTCGCCAAAATCACCTCGCGAACCTCGCCGCCCTTGAGAAGCTGCTCGAATTCGTCCAGGCCCAGTTCGGCCGGCCCCACGCCATCGAGCGGCGACAGATGCCCCATGAGCACGAAGTAGCGCCCGCGAAATCCGCCCGACTGCTCGATCGCCACGACATCCGCGGGCGACTCGACCACGCAGAGCTGCGCCAGATCGCGCTGCGTGGAAGCGCAAATCGTGCAGAGCTCGCTCTCCGTCAGCATGCGGCAGCGCTTGCAGTGGCCCACCTGTTGCAGCGCCTCCGCCAGCGCCAGGCTCAAGGTTCTGCCGCCATCACGGTCGCGCTCGAGAAGGTAGAACGCCATGCGCTGCGCCGATTTGGGACCGACGCCCGGCAAACATCGCAGCGAATCGATCAGGCGAGCCAAAGTCGGCGTGTATTTCATCTGGTTATCGAATCCTCAGAAAGGCAGTTTCATGCCCGGCGGCAGATTCAGGCCCGACATGAGGCCCGAATATTTTTCCTGAGTGCGCGCGGCAATTTTTCGAACCGCGTCGGTGATGGCCGCGGCCAACAGGTCTTCGAGCATATCCTTATCCTCGCCGAGCAACTTCGGCTCGATCAACACCTTTTTCGCCTCGTGCCGCCCATTCAAAGTCACCTTCACCATGCCTGCGCCGGATTCTCCGGTGACTTCGATATCGGCCAATTCGGCCTGCGCCTTCTGCATCGTCTCCTGCATCTGCTGCGCCTGACGCATCAGATTTCCCAATCCACCTTTCATCATAGTCGGCCTCCGTAGCTAGTTGTTTGGTTTGACCGAGGATGCATCCACATCGGCGCCGAAGCGCTCGCGCAGCCCTTTCACAACCGGGTCCGATTCGAACGCGCTGGCCGCGCGCGCGATCCGGTCCTGTTCCGCTTGGACGCGCTGGCGTGCCGGCGAGTTCAAGTCGGAATCCGCCGTTTCGAACGCGACGCGTATCTCCCGGCCAAGATATTTGGACAGCCCTTGCACCAGTTTCTCCTCGATGGGACGCGTGCGCCGATCCGACGCGGCCTGATCGAGTTTCAAATTCAGCAGGCTGTTTTCGAAACGGGCCGGGACGCAATTCAGCGCAAGCTGACGCACCATCCCGCTCAACCCGGCAGCCTCGACGACCGCGGGCCAATTGGCGGCATCGATGCTGGTAAGCCGCGCCTCGAGCGCGGATGCGCCGGGCGCCGAAGAGGCAGGCGCCGAAGCGCTGACCGGCGGCGAATCCGTGAGGGCGGCGACCGTGGCCGCGCGCCCTGCCTTGACAGGCTGCGCGGCACTCTCCGGCCGAAATGCCAGCATTCGCAGCAAGGTCATTTCGAAACCGACGCGCGGCTCCGGCGCCATGTTCAAGTCGCGGCGTCCGCCGAGCGCAATCTGGTAGTAAAGCTGCGCATCTTCGGGGGATATCGCCACGGCGAGCTTGCTCAGCAGTGCGGGATCGAATTCCTCGTCCATCTGCGCAGCTTCGGGCACGATTTGCACGATGGCGATGCGCTGCAGCAAGGCCGCCAGTTCCACCAGTGCACGGTCATAGTCCGGCGCATCGCGATCGAGTTCCCTCACTTCGGCGAGCAGCGCCGCGCCGTCGCCGCGGGATAGCGCTTCGATGAGCCGGCCCACATGGCCGCGATCGATGGTACCGAGCATCGAGCGCGCATTGGCTTCGTTTACCGCGCCGCCGCCGAAGGCAATGAGCTGATCCAGCAGGCTCAAGGCATCACGCATGCTGCCGTCCGCGGCGCGCGCCAGCAGCGCAATCGCCGCCGGCTCGAACAGCAAATTCTCCGCGGCCGCGATGAATTTCAGGCGTTCGCCGATCATGGCGGCCGACAGCCGCTTGAGGCTGAACTGCAGGCAGCGCGACAGCACGGTCACGGGCAATTTCTGCGGGTCCGTGGTGGCCAGCAGAAATTTGACATGCGGCGGCGGCTCTTCCAGCGTTTTGAGCAATGCGTTGAAAGAATGGGTCGACAGCATGTGGACTTCGTCGATGAGGTACACCTTGTAGCGACCACGGGTCGGCGCGTATTGCACGTTGTCGAGCATATCCCGGGTGTCATCGACCTTGGTGCGCGAGGCGGCGTCGACTTCGAGGAGATCGACGAAACGGCCCTCGTCGATCTCGCGGCACGCGGCGCACACACCGCACGGATTGGAACTGACTCCCGCCGTCTCGCAATTCAATGATTTCGCCAGGATGCGCGCGACCGTCGTCTTGCCGACTCCGCGGGTTCCGGTGAACAGAAATGCGTGGTGTACCTTGCCGCTGTCTAGTGCATTGCTGAGCGCGCGCAGCACATGCTCCTGCCCGACCATTTCGGCAAATCGTTTGGGGCGCCATTTACGCGCTAGTACGACGTAGCTCATAACGTATATTGTGGCACGCCTTTTAGGCGCGCCGTAATTAAGGAGGCGGCCCGCGCCAGCAGGACTTCGGCGCCCGACTTAAAGCCTCTACCGCTGCTCCCTTCCGGGCCTGACGGGGTTCGTGACCAGTCGTCGCGAAGATGCAAACGCGAGCCACCATAAACTGATATGTGGCGGAGAGGGTGGGAATGACTCGGGCCGTCCCGGCCCTCGCCCTACGGGCGCACTGCGTGCGTCCAAAATCGTTCCCGGCGATTTTGTCGAACCCCTGGGTTCGAACCCCACCTCCACCGTCAAATACACAAAATCAGTGTAGCCGATAAAACGCGATATTCTGCGTAAAAATTTTGGCGGAGAGGGTGGGATTCGAACCCACGAACACGGTTAGGTGTTACACACTTTCCAGGCGTGCGCCTTCGACCGCTCGGCCACCTCTCCTCGCGGTCGCAAGGGTACCGGAGCGGACCCAGGCGATCAAATCCGCCCGCGCACTCAATTCATTTCTCACAGAGGTGGGATTACTCGTCGCTCCGCTCCTCGCCCCTTCGGGGCCGCCCTAACGGGCGTTATCCCCGCTTCGTCTCTATCTTCGTCGGCTGACTCAGGCCGCCGAAAATTTACTTATCAACTGGCGGAGAGGGTGGGATTGACTCGGGCCGTCCCGGCCCTCGCCCTTCGGGCGCCGTCGCGAAGACGCTCCGGCGTCCTGCGCCGCCTGCGGCGGCTGGTCGAACCCACGAACACGGTTAGGTGTTACACACTTTCCAGGCGTGCGCCTTCGACCGCTCGGCCACCTCTCCTCGCGGCGCAAGGGTACCGGAGCGGACCCAGGCGATCAAATCCAGGTTCCTGCTAGCCGCTGGCTGCCTTGTTGGGCGGTGCCGGCTTGTAGCGCGGCGGGACGTCGTAACACGCGTCCTTGGGCCCGGGCGGCGGCGGTACGTCCGTGACCGGGGGAATGACCAAAGCGCCCGCTGTATTCGGCGAATCCAATCCCGAAGGGACTTTCAGCGGCGCGGCCGACAAGGCGTGCTGATACTCCTGCCGGCTGTGACAGTCAGGGTTCAGCTTGCCGAACAGGTGGCAGCCGCTCATCAGAGCAGTCGCGGCAATCAACATTAGAACTCGATCAAGGCTCATGCAGCTTGGTCCTCAAGGGTCACTCCGGCAGCCCGCATCGCACGCAGCACGGTCTCCTGGTGCGCCGTTGCGAGTTCGACCAACGGAAGGCGGATTGCGTTCCCGATGAGCCCCATCCTCGCTACCGCCCATTTGACAGGTATCGGATTTGCTTCGACAAACAAATCCTTATGTAAAGGCTGCAAATTCGCATCAATCGCCCGCGCTCCCGTTAAATCGCCCGACAGCACCGCGGAACAGGCCTCGTGCATCCTGCGCGGCGCGACGTTCGCCGAAACAGAAATGACGCCGCGCGCACCCACGCTCATTAAATCGATGGCGGTGGCATCGTCCCCCGACAGCAGTACGAACTCCGGAGGACAGGCACTCAATATCTCGCGCCCCCGGCTCAACGATGCCGTTGCCTCTTTGATCGCCACGATGCGAGGGTGCCGCGCCAGACGTGCGACGGTGCTCGGCAAGAGATCCACCGCCGTTCGGCTCGGGACATTATACAGAATAACAGGCACTGCAGACGCATCCGCCGCGGCCATGAAGTGCCGGTAAAGACCTTCCTGCGGAGGTTTGTTGTAGTACGGCGTCACCAGCATCACGCCATCGACGCCGAGCCGGGACAAACTATGTGTTCGCGCCACTGTCGCATCCGTTGCGTGGAATCCCGCGCCGACGATGACTTTGAGCCTATCGCGGCAGCGAGCCACGGCCCGGCCCGTCAGTTCCTCGATTTCGGCGGCGGACAGCGCCGGCGATTCGCCGGTGGTGCCGGCAACCACAATTCCGTCACTGCCCTCTTGCAGGTGAAAATCCAGCAGCCTATCCCACGCGGACCAGTCCAAAGCCCCATCGGCGGTCATTGGTGTGACGATTGCAACCATGCTTCCGGAAAACATCGAAGGACTCCGCTGGAAATATCGCTACCTTAAGTGCCGGAGATACACCCTGGCAAGCGCCCATCCGGTAGAATTTGCGCCGATGAAACAACATATCGTCATTTCCGCCGTCGGCGGGGACCGTGTCGGCATGGTCCATGAACTGTCCAAGGCCATCGCCGATTGTGGGGGCAGCATCAGCGAAAGCCGCATGACCTCGCTCGGCAATGAGTTTGCCATGCTGCTGCTGGTCAACGGCAACTGGCACACCCTCGCCAAACTTGAAGGCGAGTTCAAGAAACTTGCCGATGGCACGGGCATGAACATCCAGCTGCGGCGCACAGAAGAGAGATCTGCGCGCAATGACATGCTGCCCTATTCCATCGACGTGGTTTGCCTCGACCAGACCGGCATCGTCGCGGGGCTGTCGGGATTCTTCGCGCAGCGCGGCGTCGACATCGCCGAGCTGTCGACGCGTTCCTACGCCGCCGCGCACACCGGCGCTCCGATGTTTTCCGTGCAGATGATCGTGAATGTCCCGAGCCGTCTGCACATCGGCGTATTGCGCGAAGAGTTCATGGATTTCTGCGATCACCTGAACCTGGACGCCATTTTCGAACCTGTGAAGAGTTAGCCGCCCATGAGCAAGATCGAAATCGGCAAGAAGGCGCCGCCGTTCAGCCTTGAAGGCACCGGCGGAACGTGGTCGCTCGAGGACGGGAAAGGCACCGCTGTGGTGATTTATTTCTATCCGCGCGATAACACATCGGGCTGCACCCAGGAAGGCCTGGATTTTTCCGCGCTGCATCCTCAGTTCAAAAAGGCCAAGGCACAGATCTTCGGGATCTCCCCCGATAGCGTGGCGTCGCACGAGAAATTCAAGAAAAAGATGTCGTTTGCGTTCGACCTGCTGAGCGATCCCGAGCAAAAGGTGTGCAAACTGTACGATGTCTTTCAGGAAAAGAGCATGTACGGCAGGAAATACATGGGAGTCGAGCGCAGCACCTTTCTGATCGACGCCAAGGGCGTGCTGCGGCACGAGTGGCGCAAAGTGAAAGTGAAGGATCATGCCGAGGCCGTGTTGGCGGCGGTGAAGGCACTATGACGGGTAACGTGCGGCCGTTGGGAGCCGCGGTACTGAAGAGCCGTCAAGGCAAGGCCGAGCGCCGAATTTTCGTGCTCGACACGAATGTGTTGATGCACGATCCGACCGCAATCTTCCGCTTCGAAGAGCACGACATCTACATTCCGATGACGGTGCTCGAAGAACTCGACGCCGGCAAGAAGGGCCTCTCGGAACCGGCGCGCAATGTGCGCCAGGTCAGCCGTTTTCTGGACGAGTTGATGCAGGGCGCGACCAAGAAGCAAATCGACCGCGGCCTCGCGTTGCCCACCGCCGTGCCGATCAACCACGGCAAACGTCCCCCCGGCGGCAGGCTGTTCTTCCAGACTCAGTTGCTGGAATCGGTTCTGCCGGACAGCCTGCCTGGCCAAGGTGCGGACAATGCGATCTTGGCCAATACGCTGGCGCTGCAGCAGAAATTTCGCAATGCGCGCGTCACGCTGGTTTCGAAAGACATCAACTTGCGGATCAAAGCGGCGATCCTCGGCGTGCACGCGGAGGATTATTCGAGCGACAAAACCATCGAAGATGCGGATTTGCTGGTCAGCGGAGTGCAACAGCTGCCGCAGAATTTTTGGGAAAAACACGGCAAAGGCATGGAGTCGTGGCAGCAACAGAGCCGCACCTATTATCGGGTACGCGGGCCTCTGGTGCGCGAATGGAAAACCAATCAGTTCGTCTATGACCCGGGCGCGAACGGCGTGGAGGCCATCGTGCGAAAGCTCGAGGGCGAATCGGCGATATTGGAACTCACCACGGACTACCGCACCGAGCGCAACAATGTATGGGGCGTGACGGCGCGCAATCGCGAACAGAATCTTGCGTTGAATTTGTTGATGGATCCGGAAATCGACTTCGTGACGGTGTTGGGTCCCGCCGGCACCGGCAAAACCCTGCTGACCCTGGCGGCAGGCCTCGCGCAGACGCTGGATCACAATCGCTTCGGCGAAATCATCATGACCCGCGTCACCATCCCCTTGGGGGAAGATATCGGCTTTTTGCCGGGCACCGAGGAGGAAAAAATGGAGCCGTGGATGGGCGCGCTCATGGACAACCTGGAAGTGCTGACGCAGAGCCAAGCCGGGGGCACGTGGGGACGCGGCGCGACCAACGACCTTCTACGGCACCGCATCAAGATTCGCTCGTTGAATTTCATGCGGGGTCGTACATTTCTGAACCGCTTCATCATCATCGATGAGGCCCAGAATCTCACCCCCAAGCAAATGAAGGCGCTGGTCACCCGCGCGGGGCCGGGCACCAAAATGGTGTGCCTGGGCAATATCGCGCAGATTGACACACCCTACTTGACTGAGACCACGACCGGCCTTACCTATGTCGTAAACCGATTCCACGGCTGGGCGTTTTCGGGACATATCACGCTGGTTCGCGGCGAGCGCTCACGCTTGGCCGACTATGCCTCTGAAGTTCTTTGATTTTGCTTCTGTTTTGAGCGAACTTTGGAATCCTTCGGCACTCAAAGGCTTAAGACCACATGTCAGCTCTGAAATCCATATCCGCATTCCTGGCCGCCGCAGCGGTCACGGGCAGCGTTGGTGTGGGTTACGCGCAAGGGGTCAAGGGTCCCAATCAAGATCTTCCCGATCTGGGCAGTCCGGCGAACGCGGCGATCTCGATTGAAGATGAGTATCACGCAGGTCTCTCCTACGTTAACGAGATTCGTAACACCGGCCTGATCCTCACCGACCCGGAGGTCAGCCAGTACGCTCAGGAAATCGGCCACAGCCTCTCGAGCCATGCGGAAGAGGGCCAACACCAGTTCTACTACTTTGTCTTGCGCGATCCGGTGGTCAACGCTTTCGCGGTACCCGGCGGCTTCGTGGCCATTCAAAGCGGATTGATCCTGGCCACGCGCAACGAGAACGAACTGGCCGGCGTACTGGCGCATGAAACCGCGCACGTCACCCAGCGCCACCTGGTGCGCCAGATCATCGACCAAGGCCATGAAGGGCTGTTGGCCACCGCTGCGATGTTGGCCGCCGTGCTGTTGGGCGCGACCGCGGGCCGCGGCTCTCCCGACGCGATCGAGGGCGCCATTTTGGCCGGCCAGAGCGCCGTGATTCAACATCAGATCAATTACACCCGCAGCAGCGAGTTCGAAGCCGACCGCATCGGCATCAGCACCATGGCTGACGCCGGATACGATCCTTTGGGAATGGCCAGCTTCTTCGATTGGATGGGTCACTCAGGTCCGGAGCCGAGTCGCGTCAATGCCGTGCAATTCTTGATCGATCACCCGATATTCTCCGATCGCGTGGCCGAGGCGCGCGACCGCGCGGACCAGATCGGCCGAATCCGCCACGAAGACTCATTGGGTTACCGGCTGGTCAAGGAACGATTGCGGTCCGTCGCCGCCGATCCGCAAGTTGCTCGCCAGTACTATGTCAACCTGCTCAAGAATGGCGGGGGCAAGAGCATCGAGGAGCGCTACGGCAAGGACGTTGCGGAAATTGCGACGCGAAATCCCGCGGCCGCCATTCCCGATCTTCAGGAACTGGTGCGCGAGTATCCCAAGGTAACGCAGTTTTACGGCGCTCTCGGCCAGGCGTACTTGGTCAACAATCAGCTCAAGGAATCCTCCGCGGTGCTCGAGAGAGCCATGATTTTGTTTCCGCGCAATGTGCCCATCACGATCCGGCTCGCCGAAACGCTGATGCGCTCCGGCGACAACAAGCGCGCGCACCTGGTGTTGTTGGACTTGTTCAATAGCGTCGAGCCCACGCCCGACCAGACTCGCCTGATCGCAAAAGCGGCCAACACCGCCGGCGACTACGCGGACTCATACAGCTATATGGCGGAGTTCTACCTGATGACGGGCAACCTCAATATGGCATCCAATCAATTGCAGTTGGCGCTGAGCCTGCCTGGATTGGATGCCGTGCAGCGAGCTCGCTATAGCGCGCGACTCGAAGAGATTCGCGCCGCCATACCCAAGAAGGACAGGAACAAGGACACGGTCGCGGGCGACAGTCGCAACGCTGGCAACGGCCGATACTGACTCTTCAGTCCCGCTGAATCTCCCTGACATGGTATCGTTAGCCGGTGTTCACCAGGCTCTGGAGAGATTCGACATGCCTAGAATAAGGCACGCACGCGCGGTGCTCGGGATGGTACTGGTCGTGGCTCTGACCGGCTGCGTCACTCTTCCCGCCAACCACACACCGCCTCCGCAAGACCCCTGGGAATCATGGAATCGCGGCGTCTACAAGGTCAACGACAAAATCGACCGCGCCGTCGCCAAACCCATCGCACGCACCTATGTGCGGGCGGTCCCTGCGCCTGCGCGCACCGGCGTCAGCAATTTTTTGTCGAATCTGCGCACCACGACCGTCATGGTCAACGATGCTTTGCAGGGCAAATTCGCGGCGGCGGCCAATGATCTGGCGCGCTTCGTGGTGAATACCACCGTCGGAGTCGGCGGTCTCCTGGACCCCGCTTCGCAGATGGGCTTGGACAAGAACGATGAGGATTTTGGACAAACCTTGGGTCATTGGGGCGTTCCGCCCGGACCGTTTGTAGAAATTCCCGTCTTGGGGCCGTCAGACGCGCGCGATGGGTCAGGACGAGTTGTGGATATATTTACGGGTCCTGCGCACTACGTCAGCAACAACTGGGTCTCGTATGGGCTCTACGGCGTCGGCGCAGTCGACACCCGCGCCGCCTTGCTACCCCTGGATGAGACGTTACAAAAGGTCTTCGACCCGTATGCCTTCGTTCGCGATGCCTACTTGCAGCGCCGCGCTTACCTGGTTGCCGATGGCAAAGTCACGGAGGAAGTTCTGGTCGATCCGGGCGCTGATGATGCGGAGACGACCCCGCCGCCGGCCCAGACTGCCCCACCTCCCGACAAACCGAACTAAAACCAGGGCGCTCGAGAGCCGAGCGGCAATCTCGCCTAATTCGGCGGATTGTTCACCTTGAGAAATGCGACCGTCGTCTGCAGCATCTGCATCCGGGTTTCGCTGCGCGACAGCCAGTGATCTTCGTGCTTCATGGTCACCATCTCGACGGATTTTCCGGCGCGCTTCAACGCGCTTAACATGACGTCGCTCTGCTCAAAGGGGACGACCGTATCGTCACGTCCATGAATCAAGAGTATCGGCGCGCTGACCGAATTCACATGTTCGATCGGCGAGATGGCGGCAATCGCGGGATCGTCCTTGCTGGAAATCCCGATGAACCGATCCCAGTAGCGCTGGCTTATGTGTAGCTCGTTCTCAACGGTCCACTTTCGAAAGCGCCGCAGGTCCGAGATACCCGCCACCGAGACTGCACAGCGATAGACGCCGGACTGCACGCTGACGCCGGCGAGCGCGGCGTAGCCCCCATAGCTCGCGCCGACGATGCATACACGCTTCGGGTCGATCAGCCCCTGGTGGGCGAGATAGCGAACCCCGTCGGAAAGATCTGTCTGCATCTTGCGGCCCCACTCGCCAAAGCCCGCCTCGAGGAAACTTGAATCCACGGTTGAACCGCGAAAATTGGGCTGCAATACCGCGTACCCTTGCGCCGCGAGCGCCTGGGCCCACCAGTCGAAACCTTGAGTATCAGCGGCCGCCGGCCCGCCATGCGGCATCACAATCAGCGGCAAATCTTTTTCTGCCGCTCCGCGCGGTAAAGTCAAAAATCCGGGGATGGTCAAGCCGTCAGCCGCCGGATAACTGATCGCCCGCATCTCGGCCGGCGCAGCCACGTCTTCGTACGCCCGCCCTAGAATCGTCGCATGGTGCGCATACCAGTCGTACAACGCGTAAACATAGCCGTCTCTTGCGCCAAATACCTTGAGCACAACTCTCGAGTAGTCATCCGCACAGGACTCGAGCTCGATGCGCTCGTCGGGAAATGTCCGCAAAATAGCATCCCAATGGGCCTGAAGCTCGTTGTCGAAGAACACGTACTCATGATTGCTGCGAACGCCGCGGATGCCGCCGATGATCCGTCCTGACTTGCGCTCCTCGATGACGCGCGAGAATGCCGCGCCCTTCTCCAGCGGCGCACCCCAGGTGTTGTCTTTGAGGTTGAGCGGCTTCCATACACCATCGCCGTTTTCGGTAAATCGTACAATCAACGCGGCGCCGTCGGCGCTGAATCCGAGCATGTGCGGTGTGTCGATTGCGGCGGTACCCGAGGCCGCCAGGGTCCAGTGATTGTCCTTATGAGTTTTGATTTCCCAAAGTTTCTTGTCGTCGTGGTAGACGAATTTTGCCGCGATGCGCCCCGATTCATCCATTGCCCAATCGGTGTCGGGCTCCGTGGACTCGTCGAGCAGCCGTGTTCTTCGCTCCGGATAGGTAAACGCAAACTGACAGGGAATCGTCGATTCTTCCACGCAAAGTCCGGGCGCGAACAGCGTCGAACGACCCGACACCTCGCGCACGGCCGTCTCGCCGACAACCACGTTGAAAGTCCTCTTCGGGGATATATCAAAATCCAGCGGTTTGAGCTTCAGTTTACTGACGTTGAAATTGACGAGTTGGTACCACTCGCGCGTGGCACCGTAAAAGCCGAACGGCGGCCCACTGGTGCTGGAAATGGTTGCCAAAATATTGTCATCGTCGACCCACTCGACCTGGCGAAGCTTCACTTCGCCGACGCGCGCGCCGCCCAGGATTTCGTGCTTGCCGAGCAGCGCCACGACGAGATTTCGGCTGTCGCTGCGCGTCCGGACGAACGCGATTTTCGTGCCGTCAGGTGAAATAACCACATTTTCCAGGGTTGGAAGCCTGCCAAATGCCTCCACGGGAATTGTCTCGCCTGCGGCCGCAGCGGGCGCGCAGACAATGATGGCGGCGGCTATCGCAGCCGAAGCGGGGCTTGTTGCGAACCACAGGCGAATGCGTTTCATCCACTTTCCATCCCTGGTTGTGAGTACTTTTTATCGGACCGAAAGCATCCTAGCTTACCGTCAGCAACTCTTCCACTTCGCTCAGGCGCGCCAGCTGATGCAACTGCGCCGGGATGTTCTCGTAGCGCAGGCTGCGGCGCGAGGCTCGCGCGATGCTCAGCCACTCGATCAATAAAGCCAGGCCGGAGCTGTCGCTGTCCTTGACGCCCGCCAGATCGATGACCGCGGCACGCCCATTGCCGATGGCCGCGCTGCCTTCGCTCAGCAACGAGGTCACCGTGGTGAAATGCAGCACTCCGTTCACGCGCGAGCGCTCACCGTCCTGAAGCTCAAACGCAGCCGTGTGCACCGCGCTGTTGAGCAATGTGCGCCGGCTGCGGCGAAACGGCGCCGCGCTCAATGGCTGCTCACCGCGGCGCTGTTGGGCCCGACCTTACCTTCCTTCTCCAAGCGCGTGATTACATCGTCCAACCCCCTTTGCTGGATCTCGGACGCAAAATCGGTGCGGAAGCTCTTTACATAAGAAATGCCTTCGATCACCACGTCCCAGGCCTTCCAGCCCTCGGGGGTTCTTCGCAAACTGAAGTTGACCGGAACTTTGTCGCCCGTCGATCTCTTGACTTCCGTGCGCACGGTCGCCGTTGTATCGTTGGGATCACCCTTGTAGGGCAAAATGACGAAGCGATCACCCGTAAAATCGATCAACGCCGCGCCATAATTTCGCAACAGCGAATGATAGAAGGCATCGACAAAGCGCTTGCGTTGCTCCGCTGTCGCTGTGCGCCAGCTTTGGCCCAGGACCAGCCGGGCCGAATACTCGGTGTCGAAATTCGGCAGCAACACATTGCCCACCAGTGCATCCAGTTTCCTTGCATCGCCCTTGTATATGGCTCGATTTGCGTCCAATTCCGCCAGCATGCGCTTGGCGGAATTCTCCACCAGCTCTTGGGGGCTCAAGGTGTTGGCGTTGGCGGCAGGCGCCGGTGCCTCGGCTGCGCGCGCGCCGATTGCCAGCAGGGACACGAGCATCGCCGCGATAATTCTGATCATTTCGTTTTCTCCGTCGCTTTTGGATCCGCAGGCGCGGGGGACAGTGCGTCCGCTTTTGATTTCGTGAAGTTCGCCAACACCTGGCCGATCAGATTCTCGAGTACAAAGGCCGACTGCGTAAAATCGATTTGACCCTTGTCCGCCAGATAAGTGTCGGAGCCGCCGGCGGTGAGTCCGATGAATTTACCCCCCAACAAGCCCTGGGTGTAGATGCTCGCATCGCTGTCGGTGGGAATCTTGTTGTAGCGTGCGTTCAACCGCAAGAGAACCACGGCCTTGTAGTCGTTGGAATCGAAGTCGATTTTGGCGACACGCCCAACTTCGACGCCGGACATCGACACCGGAGCACCCACTTTCAGATCGCCGATGTTGTCGAACTTGGCGGTCACCTCATAGAGCGGAGGACCGAAGATGGGCAGGCCGCGGCTGGTGGTCTGGGTCGTGAGAAAAAACAGCGCCGCAAAGCCCAGCAGTACAAATGAGCCGGTACCTAGATTCAACGTGCGTGACTTGCGCATAGCAACACTCCTACAAAAACGCTGCGGTGATCAAATAGTCCAAAAATAGAATCACCACGGCCGACGTGACGACGGTGCTCGTGGTGGCTCTGCCGACGCCCTCCGCAGTGGGCGTCGCGTAATACCCTTGATAGACGGCAATCAGGCTGCAGGCGACGCCGAATGCAAAGCTCTTGGCGATGCCCTCGGTGACATCCGTCAAGCTGACCGCGTGGCGCATCTGCGACCAGAAGCTGCCGGCGTCGACTCCCATGATCTGTACGCCCACGAGCTGCGCGCCATAGATGCCGATCACGCTGAAGATGGCGGCGAGCAGCGGCATCGCGATCACGCCGCCCAGGAAGCGCGGCACCACCACGCGCTGGATGGGATCGACCGCCATCATTTCCATGGCCGACAACTGGTCCGTGGCGCGCATCAACCCCAACTCCGACGCCAGCGCCGTGCCGGCCCGGCCGGCAAACAACAAGGCGGTCACCACGGGGCCCAACTCTTTGACCAGCCCGATGGTCGCCGCGGTGCCCAGGGATTCTGCAGAGCCGAATCGTTGCAGAAGCTGAAACCCTTGCAGTCCCAGCACCATGCCGACGAACAACCCGGAGAGCATGATGATGATCAGCGACAAGGCACCCGAGTTGAAGACCTGCTGCGAGATCAAATCGAATCTGAGCAACACGCGCGGCGTATTGACCACCAGGCGAAACAGGAAGTGAACGACCGAACCTAAGTCTTCCAGGGCATCGGTGAAACTTTCCCACAGCTCGCCGATCATGTTCTAAGGGTCCTCGCTAGGAGACATCAGTTCGCTGAAATAATCGGGCGCCGGAAAATGAAACGGCACGGGACCATCCGCGAGGCCGCCGATGAATTGTTTGACGATTTCGCTCGGATTGGTTTTCAGTTCCTGCGGCGCGCCGCCCGCGACCACTTTGCCGCCCGACAACAGGAACACCTGATCCGCGACGGTGGAAATCTCTTGCACGTCGTGGGAGACGACGATACTGGTGATGCCGAGGGTATCGTTCAGCCGGCGAATCAGCCGCAAAATGACTCCCAATGAAATGGGGTCCAAACCGACGAACGGTTCATCGTAAATCAACAATTCCGGATCCATGACGATGGCGCGCGCCAGAGCAACCCGGCGGCTCATGCCGCCCGACAGTTCCGCCGGCATCAATTCCGCGGCGCCGCGCAGTCCCACAGCCTGTAATTTCGTGAGCACCAATTGGCGAATCAGCCGCTCGGTCAAGTCAGTGTGCTCGCGCAACGGAAAGGCGACGTTCTCGAACACGCTGAAGTCGGTCAGCAGCGCGCCGTTCTGGAACAGCATGCCCATCCGGCGGCGCAGTACATACAGCTCTGCGCGCGACAGCGCCTGCATGTCTTGGCCCGCTACATTGATCTCGCCGCTGTCGGCCGATACCTGGCCGGTGATCAGACGCAGCAAGGTCGTCTTTCCGGTGCCGCTGGGGCCCATCACCGCGGTGACTTTGCCGCGCGGTATCTCAATATCCAGACCAGCGAACACCGGACGCCCGTTGACCGCGTAATCCAGATTCCGAATATCAACTATGGGGGCGCGCTGATTCAATGGTGTGGCCGGCCGCGTCTTGAACGACGCGGCGTGGCGCGGGGTTCAAGCCGCGGACGATTCCATGGCGGGTTTGTATTCCCCGACTGCCGCCAAGCCATTGAGTTTGGCGCGTTTCGCCAGGGCCTTCTGTCCACCCGGAAATCCGCTCGCCCTGCCCTCCCAGGCATTCAGCGCATCTTCCTGCAACGCTCGTCCGTAGCTGAATGTCAGGCCCCAGGGCAGAGGACCCGCCGCGTGCATGAGGCTCAGGTGCAACGTGGCATCCGTGGGACTCTGGCCGCCGGACAAGAACGCAATGCCGGGCACCGCTGAGGGAACCTGGCGCTTCAGGGTGCGAATGGTCGCCTCGGCGATGCGCTCGGGACTCGCCTGGTCGGGACATTTCTTGCCCGGAATTACCATATTCGGTTTGAGGATCATGCCCTCGAGAATCACGCGCGCGGCAAACAGATGGCTGAACACACTGTCCAGCACCAGGTTGGTCACTTCCTCGCAACGCTCCAACGGGTGGGCGCCATCCATGAGCACCTCCGGCTCGACGATGGGTACGATTCCCGCTTCCTGAGCCAAGGTCGCGTAGCGCGCCAACGCCTCCGCGTTCGCATCAACGGCGTATCGGGTGGGGATACCCGAATCGATGTTGATGACGGCGCGCCACTTGGCAAATCTCGCTCCCATCTTGTGGTATTCGGCGAAGCGCTCGCGCAATCCGTCCAGGCCCTCGGTGATGGTCTCACCCGGAAACGCCGGCAGCGCCTTTGCCCCCAAATCGACCTTGATGCCCGGGACCATCCCCGCCTTCGCTAGGTAAGCCGGGAACGGCACGCCCTCCTTGGTCTTCTGGCGCAGCGTCTCGTCATACAGGATCACGCCGCTGATATAGGCCTGAGCCCCCGCCGCGGTGAACAACATCTCGCGATAGGCACGGCGGTTCTCTTCCGTGGATTCCAGCTTGATGGTGTCAAAGCGCTTTTTGATGGTGCTGCTGCTCTCGTCAGCGGCAAGAATGCCGCGGTTTTTGGCGACCAGGGCGCGGGCGGTGGCGTTGAGCTCTCCGATGTTCATGACTGACGTATCTCACTGATAATGGCCGTTAACTTGAGGCAAGGATAACAAACCCAGGCTCGCTCCGCCCTCCGGGTAGACCTTATAGTCAAATAGGACTAAACTAGTCCTACATGAACTTCCAGACTTCGGGAGCCTGAATTTATGCTGCGCATGGGAAAAATGACGGACTACGCAACGGTCGTTCTCGCCAGTTTAGCGCAAGAACCCGCGACGCATCGTGCCGCGACGGAATTGGCCGAGCGCACGCGATTGGGCAGGGCGACGGTGAGCAAGGTCCTCAAGGGTTTACAGCGCGCCGGCATGGTGATCTCTTCGCGCGGCGCACAGGGCGGCTATCGCCTGGCGCGGCCTCCCGAGGAGATTACCGCGGCACAAATCCTCGATGTCTTCGAGGGGCCGATCGCCATTACCGAATGCAGCGGGGCATCCAGCCACTGTGGGATCGAGCGCCTATGTCGTGTAGGCACCGCCTGGCAGCGCGTCAATGCGGCCATTCGGCGCGCACTGGAAGAGGTGACCTTGCATCAATTGGCGGGCTTGGATTCCACGGGCGTGCGGGTCGCCGACCTTGCGTCGGAAATTCGCGTGAATCCCTGAAATTCGACCCCATTTAACCCAAGTCCTCAACTCAACCGGAATACCGTGTCCACCAAATCTCAAGCCGTTGAAGCGCTGGTCGGTCAGAAATACCGCCACGGATTCATCACCGATATCGAATCGGACAGCCTGCCGCCCGGCCTCGATGAGGATGTGGTTGCCGCCATATCCAAGAAGAAACACGAGCCGAAGTTCCTGCTGGACTGGCGCCTGAAGGCCTTCCGGCACTGGCTGACGATGAAGGAGCCGGCCTGGGCCCATGTGCACTACAAGCCCATCGACTACCAGGACATCTCGTATTATTCCGCGCCCCGGGCGCCGGCCAACGCGCCGAAGAGTTTGGAAGAGGTGGACCCGAAACTGCTGGCCACCTACGCGAAATTGGGCATCCCATTGCACGAGCGCGCGCGCCTGGCGGGCGTTGCGGTCGATGCCGTATTCGACAGCGTGTCGGTGGCAACCACGTTCAAGGAAAAGCTCGGCAAGGCGGGCGTGATTTTCTGTTCGTTTTCAGATGCAGTTCGCGATCATCCGCAACTCGTCGAACGCTATCTCGGCACCGTCGTGCCCACGACCGATAATTTTTTCGCGGCTCTCAATTCCGCGGTGTTCTCGGACGGATCTTTCGTCTATGTGCCGCCCGGCGTGCGCTGCCCGATGGAACTGTCGACTTATTTTCGCATCAACGCCGCGAAGACCGGCCAATTCGAGCGCACCCTGATCATTGCGGCCGAGGGGGCCTCGGTCAGTTATTTGGAGGGCTGCACGGCGCCGATGCGCGATGAGAATCAGCTGCACGCCGCGGTCGTTGAATTGGTGGCGCTCGACGATGCGCAGATCAAGTACTCGACGGTGCAGAACTGGTATCCGGGCGATGAGAACGGCCTTGGGGGCATTTACAACTTCGTCACCAAGCGCGGCGAGTGCCGCGGCCGCAACTCCAAGATCTCCTGGACTCAAGTCGAAACCGGTTCCGCGATTACCTGGAAATATCCGAGCTGCGTGCTGAAGGGCGAGAACTCGATCGGCGAATTCTATTCGGTCGCCGTCGCGAACAATTATCAGCAGGCGGATACCGGCACCAAGATGATCCACATCGGCCGCAACACCAAGAGCACCATCGTGTCGAAGGGCATCTCGGCCGGGCATGCCGAAAACACCTACCGCGGATTGGTGAAAATTCTGCCGAGCGCTGCGGGCGCCCGCAATTTCACCCAGTGCGATTCCCTGCTGATGGGCCCGAAGTGCGCGGCGCACACCTTTCCCTATATGGAGGTGAAGAATCCGACGGCGACGGTGGAGCATGAGGCCAGCACCTCGAAGATCGGCGAGGACCAGTTGTTCTACTGCCTGCAGCGGGGCATCTCCGCCGAGGATGCGGTCAACATGATTGTCAGCGGCTTCTGCAAGGTGGTGTTCAAGGAGCTGCCGATGGAATTCGCGGTCGAGGCACAGAATCTGCTCAGCGTGAGCTTGGAAGGCGCCGTCGGTTGACGGCCATATAGAGAGAAAATATCTTGCTTGTCATCTCCGATTTATCCGCCCGCGTCGCGGGCAAAGAAATACTGAGCGGCGTGAACCTGAAGGTCAATGCCGGCGAGGTTCACGCCATCATGGGACCGAACGGTTCCGGCAAGAGCACGCTGGCGCAGGTGTTGGCCGGCCGCGAGGACTACGAAGTCACCAAGGGGTCCGTCAGCTTCGAGGGCCGGGATTTGCTGGCCATGCGCGCCGAGGAGCGCGCCCGCGCCGGCTTGTTTCTCGGCTTCCAATATCCGGTGGAAATTCCCGGCGTCAACAACGTGTACTTGCTCAAGGCGGCGCTCAATGCCAAGCGCAAGGCCGCCGGCGAGCCGGAGGTCGATGCGTACGAGTTTCTGGCATTGATCAGGCAGAAAATGAAGTTCATGCAGATGAGCGAATCGTTTCTCACCCGCGGCGTCAACGAAGGCTTTTCGGGCGGCGAGAAGAAGCGCAACGAGGTCCTGCAGATGCTGGTCCTCGAACCCAAACTCGCGATTCTGGACGAGACCGATTCCGGGCTCGACATCGACGCGCTCAAAGTGGTCTCCACCGGCGTGAACAGCTTGCGCGACCCGAAGCGTGCCGTCGTGCTGGTCACGCACTATCAGCGGTTGCTGGACTACGTCATTCCGGATCAGGTGCATGTCCTGTCGGGTGGCCGGATCGTGAAGAGCGGGGACAAGTCGCTGGCGCAAGAACTCGAGCGCCGCGGCTACGACTGGGTGATGGGAGCCCAAGTCGCATGAGCGCCGCCCTCCACTCCTTCGAGGCGCAATGGCGTGCGCGCAGTGCCGACGCGCTGCAGCCCTTCCGCGAACAGGCGATGCAGCGCTTTCTGAAGCTGGGGCTGCCGACATTGCGCGACGAAACCTGGCGCTATACGGATCTTCGCAGCGTTGCCGCGCAGAGCTTCGAGGCTGCCTCCTGCGAAGCGCGCGGCGCGATAGACCCCAACGCATCGCTGTCCTTGGTGGACGCCGCTCAACACGCGGCGACCGTGAGGATGATCAACGGCTGTCCGTTGTTGAATGCCGATATGAGTATCATAAAAGGCATTGAAATCAATAGTATAAATGAATTATCTCGCTTAGATCCGAAGTCGCTGGCGCGATTTTTCCCGCCCGCGAGCGACGCCGATCAGCGCCGCTGGGTGTTGCTCAATACCGCGCTGTTCATCGATGGCCTGTATCTCAAGATCACCCGGCAAGTCACCGAGCCCTTGGTGATTCTTCACGTCTCGACGGGCGAGAGAGCGCATGAGGCGGCGCATCCGCGCATCATCATCGACGCAGCACCGGGTTCGAGCGCGACCATCATCGAACATCACCTGTCGCATGGGGATATCGCACCCCTCAACAATTCCAACACGCATATCTCGCTGGCGCGCGATGCGCAGCTCGAGCACTACCGCGTCTATGCAACGGGCGCGAACGCCAGCCACATGGACTCGCTCGACATCCATCAGGCAAGCGGCAGCCACTGCAAGCAGTTCACCATCGCGCTGGGTGGTGGCTTGGTGCGCTCGTCGCTGGAGGCGCATTTGAATGAGCCGGGCGCATCGCTGGACAGCCACTCGCTGCTGGTGGGGCACGAGGATCGGCACGTCGATTGCGTCAACATCGTCACGCATGCGGCGCCCAATACGCGCAGCCGCCAAACGGCGCGCGCCATCGCCAGCGATGTCAGCCGCGTCATCTTCAACAGCAAGGTCATCGTCAACGCGGGCGCGGTCCACGCCGATTCGCAGCAGTCCTGCCGCGGCTTGCTGCTCTCGCCCAGAGCGGAAATCGACACGCGGCCGCAGCTCGAGATTCATGCCGACGAGGTCAAGTGCGCGCACGGCGCCACCACCGGCAGGCTCGATCCTGACATGCTGTTCTACCTGCTGTCGCGCGGCCTCGACCGCGAAACGGCGCAAAGCCTGCTGGTATACGCCTTCCTCGCCGATGTCCTGACGGGCATGTCGGTGAGCTCGGCGCGCGCCGCGATCGAAAACGCCCTGATCAGCCAATTACCCGATTCGCAAATACTGCGGAATTTCCGATGAACCATATCGCTTTAGCCCAGACCGACCGTACCTTCGACGTTGACGCCGCGCGCCGCCAATTCCCCATCTTGGCGCGCATGGTGCATGGCAAGCCCTTGGCCTATTTGGACAATGGCGCCTCGGCACAGCGCCCGCAATGCGTGATCGACGCGGTGGACGACTACGAACGCCATCACCACGCCAATATCCATCGCGGTGTACACACCTTGAGCCAGGAGGCCACCGCGCTGTATGAGAGCGCGCGCGACCGGCTGGTGCGCTTCATCCATGCCCGCTCGCGCAGCGAGATCATCTTTGTTCGCGGCACCACCGAAGCGATCAACCTGGTCGCGCAAAGCTACGCGCGGCCCATCTTGAAGCCCGGCGACGAGATTCTGATCACGCACTTGGAGCACCACGCCAACATCGTGCCCTGGCAGATGGTCTGTGAGCAGACCGGGGCCAAACTGATCGTCGCGCCGATGGATGCGGCGGGCGAGGTGCATCTGGATGCCGTGGTTGCTCTCATGAATCCTCGCACCAAAATCCTCGCCTGCGCGCATGTATCCAATGCGCTGGGCACGGTTCTGCCCGTGCGCCGCCTGATCGCCGCCGCCAAAGCCCGCGGCATCGTCACCTTGATCGACGGCGCACAGGCCATTTCGCACATGCCGGTCGACGTGCAGGACCTAGGCTGCGACTTTTATGCCTTCTCCAGTCACAAGATGTACGGACCCACGGGCGTGGGCGTGCTCTATGGACGCGAGCAGCTGCTCGATCGCATGCCGCCCTGGCAGGGCGGCGGCGAAATGATCCTGGCGGTGACCTTCGCCAAGACGACCTACAACGCCCTGCCGAACAAATTCGAGGCCGGCACGCCCAATATTTCCGGCGCCATCGGCTTAGGGAAGGCAGTCGATTTTCTGTCGGGGTTGGATAGGGATGCCGCCCATGCTCACGAAAGCGCCCTGCTCCACCACGCCACCGCGGTCTTGAGCAAGATTCCGGGATTGCGCATCATCGGCACCGCGGCGGACAAGGCCAGCCTGGTTTCCTTCGCGGTTGCCGGCGTGCATCCGCACGATTTAGGGACGATTCTGGACGAAGACGGGATCGCGGTTCGCACCGGTCATCATTGCGCGATGCCGGTCATGGATTTCTTCAAGCTGCCGGCCACCGCCCGTGCCTCGTTTGCGTTCTACAACCGCTTCGATGAAATCGACAGGCTTGGCGCCGGCATCGAACGCGCGCGCAAGCTGTTCGTTTAAAGGGTTGCCATGGAACTGAACGACCTATACCGCGACGTGATCCTCGACCACAACCGTCAGCCGCGAAACTTCGGCGCCCTCGAACCCGCCGACGCCAGCGTCGAGGGATTCAATCCCATGTGCGGCGATCATCTCACCCTGTGCTTGAGACTGAACCAGGACACCATCAGCGATATCCGCTTCGAAGGCCAGGGGTGCGCGATATCCACGGCCTCCGCATCGCTGATGACGGAAGCCGTGAAGGGCAAGTCCCGTGGTGAGGCGCTCAAACTGTTCGAGCGCGTGCATCAGCTGCTCACCGACGATGCCGCGCCGCCCGCTGAGGAGCTGGGCAAACTGGCCGCGCTGTCCGGTGTGCGCGAATACCCCGCGCGCGTGAAGTGCGCGAGTTTGTGTTGGCACACGTTGGCATCGGCGCTCAAGTCCACGGACTTGAAGTCCCTGCCTGCGGTGTCCACGGAGTGAGCTGCTGACATGCGCACCTACGAAAATGAACCCATCGTCGTGCAACGCGAGGTCAAGGCGGTGGCGATTCCGGCCGGCGCCGAAGTCAACCTGAAGTTGGGATCGGTCGGCTACATCACCCAGGCCCTGGGCGGAAGCTTCACCGTCTACATCGACGGCAATTTATTTCGCATCGCCGGCCAGGATGCCGACGCTATCGGCAAGACATCGGCGAAGGCACCCGAAGTTCCGCCCGGCGCGTCCGAAGAGGACATCAAGAACATCATTTGGCAGCAGCTCAAGACTTGCTTTGACCCTGAAATACCGGTCAATATCGTCGACCTGGGGCTGGTATACGAGTGCGATGTGAGCAAGAACGAAGACTCCACGCGCACGGTCGATATCAAGATGACCTTGACGGCACCCGGTTGCGGCATGGGCGAAGTGCTGGTGCAGGACGTGCGCGACAAGGTGCAAATCATTCCCACCGTGGCGCAAGCCAACGTGGAGTTGGTATTTGATCCACCGTGGAATCAAACCATGATGTCGGACGAGGCCCGCTTGCAGACCGGCATGATGTGATGCGTTGTGGGATGTGATGCAGTGTGGGACGTGACGCGGTGTGGGATGTGACGAGAGGGCGTTCTGTTGACGTGGATTGATGCGGGACTCATCGACAATTTGGGCGACGGTCAAGCCAACTCCATTGCGGTCGGCCGGCGCATGATTGCCGTTATTCGCAGCGGCGACGACTATTTTGCGATTGAGGATATTTGCACCCACGACGGGGCGCAATTGACCGGCGGCGAAATCGAGGGCAATGAAATCATCTGCCCGCGCCACGGGGCGCGATTCTGCCTGCGCACGGGCGAGGCGTTGACGCCGCCTGCCTATGAACCGGTGCGTGTTTTTGAAACCAAAATTGAGAACGGCCATTTGTGGGTACGCTCAGACTGACTCTGCTTCGTCACGGTAAGGCCGAACCCGCCGACGCCTACCCGGAGGACTATGAGCGCCCGCTCGCGCACCGCGGCTGCATCGAAGCGCAGGAGATGGCGGCACGTCTGGTGAAGCGAAATCTCGTGCCCGACCTCATTTTGGTGAGCCCCGCCGAACGCGCCTGGGCAACGGCCGAAATTATCGCTGCCACTTGCGAGCTCGAAGCCAGGCAAGTGCAGTGCGCGCGCGAACTCTATTTGGCGTCCCCCGAGAGAACCTGGCAGCTGCTGGCGCACCGCGCCGCCTCGTTGAGCCACATCATGATCTGCGGGCACAACCCGGGATTGAGCGCGGTCGCGAGCCGCTTCGGGCCGAAGCCGCAGCGGCGCGAATTGCCCACCGCCGGCATCGCCACGGCCGTTTGGTACCACGCCGAGTGGGCGACCTTGCAGCCGGAAACAGCCGATGCCTGCGAAGAGGACGATCCGGAGGATATGGACGAGCTTTGGGATTGCGGCTGAGGCAGCCGCTCGCCTACCAATTCTCCAGCGCCTTGCCCTTCCCCTCGCGAATCGCCTGCTCGATGATGGGCTTCAACTGACGTCTGACGTCTTCGACGATTTTTCGCTGCTGTTCGCCCAACAGCGCCTGCTGTTCGCCGAGTTTGCCCTGTTGCTCGCCGAGTTCACCCTGCTCCGCACCGAAGTGGAATTGCTGCTTGAACATCTCCGCCTGCATCCTGCCGACAGCGGCTTGGATTTCGCCCAAGTGCGCCTGCACGTCCGCCAGCGCATTGCGGTCGATTTGTGCCGAGAGGTCCTGCAGATTCATTTGCTTGATCATGTTCTGCAGGTCCGTCATCTGCCGCTTGAATTCGGGTGTGTCGATTTTCACCACGCGCTGCTGCGCCAGCAGCATGTGCTGCTGAGCACCGAGCATCGACTGCTGCCGGCGCAGCTCCTTCTGTTTTTCCTTCAAATCTTTCATGGGCGCAAGCAGCTGCTGCGCGTGCGCGATGACTTCAGGATCCTGGATGAGGTACGGCTTGCCATCATGTTGAAAGTAGATGTAGTCGCCGCCTTGGCGCGGCAACAGGTACCCGCTGTCGAACATCATCCGCGAGTGATCCGTAACGATGGCCATGATCCCCTCCTCGAAAGGCTCGCCGGCTTCGTCGTGTTCGGCAGAACGGTCGACATCGGCTTTCTTGGCGTCCTTCTTCGCGGCGCGGGCGTCGCGGACGCTGCCGGTGCTGCTCGATTTGGAATTGGCGCTCGCGTCGCTGCCGGTATTCTTGTCGACATTCGCGGCGACGGAATTGGATATGTTGGCCGAAATTGACTTGGACACCTGAGCGGCAATCGAATCGGACAGATTCGTGTTGATGGCAACGTTGATGGCGTTCAAGGGACCACTGGTCGGGGACGCATGCACCCTTGTCATCGAGGTGGACGCGACCATGGCCATGATCACGACGCCCGCCGCGACGTACGGCAGGCGGTGCCTAACGGCAAAAGAGCGCTCAAAGCCCTTATCACTCAGCAGCCGCTCGATTCGCGGCGTCAGGTTGCTGGCGCTTGCCATGGCAACGCCGGTCAGCGGCCATCGGGCGCGCGTGGCGAACGCGAGCAGGGTTTCGGCGTAGGACGCACGGCTCTCGGCCTGTTCGACCGCCGCGCAATCGCTCAGCGCCTCACCGAGCTCCGACAGCTGGCGCTGCAGCCACCAGCTGAAGGGGTTGAACCAGAAAAACGCGCAGTGCAATCCGGCCAGCGCATGCACGTAAAAGTCAGCCTGCCTGACGTGAGCCCGCTCATGCGACAGCACGATGCGCAAGGTGGCCTCATCCCACGAAATGTAGCCGCTGGGCAGTAGCACACTCGAGCCGATGGTCACGGGCGTCGCAATTCGCGAGCTGCTGCGCACATCCAATTCGGGATCGAAGGGAAATACGACGCGCTCCGCTTGATTGCGCAGACGCAGCGCGAAGCCGACGCCCGCGCAAAGACGCAGCGACAACACGGCAGCAACCGCGCAGTAGCCAATGACGGCGAGAGTTAGCATGATGTTCGAGGACTGCGCGCCCGCGACGCCATCGACGCCATGGGAGCCATTTCGCGGCGCGTCCTGCGCAGCGCCACCACGGTAAGGCGAAGAGGCGGCAGCGATGTAGGGCTCATCCAGGTACAGCGTCGGTTGCGGCTTCGCGGCCGCGATCTCGGGCAGCAGCCGCGGTCCGATCTGCGCGCCGACCAGCACCGGCATCGCCAGCGCACCGATGAGGGCGAGCAGCCACGCGGTGCGCCGGGCGCGAACTTGATCAATTCGCAACAGCCGTAGTGCCACCAGGATCATCGCGCCCATCACCAGGGAGCGCACGGCGGCTTCAAGCAACAGATGAGTGCTCATGATTTCTTCCCCTTTTTCGACGCGGCGATACGTTCGGCGAGGCGCTGCAGTTCCTTGCGGTCCAACACCGCAGAATCCACCATGCCGGCCAGCAACGTTTCCACGGAGCCTTCGCAGAACCAATCCACGATGCGTTGCACGGCCCGTCCTGCCACCGCCTGCCGCGATGCCGCCGGCCGGTAAAGGAAGGTGCGGCTTTCGATGGAATGGGCCAGATATCCCTTCTCTTCGAGCCGGCGCAGCACCGTGCGAATGGTGGATTCCTTGAGCGGCCGTCCTTGCCGCACCAGCTGCTCTCTGACTTGGTCGGCATTCTGCACGCCATGCTCCCAGATGAGTTCCAGCACGGCTCGCTCCAGCTCGCCCAACTCGGCAGGATCGTGACTTTGCGTAGTGTTACTGTTCATAGTGTTACCGACTGTAGCATATAGGAAGCGCAAGGCAAGCTTTTTTTGCAAAGCCGTGGGTTTTAAGTCTGATCCCGGTGCAGCCGCATCAGGAGCCGCCGTTCCCGTTTGTCCGGTCGTGCGTCGGACCGCGGCCGCGAGATCCCCGCGAGGCGCTGCTGCTCTTTGAGCTTCGCGCGGCGCTCGGCACTCGCCGCGGTTTCCAGATAGTGCGTGAGCGCCTCGGCCGCGGGCCCGCGGCGCGCGGGCAGGCCGAGAACTTCGAATTCCGCCACGATCCCCTGCAGCGATAAACTCAAATGATCGCCGATTCGAACACGATGCGCCGGCTTGACGCGTTCCGCATTCAAATGGACTTTGCCGCCGTTGATGGCCGCCGTCGCAAGACTTCGCGTCTTGAAGAACCTGGCATGCCACAGCCATTTGTCCAAACGATGATTGTCGGAGTTTTGCTCGGTTGTCATAAGCGGACGGACCTCAAGGATACCCGAGAGGGAAGCATACGGAATAGCTATAATAGCGCCATGCACGGCACGGAATTTCTAGAGCGGCTGCGGCACGACACCGAGGCGCTCGATGCCGCGGGTCTGCTGAAGCGCGAACGCGTCATCGGCTCGGCCCAAGGCCCTGTGATCAGGCTTAGCAGCGGGCAGGAGATGATCAATCTCTGCGCCAACAACTATCTGGGGCTTGCCAACCATCCCGCTGTGCTCAAAGCCGCGCACGAAGGCCTCACGCGTTATGGCTATGGCGTTGCCTCGGTGCGCTTCATTTGCGGCACGCAAAGCGTGCACCGCGAACTCGAGCAGCGATTGAGCGCGTATCTGTCGATGGACGATACGATTTTGTATTCCTCCTGTTTCGACGCAAACGGCGGCCTGTTTGAGACGCTGCTCGATGAGCAAGATGCCGTCATCAGCGACGCGTTGAATCATGCCAGCATCATCGACGGCATTCGTCTGTGCAAAGCACGCCGCCTGCGCTATGCCAACAACGACATGAACGAGCTCGAGCAGGCGCTCAAGGATTCGCAGACTTCGCGCGTGCGGCTCATCGCGACCGACGGCGTATTCTCCATGGATGGATCCTTCGCGCGGCTGCATGAGATTTGCGATCTGGCGGATCGATATGGCGCGCTGGTCATGGTCGATGATTCCCATGCAACCGGATTCATCGGTGCCGGTGGCCGCGGGTCGCATGAATTCCGCGGCGTCGTGGGCCGCATTGATATTCTCACCAGCACCTTGGGCAAGGCGTTGGGCGGCGCCAGCGGCGGGTTTGTCGCAGCCCGCAAGGACATCGTCGCCTGGCTGCGGCAGCGCTCGCGGCCGTATTTGTTTTCCAACAGCATCGCGCCGGCGGTCGCGGCCGCCACCATCCAGGTTTTGGATCTTCTGGAGAGTTCAGCGGAACTGCGCGATCGCGTCCATGCCAACGCCCGCTACTTTCGCGGGCGCATGCAGGCCTTGGGCTTCAATCTCGTCCCCGGGGAGCACCCCATCATTCCGGTGATGCTGGGCGATGCGCCCCTGGCCGTGCGCCTTGCCGAGCGGATGCAGAATGAAGGCATTTATGTCGTGGCGTTCTCTTTTCCGGTCGTGCCCCATGGAAAAGCGCGAATTCGTACCCAAATGAATGCTGCGCACAGTACGCAGCAGCTCGATCAAGTCATTTCAGCGTTTGGTCGCTCGGCGCGCGATCTCGGCGTGATTCAGTAGAGGCAAGCATGAAAGCACTCGTCAAGGCCCGCGCGGAACCCGGCATCTGGATGCAGGACGTCCCGGAACCTTCGGTCGGCCACAATGATGTGCTGATCAAGGTGCATCGCTCCGCCATCTGCGGCACCGACATGCACATTTACAATTGGGATGCCTGGGCGCAAAAGACCGTACCGGTCCCCATGGCGGTGGGCCATGAGTATTCCGGCGAGATCGTCGAACTGGGCAGCGAAGTGCGCGGCTTTGACACGGGTGATCGCGTATCCGGGGAAGGTCATATCACCTGCGGCCATTGCCGCAATTGCCGCGCCGGCCGCCGCCATCTGTGCCGCAATACCTCCGGTGTCGGTGTCAATCGCCCGGGTGCCTTCGCCGAGTACCTGACCATACCCGCGTCCAATGTGTTCAAGCTGCCCACGGCCATCGACGATGAGATCGCCTCGATTTTAGATCCCCTCGGCAACGCCACGCACACCGCTCTGGCGTTCAATGTGGTCGGCGAGGATGTGCTCATCACCGGCGCGGGCCCGATCGGCGTCATGGCCGTGGCCATCGCACGCCACTGCGGAGCGCGCCACATCGTCATAACCGACGTCAATGACTATCGGTTGAATCTGGCCAAGAAAATGGGCGCCTCGCGCGCGCTCAACATATCGCGCGAGTCGCTGGACGACGCCATGCGCGACCTGGGTATGGAAGAGGGCTTCGACGTCGGCTTTGAAATGTCCGGCAATCCGGCGGCGCTGCGTGAACTGCTGCGGACCATGAACAACGGCGGCAGCGTTTCCATGCTCGGCATTCCGCCCGGTGAGACCGCCATCGACTGGAACCAGGTCATTTTCAAGGGACTGACCATCAAAGGCATCTACGGCCGCGAGATGTTCGAGACCTGGTACAAAATGTCGAGCATGCTGCAAAGCGGCTTGGACATTCGGCCGGTGATCACCCATCGCCTGGGGATCAACGATTATCTGGAAGGCTTTCAGATCATGAATTCCGGCAAGTCCGGAAAGGTGACGCTCGATTGGTCGAGTCTCTAGCCCGGTGCTCACGCCGCCGTTTTCAGCGGAGCGTCTAACGCTCGCGCGGCTCGCGGCACCAGCAATACGAGTACAGCCCGCGTGGATCTTTCAGCTGCGTGATTGCTCGCGCCTGCTGCAGCAACGGATCGAGAATACGCTCGACATCGGTGCGCTGTGGAATGAGCCCTGCCGATTGACCCAATCGCACGGCCTGCGATCGAATCTGCATCAATAGCTCTTCGCGCAAGCTCAATTCCGGCTCGATGTAATCGACGTCGTAGTCCTTGCCCAGTTCCGCCAGTTTCGCGGCGGCATTGGTCGCGTCCTTGAGTCCGCCGAGATGATCGACCAAACCGATGCGCTGCGCATCGAGACCGGCCCACACCCTGCCCTGCGCAATCTTGTCCACGTCTTCCACGGACTTCTTTCTGCCGTCTGCCACACGGCGCACGAATTGCGCGTAAGCGTAATCCACCGACGCCTGCAGCAGCTGCTTGGTGACCGGTCCGAGCGCTCGATCGATGCGTAAATCGCCCGCCAGCGGCGTGGTGCCGATGCCATCGACCTTGACGCCGAGCTTCTCCAAGGTGCGCTGAAAGGTCGGAATGTAGGAGAACACGCCGATCGATCCGGTGATGGTGGTCGGACTGGCAAATATCTGATTGGCGGCGGCTGCGATGTAGTAACCGCCGGAGGCGGCGTAAGTGCTCATGGAAACGACGACCGGCTTACCCGCCTTGCGCAGGGCCTGGACTTCGCGCAGGATTTTTTCCGACGCGAATTCGCTGCCCCCCGGACTGTCCACCCGCAGCACCACCGCTTTCACGGCGTTGTCGTAGCGCGCCTGTCGCAGCAGGTTCGATGTGCTCTCGCCGCCGATCGCCCCCGGCATTTGATGTCCGTCGAAAATTTCGCCGGATGCCACCACGATGCCGATCTTGGCATCGGATTTCCCCTTCAGCACATGCTTGGAGCGCACCGCCGACAGGTATTGGTTCATCCCGATGGAATTGAACGAATGATTGTTGTCGTCTTCGCCCACCAAACCCTTCAAATCATCGGCAACCTGCCGTCGGCTCTTCAGCGCCGTCACCAGGCCGCGCTGCAGCGCCATCTTGGCCATGTCGCCCTTGACGGCCTGCAATGAGGCAGGTTGTTCGGCGATGAAATCCTTCAGTGCTCCGGCGGGCAGGGATCTGGCATGCGTGACATCTTGAGTGTACGCATTCCACAGCGACTCGAGCCACACCGACGTCTCTTCGCGCTCGCTCGGCGCCATGTCGCTGCGGGAAAATTGATCGGTATAGCTTTTGAACGTGCCGGCACGGAACACGTTCAAATCAACGCTCAGCTTTTCGATCGCGTCCTTGTAGTACATGCGGTAGTAGCTGAAGCCGTTGACGGACACTTCGCCCATGGGGTCGAGGTACACCTCGCCCGCCTGCGCCGCCAGGTAGTATTGTGATTGGCTGAATGAATCGCCCGCCGCGATCACGCGCTTGCCGGAGGCCCGAAAGTCGCGCAGCGCGGCGCCGATCTCCTGCAATTTCGACAAGCCTGAGGGCCCCATCTCGTCGACGTCGAGAACGATGAGCTTGATTCTCGAGTCCGACTTGGCCGCCGCAATCGCATCGGTCACGTCGCGAAGCAAGGTTTCCGGCGCGGGGCCGCCGGACGCCTCGCCCAATGCGCGGCGCACCGGATCGCCCGCAATCTGTTCGACCAATTCGCCCTGCGGCGCGATGATGAGCGCCGCCGAGCGCGGCACGATCGGGATGGAGGTGTGCAGCGCCGCGAGCACGAAGCCGAAAATCAGCAGCAACAGCGCCAGGTGCAGCACCTTGCGGATCCCTTCCAGGATTCGCCAGACAAGCCCGAAGAATCCCCTAAGAGCGGACCCGGCGCTCATTCAATGCTCAGATCTTCTCGTCGATGCGCGCAGCTTTACCGGACAGGTCACGCAGGTAGTACAGCTTGGCGCGGCGCACACTGCCGCGGCGCTTCACGCTGACTTCGCTGATCGAGGGGCTGAAGGTTTGAAAAACGCGTTCGACGCCTTCGCCGTGGGAAATCTTGCGCACCGTGAACGAAGAATTGAGGCCGCGGTTCTTTTTGGCAATCACCACGCCTTCATAGGCTTGAACGCGCTCGCGATCACCTTCGACCACCTTGACTTGTACGATGATGGTATCGCCGGGATTGAAGTCCGGAAGCTTGCGCGTCGCTCGCTCGCCGTTGATTTCCTGGATGATCTTATTCATTGCCGTTGCCTCGCTTCATTCTTGAATTCTTCCAACAAATCTCGTTCTTCATCGCTCAGGCCGCGTCGCTCGAGCAGTTCCGGGCGGCGCAACCATGTGCGGCCCAGCGCTTGTTGCAATCGCCAGCGATGAATCGCCGCGTGATCGCCCGAGGCCAATACCGCGGGCACCTCGTGCCCTTCCAGCGTCTGTGGCCGCGTGTAGTGCGGCCAATCCACCAAACCGTCGCTGAAGGACTCCTGCAGCGCCGATTCCGAACTACCCAACGTACCCGGCATCAACCGTGCGATCGCATCGATGACCACCAGTGCCGGCAGCTCTCCGCCCGACAGCACATAGTCGCCGATGGACCACTGTTCATCGATTTCCTGTTCGATGAAGCGCTCGTCGATCCCTTCGTAGCGTCCCGCCACCAAAACAAGACCAGGCCACTGGCACGCCTCGCGCGCCCTGCTTTGCTCGAACCTGCTTCCGTCCGCGCCCAAGTAGACGCGCCGGCTGCCCGGCGGCAGAACCCGCATCGCGTCGCGAACCGCACTGCGCACAGGCTCCACCTTTAAAACCATTCCCGGTCCGCCGCCGTAAGGGCGGTCATCCACCGTCCGGTGGGGATCGGCGGTGTAGTCGCGCGGATCGAAGCAATCGACCTGAAAAATCCCGCGCTCCAACGCCCGCCCAACCACGCCGATGTTCAGCGCCTCGCGGATCATCTGCGGAAACAGCGACACCACCGCAATACGCATACTCAATCCGCTGCGGCGTCCCAGTCCACGACCACCCGGCGCGCCTGCAAATCCACGCGCCGAAGATGCTGCGGCACAGCCGGCACCCAATATTCACGTCGCCCGCGCACCACCATCAGGGCCTGCGCCGGGGTCTCCACAAAATGCTGCACGACACCTAAACTCACGCCGGCCAGATTCACCACCTCGCAGCCGATCAGGTCAGCGCGGTAGAAATCCTTGTCGTCCCGCTGCGGCAACTCAACGCGCGGCACGCAGATCTGCGCGCCGGTCAAGGCCGCCGCTTGATCCCGATCTTCCACTCCGGCCAATTTGGCCGTTAGCGCGCCTCCGCTTCGGCCGCGCTGCTCAATACGATAACTGCGCCAAGCACCCTCTCGCCCAATCTGCAAATTGCCATGTTCCAGCAGACGTTCTGGGGGATCCGTGTGTGACCGCAGCTTGACCCAACCTCGGACGCCAAACGGGGCGCCTACGAAACCCAGTTGGATGAGCGCCGATGATTCGTCGCTCATCGTGCTCTGAAGCCTTTACGCGGCCTGCTTACGGAAGCTGGTGAGAAGAAATTTGACGCGGTCGGACATATGAGCGCCCTTGCTCACCCAATGCTCGATCCGGGCAACGTTCAAGCGCAGCTTGACTTCCGCTCCGCGCGCCACGGGGTTGAACAGGCCGACGCTCTCGAGGCTGGTGCCGCCCTGGCGCTTGCGGCTGTCGGTCACCACAACGTGATAGAAGGGCGTCTTTTTGCCGCCGCGTCGAGTCAAACGGATCGTCACCATCGTAAATTCACCTTAGGCGATGCCAAGCCGCTAATTGTAATGACAATCAGGGCTTAAGAGCAACAAAAGCTTGTGTTGCGGGGTCTTAGCGGCCAAATCCGCCCGGACCGAACCCGCCGGGAGGCATCCGGCCGCCCATTCCGCGCATCATATTCTTGAGCATTCCGCCTTTGACCATCTTTTTCATGGTTTTCTGCATTTGGTCAAACTGCTTCAGCAGCCGATTGACCTCCGGCAGCGGCACCCCTGCCCCGCTGGCAATGCGCCGTTTGCGGGAATTGTCGATGATTTCCGGCCGCCGACGCTCGCGCGGGGTCATCGAGTCGATGATTCCCATCTGGCGCTTGAGGGTCTTCGGATTGGCGGCGCCGGCGGCTGCCGCCGCGTTGGCTTGGTACTGGGCCGGCAGCTTGTCGAGCAATGCCGCCATGCCCCCCATGTTCTGCAACTGGCTCAGCTGATCGCGCAAGTCCGTCAGGTCAAAGGACTTACCCTTGCTGATTTTTTTGGCGAGCTTTTCCGCCTTTTCCTGGTCGACCTGATCTTGAACCTGTTCGACCAGCGACAGTACATCGCCCATCCCCAAGATGCGCGAAGCGATGCGCTCGGGCTGAAAGAGTTCCAGCGCGTCGGATTTCTCGCCCGTGCCAACGAAGAGGATCGGCTTGCCGGTCACATGACGCACCGAAAGCGCCGCGCCGCCGCGCGCATCGCCGTCGGCCTTGGTGAGGATGACGCCGGTCAGACTCAAGGCATCGTTGAATGCCTTGGCGGCATTCACCGCATCCTGGCCCGCCATGCTGTCCACCACGAACAGGCGTTCGTGGGGTTGGATCGCCGCCTCGAGTTCCGAGACCTCCGCCATCATCTCTGCGTCGACATGCAGCCGCCCGGCGGTGTCGAGCAGCAGCACGTCGTACGCTTGTAACGTAGCCTCCGTGAGCGCGCGCTTGGCGATGGCCACGGGTGCTTCGGTGGCGAGTGCGGGCGCAAAGCCCGCGCCCACCTGCCCGGCCAGTGTCTGCAATTGCAAGATCGCCGCGGGGCGATAGACGTCGGTGCTGACCATCAACACTCTTTTGTTTTGTTTCTCGATCAGCCAGCGCGCAAGTTTGCCGGCGCTGGTGGTTTTGCCCGCGCCCTGCAAGCCGGCCAGCATCACAACGACGGGCCGCTGAGCACGCAAGTTAAGACCCGTGCTCGGCTCGCCCATGAGCCGGGTCAATTCCTCATGCACCACCTTGATGAATGCCTGTCCGGGCGTGAGACTCTTGGTCACCTCAACGCCGACCGCGCGCACTTTGACCGCGTCGGTGAAGATCTTCACCACCGGCAGCGCGACGTCGGCATCGAGCAGCGCCAGACGCACTTCGCGCACCGTGTCGGAAATGTTGTCATCGGTGAGTCGGCCGCGGCCGGATAGCGACTTCAGCGCCGACGAAAGGCTGGCAGTTAGGCGGTCAAACATAGTGCGGTTATTCTAACTGTGTCATGATCTGAACGTCACTCACTAGGCCAGCCGTGATTCTCGCCACCATTTTGTTTCTCCTTTACGCCGCAAGCGCCTGGGCGATGTTGCGCAGTGTAAAACAGCCACGGTTGGAACCCGTTGCGTGGATCTTGATTCTGGTCGCCATCATCGGCCACAGCGACGCCATCATGCTCATGATGCGCCTCAACGGCCGCTTCTCCATCGGCCTGCTCGAAGCGACATCGTTGCTGGGCTGGACCCTCGCGGTGCTCGCCTGTTTGATTTCGATCGACAAGCACAATCGCGTGCTCGGGGCCATTCTAATGCTCAGCGCCGCGGTCGGCGCGGCGGTCGGCACCGGCTTGGGGCAAGTTGGGCGCAGCTACGTCGAGGCGACCGCCGGCTGGGAGCTGACCGCGCACATTTTGTTGTCCATGGGCGCAGCTGCCCTGCTGTTTGCCGCGGCCGTCACCGCCATTCTGCTGGTGTTCCTCGACCGGCGCCTGCGCACGCGCCGCATCGCCGATCTGCCGAGCGCGTTGCCGCCGCTCGATGCACTTGAAAAAGTCATGTTCAGGCTGATCGCGGCGGGCTTTGGGCTGCTAACGCTGGCACTGATTACCGGCTTCGTCTTCGTCACCAACTTGTTCACGCAGAACCTGGTCCAAAAGACGGTCTTGTCGCTCATCGCATGGCTGCTGTTCGGCGTGCTGCTCGTTGGTCGTCTGCGCTTCGGCTGGCGCGGGCGATCCGCGGTACGCTGGACTCTATGGGGCTTCGGGATCCTGGCGGTGGCTTATTTCGGCGTGAAGTTCGTTCTCGAGTATTTATTCGGGCGGCATTGGGGCTAGCCCCTTTTACTCCCACGAATGGAACACCCGTCCCTAGGTCTATTGTTCACGGCACTGGCGGGGCTTCTGGTTCTCGCCGCATTTTTCGCCGGCAGCGAAACCGCGTTGATGAGCATCAACCGCTATCGCCTGCGCCATCGCGCCAGTGAAGGTAGCCGCGCCGCGCGCTTGGCCGAGGCGCTGCTGGCGCGCCCCGATCGGCTGATCGGATTGATTCTGCTGCTGAGCACGCTCGTCAATGTGGCCGCGCCGATGTTGGTGGGTTTCATCGCCCTGCGCCTGGGGGGCGAGTTTTTCGTGGCATTCGGTGCCGCAGTGCTGGCGTTCGTGCTGCTGATTTTTTGCGAGGTTGCGCCGAAAACCTTCGGTGCGCTGCATCCTGAGCGCCTGGCTCTGCCTGCCGCCTTTATCTACACACCGCTGCTGTTCTTGTTCCACCCATTTGTTTGGGCCACGAATTTGCTGGCCAATGGCGTGTTGCGGCTGTTCGGCGTATCGCGGCAGGTGGCGGCGAATTCCTTGAGCAGCGAAGAGTTGCGCACCGTGGTGGCCGAGGCCGGCGCGATGATTCCGCGGCGCCATCAACAAATGCTGGTCAGCATCTTGGATCTGGAGAACGCCACGGTCGAGGACATCATGGTGCCGCGCAATGAAATCGTCGGCATCGATATCGATGATGATTGGGATCGAATCCTGGAGCAGCTGCGTCAGAGCCAGCATACGCGATTGCCGGTCTATCAAGGAGAAATCGACCGCATCATCGGGCTCTTGCACATGAAGCAAGTGGTGCATGAATTGGCGCGCGGGCACCTCGACCGGGCCGCCTTGGCCGCGGCGGCCGGCGCCCGCGAGGCATACTTCGTTCCCTCCGGCACGACGCTGAACACGCAATTGCTGAATTTTCAGCGCAACAAGCGCCGCATGGCGTTCGTCGTCGATGAGTACGGGGACATTCAAGGGCTGGTGACGATCGAGGATATTCTGGAAGAGATTGTCGGTGAATTCACCACCGATCCGGCAACCATGATGCATAAGGACGTGCACGCGGAATCGGACGGCAGCTTTGTCGCCAATGCCTCAGCCACGATCCGCGCGCTGAATCGTTCGATGCGCTGGAACCTGCCGACGGACGGACCGAAAACGCTGAATGGGTTGATCGTCGAATTTCTCGAGACCATCCCGGAACCCGGCACCACCTTGAAAATGGCGGACTACATGCTGGAGGTATTGCAGACCGGCGATAACGCCATCAAAACCGTGCGCATCCGCCCGCCGTTGCCCACGCCGCCATGAACGGCGCCTACACCCGCTGGAACGCGTCCAAGGCTTGATTCAAACGCGTGACGCCGCGCACGGTCATCCCCTCGGGCGGCCGTTTCGGCACATTCGCTTCCGGAACGACGGCCAGTTTGAATCCATGTTTCGCCGCCTCGCGTAGCCGCTCCTCGCCGAACGGCACCGGGCGAATCTCTCCGGCGAGCCCCAATTCGCCGAACGCGATCAAGGAATTCGGCACGGGCGCATCGTTCAAGCTCGAGCGTGCCGCCATCACGATGGCCAGATCCCCCGCGGTCTCGGCCAGGCGCACGCCACCGACGACGTTGGCGAAGACGTCCTGTCCCTGCAGCAGCAATCCGCCATGGCGATGCGCCACCGCCAAGAGCATGGTCAGGCGGTTGCCATCGATGCCGACCGCGACGCGGCGCGGATTGGCGCCGAGGCTCAAGTCGGCCAACACCTGTACCTCGATCAGCAGCGACCGCGTTCCCTCCCGCATCACGGTGATGACGCTGCCCGGGACCGGTTCGGCATGGCGCGAGAGAAATATCGCCGAAGGATTCGTCACCTCGCGCAGTCCCTGCTCGAGCATTGCAAATACACCGATCTCATTGGCGGCGCCAAATCGATTCTTCACCGAGCGCAGCACCCGGTAGCGGCTCCCCGTATCGCTCTCGAAGTACAGCACCGTGTCGACCATGTGTTCCAGCACGCGGGGTCCGGCAATTTGTCCTTCCTTGGTGACATGACCCACCAGCAGTACGGCGGTGCCGCTGGCCTTGGCGAAGCGCACCAGTTCCGCGGTGCATTCACGCAACTGCGAGACGGCGCCGGGTGCCGCTTCCACTCGTTCGGAGTGCATGGTCTGAATGGAATCCACGATGAGCACATGCGCCGAAAGGCTCGATGCAGCCCCGACAATATCTTGCACGCAGGTCTCGGCGATCAGCCGAGCCGTGGCCGCCTCGAGGCCAAGACGCCGGGCGCGAAGCGCAACCTGCTTCAACGACTCCTCGCCGGTCGCGTACAGCACCGCGCCCATGCCATTGAGGGCGGCGGCGGCCTGCAGCATCAACGTCGATTTCCCAATGCCCGGGTCCCCACCGATCAGGGTCACCGAGCCCGGAACCAGGCCACCGCCCAGCACCCGGTCGAGTTCTGTCGAGCCCGTGGTCAGTCGGGGGGATTCGATGATCGCTTCAGCGGCCAAGGATGATGAAGCGTCGTTCGGTTTGCGGCCCGTGGAGTCCTGCTTGCGCGGACGGGCGGCTAAAATCTCCGCGGCCAGCGTGTTCCATTCACCGCAGGTAGCGCACTGCCCTTGCCATTTTGGCGCAGCGGCTCCGCAGTTCTGACAGATAAAAACCTCTTTCGACTTCGCCATGGGCGTACTTAGCACCGATATGTGAATTTAGGATTGCCGGTTTGGCGGCCCGATCACCTATACTGCCCGGCTTCATGGATCTGATTATGTCTGTTGCATGAGCAAATTTGGACTGATCGCAGCGATTATGGGCTTCGGGATCCTCACAGCTGACCTTTTGCTCAGATTGCTGGCAAATCTGCACACTTGGAGTTGGCTATGGATACCTGGCGCTGCGCTATTGGCTGCCGGTAGCGCCCTATTCCTGTGGACGCGCGCCAGACCGTCTGCCGCCCTGCCCATGCCGCGGCCCAAGTCCTCGGTGGGTTCCGACACCGCGCGCCTGCTGGACAACTTCGAGCAGCGTTTTGCCGAGCTCAAGGGCCGCAAGCCCAATGCCACGGTGTTGGGGGACTTGTACACCCTCGGGGGTCAGTTGGAACAGCGCGGCCGCGTCCAGCAGGCGACCGCGGTTTACCGGCACTTGGCACGCTTTGACAACGCCTACAAAGATGTTGCCGCCCGGCTGCGGCGTCTCATGGACACCGAGCGCGGCAAACCGAAGGCCGCCACCGCCAAAGCGGCCGACGCGCAAGCGTCCATGAGCGCAACGACGCCGAACTTGCGCGCCGCACCGAGCGAGCGTCCTGCCGCGGCCGCCGTCCCCGAGGTCGAGCGGCTGGGCCGCTACCAACTCGAACGCGAAATCGGCCGCGGGGCGATGGGAATCGTGTACCTCGGACGCGATACGGCCATCAATCGCATGGTGGCCATCAAGGCCATTCCGCTCGCCAGCGAATTCAGCGACAGCGAGCTGGTCGAGGCGCGATCGCGTTTTTTTCGCGAAGCGGAAACCGCGGGCCGGCTCAATCATCCGAACATCGTCACGATCTACGACGTCGGCGAAGAGCGCGGCTTGGCCTACATCGCGATGGAATACTTGAAGGGCCGGCACTTGAGCGACTACGCCAAGGCGAACAACTTGCTCGAACCGCGCAAAGTACTCGAGATCATCGCCCGCACCGCCGAAGCCCTGGGATTTGCCCACAAACAGCAGGTGGTTCACCGTGACATCAAGCCCGCCAACCTGATGTACGACCCGAGTACCGATGTCCTAAAAATCACGGATTTCGGGATCGCGCGTTTGAGCGGCGCCGGCAGCACACGCACGGGCATAGTTCTCGGAACGCCGTCGTTTATGTCACCCGAACAGCTCGAGGGACGAACTGTGACAGGTCACTCGGACTTGTTTTCCCTGGGTGTTAGCCTATTTCAATTGTTAACCGGCCAGCTTCCGTTCACTGCTGATTCGATGACCGGCCTGATGCAGCAGATCGCCGAAGCGCCCCATCCGCCGCTGCGAGCATTCCGACCGGACTTGCCCGCCTGCGTCGAGAGCGTGATCGATCGGGCATTGGCCAAGGATCCTGAAGCACGGTACGACTCAGGCGCGCAGATGGCTGCAGCCTTGGACGACTGTCGGTCCAAGATGCCCAGCGGGTCGCCATGAACGGATTGAATTGCATGACAAGAAAAGCGGCTAAAAATCCATGAGTTTGAAGGGGAAAATCGCGAGTGTCGCACTCACCGACACGGGCAAGGTCCGCGAACACAACGAGGACATGATCGGCAGCGAGGCCGATATCGGCCTATTCGTCCTGGCCGACGGCATGGGCGGCTACAACGCCGGCGAAGTTGCGAGCGGCATCGCCGTCAAGACCATCATCAATCTGGTCCGGGACGCATTTCTGCGGGAGGACCTGACGCTCCGCGACCCTGAATCCGGACTTACGCGTCCCAGCATCATCCTGCGTGACGCGATTCACAGAGCCAACAAGATCATCTACCACACGTCAAAAACCCAGCCGCAATGTGAGGGCATGGGTACGACCGTGGTTGCCTGCCTGTTCCATGACAACAAGGTGTCGATAGCCCACGTCGGTGATTCCCGGGCTTACCGTCTGCGGGACAACCGCTTTGAGCAAATGACCCTGGATCATTCGCTGCTGCAGGAGCTGGTCGACCGGGGTTTCTATTCCCAGCAGGAAGCACAGCGCGCTACCAACAAGAATTATGTTACACGGGCTCTCGGTGTGGAGCAGAATGTCGAAGTCGAAATCCACGAGCAGCCGGCGCAGAAAAGTGACTACTACGTACTGTGCTCGGATGGCCTTTCTGACATGATCGAGGACGAGGACATTCACTTAACAATCAGCACCTTTAGTGCTAATCTTGATACGGTTGCTAAGCAGCTGATACAGCTGTCGAACGACAATGGCGGCCGGGATAATGTCTCTGTGATTATGGCGCACGTCGAGGAGCCGTTCCCAGCGCACCGGCGTATATTTGACAAAATCTTGGGATGGTTCGGCTAGCGAATGGGAGTCTGAATGGCACGCCTGATGCTCAGCCTGGACGGTAGTGTCCTGGCGGAATACAACATGAACAAAGAGCGCTACACCATTGGGCGCCTCCCGGACAACGATATTCGTATCGACAATCCGGCCGTGAGCGGCCACCACTCGCTCATCATCAACATTCTGAATGACTCCTTCCTGGAGGATTTGAACAGCACCAATGGCACCTACGTCAACGGCAAGCTGATCAAGAAGCATGCCATGCAGCACGGCGATGTCATCACCGTCGGCCACCACCAATTGCGCTTTGTCGACAGCCAGGATGGCGAGGTCGAGCAGGACGAATTCGAAAAAACCATGGTCATCACGCCCAGCTCGCAGGGCGAGGACCGTATTCGCAAAGTTACCGCGGCGGTGGATCAGGCCGCCAAGGCGGTCGCAGCCAAGCGGCCCAGCGTGCCGGACAATGCGACTGCCTTACCCAAGGCGAAATTGCAGGTGCTCAGCGGCGCCTTCGCAGGCCGGGAGCTCGAACTGACCAAGGCACTCACCACCTTAGGCCGCCCCGGCGTCCAGGTCGCGGCAATCACGCGCCGCTCCGAAGGGTATTTCATCGTGCACGTCGACAGCGGCAAAGAGAACGATTACCCGCAGGTCAATGGTGTCCCGATCGGTCCGCAGGCGCGGCGCCTGAACGACAACGATGTCGTGCAGCTGGCCGGGGTCAAGATGGGGTTCTTCGAGAGCTGATCCAGCAAGGCGGAGAGCCGATCGACTAGTGCGTGGTTGGCGGGGACGACGCTGTCATGAGGTTGAACACCGGCCCGCCGTTGTAGGTGAAGTACAACTTGTTTTGACTGTTCGCTACGAATACCCGATGCGATAGAAAGAAATCGGCGCCGAGCAACATGTCGGAATTCATATTCAAGTCGGCAATGCGCAGGTGCGTATGCCGGATTTCCTCGCCATTCTCGAATTTAAAACTATCGAATGGTGCGATATAGGATTTCACCCAATTTCGCCCTGCGCCTTTGGTAACCCCGCCGTCGACGACGCCAGCCATGTCAATTTTGACGCCGGCCCGCTCTGCGGCCTTGAGCGATAACACCGACCGCGGTGCGCCGGTGTCGAATGTCACCCGAATCTTGACGCCGTTGACATAGGCAGAGCCCATCGTCAGCGGCTCCTTTGTAGAAGCACTCCGTATGCTCATCGTGGTGTACGCCTGGCCCGGCGTGACCCAATAGGCGAGGAACGTGTTTTGGCAATCGTCGTCCGTCATGAGCCGAAGCATGCCATTGGCCAGATCGTACTCGACGTCCCATCTTTCCAGAAAGCTTTGGCCTAGCAGCCCAGCATCGCCGCTGTCGCCGTCTTGATTGCCGACGACCAGAAATTCGAGATTGTTCACGTCGACGTTTGCGATCTTGAATGATTTGACAACTGCGGCTGACACCGAGGAGTGGGAAGCCGACATTCCGGTTTGGAGTTTGTATTGTTCGGCCGCTGATGAACTGATTGAGCTTGAGTACGAGCCGCTATCGATCAGGAGCTTCGCATCTTGGCCGTTGATCTTTGCGCCGACCACAGGCCTCGTGTCCTGAACTGTGAGCGGAAGATCCGCCGCCGAGCGCCTACATATCGCAAACGAAGCGGAAGGCAGGATGGCCGCGATCAGCAGAGCGAAGACGGCACGGCCGCCGAACGGCGGTACGGAGCGAGACATCAGCTTCCTTGGTTCTGTGCTCACATGCTGATACTGCTCTCATCAACAGTCCGCGGTCAATCATTTGCCGCGGTCAATCATTTGTCTTCTGCGCGGGCCGACGGGGCCACCGCAATGCAAACCCGACTAAAGAAGCTAAGGAGCGAGACCTCGCTCGCTGAAGGGCGCCCCTATGTTTGGCTCTATCTTCAGGGCCTCCGCAATGTCGGCTTCACCTTCCACGGTCTTGTTTTTACGTATTTTCGCGACACCGCGGCCATAAAGCGCGAAGGCATTCTTGGGCATGGTTTTTAGCGCTGCGTCAAAATCCGAGATGGCCTTCTCATAGTTTGCTTGGCGCAACTCGAGCAATCCGCGATTCTCGAACAGATGGCCATAACTTGGATTCTTCTTGTCCGCAAGGCTCAGCGCCTTGTTGCAGTCCGCCAGCCCTCCCGCAAGATCTTGATTCTCGATGGCACTGGCCCGGCAACGGCCCCCGAGCGCAACAGGCCTCTTTGAGTCGTCCGGATGATTCTGGATCCACAGATCATACTGCGGGATTGCCTGTGAAAATCGATTCACCCCTTCGTAGCGTTCGGCCAGCACGAACCTTAGGTCAGCCTGCTTTGGAGCCAATCGATCCACGGCATCGAGATCCGCAATAGCACCGTCAACATTTTTCTCATGAAGCCGGATTTCCGCACGGGGAAGATAGGCGCGCAGAAAATCATGATTGAGAGTGAGCGCATGATCGAGGTCTGGCAGCGCCAAGGCAGCCTGTCCGCTCTGTTGATACACCATTGCACGTTGGTACAAATACTCCGGGTCGTCCGGCCGTAATTCGACGGCCTTCGACAAATCTGCGAGCGCGTGCTCGAAATCGCGCCGAGCCGCCGACGCCTCGCCACGGCGCGCGAGCGCGTCCGGGTCGGCGTGCTCATCTGCAGCAGCACTGACTTGACGATCACCCGCCTCGTCATTTCGCGGTTCGGCCGGCGGGGCCGCGGCGGCGGCGGGTGATTTCGTCAGGTTGAAGACGGGACCGCCGTTATAGGTCACATATAGTTTGTGCTGGCTGTTCGCAACAAAGACGTGATGGGATACGAAGAAATCGGACCCGAGCAGCATGTCAGCGTCCGGCAAATCGATATCCGCAATCCGCAATCGAGCGTTCTTGATTTCTTCGGTATCGCCTATCTTGAAGCTCGATGCGGTAGCAATGTAGCTCTTTACGGTGCTGCGGCCAATGCCGCTGCTATACCCGGCCTCCACGACCTCGGGTGAATCGGTTCTTATTCCAGCCTTGGCGGCCGCCCTTAGAGAAAGTACCGACCTATATGCGCCCGTATCAAACATGACGCGTATCTTTTGATCATTGACGTAGCCCACGCCGATGGTGTGCAGACGCGCTTGCACCACCGACTGAATCTCCATCTCTGAATACGGTTGCCCGGCAGTTACCCAATAAGCCAAGCGATATTTTCGACAGCCGTTGGGCTTGAACAACCGCACCACGCCCCTGGAAAAGTCGTATTCCACATCCCACTGCTCCAGGAAGTTCTGTCCGATCAGACCTTCGCTGCCGACTTCGCTGCCGCCCACCAGGAATTCGACGTTGTGGATGAGAGCGCCCGCAATGCCGAACTCCTTGACGGTCGCGACCTCGGGACTCACCGAGCCGCCAACACCCTGAACCGTCAAGCCGAACGGAGCCCTCGTCAATTTCAAGTTGAATTGTGCAGCGGTCGCCGCACTCATCATGCTGAAGAACGCGCCACTGTCCAGAACAAATCGCGCTTCTTGGTTATTGATTTTCGCGGTGATCAACGGGCGCGTACCGGCCATCGATATGGGCAGCTCCGCGACCTTGCCTAATGTGCAGGTCTCGGCGGCCTGCGCCCGGGAGAGCAGCCATGCCGAACTGAGCGCAATCGCAGCGAAATGCGCAACAAAGAATGCCGTCCGTGCTGGCCAACCCATCGCACGATTCTGCAGTGAACCATTCAGTCCGTCAAAGCATTACACAAACTCACCGCCACGCGTTGATTGATCCCGCAGAGCAAGGCGTAGGGAGCCGTCTCGGCCCAGACCGCGACTTCCTCGACGGGAAGCCCCTCTCCCCATAGAACGACCGGATCGCCTGCCTTCGGCGCGCGCTTAACATCCGTCACGTCGATGGCAATCATGTCCATCGATACCCGGCCGGCCAAGGCCGCGTGTTCGCCGTTGACCAGCACGGGTGTGCCGGATGAGGCGCTTCGCGGATATCCGTCGCCGTAGCCAACGGCGGCGATCGCCAGGCGCGTGGCGCGTGTCGCCGTCCAGTCACCCGCATAGCCCACTTGTTCCCCGACGACGAGGTCCTTGACCGCAATGATCCGTGACCGCAGGGTCATGACGGGCCGCAAGCCGTGGTCCGCGCCGGTTGAACCTCGAAACGGTGACGCACCGTATAACAGCAGTCCCGGCCGAACCCAGTCGGCTTGTGCGTCCGGAAATCCGAGCAGCGCCGCCGAACTCTCGACGCTTCGCTCTCCGGGCAAAGATCGAGTGGCCGCGGCAAACACCATCAATTGTTCAGCGGTGGTCGGCAGCTCAGGCCTATCCGCAGAGGCCAGATGCGTGATCAGATTGATCGGCGCCTTGAGCGTTGAGCAATTGCTCAGTGCTGCGTGCGCGGAACGAAACGCCTCGTTCTTGAATCCTAAGCGGTTCATGCCGCTGTCGAGCTTGAGCCACACTTTGAATCGATTGCCGCCAGGCGCCGCCTGCAGCAATTCGATCTGCTCCGGCGTGTGCACGACCAGTTCGAAATCGGCGGCCGCCGCGGCCTTGAGTTGTTCCGCGTCGAAGACACCCTCGAGAAGCAGGATGGGTGTTTTGATTCCGGCCTCTCGCAAGGCGAGACCTTCCTCGATGCGCGCGACTCCAAACGCATCGGCCGCACCGAGAGCGCGTGCTGCGGCGATGAGTCCGTGTCCGTAAGCATTGGCCTTGATCACGGCCATCACGCGGGACTTTGGCGCCAGGCGCCGAATCACTTCCAAGTTGTGTCGTAGCGCGCCCGTGTCGATGGTCACGCTGACCATGGGTGTCACCGAAACACGCCCTCGGCGTAGGACTCCGGCGCGTAGTTTTCGAATTTGGTGTACTGACCTAGGAACGTCAGTTGCACGTCCCCGGTCGGACCATTGCGCTGCTTCGCGATGATGATGTCCGCGATACCTTTGCGCGTGGTGTTCTGATCGTAAACTTCTTCGCGATAAATCAATAAAATCAAGTCGCTATCTTGCTCGATCGCGCCGCTATTATGGCTGACAATCCCGTCTGCCAGCCAACTCGCTGGGCCCGGCACCGTCATGTCGAAGACTTCCTCCTCGCCTTCGAGCCCAACGGCGACAACTCGATCCCAGAACAGATGCGAGTTTGACCAGACCTTGAGCGCATCGTTGTCAAGCAAGTCGACATAGGATTTGAACGTAGCGCGCGAGGGCGACTTCTGAAAATTAGTGCTTGAGTAGGTCGTACCGCGCATTGCGCCTATTTGGTACCCGCTCAATCCCTGAGCGCGCATCGAGGCCTGAATTTTCATATATAACTGCTGAGGCAAAGTATCTACATTCGGATTCGCGCGCGTCACGGTAAGTCTCGCCGCCAAAGCCTTCGCGGGGGCCTCGCGAGGTCCGAAGGCTCCGACTCTCGCCAGAAACAAAGCCTGCTGCTCGGAGCCGCTGACGTCGACCGTGTAGACGTGTCTTCCGATCTTGTACCGCACTTGACGCGTACGAGCGATGATGCCAAGGCGCAGCAAAAGCGCGGCAACGTCCTGCGCAAGCATTTCACTACATGTGCTGAAATAGACTCTCGGGGCACTTCGTTGAGGCGCCGGAGGAACATGGATGCAGCCATCGGTGGCCCAAAGATGCTTTAGCAGCAGTCCGATCTGCGGATCACTCAGCTGAAATACAGCGGTTGGCAAATGTTTTAGGTGCGAACGCTGATCGTATATTCCCAGTCCTCTCAACCAGGCGTTCACACCGGCAGGGTGCCAGCGATTACCGTTGTTCGAAATTAGCAGCTGATGCCAATTACCAGGCCCAGCACGGCGTTTGACGGTACTTCCAAGAGCAATTGCACACTCCGTCACCAATTTGCTGTTGGCCTCCGATCCGGTCGTGTAGCGCAAGGGCTGATTCTTCAGATAACTGCCATCGCCGACCAAATGACCCAGTAGACAAATCTGCGCGTCCGACCAAACTACCGGGTCTGCGACCTTCGGAAACTGTCGGCCGATTGCCACGCGAGATCCCAACCCAAGCTCGCTCACCGTCTGCCATCCATCTCCCGTAAATACCCGATGGTTAGCCGTCGCGCGAAGCGAACGCCCACTGGCAAGCGAGACTCGAAATACCTGACGCGCTCCTTTCGACCAGACGAGATCGCTTTGCGCTTTGATGATCTTCTGGTCCTCGCTCATCGCCCAGACTTCGGGAGTCTGTCCGACCAGTTCGCGAATCCGCACACGCCGGCCATCCGCGAGACACACAAGGGTTTCCCCCGTCACGCACTCGCGAAGATCCGACATCACGGGCTTCTTTTCCACGCGCTGTTCGACGCCGCGGTTGAGCTGCGATAGTGCGATGACAGGCACTTTTAATTCCTTCGCAAGCGCCTTGAGGGATCGCGAGATTTCAGAAATCTCCGTCGCCCGATTTTCCTTGGTGCCGGCAACCTGCATGAGTTGCAAGTAGTCGACCACGATCAGATCCAGCCCGCGTTCACGCTTCAAGCGCCGTGCGCGCGCGCGAATTTCCGTAGGCGAAAGCGCCGGCGTTTCATCGATGAAAATATTGGCGCTGCCTAGTTGCGTCATGGCCGAATCGATTCGCGGCCAGTCCTGCTCCTCGAGTCGTCCGGAGCGGAGGTTGCCTTGATTGATGCGACCCAACGAAGAAATCATGCGCAAGGTCAGCGATTCGGCCGACATTTCCATGCTGAAGATCGCGCACGATTTGTTCGATCCCAAAGCGGCATTCTCGGCGATGTTCACCGCGAGCGCGGTTTTGCCCATGGAGGGGCGGCCGGCGATGATGATCAAATCGCCCGGCTGCAGCCCGGAGGTCATTTCGTCGAGCTTTTTAAATCCCGTGGAAATGCCGGTCATTGTGCCGCCGGAGTGATACAGCTCATCGATACGGTTGACCACATCCGGCAGAATGCTCTTGACGGTTCTGAAGCCTATCTTGCCGCGCGAACCGCGTTCGGCAATTTCAAACACCGCGCGCTCAGCCTCATCGACTATTTCGCGCGCTTCGCGCCCTTCCGGCTCCAAGGCAGAACCGACGATCAGATTGCCCGCGGTGATCAGCTGGCGCAGCACGGAGCGTTCGCGCACGATGTCCGCATACGCTCGAATATTCGCCGTGGTGGGTGTATCGCGCGCCAGCGACCCTAAGTAGGACAGGCCGCCGACCTGGTCCAGCAACCCCTGACTTTCCAGATGTCCTGAGAGGGTTACCGCATCGCAGGGCTGGCTGCGCTCGATCAAGACCGCGACAGCCTCGAAGATCAGCCGATGATCGTTGCGGTAGAAATCTTCGGCAATGACGCGATCGGCGATTTGATCCCAGGCCGCGGCATCCAGCATCAGGCCGCCGAGTACGGATTGCTCCGCCTCGATGGAATGCGGCGGCAGCCGCAGGCCATCGCCGGCACCCAAGGTTCGATTTATGACGCGAGCGGACATGCGCTACCCTAACGGGACGCGATGCCGGAAGCTACTCTTCGGCGATGATTGTGACCGATAGGGTCACATCAACGTCCGTGTGCAAGTGCAGCTGGACCTGGTGGTCGCCCGTGACGCGAATCGGACCGGTCGGCATGCGCACTTCACTGCGGCTGATCGGCTGGCCTGCCTTGACCGCGGCTTCCGCGATATCGGCGGTGCCGATCGAGCCGAACAGCTTGCCCTCGGTGCCGGCTTTGGCTCTCAGTTCCAGCTTGAAGTTCTCGAACTTCAAGGCGCGCGCTTGCGCCGCGGCCAGTTCGTGACCGGCTTTGGCTTCCAGCTCGTGCCGCTGCGCTTCGAACTTCTCGATGTTCGCCGCCGTCGCCATGGTGGCACGGCCCGTGGGAACCAGGAAATTTCGCGCGTAGCCGGACTTGACCTTGACGCGATCGCCGATCTGACCGAGGTTCGCGACCTTCTGCAACAATATGATGTCCATGTATCTACGACGCCTTAGTGCTGATCTGTGTAGGGCAGCAGGGCCAGGAACCGTGCACGGCGAATCGCGAGCTGCAGCTGGCGCTGATAGTGCGCACGCGTGCCCGTGATGCGGCTCGGAACGATCTTGCCGGTTTCAGTGATGTAGCTCTTGAGCGTGGCGAGATCTTTGTAATCGATCTGCTTGACGTCATCTGCCGTGAATCGGCAGAACTTCTTGCGACGGAAAAAACGTGCCATGTTGCTCTCCTTTACCGCATGCCCATGGGCATGTCGTCGTCGTCACCATCGTCGCCGAAGTCATCATGTCGGCGGGCGTTTTCATCCGGGGCTCGCGCCATCGGAGAGGCCTCGGTGACCGCTTCCTCCATCTTGACGACCAGACTGCGCAGCACCGCATCGCTGAACCGGAACGAACCGGTGAGCTCAGCCAGCGTCTTTTGATCGCATTCGATGTTCAATAGGATGTAGTGCGCTTTGTGCACTTTGGAAATGGGGAAAGTCAGCTGGCGCCGGCCCCAATCTTCGAATCGATGCACCGCGCCGCCACCGGCACTGATCATGCCTTTGTAGCGATCGACCATCGCAGGAACTTGCTCGCTCTGGTCCGGATGGACCAGAAGCACGATTTCATAATGCCGCATTGTATCTCCCTAAGGGTTTAGCCTCCCGTTGCGAGCGGTGAGGCAAGGAGTGAAACCGGTTACCCGGCAAAAAAGAGCGCGAAGGATACGTTTAATAGGGGTTTTGGTCAACCGGTTCGCTGGCGCAGGGCCTCAAACAGGGCAATTCCCGCCGCTACGGATACATTGAGGGATTGAACATGCCCCGCCATGGGTATCCGCACCAGGAAATCGCACTTGTCCCTGGTCAGGCGGCGCATGCCGCCGCCCTCAGCCCCCAGTACCAGGGCCAGCGGCCGCTTCAGGTCCGCGGCGTACAGCGTCTGTTCCGCCTCCCCGTCGGTGCCGACCACCCAAATGCCGCGCTCCTTGAGCCCTTCTAGGGTGCGTGCGAGGTTGGTCACCGTGGCGACGGGAATGAATTCCGCGGCGCCCGCGGCCACCTTGCGCACCACCCCGTCCACCGAGGCGGCCCGATCCTTCGGGATCACCACCGCATGAGCCCCGGCCGCATCTGCCGTCCGCAGACAGGCGCCCAAGTTATGCGGGTCGGTGACGCCATCGAGAATCAGCAGCAAGGGGTCCCCGGCCAGCTGTCCCAATGCCGCGGTCAGATCATGTTCGTCCCATGCCTTCAAGGGACGCATGGCCACCGCCGCGCCCTGGTGCACCACATCGCCGACCAGTTTTGCCAGCGCATCCCCGGAGACCGAATGCACATGCACTCCGACCCTCTGCGCGCGATCCTTCAGATCGCGCGTGCGAGCGTCATCGCGAGTTTGCACCAGCCACAACTCCAGCACGCGTTCCGGTGCTCGTTCGAGCGCGGCATTGACGGCGTGCAATCCGTAAACAAAGTTGCGCTTTGAATCGGCCACCATGCGCCTTGACTAGTTGCGACCGCCGCGCCCGCGTTTCGCTCCGCCGCCTCGCTGCCGGCTCTGGCCGGCGTTGCGCCGCGCGTGGGTCGCGCTGTCGGCACCGCGCCGGGGTGCGCGCACTGTCCCGCGGCTGGCCGAGGCATTGGCATCGACCAACTCGAAATCGATTTGCCGCTGGGTAAGATCGACCCGATTCAAGCGCACGCGCACCGCGTCGCCTAACTGCCAGCGCCGGCCGGTGCGTTGCCCCACCAGGCCCATGCCGCCGTCTTCGAGCTCCCAATAGTCTCCCGGGATGGCCGAGATATGCACCAAGCCGTCGATGGGCATTTCCTTCAACTGCACGAATAATCCAAATTCGAGGGCGCTCGAAATCGTCGCATCGAAGGTCTCGCCGATTCGCGGTTGCATGTACAGGCACTTGAGGTATCCCATGACATCGCGCGACGCATCATCGGCGCGGCGTTCGCGCTGCGAGCTTTCGGCTCCCAACACTTGCAGCTCCGCCGCCGTGTAGGCATGCCCCGAAGCGGACTGCGGCAACACCGCCGCCTTGATGGCTCGATGCACCAGCAGATCCGGGTAGCGCCGTATCGGCGAGGTGAAGTGGGCGTACTCCTGCAGCGCCAGACCGAAGTGCCCAATATTGGTCTGTTGGTAGACGGCCTGTGCCAATGAACGAATCACCAAACTCTCGAGCAGCAGCCCATCGGGCCGTCCGGCCAGTCTTTCCACCAACTGGCGAAACTCGCGCGGTGTCGGCTTCTCCGAGAACACCGCCCCGACCTGCAGCGCGCTCAACACCTTCTGCAGTTCCGTAACCCGCTTATCTTCCGGTTGGCCGTGCACGCGATACAGGCTCTTGGCCTTCGCGTGGCGCAACGCCACCGCGGCTTCCACATTGGCGGCGATCATGCACTCCTCGATGAGACGGTGCGCGTCGTTGCGCGTCACGGCATAAAATCCCTCAATCGTGCCCTTCTCGCCAATGCGCGCCTTGACTTCGCCACCGCGGAAATCGAGTGCGCCGCGGGCATCGCGCGCCGTCTTCAGTGCGCCGTAGACCGCGTACAGCGTTTGCAACGAAACGCCGACCGCCGGCGCCACGTCGGCGGCATGTGCGCGCGGATTCTGCAAGTAGCTCCACGCTTGGTCATAGGTGAGGCGCGCATGCGAAATGATCACCGCTTCATAAAATCGCGACTTGCTCAGTTTGCCGGTCTTGCTCACGTGCATGTCGCACACGAATGCCAACCGCTCGACTCGCGGCATCAATGAGCACAAATGATTGGAAAGGTGTTCCGGCAGCATGGGAATGACGCGATCCGGAAAATACACCGACGTCGCGCGCGCCCGGGCTTCCATATCCAGCGGCGTGCCATAGCGCACGTAGTGGCTGACATCGGCAATGGCGACGATGAGCCGCCAGCCGCCGTCGCGCTGAGCCTCGGCGTACACCGCATCATCGAAATCCTTGGCATCCGCGCCGTCGATCGTGACCAGCGGCAGCTCGCGCAGATCCTCGCGGCCTGCAAGATCTGAGGCAGGCACATCGGGCGAGAACCGGTTCGCCTCGCTCAAGACCTCGTGCGGAAATTCCTGCGGCAGATCGTGCCTGAGAATGGCAAAACGCGCGGCCAAGTGCGCCGGGCTCATGTTGTCCAGCACTTCCACCACGCGGCCATGCGCCGCGGCTTCGCCTTGCGGCCGCTTGGTGACTTCGACGACGACTTCATCGCCTTCCTTCGCCCCGTGCCGGTCGCGCAAAGATACTTCGACCGAATACCAATGGCCCGGATCCTCCGGTTCGACGCGGCCGCGAGTCTGTCCCGCATGCCACACGCCGCCGATCAGCTTCGGTGCATCGCCGATGCGTTGGATCAATCGAGCGATGCGGCGCCCACGTTCGTTCATGCCGACGGCGAGCACCTCGACCCGGTCGTTGTGCATGAGCGTCGCGGTATCGGCCCGAGCGAGAACCAAGGGCGCGGATCCGTCGTCCGGCAATACCAGGACATCGCCATTGGCGCGGCCGCGTACCCGGCCTGCGACCCGTTCGCCCTCGCCCGCCGTTGCAAAACCGTTCGGCCCCTCGATGGCCTGACCGTCGCGCACCATCGCCGCCAGGCGTTTGGCCAGCGCGTCGCGCTGCGCATCCGTAGTCATTCCCAGCCGCTTGGCGAGACGGGCTGCGGTCAGGGGTTCCGGTGCCTCGCCCAAGTGCTTGAGCAACAGCTCGCGGCTTGCGATCGGATCCGAATATCGCGACTTTTCGAGCTCTAGATTCGGATCCTCGCCGCGCCAGTCAGTGACGCCCTTCGCAGCGCGGTTTGGTTTGGGCCCTCGTGAGCCGGTCGATCCGCGTCGCGTCATACGGTATTAAAGCTGGATGGGATGCAATGCATGCGTAGGCAAACCTGTGAGATGGGTGGCAAATCTCGACGTTCCGCCCAGCGCGGCCGGCCGTGGGATTTACGATGCCAGGTTAGCAGCTTTGCGAGTCGCCGGGCGCATATTGCCTACGGCAGGGTGCTGCGCGTGGGCCTACGCATGGACTAGGTATGCGGGCGAGCATCGGCCGACCCAAAGAAAGTGCGGCAATGCGCTGCGAACTCGATCGCCATGGGACTCAATTTGCGCCTGGCCAAGGTCGCGAGCACCAGATGGCTGTTCTTCACCGCGACGCTCAACGGCCGGGCGACCAGCGCTCGTCCATCGTAGGTCATGCTATTGGCAGGCTTGGCCGCTAAAATACTGTAGCCGAGGCCATGTCCTACAAAGCCTCGCACCGTCTCCAGCGACTTCGTGCGAAAGCCGATCGTCGGCTCCAATCCCCGATCTTTGAACAGTGACAGGAAATAATCTCGGCTGGGTTCGATATCGAGCAACGCCAAAGGCTCCGGCGCCAAATCTTCCAACGCCACGGCGGGCCCCAAGCTGAGCGGATGGCCTTCCGGCAGCAGCACATACGGGGTGAGTTCGGCCAAGGGCGTAACGCTCAGCTCACGGTTCAGGCCAGGATCGTGGAGCAATGCCACCTCGAGATCGCTGCGGCGCAGGCGCGCGATGAGGTGCTCTTGATCGGCCTCCAGCAACGTCAGATTGATGCCCGGATGTAACTTCGTCAGACGCGCCACGAGTGCGGGAACCACGAAGGGCGCAAATACTTGGTAACAGCCGACGGTCAGGGCCAGCTTGGCGGCGGCGCCCCTCGAGGTGCGTCGCTGGTGGAAACGCCGCGGCACCCCGTAGGCGCGATTCGCGTAGATCAGCGGCGCACCGCCGGCGGCGACGAAGATATCCTGGACGGAGCCGAACACCACGAAGTGCGAACCCACACGCTCGCTGGCCGTCACGCGGCAATCAAATGCCACCAGTGAATCCAACACGCGCGGCGCGCCCGTGAGTTGGGTGGTCCACTCGGTACAATCGAATTTCGCGGCGCCGCGCGCGCCGCTGCGACCCGCGAAGTTGTCCGAAATATGCGCTTGGTCATCCCGCAACACATTGACGCAGAAAACCCGGTTCTCGAGAACCGCGGCGGCCACCGCGCTTCGGTGGTGGATGCAGACGAGCAGCGTCGGCTGCGGTGTATCGGCCGACACTGAGACCATCGCGGATACCGTGACCCCGTGACGCCCCGCCGGCCCGTCGGTCGTGACCACGTTGACCGTACACGCCGCGTGGCTCATGCCCAACAAGAAACGCCCCCGGAGGGCGGAATCGGTCTCGGCGGGCTGCGCGTTGCTCTTCTTTTCGCTCATGCGCCCATTTTGCTCATTCCCCCCATTTTGTTCATTAGCGGCCTCACCAGGTGGGTGGAAACGGGCCCCTGTTTGACGCGATGACACCCTTTTTTTTGAGTCTAGCATGTTGCCGATGACCCTCTCGGCGCCGGCGGGGGTCTTGGATTGACAACCACCAACCCAGTGCGTACATTTCTGCGCCTCGCGCAAGGCGACCCATCTTGCCCAGGTGGCGGAACTGGTAGACGCGCTGGTTTCAGGTACCAGTGGAGCAATTCGTGGAGGTTCGAGTCCTCTCCTGGGCACCATCACCCCATTGTCGGCGCGCGCAATTACTGGCGGCTGGCGCGCCGTATGCCGGCCGTGGTCAGGAACTTCTCGTCGGCGACCCGCACCAGATCGCGGCCTTCATTCTTCGCAACATAGAGCGCGGCATCCGCTCGTGCAATGAGTTCGTCAAGAGAACGTACTTGGCCTTCACGCGTGGCGAGTCCGGCGCTCATGCTGACACGCAATCCGGCGCCCGACGGCGGCAAATTGATGGCAAATACCAAGGTGCGCAGGCGCTCGAGCGTGGCGATGGCCACGTCCGCGGTTGCATCCGGCATGATGAGCAGGAACTCTTCGCCGCCCCATCGGCCCAGCGCGTCCGCGGGACGCACTGATTCGCGGCCCAAGCGGGCGAATTCTCTCAGCACGTAGTCCCCGGTCGCATGTCCGCAACGATCGTTGATGAACTTGAAGTGGTCCATGTCGATGATGGCGACGGTCAGGGGCGTGTCGGAATCGCTCGCAGCCGCGAGCGCATCGGTCGCCAATTCCGCGGTACGGCGTCGATTCGGCAATCCGGTCAAGCCATCCGTGCTCGCCAAGCGCACCAGCTGCTTGCGGAAGCGCAAGTTGGTGACCAGGAAATAGATCAGCAGCGCAATCACCAGGACCGCGGACACGGCGGCGATGGCGTTCCAGCGCAATTGCTGCGCCTGGCGCTGAGATTGTTCGTGAGACAGGTCCAACTCGCGCTTCAGCAGCGCGTTGCGCTCGATCTCCCGATCTGTCTCGAATCGAGCGCGCAGTGCCACGGCCTGCTTGGTCCGGTCGGCGTCATTGGTCGCCACGTAGCGGCGCATGTATTCGGACAAATCGTTGTAGGCATCGCGATAGTTATGCAGCGCCGCGTTGGTGCGCGCGCGCCATTGATACAGTGAGGCGACGCGCAGCGGCAGCACATCGGTGCCGCTGTGATCGAGCACCTCGTTCAAGGTGGCGAGCGCTTTCTCCGGATGCCCTTCGGCAAGATCGATACGCGCCAGCAAGGCTTCCGTCTCCTTCACCTCGTCCGAAAACCTCGAGGCGATGAAGGTGAACAAGGCGTTCTCGCAAGCCGCGCGTGCCTTGATGAGCTGGCCCAATTCAATGCGCGATTCGCAAACGCGCACATCGGCGAATGCGACGCCCTGAGTATCATTCAACAGGGCGCTGAGCTTGCGGGCATCATCGAATTCATCGATGGCTTGAGCGTACTTCTGCATCAAGATCAGAATTCGCCCGCGCAGGAATCGGTCAACCGACAGCGCGAGCGGCGCATGCTGCGACGTGTCCCAGTCAATGGCTTCCTGGTTCAGCGCCAGCGCCTGCGGGTAATCGCCCATGCCGCGCAGCACCGTGGCCAGCACTCCCGCGGCCAGGATGTGAGGCTCGGCGAACGCCGGCGAGGTGCTGGAACGGTAAGCCTGGGTAAGGCTGCCAATGGCCAAGTCCTCGCGATCTTCGCGGTACTGCAAGAGACCGCGTCCGATGAGCAGGCAGATATCTTCAAGCGAGCCGCGCTTCTGGACGCCTTGCGCCTCTTCCGTGGTTTTGACGGCCGCGGCAATTCCTGCCTGGTCGTACACGTTCTCCGCGTACAGGGAGAGCAGCATGATGCGAACCGGATCGGTATTGTCGGGCGCATACTTCAATCCCTTGAAGACGGCGTCGCGGGCCTTTGATTCCAGCTCGAGGATGCTGTAGGCCTGGGCTTGCACGCTGTAGAGAGAGGCCAGGCGCTGGGGATTGGGGATGGGCGCCAGCAGCTCGGTTTTGAGAAGTTGAGCTACTTTTTTCAGGGCCGCATTGGCGTCCTGGTCCACCAGAATCTGCAGCGCGCGGATGGCCGGATCGGCATTGGGAAGGCAGGCGGCGGCGGCCGGTTGCAACCCCCAGGTCCCGCACAGCAACAGCACAGCGCAGATACCCGCTATTCCCGCTCGGGAAGCACGCCGGCCCGCACACTTCAGACTACCCATGATTGGTACAAAATTACGGGTTTCCCCGTATCGGTTCGTTACCTGATGTCACGGTTTTCAAACTTCTCCATTGCGCGGATGCGCGGTCGATGGGGGAGCGCCGGGCGAGTGTGACCCAATTCGCATGGCGGCGCCGTCCTGCGAACGCGGATGGTGACAAAGTCGCCGCAAATACGGCATATTGCCGAAACCACAGAGTTATCCCGCCCCGCAACAATCCCAAAAATACAGGGCCCCTTATGTCATCAACGTTTCTAGCGCGCGAAAACACCGTTGCCGGCCCGGACTTTAACCGGTTTCTGGTCCCACCCGCGGCCCTTGCGGTGCACCTGTGCATTGGACAGGCGTACGCGTTCTCGACCTTCAACCTGCCGCTCACCAAGCTCATCGGGCTCACGCAAACGGCCCCTGGGGACTGGAATTTGAAGGATGTGGGCTGGATTTTCTCCATTGCCATCGTTTTTCTGGGTTCATCCGCGGCGGTTTTCGGGCGCTGGGTGGAACGGGTGGGCCCGCGCAAATCGATGTTTGCGTCGGCGCTATGTTTCGCGGGAGGGTTCTTGGTTTCGGCCGTGGGCATCCGCCTGCACCAGCTGTGGATCATCTATCTGGGCTATGGTGTGTTGGGCGGCTGCGGCTTAGGCATCGGCTACATCTCGCCCGTCTCGACACTGATCAAATGGTTTCCGGACCGCCCCGGCATGGCGACCGGCATGGCCATCATGGGTTTCGGCGGCGGCGCGCTCATTGCCGCGCCTCTGTCGGTCTTGCTGATGAAGCATTTCGCGACGGCGACTTCGGCTGGTGTGCTCGAAACCTTCGTCACCATGGGCGTGATCTATTTCATGTTCATGATGATCGGCGTCATTTCCGTCCGCGTCCCGGCCGAGGGCTGGAAGCCGGCTGGTTGGATCCCCGAGGCGCACCCGAAAAAGCTGGTGACCACAGCCCACGTGGCCGTCGATGTGGCCTGGCGCACGCCGCAATTCTGGTTGCTGTGGGGAGTGCTCTGCATGAACGTGAGCGCCGGTATCGGCGTGTTGGGACAGGCCTCGCCCATGATTCAGGAAATGTTCACCGGCCGAGTGACCCCGGCGGCTGCCGCGGGCTTCGTTGGTTTACTCAGCCTGTTCAATATGGTCGGCCGATTTTTCTGGGCCAGCACCTCTGATTTCATCGGCCGGCGCAACACCTACATGGTGTTCTTCTCACTCGGCATTTTCCTGTACGCGCTGGTTCCAACATTTGGCCACATGGGCTCGATCCCGTTGTTCGTCGCGGCGTTCTGCATCATTCTTTCCATGTACGGCGGCGGATTCGCCACGATTCCCGCTTACCTCAGAGATATGTTCGGCACCTATCAGGTCGGCGCCATTCACGGACGCCTGTTGACGGCGTGGTCGGTGGCGGGTGTCTTAGGACCCGTGCTGGTCAACTACATTCGCCAATATCAAATCGATAGCGGTGTGCCCAAGGCACAGGCCTATTCGGTCACCATGTACATCATGTGCGGATTGTTGCTGATCGGGTTCATTTGCAATTTCGCGATGCGCGAAGTGAAGGCGAGGTATTACTTTCAAGCTCTCTCACCCGCCGGGAGTAAATCATGAAGGCTCGACTCGGATTGATGTGGCTCGTGGTCGGAATTCCGCTATTGTGGGGGACATTCAAGACGCTGCAGAACGCGTTGAAATTGTTTCAATAACCGGCCGGGCGTACTCCCGGCAACACGGAGGCCGCCATGCATGTCAATTTGAGTCTCGCCCCCATTGTGGCGTTGGTCGCCGGCATCCTCATCCTGGTGATGCCGAAACTGCTGAACTACATCATTGCGCTGTATTTAATTGTCGTGGGTCTGCTCGGTCTGTTCGGCACGGGCGGCTCGTTTCACTTCAGATAACCGAGCGCAGCGCCGCGCCGTTCGGACTACCCAATCCGGTGCAGGCATCCCAGCCGGCGGCCGCTGCAAAGTCGCCGTTGTTGCCCGAGGTAATATCGCGCAGCGCCTTGGGGTTTTGGTAGAGCTGGGGATTTAAGAAACCCGCGGGCTTGCCGGAAAGCTGGTTGACGCGCGCGATCAACGCGGCCCACAGCGGCGCCACGGCGCTGGTGCCGCCGATCACGCTGGCGGTGCCATCGACGCGCACCTCGTAACCGGTCTGCGGATCCGCGTTGCCGGCAACATCCGGTACCCCGCGCTTTGTGAGCGCCACGGACTTGCCCTGCGCATCGACGGCGTTCAAAGATGCCTGCCAGGCCGGCCTCGCGAAGAATCCACTGATGCCGCCGCCGCTGGCGCCGCCATTGGCGCCGTTGTTCCAAACGGTCTCACTGTTGATGGTGCTGGCACTCCCCCTCAAACTGGTACCGCCGCAGGCCAGTGCGAAGGAACTCGATGCGGGAAAATCCACGTGATCGCCGCCATCATTCACGCCGTCGCTGGAGCCATTGTCGCCGGAGGCGACGCAGACGGTTATCCCCAAGGTCGCGGCCGCCTGGAAGGCCTGATCCATCGCCGTCATGGCCTGCGCCGTCCAACTCGATTCCGGGCCGCCCCAACTGATGGAAATAACGGAGGGTTTGTTGGTGGTGTCGTGAATCGCCGTGGTGATGGCATCCAGAAAGCCGGCATCGGTGTTGGGCGCAAAATACACGGCGATTTTTGCCTGCGGCGCTATCGCGCCGACCACTTCGATGTCCAGCATCACTTCGCCGTCCGCGCCGTTTGCATCGCCGCTGGGCGCGTTCTGCGCATGGTCCACGGACACGGCCGTCACCGTGGGCGATGCCACACTCAAGCCTTTGAAATAGGTGCTCAAGTCCGCAGGGCGAAAACCGCCGCCCAATTCAATCAGCGCCACGCACACGCCGGCGCCGGTGCCGCTCGGAAAACCATACAAAGCGGCCACCTGCGGCGGCGTGAATGACGTCGCCCCGGTCGCCGCCGGGCGCAATCTGAAATGCGGCGAGGCCTGCGGCCGGCTATCAAGGCCTAGGACCGCTTCGACCACGCCATCGAGCGCGCTCGGCAATGCGATGCTGCCCGTGCGTCCGCGATAACTGCAGCTGTCATGCTGCATATGTTGCAATTGAACCTGAAAAGCGGCGTTGAACTGGGCCACCGTTCCCTGCAGCACCACGGTGCGCCGCGCCGCATGCTCTTGTACGATGCTCAATCCACAGCTCGAGGCGAAGGCACGCACGGCGGCTAAATCGGCAGGGTCCGCACCATGTCGTTGTGCAAATTCCTCGCGGCTCATGCAGGGCCGGCCCGTGCCTCCGGTCGCGAGTTCTGTCACGCGCCCGTTGAATTCCGCGCAGGCACCGCGCCTCACGATGAGGCTCACTTCCAACCGTTCTTGAGGATCCGCCGGCGCCAATACGCGGGCGCCCGGCATGACAACGCGTTCGCTGCCCTTGAGAGGATTGCTGGCCATCAACTACTCCCGATGGTATTCGCCCTGATCCAAGTGACTGATCACTTGTACGGACCGCAGGGGCTCTTAGTGGTTCCCCGCCCGTCGCACATGTCAACGGTAGGATTGAGCTGATTCTATTAAAGCCGAACCAGCCGGCCGATGATCAATTCACACGCGACCATATGGCGAACAATGATGACCTGGATTCACGGCGAGAGGGATGGACTTGTCGCGTTCTCATGGTCATCACCGGGCGCCGCGGCCTCTAAGAGCGAGTTGACCGATCTCAAATCCTCGGACGACAGTTCGCCAGTCGCCGCTTTGAGCTTCAATCCTTCGAAAAGCGAATCGTAACGCGCCTTATCGAGGTCCTGCATCGTGCTATAGAGTTGCTGCTCCGAATTGAGCACATCGCTATTGATGCGAATCCCCAGTCCGTATCCGATCCGATTGCCTTTAACCGCGCTGTGTCCGGCGGCGACGGCGGTTTCAAGCGCATGGACTTGCGAGATGCCGCTCAACACCGCGGCATAAGATTGTCGAGCGCTCAATGCGGCTTGCCGCTGCGCGGCGGTGAAATCCGCTTGTGCTTTGGCTCGCTTGGCCCGTGCTTCGGCAACATGCGCGTGAAGAGCACCACCCTCGAGCAGGGGGACGGTCACTTGAACGCTCACTTGGCGGTCCTTGACATTGGTGCCGAAATTGGTGGTTTCGGTAATATTGCCGGAAGAATAGTTTCCGCCGTAGGTGGCCACCATATCGACGGTCGGCAGACGCTGCGCATGGCTACGATCGAGTTCATAGCCCGCCACCGTCACCGCGGCGTTCGCGGCTTTGACGCCGGGGTTATCGGCGATCGCACGAGTCACCCAGGCAACCACATCGCTCGGACTTGGCCGGGGCAACACGGCTTCGCTCTTGAGTGCACTGAGTCTGGGCGGTGTCATGCCAATCATGGCCTCGAGCGCCGCGCGTGCGGATTCCAGATCGTTCAACGCCGCCACACGTTGCGCCTCGGCGAGCGCGGCTCGTGATTGGGTATCATCCACATCGGTAATGCTTGCAACACCCGCCTCAAAGCTATGGCGCGCGGCTTGAAGCTGTTCATTCAATGCGCTCACTTGCGCCTGCGCCGCGGTTACGTGACGTTCCGCCACCACCTCGTCAAAGTAGGCGCGCGTGACGCGCAAGATCAGATCCTGCTCGGCCACCGCGTATTGGGCGAGGGCCTGCTCCACGCTCGCCCGCGCTTCGCCATACGCCAACAAGGTTTCGGCTCGAAACAGGGGTTGCGTGAGCTGCAACACCCATTGATCGGCGTCAAAAGACCGATTGACCAGCGGGATGTCGGTGTATTTCGTCCGCCCGAATGTGCGGCTCCCGGACCCCGTGGCGCTGAGCGATGGCAACAGGGCCGAGAAGGCTTCGGGTTGAAGCTGTCTCGCCGCCTGCAACGTGAAGTTCGCCGACTGAAACGTGGGATCATTCGTGAGCGCGAGTACATAGAGATCCTGCAAGTCAGCGGCGCTCGCCGCTCCAGCTGCCGTACCGATCACCGCAATGACGCCCCACAACATGAGTCCGGCGATCCCGCGGTGGGCTCGCGAGGCAGCGACTCTCACCGTTCGCGGCCGCCATCGTGCAGCGCCCCCTGGATCGGCGATAAGAGGTACTGCAGCACGGTGCGCCGGCCCTCACGGATCTCCGCGATCACCTGCATGCCGGCGACCAGAGTCAGAGATTCCCCGGCGCCGCTCAAGGTCTGACGATCGAGACTCACCAGTGCCTTGAATCCCGTCACGCCCTCAGGCGGTGCGGACGCCTCGTTCGAGCGGTTGCTCTGAGCGCCCGAGGCGTTGGGATCGCTCGCATCGGGCCAGACTTGCACGATTTTCCCATCCAGAAGACCGTATTTTTGGAAGGGATAGGCCGCGAGTTTGATTTTAACGGCTTGATGAGGGTGCACGAACCCCACATCGTCATGACGAATGAGCACTTCGGCAACCAGAGGTTCCTCTTCGGGCACGATGGACAAGAGCACCGTGCCGGTCGAAACCACGGTGCCCACCGTGTGTGTGGCCAAGTCCTTGACGATCCCCGCTTGCGGGGCCTTGAGCTCAAGCAGATTGGAGTGATGGATCTGCTTGGCCAAGTCTTGCTGCAGTTTTTGATAGTCCCCGTTCGCCTCCACGCGCTCGTTCTGCAGATCGCTGCGATATTTGGAGCGGATTTCTCGCACCTGCTGGTCCGCGCCCTTGACCGCAGCCGACAGTCCCTCGACGGTCGATCGTTGGGCCAGCAGATCCTGCTGGTTCTCGATATACGCCCGTTGTTTGTCGCTCACCGTCACCGTCGGGACGTAGCCCTCGGCGCCCAATCCGGAGTAGGCATCCGCCTGTGATTTCAGCATGGGATTGGTCTGCTCGAGTTTATTCAACATCGCGCTGCCCGATTCGTAATCCCTCTGGGCCTTGCGATGTTGTTCCTCGGCCTGACCTAAGGCATCGAGGAAGGTTTGATGCCGCTCAATGTACTGGGCCTCGACTTGTCGCAAGAGATCGAGCGGATCAGTCGCCAGGCGCCTCAAGCGCCCACCGGTCAGTTCCGCATCGATACGGCGCATCTGTAAGGATCGAAGCGCCAGATCGGTGCCCAGCCGGGCCGCATCGGCTTGCGCATCCTGGGCATCGAGCTTCAAGAGGACTTGGCCCGCCGCGACTCGCTCGCCCTCATGCACCAGAATCTCTTTGACGATGCCGGCATCGGCCGGCTGCACGAGCTTCAAATAGGTCTTAGGAACCAGCTTGCCATCCGCGCTCGCCACAATATCCAAATGCCCGAGGGCCGCCCACAGCAGTAGCAGTACCAGTAGCACGGAGACGGCATAGAGCACCGCCCGCGGCATGCGCGCGGGCGGGCTCTCCTGGATCGCGAGCAGTCCGGGCGCGAAATCCAAGGCCTCGGGCGACAAGGCCTGGCGTGGCGGCGCGCTCTCTGGAGCGCGAGGATTACTCGACATGGACGCGCGACACCCCACGGTGCGCAATCGGATCCTCAAATCCGAGCCGCAGGTGATGGTGCGGGGTGTCGATGCCTAGCGCACTGCTCACTCGATGCTCAGATTCCGAGAGTGCGTCCAAGCCGCCGGTGCGTGGCATCTCGATCTTCGCCATGGCGCCGTCCAAGTGGTGCCAGGAGACGTTAATCGGGTCCACGTACCTCTGGGAGCGCTCGTACGTGCTCGTGGGAGTAAAATCCTGCTCCGAGATACCGAAGTGCCGATGGATTCCACGCACAGCGGGATGGCTCGCGGCGCTCATGAGTGCTGCACTCACCGAGGGTAGCGCGCTCATGGCGGACTCTCCGAAGCGCTCGACCAGCCCAGGCTCACCCCCAGACAGGGTGGAGAATCGGGTGCTTGACGATAGCACCGCTTGACCGCCAAGCAGGCGCGCGGGCAGCAAGTGATGGGGCCTCACAACAGTGGCGGACCGCTGCGCGACGCTCGGCGCCGAGGCGGATCTGCGGATAGGCTCGTGCGTGCTCGTTCGAGCAAAATCCTGCTCCGAGATACCGAAGTGCGGATGGATTCCATTCACACCGGGATGGGGTCCTGCGCCCACCGTGAGTGCTGCGCTCACCGAGGGTAGCGCACTCATGGCGGGCTTCCCGAAGCGCTCGACCAGCCCAGGCTCACCCCCAGTCAGGCTGGGAAACCGGGTGCTTTGCGACAGAACCGCTTGACCGCCGAGCAGGTTCCTGGGCAACGAGTAATGAGGTCTCACGACACTAGCAGCCCGTTGCAGGGTGATCTGCGCCGTGGCGGGCATCGTGGACGTGGCGGATGTCGCGAGCACCCTGACTTTTTCTGCGCTCGCCGTGCCGCTCGTTGGTCCGGAGATGATCTGATCCGCCTGCGTGCCCCCCACCGTATCGAAGGTATCGGTTCCACTGGAACCATCGGCATGGATCCAGCTGTCGCTCACTTTTTGGCCAAGTGCGTTGTAGTTCGTGGTGACGCTCGCGGCTTGCGAATTGACGGTCACGCTCGATCCGGTCAACGTTCCGTCCGCGGCGTAGTGCTGACTGACGATTTGATTTTGGCCATTGTTGACATAGGAACTCGAGGTGCCATCGGCATTCAGCGCCGTGCCGCGAATCGTCCCGTCCGCCGCAAACGTATCGGTGCCGCTGCTTCCGTCCACGCGGCTCCAGGTATCACTGACCTTGGTGCCCTGGGAACTGTACTCGACGCTGATCACATTCCCCGTGCCGTCATCGGTTGATATGCTGTAGGTGTGATCGAGGCGATGGGTGGTGGTGACCACGGACCCATCCGCTTGGTACTCGTGGCTGATGAGAGTCCCGTCGGCCTGCAGCGTCTCATCGCGCAATATGCCCCCCTGGGCATTGAACGTGGTGAGGGTAGAGACACTGCTGCCGTCGGCTTTCACAGTGACGTAGCCCGTCAAGTTCCCACTCGCATCGTAGTTGCTGGTGAAGGTGTTGCCGGCACTGTCGGTCGTGGCCGCCGTCGAGCCCGTCAAGTTCCCACTCGCATCGTAGAAACTGCTGGCAATCTGGCCTTGGGTCCCCGTCGTAGTGACGACCGACCCTGTGGGTGCGCCGTTAGCATCGTAATTGGTCACGTTGACTTGCCCGGACCCAGGAACGCTCGTACCGCTCAAGGAGGTGATCGCACCGCTCGCATCGTACTGGGCGGTTACGAAGCTGCCCTGACCGTCCGAGCGCGTGATGCTATAGCCGCTCAACGCCCCGGTGGCATCGTAGGAATCCGTGCGCACGGCCCCATCCGCTGCCGTCGTCTGCACGCTGTGGCCGAGAAAGTGGCCCGCTGCATCGTAGATCTGGGTCGTGACGCTCCCCGTGTTGTCCGTGACCGCGACGCTGGAGCCCGTCGTTGAGCCCTCACGGTTGTACTGATACGTTGTCACCGTCCCCTGTCCATCATCCGCACTGCTGCTGATGGGCGCACCCGAAGAGTCGTAGTTCCAGCTCACCTTAACGCCGTTCACCTGAACCGACGATGCATACCCGGGATCGGTGTGGATGAGGGTATTGCTCAACAGATGGCCCTGCGCGTCGGTATGAGTGATCAGTTCCGTGCCGGGCCCGCCCGTCGCACCGGCGCCATGGCCGATGTAGTAATTAAAGCTGTAGAGATACATGCCTCCCTGACCATCGGGCTGGGAGAACTGATAGGGCTGATCCGGCGATGAGCTCGATGCCGGAGGCCGAGAGGGCGAAGGCGCGATCGAGTGCAGGGTGTCCGGTGGCGGCGGCGCGTGGTAGGTCGGTTGAACATTAGCATCGGCGCCCGGGTAATCCTTGGCGAGGATATCGCCGTGGCCGTCGTTGGTGTACGTCAGGAAGGTTCCGTTCGGATTGAAGCTCAAGCCGCTGCTTGAGCCATCCGCGTTGAACGTATCCGCGCCGTAAGTTCCATCGTTATGCGACCACTGATCGTCCAGCTCCACGCCCTGGGAATCGTAGCTGCGCATCTGCAGATTGCCCTGCCCATCATCCGTGAAGCTACTGTACGTTCCCTGAAACCCTGGAATCGTGATCGACTGTGGAGTTTGGGGAGTGGGCGCTGTCTGCAGTCCCTCGAGAGGTGAGGTGCCTGAAAAGAAGAGATACTTCTTACCACTCGTATCCTCCGTTCCATTGACGTCGACCTGGGTTGTCCCGTCAAAAAAATCGAAGGACCCGACCTCATTGACCGCAAGGTTGTGAGGGTGATCCAAAACAAGCTGGGGAGTCTGATTCTTGAACATCAAGATATTAGAATTATTGTTCTCGAACAGCTCGACATCCGTCCAATTGACCGAACCGTCACTATTCAGCGCCGCACCCGTAAAGTTATTGGGTTCGGTTCCCGAACTTGCCGGCAGTACGGCGTCGTCCGCAAAGGAGTACGCACCGAACGCCGACCCGATTCTAGTACTAAAATCCCCTGACACCCCATCGGGAGTCTGCCAGCTCACGTTTCCACGCTTGGACACGCCGGCGTAGCCTTGAGTCGCGAGATTCAATGCGCCGTTATAATCGGACGCACTGACCAAGTCCGTCCCCGAGCTGCCGTCGGCGTGCAGCCAGGTTTCCTTGAGCTTATTGCCGTTCTGATCGTCGTAGGATGTGATGCTGTTTCCGAGGCCATTGGTCTCGGTGACGTTGTAGCCGGTTAAGGCGCCATCCCAGGAATAATTCTTCCTGATCTCCTGGCCGTGACCGTCCTTGGTGTAAGTGCCTGAGGCGCCATCACCATAATAAGTCACCCCAGCGCTCGATCCGTCGGCGTTGAAGCTGTCGCTGCCGTGACTGCCGTCCGCTTTGGTCCAGCTGTCCGTGAGCTTGACTCCCGCGGCATTGTAGATCGTGGTCGTGACATCGCTTTGACCGTCACCGGTCACCAAGCTCGTGGAATTCGTGGCCAAGACCCACGTCTCGCCTGTTCGTATCCCTTGGGTGTTGTACGTCGTCGTGCCAATATCGCCGTGCCCGTCGTTGGTATAAGTGCTATAGCTGCCATCGGGAGCATGAACGGCGCCGGTGCTCGAGCCATCGGCAATGAAGGTATCGCTGCCAAAACTGCCGTCGGCGTGAGTCCAGCTATCTCCCGTCTTGGTTCCTTGAGCGTTAAACAAGAGGGTGGACAGATCGCCTTGCCCGTCGTTCGTGTAGGTGCTGTAGTTACCGTTCCGTTGGTAGGCCACGCCGGAGCTCGATCCATCACTGTTGAATGTGTCACTGCCATGGGATCCATCCACTTGGGTCCAGGCGTCGCTCAGCTTGGCTCCATCGGCGCCGTAGTACGTCGTGAACACATCGCTCTGACTATCGGTGGCTCGGGTGTTCGAGCCGCTCAGTACTCCACTTGAATCGAAATTATCGGTCGTGATCAACCCCTGGCCGTTGTTCACATACGTGCTGAACGTTCCATCCGCGCTGACGGTGGTACCCGAACTTGTGCCGTCGCTGTTGAAGAGGTCGTTGCCGTGACTTCCATCCACTTTGGTCCAGGTGTCGCTCAAGGCAACGCCTGCGGTGCTATATTGCGTGACGGTCGTGTCGCCCTGCGCGTCGTTGACGGTGCCGACGTAGCTTCCATCGCTATTGAAGAAGTCGCTGCCGTTGGAGCCGTCTGACTTGAGCCAGCTGTCGCTGGTTCTGGCGCCCTGCGCGTTGAACTGCGTCGTCGTGACATCCCCGAGACCATCGTTAGCGATGCGGGTGTAGCTGCCGTCGCCGTTATAGGTATCGCTACCGCTGCTGCCATCGGTCTGACTCCACGTATCGCTCAGCCGAACTCCCTGCTGGTAATAGGTGGTCGTCGAATCGCCATTAAACTCATTGACCGTCACGGTCGCATGGCCGGTGCCAACGGCCACCGCATCGAAGGGTCCGACCGCCGCGATCGTCTCGTTGCCGCTGCCGCCGACGATCGAGTCGCTCGAGCCGGCCGCGTAGATTTGAGTATTCCCCGCACCGCCGTTGAGCGTGTCGTCAACGCCCCAGGCCCAGAGGGTGTCGGATCCGCTACCGGCGGTGACCGAGTTGAAGTTCCCGGTATCGATGATCAGATTCCCGTTGGCGCCAGCGAGGGTGGTCGACGGCAGGTTGCTTTGAGCCACCAGTTGCGCAAGGCTCAGTGAACTGCCATCGTCGAATTGAAGTTGCACCGCAGCCCCGGTGAGATTTTGCAGGCTGATCGTGCCTTGGCCGTCATGGATCTGCAGCGTCGGGGTGCCACTGACGAGCGCGAAGCTCACCGACAAATCGCTTTCGCTGATACCGCCACCAAATTGCAGCGTCTGGTTGCCGGACGCCAGCGTCAGGATGTCCTGGCCAAACCCCGGGTTGAACACCAACATGTTGTTTCCCGGCCCAGCGACAAGCACATCGTTGCCCGTGCCCGCGACCAGCGTATCGTTTCCGCTCAAAGCCTCCAGAGTATCGTTGCCGCTGCCGCCAACGAGCGAGTCGTGGCCGCCCTCGCTGTAGATCAGGGTGCCGCCGGACCCGGCGGTCAGCACGTCGTGGTTGCCCCAGGCCGAGATCGTGTCCGCGCCCGCCCCGCCACTAATGGAGCTGCGATCGGCGGTGTCGAAGATCAGATCCCCGTTGCTGCCCGCGAGGGTGAACGGGACCGCGGTGCTTTGGCGCATCAGTTGCTGCAGACTCAGCGTGCTGCGATCGAGAAAGGTGATGTTGCCGATCGCCCCGGGATTAAAGCCTCCATCAACAGTGACCGATCCGCCATCGCCCGAGAGCACCAGAGCAGCCGAATCATTCGTGCCCAAGGTCGCCGAGACCGTGAAGTCACTCGCCTGCATGCCAAAACCGAAGATGAGGCTATTCGCACCCGTCGCCCCGTAGACCGTATCGTTACCAAACCCTTGGTTGAATTGAAAGGTAACGCTTCCGGAGAGCGCGCTGAGCGCATCATCGCCCGTGCCCGCGATCAGCGTATCGTTGCCCGTGCCGATTAGGGTGTCATTCGCGCTGCCGCCGACAATGAGATCACTGCCGCTCGCGGAGTCTTGAAGTTGGGACGGGCCGGCGCCACCATAGAGCGTCGCCACCCCGCTGCCGCCATTCACCGTAGTCGGCGCCGCGCTCGTGCCTCCATCCCCCGCGTACAGCACATCCGTGCCACTGCCGCCCTGGATAATATCGGTCCCCAATCCGCCGTACAGCGTGGCATTGCCCGACGATGCCACGACCGAGGTGGGCGCCGCGCTCGTACCGCCGTCACCGGCATAGATCACGCTCGACCCCGCGCCTCCTTCCAGCAAATCGACTCCTGTGCCTCCATAAATCGTGGTCGTCGCCGTCGAATCGCTTTGAGAAGCGAATACGGATGTCGCGCCGCTCGCGGTTCCCCCATCGCCCGCATAAATAGTGTTCGAACCGGACCCGCCGTTGATGGAATCCGTGCCATCGCCGCCATAGATCAGCGTGGTGCTCGTGCTGCTGCCGCTCGCCAGAATCGTGTCGCGCCCCGCGCCACCCGCCGCGATCGTGTCATTGCCAACGCCGCCGACGAGAAGATCGTTCCCGGATCCGCCGACAATGTTCTCGTTACCAGCACCCCCGTAGATTGAGTCACTGCCCGTGCCGCCGATCAGCGTGTCGCTGCCGCCGGCGCCGAAGATAAAGTCGCTGCCCGTGCCGCCGTCCACATAGTTGAGACCGGTTTCCGAAGTGGCATAGCTTGCCCCACTCTGACCCGCAAAAATCGTATCGAAGCCGCTCCCGCCGATGATGGTGTTGTTGCCGCCGCGGCCGATTAAGGTATCGTTGCCCGATCCCCCAGTGATGTATTCGCTACCACCACCGCCCAACACCGAGTCATTCCCGCTGCCCCCGATGATCGTGCTGTTGCCCATGCCGCCATCGACCGTGCTGTTGCCACTGCCAACGTCCACATAGTTATTGCCGTTGGTCAGGTTGATGATCTCGTTACCGGATCCGCCATAGATAGTGTCATTACCGACGCCTACGGGCACTCCCTTGACATCATCAAGGGTTCCTTCATACGTGACCCCCTGTGGTACGGTGTAACCGGACGAATTCCAAACGACGTTACTAAAAGTCGGGACGCCACCAACTACCGACTCGCTCCAGCCAAACGCCTGCGTCACATCCAGGCCCCCCAGTATCGTGTCATCTCCTGGTCCGGCGAGAATGAGATTATTTCCTGCGCCGACAATAATGGCGTCATTGCCAGTGCTTCCAGCAATTGTGTTGTTGCCATCCTTCACCGATAGAAAGGCGCCCTGCTGATTCGTCCGGGCGCCTGTGTTAGCGGTATTGATCGCGCTTGCAAGATTGGTCGAGGTGCCGCCGTAAAGTTGGTCTTGACCCCAACCGAGCAGGGCGACATCGCGTGTATTATTGTTGAGTGTGACGACGCTATTGCCGCCGCCGGTAGCGATGAAATTTTGAGAAGTCGACGTATCGTTAATGGCATAGGCGCCGGAGCCAGCTTCGAGCAGGGTGGGTTCGGTGCCGGAGACGTTTATGACGTCGCTACCCCCTTGTAGGGCAGACACGTTCTTTGCGAGGACGTTCGGTTGATCAGTGACCGTGATCAGATCGTTCTGGCCATCATCTTGATACAACCAGACCGATGAATTGTTGGACGCGCCTGTAATCGTGCTGGTCGTGCTGATCGTGGGCGTGGCGAATGGGTCGGGCGAGGTCTCGACGAAATTCTGGGTCAAGGAATTCGTGATGACCCCCGGCAGATTGGGGTTGGCAGGATCCGACAGCGTTGCGCTCAGCTGCAAGGGAGCACTCGCCCCCGGATCCGCCGTATTCGTCAGCGCGAACGAGATGTTCGTTTGATCCGCCGGCAGGGCAAAGCTGAAAGTGCCGTCACTGTTGATGGTAACCGGCGAACCCGCGGCCGAGGCTTCGAAATCCGCCGCGTTCACACCCGACAAGGCCACTGTGACCGTTTGTGCCGTAGCACTCGCGACGTCGGTGGAAAACGTATATGACTGGGTCGCTCCCGAATTGAAATCCGGCGCGGGCGGATCCACACCCGTGGTGGAACCGAAATTCAACTGGTCTAATGGCTCCAGATGTATTCCCAGAAAGTTCGTTTTTTGTGCTGCCGACAGATCAAAATTCTGAACTACTATTTTGTTGGCACCACTGCCCGTGCCCAGCAGACCGCCGGAAATAGTCAGATTGCCGGATATTTTACTGTACGCATATGTGACCCCAGAATCATCAGAGCTTGGGCTGGCACCCCACGTTATTGACTCGCCGTCGGCAGACATGACAGGTGCAACTGCTGACCCGGCCAAAACTACTGCAGAAGAGCCGTTTACGATTTCCACGGAACCTAGTTGATCCTTCCATGGAAGTATTGTTTCCGTGAGACCCGCTGAAGTGGGCGCACTGAATACGAATTTGTCCGTCCCGCTGCCACCTTGAAGGGTATCGTTACCGGCATTCCCAGTAATAAAGCCGGCCTGCCCCCCGATGAGGGTGTCGTTGCCACCTAACCCGCCGAATAAAATTTCATCGCCTGCACCCGCAATGAGCAAATCGTCTCCAGTACCACCGATTAAGCTGATTGACGGCGGGGGTACAAGGCGGTTGACTGAGTCTGGTCCAATTAATATATGGTTCGCCCCCGGCGAATCGGAGGCCTCAATTTGGTCGGGAGACGACGTGGCAAAGCCGTTGGCGATTTCACTACCATCTGGAGCGATTTCTATGTCGGTCGAACGGACTTCAAACGCCCCGCTCATCGAGTCATTTAGGATTCCGACGTTCGGAATGATATTTGCAAACCATGTGTTGATAGTGCTCGCAATTTCTTCTGCATCTGGATTGAAGATCTGAGCGAGAGTCTGAACAGACTGGTTCACCGGAGAAGAACCCGTGGAACCGAAAAGTCCGTAGTTCTCGATTGCATTTTCTATCAGATTGGGTGGGTTGAGATTCGTCGACACTGGCTCACTGCCGTCAGGGTTGACACCAACTGTAAAAGTGCGTACCACCTTATTGGGCCCCACCTGTCGGACAGTCGAGTTCTCTTTTTGAAGGATGCCATAGCGGTGCTCGGCCAACATCTCATACGCCTGATCTGCCTGGATCAACGAAGGGCTACCAGGATTCAAACCAAATACTTGGGATTCGTAGAGTCGACGCGTTTCTATCCCACCGTTGGAGTCGTTCGCGTCTGTGTTATACCGAATTTGATACCAAGCTTGTGCGTTGTCGCCGGCCGCCAGGGCATTTAATAGCTTCGGTCCAATCAGGTCCACCTTCGTCCCATGCTTCGAATTGAAATAGAGCGACGCCAGCGTCATAAACTGGGCGGTATTATTGTCAATGGGAGTGCCATTCGCGGCCAGGAGTGCATTGAGTGATCTGATCGCATTCTGAGAGGTAAACAAAAACAACGCATTGATGTCTTGGGGCTGCAAGCTGAACGTAATGCGGCCTGTGGTTGATAAGCTCGCCACGTCGTTATCTAATGAATTCGGATTCGCTGTAAGGTCCGCCGTGAATTTGGCGACGTTTTCCGATGTGGGGTCCACTCCCAATAGCTTCATCACCTCGATCAAATTTGCACTCACCGTGAGGTTCGCGCCTATTCCGATTGACGGATACCCATTACTGTCAATATATAAGGTGGGCACCGATTGTTCCTCGCGTGTAAGCATGAGTTGAAGCTCGTCGGCCGCCGTCACCACGTCGGGTAGCACTGTCGTCGAAATTGAATTGTTCATCGGCATACTCCAGAAAGGCATACTGAAAATGTTGCGGCTGAAATTTCCATCGCCACCCGCGCAGACAGACGATTGTGATTTACAGCGAAGTTAGTTGGGAGTCCAATCTCCAGATCATTCAGGCGAATCATCGCTGACCTCGTATGTACAGACCGCATGTGTCTCAGCATTCCACCGCCGCAACACTTGTAAAATTGGACCTCTCGGCGTCCCGTGCTGCTCGCGCTTCGAAATCGTCAAATCGCTCATGAACGAGTCAAAATAAATTGCGCTGCCGTACTTAAAAAGGTCTATGTTGGGGCCGACAGGAACAAACGGTCGCCCAATGGGATTGCCGTGAGCGCCTCCAAAAATCGCGCGCGTCTTTTCGTCGTCAATATCCGAGCCTGCTCTATTCATCACAAAAAGCTCATCTTGAATGTGCGCGCCTCCTGGCAACGATGAAATCCAACCTCCTGGTAACGATGAGATCCAGTTGGTGCTGCAGGTATTGGAGTTCGTAGTCCCACCCTGCCAAAGCATTACCTGATTAGTGTGTCCGCTATTCTCGATATCCACGTCCGGATACATCCACGCCGTGAAATGATCGTTCACCGTGTCACCCCCACTTAGCATTTGCTCTACCCAAGATAGAGGATAATTGGGGTCGCCAGTGAGATGACCTGAATCATCGTAAATAAGCTTCGCATGGCGCCCGGCATTCAACTGCTGTTCGACTAAGAAATCATACCCGTGGCTGATCACTGGCCAAACCTGCCTTGCAGTCATCTTTTCTCTGTGTAGCAATGAAAATCCCGGCGTCGAACTGGATAGCGGTGCTTGCCAGTGACAGTACGGTGGGTACAAGTACTTCGTAATATTGAGACGCTGCAGGAAAGCCTCGCATACTGGAATACCGCGACCGCGCTTGAGCGTGAACCGATATCGGAGAAGTGCCGTGCCGGGAAGGTATTCCGCCGCGACGTTGTCCACCTGAGGTGGCATATCTTGCAACGAGGCGCTCGGTAACCAGCCAGTAGTGACATGCTTTGCACCAATAAACTGAATATATGCCCATGAACCACAGCTTTTGCCAATCGCAACGGGGTCACCTGGAACGAGGTAACTCTTTCCGTCGCACGTTGTGCCCTTCGAACCGCACCGCTCGGGATATTGCGGATGCAGAAAAATCCGGGATCCCTGTTCACCGACAACCGTTGCATAACGAAGTGGCGCAATTCCATCGAAGACCACGTTCTTGTCCGCACAACTTGGCTCGCCGGTTACTTGGGCCACTAACCCTGCGTAGGCCGCCCCTGCTGCAAGCAGGCCCATCAGCAGGAGTGCATTGATGGCCCCAACAAAGTTGATTTTCCGCGCATCCGATAAATTCCAAGAGGGCATCACCGGCTCGGCTGATTGCTGGATGTCTCGATTAATCATGGATCACACGTACTCCAAGCAATTGTCGATGGCGACATTCACGTCAAGAAGCGGAAAAGCTCTCATGCCGGCTTTCCAACCGCTTCGAGAGCATTCAAGGTCGATTCCGGCGCCGGTCGCGCGATACCGATCTGCACGATCTCATCGACCTGCAGGTTCTTGGGCAACGAGTGAGTGATGAAGAGCATGGTCACCTTCCCCTTCAGCTGATTGATGGTGGCGCAGAAGTGCTCAGCGGTCGCGACGTCCAAGCTGCTGGTCGCTTCATCGAAAATGAGGATCTTGGGTTGCTTGATGAGGGCTCGTGCGATCGCGAGCCTCTGCTTCTGCCCACCCGAGAGGCCGACGCCACGTTCCCCGATTTCGGTCTGATAGCCTTTCGGCAGCCGCTCGATGACCTCATGGATCTCGGCCACCTGACAGGCCTTGGTGACTTGCTCAAAAGTCGCGTGCGGGTGAGCGGAGATGAGGTTGTCGTAGACTGTTCCGGAAAAGAGGATGGTTTCCTGGGGCACAACACCGAAATTGATTCGAAGTTCATTCGCGGCCAGATACGTAATGTCATTGCCGTCGAGCTGGATGCGTCCTTCGCTCGGTCGGTATAAACCCTGGAGCAGTTTCGCAAGCGTGCTCTTGCCGCACCCCGAGGGGCCCATGAAGGCGACTACCCGGCCGGGTTGCACGGTGAGGTTGAGGCCCTTGAGCAGCAGCGGTAAATTCTCCGCGTAGCGAAAGCTCAGCCCCTCGATCTCGATGAGGCCGCGCCCGGCTCTGACTCGGCCCGGAAGCAACGAGTAGGGTTCCATGGGCGCATTCATGATGTCGCCTAAGCGGGCCACCGAGAGACTGGCCTGCTGGAACTGCTGCCACAGGCCAACCAGGCGCAGCATGGGCTGCGACACGCGGCTCGCGAACATCTGAAAGGCGACCAGCATGCCGATGGTGAACGTGCTGCCGTTCATCACCAAGGTGGCCCCGACGATGAGGATCAGAAGCCCCAAGGTCTGCTCGAGACCGTTCGCAAGCACATTGTAGGTGTTGGCGATCTGGCGCACCGCGAACCCCGAGCGCAGGTAATCCGCGAGGTACTCATCGTACCGGGCCTTGACCTGCGGCTCCATCTGCAGGCTCTTGACGGTCTCGAGCCCCGCGATGTACTCGGTGGTGAAGGCTTGATTGCGGGCGCCCAGCAGGAACTGTTCATTCAAGCGCGATCGGAAAATCGGCGCCACAAGCAGGCTCAAGACCACGATGACGGCAATGATACCGAGCGCCATCACGGTCAGCGGGACATTGTAGGCGAGCATGATGGCGACAAATATCGCGAGGAAAGGCAGGTCGAGCACCAGTGTGACGGCGGCGCTTGCGATGAATTCCCGGATGTTCTCCACGCCCCGCAGCCGTGCCGTGATGACCCCCGTCGGCCGGGTCTCGAAGTATCGGGGTGGGAGCTTCAAGAGGTGCTCGAAGACCGCGGAGCCCAAGACCGCATCGACCCGATTGCCGGTATGCAGCACCAGGTACTGCCGCACCCAGGACAGAAGCGCCGAGAAGATCGCAAAGAGGGCCATGCCGATCGCAATCACGGCGAGCGTACTCTGGGTTCGATGCACCACCACCTTGTCGATCACGACTTGGGTGAAGATCGGAGTGCCCAAGGCCAGGAGCTGGATAAACAGCGAGGCGATCAGCACGTCGCGCCATACCCGCTTGTGCTTCAGGAGTTCTGGAATGAACCATCCGAAGCCGAACGCCCGCTGCGTATCCCGCGCGCCGTCCGGATCCTTGAGGGGATCTGCGAGCGGCGCAAATTGAAACACCGTGCCCGTGAACTCGGCATCGAACGCCTCGAGCGTCAGGCTGAGCACCTGATTGGTGCCCGCGCGAAACAGCATCACGTGGGTATGGTTCACCTGCACGACGAGGGCGGGCCGGGTGAGGCGGGTCGGTGACGTGGGACCCGAACTCTCGGTCGATGCGCTGCTTGAGATACCTGCGGGCGAAGGCTCAGCCGCGGCCTGCTCCTTGAGCAGCACCACACAGGGCAGCGTCAATGCCGCAAGATCGCCTCGAGTGGTGCCGTGTCTCTTGACCCTGAAGCCCAAGGCGCGGGCCGCCGTGATCAGAGAATCCGTCGTCACGGGCGGTGCCGGCAGTTCGCGCAGCAGGAGTTGCGCATCGAATGTGCGGTGATGCAGTGCCGAGACGCTTCCTAGCGTCCAGATCACATCGTGAAGCGGGATTTCATAAACGACGGGGTGACTGCGCCGTCCAGATAACCAGCGTGGCCAACGAATCAAAAAGGGATTCGTCAAATCACACCGCTCGTGCACTGAGCAGTTCTAACGATGCTCGATCCCTGATTCCCCAATGCGAACGTCCCCTGTCCTGCCAAACATTGCGACACTGACCCGCAGCCGCGTTGTCAATGATTTAACGATACGCCACTGGCAGTCGTCAATCATTTCTTTCGCCGACAGCTCTGATCTCGTCGGTCTACCTCATCCTATCCATTGCATCTGTCATTTTACTTACACGAAAGATTTGCGGACCGACTCTGCTGAGCAGTACCCTGCGAAACATTTACAGGTTGCCTAAATTCAATCGGCAGGGATATCGTTGACGCGTTCGCTGGGTGGACGTCGAGAGCCGTCATTGCCGGCGCTCGCACAGAATTAACGGCTTACAGGGACTCGTAATCATGAAAGTGCTCTGCGTACACCAGAATTTTCCCGGCCAGTACTTGCATCTCGCCCGCTACTTGGGCTCTCAATCCGAACACCAAGTCGTTTTTATCACCCAGCGCCAGGATGTCGAGCTGCCGGGGGTGAGAAGGATCGTTTACAAACCTCGCCGCACCATCTCTCCGCAGGTGCATCATTATTTGCGCGAGTCCGAAGCGGCGGTGCTCAATGCGCAAGAGGTCGCGCGCATCGCCTTGGATCTGCGCAAAGCCGGATTCATTCCCGATGTCATGCTGGGTCACAACGGCTGGGGAGAGATTTGGTACTTGAAGGACATCTTCCCCGAAGCGCCGCTCGTGGGTTATTTTGAATTCTTCTACCGCATGCAGGGCGCCGATGTGGGCTTTGACCCCGCGGACCCTGTCACGCCCGACACCGCTCCTCGCTTGAGGACCAAGAACCTGGGAAATCTGCTCGCCCTCGACACCGCGGATTTGGGGCAATGCCCGACGGAATGGCAAAAGTCCGTCTATCCGCGCCGTTATCAGCCCATCCTGAATGTCATTCACGAGGGCATTGACACCACCGTCGTCAAGCCCGACCCCGCCGCTCGGCTGGTCATTGCGGACACCAAGGCCGAATTCACGGCCGGCGAGGAAATCGTCACCTACGTCGCGCGCAACCTCGAACCCTACCGCGGCTTTCCGAGCTTCATGCGCAGCCTGCCGCGGATTTTGGTCGCCCGTCCCAATGCTCGGGTGATTATCGTCGGCGGAGACGATGTCAGTTACGGCGCGTGCCTGCCCGCCGGGGAGACCTTTCGTCAGAAGATGCTGGCCGAGCTTGACGGATCACTGGATCTGACGCGGGTGCACTTCCTGGGAAAGATCTCCTACCCCGGATTCATCAAGGTCTTGCAGGTCTCTAGGGTTCACGTGTATCTGACGTATCCCTTCGTACTGTCGTGGTCGATGCTGGAGGCCATGGCGGCTGGCTGCCTCGTGGTGGGCTCGCGCACACAACCGGTCGAGGAAGTCCTCCATCACGGCGGCAACGGGCTACTGGTCGATTTCTTTTCCCCCGAGCAAATCGCCGATCGCGTGATCGAGGCTCTGGAAGATGGCAAGTCCTTTGCATCGCTGCGACACAATGCAAGGCAAACCATCGTCGATCGCTTCGATTTGCGGTCGATTTGCTTGCCGGCTCATCTGCGCTTGCTCAACATGCTGGTGCCGAAGGAAGGTCACGCATCCTTGGCTGCGCTGAAAGCAGCCGGCGCGAGATAAAGCGCGATGAGCCGCAGGACGCTGGAGTCTTCCGCGGCGCGCTTGCCCAAGCCTGCGCGGTCTCCCTTAGCCGAAGGGATTTTGGCGAATGATGGTCTGCTCTCGATCCGGCCCTGTGGAGATGATGGTGATGGGCACGCCGACGAGTGACTGCAAACGCTCCAAATACTTGCGGGCGTTATCCGGCAAACCATCGTAGCTCTTGATTCCCACGGTGCTCTCCTTCCACCCTGCCATGTCCTCGTAGACAGCTTGGCATTCCGCAAAGTTTCCCGACAATAGCGGCGGCGTCGTGGCAATCCCTGCGTCGGTCTTGTAACCCACGCAAATGCGAATCGTATCCAAGCCATCGAGCACATCGAGCTTGGTGACGCACAGCAGGGAGCAGCTGTTGTGCACGATGGAGCGGCGTAACGCGACGGCATCAAACCAGCCGCAGCGCCGACGCCGTCCGGTTATGGAGCCGAATTCATGGCCGACGCGCGACAAATACTCGCCCGCCTCGTCGAACAATTCCGTCGGGAAGGGACCCGCGCCGACGCGCGTGGCGTAGGCCTTGACGATGCCGAGCACCTCGTGCAGCCGCCGGGGGCCCAAACCCGTTCCCGGCGCCGCGCCGCCGGCCGTCGTCGTGGACGATGTCACGAACGGATACGTCCCCAGATCCACGTCCAGCATCGCGCCTTGCGCGCCCTCGAACAGCACATTGCGGCCGTCCACACTGAGTTGCTCGAGAATGCCGGTGACATCCGCCACCAGCGGCTTTAGGCGTTCACCCAAGCTTAAATTCGATTCCAGCACTTGCTGAAAATCGACCGGCGTGGTTTGGAAATAACGCTGCAGAATGAAATTGTGATAATCCAGCACTTCGCCCAACTTCGCAGCGAAGCGCTCGCGGTGAAACAAATCGGCGACGCGCAGCGCGCGGCGTGCCACTTTGTCCTCATAGGCCGGACCGATGCCGCGCCCGGTGGTGCCGATGGCATTCGCACCCTGCGCCTTCTCCCGCGCCTTATCGAGCGCGACGTGCGAGGACAGGATCAGGGGGCAGTTGGGACTGACGCGCAGGCGCTCGAACACCGGCACGCCCTGCCCGATCAACATCTCGGCCTCTTTGAAAAAAGCATCGAGCGCCAGCACCACGCCGTTGCCGATCAGGCATTGCACCTGCGCATGCAGGATTCCCGAAGGAATCAGCGACAGAATGGTTTTCTTGCCGCCGATGACCAGGGTGTGTCCGGCATTGTGGCCGCCCTGAAAGCGCACCACCGCCTGCGCTTGATCGGTTAGAAGGTCGACGACTTTGCCCTTGCCCTCATCGCCCCACTGCAGGCCGATCACCACCAAATTCTTACCCATTGCGCGCCATCCACAGCAATGCGAGTCCCGCAACCATGCTGATCAAGCCGCCCCAGCGAAGCTGCGACGGTTCGGTCTTCGACAGCTTGGCCATCAGCCGCTGCGCGGCGGCCGGATTGACGAAGGGTAAAATTCCTTCGAGCACCAAGTACAAGGCGAAGGCGCCGCCCAGGTAGCGCGCAAGTTCAATCCAACCAATACTCATTGTGACTTTAAAGGTTTAGCGCTGTGGGGGTTGCGTTTGCGATTTGTTGAAATACTTGAAGTAGGCGTTGTCCGGCGCGAGCACCAACATGTCGCCCTGCGTGCCAACGGCCGCCCGGTAGGATTCCATGCTTCGATAAAAGCTGTAGAACTCCGCGTTCTTCGAGTACGACTTGGCGAACACCTCGCTCGCCGATGCATCGCCTTCGCCGCGAATCTGCCCCGCCTTGCGCGCCGCGTCGGCCAGGATCTCGGTCTGCGCCTTGTTCGCCTCGGCACGCGTGCGTTCCGCCGCCTCCACGCCCTCGGCGCGCAGCTTGGCAGCCTGCGCCTTGAAGTTCGACCGCATGCGGTCGAATACCGAATCCTGCACCTGTTGCGGCAGATCGATCTTGGTGATGCGCACATCGACGAGCTCGACGCCCAGCTGTTCCGCCAGCGGCCGCGCCGTCTTCATCATGGCGCCGGTAAATTCCGCGCGCTCCGCGGTAATCACCTGCTGCAAGGTGCGCTGCGTGACCACGCTCTTGATGCTGTCCTTGACCGTCTCCCCAAGGCGGGCATTGGCAACCTCCTCGGTGCCGCCGGTGGCCTCGTAGAAGCGGCGTAAATTAAGGATGCGCCACTTGACGTAAAAGTCCACGTTCAGCTGTTCCTGCTCGCGGGTGAGGAAATGCTCCGCCGGATACATTTGCGTCAAAATCTTCGCATCGTAGCGGCTTACTTCGTTGACCAGCGGGATTCGATAGTGCAGACCGGGCTTATAGTTGGATTCGACGATCTCGCCGCCGATCGATTTGATGGCAAGTTCGCCCTCAGCCACCGTGAATACGCTCGCGCGCACGATCAAAATCACGGCCACCAGCGCCAGCAAGATATAGAGCATTCGGTTTTGCATCAGCGCACCCCTCGCGCCCGCGCGGGGTCTTCGACCGGCGTCACCTGAATCTCCGGCAATCGCTGCGGCGCCACCGTCATCGTGTCGTTGGGATTGTTGACCGACTGCGGCCCCCCCGATATCAACTTTTCCAGCGGCAGGTAGAACATGCTGTTGCCGCCCTTGACGTCGACGATCACCTTGCGTGAGTTGCGGTACACATTCTCCATGGTCTCCAGATACATGCGCTCGCGCGTGACGGCGGGCGCGTGTTCGTACTGGTTCAAGACCTGATCGAAGCGGGAGGTTTCGCCCTGCGCCACGGCCAGCACTTGCAGGCGGTACGCTTCGGCGTCCAACAGATTCTTGGCCGCCTGGCCGCGCGCACGCGGCACCACATCGTTGCGGTAGGTTTCCGCGTCCTGTTGATAACGCTGGCGGTCCTTGTCGGCCTTGATGGCGTCGCGCTGTGCATCCTGCACCGGCTCGGGAACGATGACGTCGCCCAATTTGACGCTGATGATATTGACGCCCATGTCATAGTTGTCGAGGGTGCGCTGCAGGAGCACTTTGGCGCGGTCCGTGATCGATGGATCGAAAGCCAGCGCCTTGTCCAAAGGGGCCTGACCGACCGCTTCGCGCATCGCGCTCTCGCTGACCTGCACCAAGGTCTCTTCGACATTGTTGACCTGGAACAGGTATTTCCGCGGGTCGGGCTTGGTGTACTGCACCGCTGATTTGACTTCGACCAGATTGGTGTCGGCGGTGAGCATTCTGGCATCGTCGGTCACGCTGAACTGCTGCGAGACGTTGACGATGCGCTTACTTTCGATCGGCCAGGGCAGATGCCAGTTGTATCCCGGACCCGTGGTTTGCATGTACTTGCCGAAACGCAAAATCACCGCGCGCTCCTGCGCATCGACCCGGTAGACGCCGCTGCCGATCCACACCGCGCCGATCAGCACCAAAATGCTGCCGACGCCCCGGCCAAAGCCCGGAGAACTCGGTCCGCCGCCCAAGCCGCCGCCACCACCGCGGCCAAACAGGGCACTTAAGCGGCGCTGAAAATTTCGCAGCACGTCGTCCAGATCGTTCTGCGCTTGCTGCGGCCGATTCCAGGGATTGCGTTTCTCCCCGCCAGGTTCGTTCCAAGCCATGCGTTATGCCTAATAGTGAGTTGCGAGGTATCGAGTCATGGACAACCAGGCATTCTAACAGGCCGGCCTGCCGCTTACCTAGAGAGCTTAAGCGACGCGCTGGACACGGGTTCGAGGTGCTTCCACTAAGTTGACGCCCTTGGCGCCCGAGAGTTTGGCAACCTCGGTAAGATCGAGTTCGACTTCCATATCCCAGCTGCCGTCTTCGCACTGCCGCTCGCTGCGCACGGCGTTGCGCTGGTACAGCTCGGATCTGACGGCGGCGGCCTGCAATTGCAGATGAAATGTGCGGCGCACCTGATTGGGACGAACGGCACGGGCCATCGCTTCGCGCAACAGTCCCAAGCCCGCACCGCCGGCGGCGGAAACCCAGGCCTGCGTGGCGACACCCTCGGGGCCATCGATGGCGTGCGGCGGATCGTTGCTCAGGTCGATCTTGTTGAACACCAGCAATTCGCGGATCTCGCCGGCGCCGATGCCGCGCAACACCTCGCGCACTTGTTCGATGCGCTCGTTGCGCTTCGGATCGCTCGCGTCCACCACGTGAAGCAACAGGTCGGCATCGCGCGCCTCTTGAAGCGTCGAGCGAAATGCGGCGACCAATTCGTGCGGCAAGGCGCGCACGAATCCCACCGTATCGGCGAGGACCACTTCGCCCACGCCGTCGAGCTTCACCCGCCGCACCGTCGGGTCGAGCGTCGCGAACAGCTTGTCGGCCACATAGGTGTCCGATCCGGTCAGTGCATTGAACAGCGTCGACTTGCCGGCATTCGTGTATCCGACCAATGCCACCGTCGGCACCGGCACTTCGCGCCGCACATGGCGGCCGGTGTCGCGCTGCCGGTCGAGCTTTTCCAATCGCGAGCGCAACGTGCGGATGCGCTTCGCGATCAGGCGCCGATCGGTTTCCAACTGCGTCTCGCCCGGGCCTCGCAATCCGATGCCGCCCTTCTGCCTCTCAAGGTGGGTCCAGCCACGCACCAAGCGCGTCGCCAGGTGCGACAGCTGAGCGAGTTCGACCTGCAGCTTGCCCTCAAAGCTCCGGGCACGCTGGGCAAAAATATCCAAAATCAGTCCATTACGGTCTAATACTCGACGACCGGTGAGCTTCTCCAGGTTGCGCTCTTGACTGGGCGTCAGGGTCTGATCGACCAGCACCAAGTCGGCTTTGTTCGCCTCGGCGAAGGCATGAATCTCCTCCGCCTTTCCCGATCCCACGAAGTATTTGGGGTCCGGCCGCGCGCGCGTGGCAAGCACCGTGCCCACCACGATCGTACCCGCGGAAGCCGCCAGGGCGGAGAATTCAGCCATGTCATTCGGATCGACAGGATGTCCGATGCCGACGCCGACCAGGACGGCGCGCTCACCGCCCCCCGGGCGTTCAAATAATTGCAGAGCGCCACCCACTCATTCGACGATAGCCGGTTCCGTCACTTCACCATCCTCGCCCGTCGGCAATCGCACATTGCGTGCGGGCACGACAGTGGAGATGGCATGTTTGTACACCATCTGACTTACGCTATTTCTGAGCAACACGACGAACTGGTCGAATGAATCGATCTGTCCTTGTAGTTTGATGCCGTTCACAAGATAAATGGAAACCGGCACTCTTTCTTTGCGCAGGGCATTCAAAAATGGATCCTGCAGAGACTGGCCACGGGCCATGGGTAAAGCTCCTTGTTTTTAGTCAATTTGTACTGCCGTATCACTTCCATGCGGCACGAGGCACATACCCGATTAATGCTAGCACAGCGCCGTGGCACCCGTTATACGGAAGACCGCTTTGCAAATCCGCCCTCGGACAGTGCATCAAAAATCGCATGTGCAACGTCCGAACGCATGGAATCCATCCACTGCGCATCGGCGCGCCGACGAAGCCAAGTCAATTGCCGCTTCGCGAGCTGTCGCGTCGCCGCAATCGCTTGTTCTGTGGCTGCATTCAACGCACTGAGTCCGGCCAAATATCGCCATAGTTGCCGATATCCGACCGCACGCATCGATGGATGTTCCGCACTCAAATCGCCTCTTTCGTACAGGCCTCTGACTTCCTCCACGAAACCGGCCTCGAGCATTGCTTTAAATCGCCCTTCGATCTTGGTGTGTAACTCGCCGCGTTCAAGGGGCGCAATGGCAAATTCTATGACTTTGACGTCGGCAAACGCCGACACGCGGTGCTGTTGCAATTGGCTGATGGTCTGGCCGGTGAGGCGGTGAACCTCCAGCGCCCGCTGGATGCGCTGCGGATCGTTGACGTGGATGCGCGCCGCGGCCTGCGGGTCAACCTCGGCAAGTTGTTGATGTACCGCGGCCCAGCCATGCATCGCCGCGCTGGCATCGATGTCTTCGCGCACTGCGGCGTCTGCCTCCGGCAGCTCTGCGATTCCGCTGGTCAACGCATGGAAGTACATCATGGTGCCTCCCACCAGCAGGGGTTGGCGCCCCCGCGACCAGATGTCCTGCATCGCCTGCTGCGCGTCGAGCAGGAACTCACCCACCGAGTAACCCATTTTCGGATCGCGAGTATCAATGAGGTGATGCGGGACGCGGGCGCGGGTGGCCAAACTCGGCTTCGCCGTGCCGATATCCATGCCGCGATACACCAGCGCCGAATCGACGCTGATGATTTCCAAGGGCAATCTTTCAGCCAGCTGCACCGCCAGATCCGATTTGCCGGAACCCGTAGGGCCCATCAGCAACACCGCGGAGCGGCGTGGCGGCGCCTTCATCAGCGGCCGCGCAAAAACAGTCGATCCAGTTCGCTCATGGATAGACGAACCCAGGTGGGGCGCCCGTGGTTGCATTGATCGGCGCGCTCCGTGCCTTCCATCTCGCGCAGCAGCGCATTCATTTCCGGCAAGCTCAACGTTCGCTGGGCGCGCACCGCCGCATGACAGGCCATGGTGGCGAGCAAGTGGTTGATCGACTCCTCGACGCGCCGCGAGTGACCCGCCTCCAGTAAATCCGACAGCACGTCGCGCACGATGCCTGCCGGATCACGGCCGGCCAGCAGTGTCGGGATCGCGCGCAAGGCCAATTGATCCGGCCCCAAACGCGTCACGCCGAATCCCAGCGCCGCGAATTCCTGCATGTGCCCTTCCGCCGCATCGGCTTGCGCCGGCGTCACGTTGAGAATCTCCGGCATCAAGAGTTGCTGTTGCGCCGTCTCCCCAGCCAATAACTTCTTCATGCCCTCGTACATGATCCGCTCATGCGCCGCGTGCATGTCCACCAGGACCATGCCCTCGGCGGACTGCGCCAAAATGTAGACGCCGTGCAGCTGCGCAATGGCATAGCCCAAAGGCGCGGCGGCCGCGACCGACGCGCTGCCGTCCGACGCACTGCCATCCGACGCACTGCCGTTGACGGCATCCGGGCGCGGCCACTGCTCCCGCACCTCCGCGCTCGCGGGACTCAAGTAGCTGCGATAGGCATCCGCCGATGCGCGCTGCGGCGCTTCCGGCAGCGTGAAGCGCGCCTGCGCGGGACCTGCCGCGCCGGCGAAGCGCGACGCACCGGTGAGCCAATCCGCCGGCGCGCTGCCGGCAGACTCCGTCGAGGGCTTGGTACCGGCAAGCACCTTCTCCAAGGTCTTGAACAAGAACTCATGGACGCGGCGCGAATCGCGAAATCGCACCTCGAGTTTTTGCGGATGCGCATTGACGTCGACCAGGCTCGGATCCATGTTCACATACAGCAAGTACGCGCAGAACCGGCCATGAAACAACACGTCGCGGTAAGCCAGGCGCACCGCCCCGATCAACACCTTGTCGCGCACGAAGCGGCCATTCAAGAAGGTGAATTGCAGGTCCGGCTGACTGCGCGAAAAGGTCGGCAGGGCCAACCATCCTGACAGCACCAAGGATTCGGTCTCGTGACGCAGCTCGATCACGTGGGCGGCGAACTCCTCACCGCAAACCTGGGCGACACGCACCAGCCGCTGCGCATCGCTCATCGCCGCCGGCAGCGTCCAGATGCTCTTGCCGTTGTGCACCAGCGCAAACGCCACGTCGAAGCGCGACAGCGCCAAGCGCTCCAGCATGCGCACGATGTGCTGATACTCGGTGTTCTCAGTACGCAGGAATTTGCGCCGCGCCGGAACATTGAAAAACAGATCCCGCACCTCGACCGTGGTTCCCAAGCCGTGCGAGGCAGGCGCCGGCGCACTGACCTCCCCGTCGCGGGCTTCGATGCCCCAGGCATGCGTTCCGTTGGCAGAGCGCGATACCAGCGACAAGCGGGAGACCGAGGCGATGCTGGGCAAGGCTTCACCGCGAAATCCCAAGGTCGACACATGCTCCAGGTCTTGAAGCGAGGCAATCTTGCTGGTCGCATGCCGGGCTAACGCCAAGGCGATTTCACCGGCATCGATGCCGCCGCCGTCGTCTCGCACACGAATCGATCCGCAGCCGCCGCGTTCTAGTTCGACTTCAATTCGTTTGGCGCCCGCGTCGAGCGCATTCTCCACCAGCTCTTTGACCACGGAAGCCGGGCGCTCGATCACCTCGCCGGCGGCGATTTGACTGATGAGAGAGTCGGACAGGAGTTGGATGGGCAATGGCGACCTCGAGTCGCTCATTTTCGCACAAGCGAAGGATCTGCGGGCGCGCGATCACTCGCGCGCAAGCGAGGTCCCGCCTACTCTCCCGCGCCGCCCGCCGCGCCGTCGGTGGCGAGTACAGGTCGCGCCGAACTTCCGGCCGCGAGCTGCGCGATGCGCGTGCCCATCGGCGGGTTGGCATAAAAATAATCGCGCACGCCTCGATGAATCGCGGCAGCGAGCCTCGCCTGCTGCGCCGACGTGCGCAGCCGCTGCTCCTCTCGAGGGTTCGAAATGTAGGCCGTTTCAACCAGCATCGAGGGAATGTCGGGCGACTTCAATACCATGAATCGCGCCTGCTGCACTTCGTGCTTGCGAACCTCGCCGGCCTGAGTGAGCTGATGCAGTACCCGCTCGGCCGCCACGTGGCTGGCATGCAGTGACGCCGATTGCGACAGATCGAGCAGCACCGAGGCAAGCACATCGTCCTTGTCATCCAAGGAAACACCGCCGATCAGGTCCGACGCATTTTCCCGCTCAGCGAGCCATCGCGAGGCTTCATCGGTCGCGCCCCGCTGCGACAGGATGTACACCGAGGAGCCGTCGATGCTGCGGTCGCGAATCGAATCCGCGTGAATCGACACGAACAGATCCGCTTGCTGTGCCCGCGCGCGGCGCATCCGATCGCGCAACGGCACGAAGTAGTCGCCGTTGCGCGTGAGCATGGCTCTCATGCCAGGCTCCGCATTGATCCTGGCCGCGAGCTCGCGGGCAACGCCCAAGACGACGTCTTTCTCGCGCGTGCCGTTCTTGCCGATGGCGCCCGGATCCTCGCCGCCATGACCGGCATCGATGGCGATGAGCAGATCGCGCGCATCCGTCGGTGCGTGCTTCACCTTGATCGGCTTGTCGGCGCGGGCAGGGGCGAGGACACCCAAATCGATGACCAAACGGTAACCGTAGTGCGCATTGGGCCTGGTCAGAAAGCTTTTGGCTTGGGTTGGGCGCGAAAGATCGAGCACCACCCGAAGATTCCCGGAGGAACTGCGCGACATGCGCACCTGCTTGACCGCACCGGCGCCGGCCGGCAGCCTGTGCGCGCCCTTGCCCAATTGTGCCCCCGGCACGTCCAAAACCACCCGCTCCGGATTGTGGAGCACGGCCAAGCTGTGTTGCGCGCTGCCGGACAGATCCACCACCACGCGTGTGTTGTCGGGTCCTGCCCACAGCCGAACGTCGCGCACACTGACTGCAAAGACGGGCTGCAAGAGTATGGTTGCAAGCAACAACCCTAGGCAACAGCGAGGCAGCAAACCCTTCATGCCACGAAGTTAACGCCGAATTAAATTCTTTTTCAAGTTAAATTAGAGACATAGGGCACTAAGCTAGTGTCAAGTGCTAGCTTTGCCAGCCACGCATCGCCCACCTCGCTCACCGCGCCTAAAGTGGCCACCCGCGATTCACCGGCGTACTGAAGCTGCAAATCGACATCGGCATGGGGAACAGCGTCCCCGCCCTTCTCCGGCCACTCGATCAGCATGAGATAGCCAGGACCCGTCAGATCCCGCAGTCCCAACTCCTCCACCTCGGCCGTGGAGCGCAGCCGATACAGGTCCACATGCACGTAATTTAAGTCGCCGACCATGTAGGTATCCACCAGGGTGTAGGTCGGGCTGCGCACGATTGCGGTCACACCCAGTGCGTGCAGCAGGCTGCGCGCACAGGTGGTCTTGCCGCTCCCCAATTCGCCGCGCAGGTAAAGGACCGCGCCCCTCGCGCCCTCATTCGCGCCCGGGAAGGCACGGGCCAGCGCCGCGCCGAGGCTCTCAGTGACGGCACTGTCGGGCAAGTCAAAATCCAGGAGAGTCTTGGGCATAGGATTATTATACGGGCGGCCATGACTGCTCCCGCACCACCCGCCGCACACCTTGACCCCGGCGCACACCTTGACCCCGGCGCACGCCTCGACCCCACCGCGCGCCTCGACCCGGCTGCGCTTTCGGCTTCTATAAGAAGTTGGGCCACAGCGTTAGGGTTGACCGGAATCGGCGTCGCCACCCTGGATCTGCCCGCCGACGAAGCCTTTTTTCTGGACTGGCTGCGCACAGGATTCAACGGCGAAATGGGCTACATGTCGCGCCATGGCGTAAAGCGCAGCCGGCCCAAGGAGCTGATTCCCGGAACGGTCAGTTGCATCAGCGTGCGCATGGATTACTGGCCCGAAGAATCGGCCGACGCCTTAGGCGTGCTTGGCAATGGCAATCTCGCCTACGTCTCCCGCTATGCCCTGGGCCGCGACTATCACAAGGTGCTGCGCTCGCGGCTGCAAAAGCTCTGCGACCGGATACACGACGCAGTGGGTCCTTTCGGTCATCGCGTCTTTACCGACAGCGCACCGGTGTTGGAGAAGGCGCTGGCGCGCAATGCCGGACTCGGTTGGATCGGCAAGCATACGAATTTGATTGATCGCAACGCCGGGTCGTATTTTTTCTTGGGCGAGATTTATCTCGATTTGCAACTGACCGCCGACGAACCCAGCACCGCGCACTGCGGCTCGTGCAGCGCCTGCATGCCCGCCTGTCCCACCGGCGCCATTGTCGCGCCCTATCGTCTCGATGCACGGCGCTGCATTTCCTACCTCACGATTGAGCTGGCCGGCAGCATTCCGGTGGAATTTCGGCAGGCCATCGGCAATCGCATTTACGGTTGCGATGATTGTCAGCTGGTCTGTCCTTGGAACAAATTCGCACGCCCAACGGTGGAGAAGGACTTCGCCGTCCGGCACGGATTGGACCAGGCACAGCTGGTCGAGCTTTTTGCCTGGAGCGAACAAGATTTCTTGGACAAAACCGCAGGCAGCGCCATTCGGCGGATCGGGCACGAGCGGTGGCTGCGCAATATCGCCATTGCGCTGGGGAACGCGCCCACATCCGAGGCGGTGCTCGCCGCGCTCACCGCCCAAGCCCAGCACCCATCGAGCGTCGTGCGTGAGCATGTGCAATGGGCGCTGGAGCAGCACCGCGCGGCGCAGCGGCGATCGGTGCGGGACCCATCGGCGCAGGACCCATCGGCCCCTTTAACCGGCTAGCTCGCCGGCAGCAAGCTGCTCCCGGGATTGAAGAAATGCCGGCCCCGTCGAGCTTTGGTAATCTCGGCAAACAGCTGCGCGTAGTCCTTCTCGCTATTGACCGGATCGATGGCCGCCGAATTCACGATCAGCAATGGCGACGCATCGTAGCTATGAAAGAAGCGTGCATAGGCCTGGGTGAGCTTTTCCAAATAAGCGCGTTCGATGTGCTGTTCATAGCGGATGCCGCGCTTGTGGATGCGATCCACCAAAACATCCACCGGTGCTTGCAGGTAAACGACCAGGTCCGGCTTGGGCGCGTCCACGACCACGCGCTCGTAGACGCGTTCATATAGCGCATATTCTGCGTCGTCCAAGGTGACCCGCGCAAACAGCCGATCCTTCTCCAACAGATAATCTGCCACGCGCACTGCGCCGAACAAATCTTGCTGGCGAACGTCCTCCAACTGACGCGCCCGCTGAAACAGAAAGAACAATTGCGTCTGAAACGCAGCCGCGCGCGGATTCTTGTAGAAGCGCTCGAGGAAGGGATTCTGTTCGGCTTGCTCCAGCACCAACTGGCCGCCCAAGGATTGACTCAAGCGGCGCGCCAAGCTGGTTTTGCCGACGCCAATCGGTCCCTCCACGACTATGAATCGATGCGCTGCTGCAGCTGGCATTTGAAACTCTTTTACTCTAAGACAGAAATTCCGTCGCCGCCCACGTCCCGTTTGAGATCGAGCACTAGGCCCACCCTT
>Ga0179587_10000007_pt1 | contig 106768 bp, 92 predicted proteins | sample CZODoug2_1_08_16_FD_185932 | JGI IMG/M metagenome (GOLD analysis project Ga0179587, IMG submission 185932) | Vadose zone soil fungal communities from Angelo Coast Range Reserve, California, USA - CZODoug2_1_08_16fungal | ecosystem: Environmental > Terrestrial > Soil > Vadose zone | place: USA...
AGCATGCTGACGTCGAACTCCACGGCACCCACCGCGACCTCATCGGAAACCATTGTCGTCCGGATGGACGAGCAGCGGGGCGAAGCCTTGCGCCGGAACGCGCCACCGCATGTAATTGTCGAACGGGACGCCCCGCTGGGCTATTCAGACATGCTCGTCCCTGAGCCCTTGAACTGGCAGCACGCCGTGCAGGCGATGCCCTTTCCTCAGCCACGCCGTGAACTGCGCTTCCGTATTCTCGGCGAAGGAGAGCGCCCGCTTGCGAACGCGGTAATTAGTATGTATGGACCGGGCTTTCCGACACAAGCCGTCACCGACTCCTCAGGCCAGGCGAGTTTGCAAACCAACGCGGTGGACGGTGCGAGCATTCATGCAGTCTACGTGCGCCCCGCAGCAGACCATTGGGAGCGGTATATCCGAAATCCGTCGCTGGAATCCGGACAAGTCAACGTCATCCGGTTGAGCCCGCTGGCCCGTGCTTCTCGAAGCTTTCCAGGCGAACGCGCCTATGGCTGGGGCCAGCGCATCATGAAATTCGATCGAGTACCCTCCGACTGGAAGGGCGCCGGTACCAAGATCGGCCTGATCGATTCGGGCTGCGACAGTTCCCACCCCCTGCTACATCACATCGTGCGGGGCGTGGATTTCACCCGAGACAAGGACCCGCAGAGTTGGAACACAGACGAATTGGGACAGGGTACGCACTGCGCGGGCATCATTGCTGCCTCGGCGGCGGCCACAACCCCTGAAGGGGCCGCAGCATCGGAAATCGTTGGCTGCGCGCCGGACTCCGAACTACACATATTCAAAGTGGTACCCGGCGGGCACCTCAGCGATCTCGTCGATGCTTTGAGTCAGTGCATCGAACGACGCTTGGACATTGTGCAGATCGGCGTGAGCGCCGAGCAGTTCTCCGAAATCGTCGCGCAGAAGATCACGGAAGCGCGCTTTAATGGAATCGCCTGCGTTGTCGGCGCCGGTAACTCCGGCGGAGCCGTGCAATTTCCGGGCAATGTACCTGGCGTACTGACCGTGTCTGCCGTGGGAAAACTCGGCGAATACCCGCAGGACACTCGTCACGCGCAGCGGGCGCTGCCACAACTAATCGCGTTTTCGGGCATCTATGCTACGAATTTCAGCGCTTGGGGGCCGCAGGTTGGCCTGTGCGCGCCCGGCGCTGCCGTGGTGTCGAGCGTCCCGGGCGGCGGCTATGCCGCTTGGGACGGCACGTCGATGGCCGCTTCCCATGTCGTGGGTTCATCAGCGTTGCTGCTCGCTCATCACCCGATGTTGCAAAGCATCCACTATGGAGCGCGCGCCGACCAGCGCGTTTCGACCCTGTACGATATGCTTCGCGTTGCGGCAATCCCCTATGCGCAGGTCGATCCAAACCGGGTGGGTGCAGGCCTTCCCGATCTTCAGCAAGTGCTGGGATTGCTGCCCGCGGGTCAACAACAGTTCTACGGCAGCCCGATTGGAATCGGCGCCAATGCCCTCGGCACGCTGCAACCGCCGTTTGCCACGGCGGACGCCTATTCGGGCGGCCCAATGGCCATGGACACTCTGCTGCAGTTGCGCGCGGCGGGGCTGTGGTTGTGAGCCGACGCCAGGGGTGATCCTTCTCAGCCGGGGCTAAAACGCTCGCCGATCATTGTTCGCAGTTTCGCAACCGCTTGGCCGCGGCGACGTACTTGAAGCTTATGCAAAATGTTTCTCACGTGGTTTTTGGCGGTAGACGGCTGCACGCCCAAGCGCCAGGCGATTTCCTTGGTCGGGCAGCCGCGGTTGATCAAATCCGCGACCTGAAGTTCACGCAGAGTCAGATGATTGGCAATCACCGCCCTTGGGAAGTCCGGGAAACCGACGGAGTGGTAGAGGGACGCGGCGACCCTGGGTGAGCAAGCAAGCTCACCTCGCACGGCGTTCTCGATGGCGGTGACCATGTCGCCCAACGTGGCATCCATCGGTACATAACCGTCGATGCCGGCGGCCGCGCAGGCGAGTACTTGACTGGCGGTTTCGCGAACTCCCACCGCCACAATTCGTATCTCGCTGCGCGTTTCGCGAAGTACCCTGGCGATTTCCGAATTGCCGGGCGACAGTAAGTCAACCAGAGCGACATGGGTACCCGCCGCGTGCGGTGCATTTTGCACCTCTTGCGCGCTGACGGCACCCAACACCTCGATCGATGGACACTCGCGCAGCAACGCAGCCAAACCCTCCCGGTGGAGCCGCACTTCGCTCACGATGATTACTCGAATGTGCATTGCTGCTCCTGGTTCGAATCCGTTTGGGTAACGACCGGGATTTCGAGCAAAGGTTCCACAACCCCGAATGGATCAGGTATTCCCCGCGGTTGTATTGGGTAGGTTCATGCGACTACCGTTGCTGCTGCGAGACTCAAACGCATGTCATGCCAGGCGGCCTCGGTGCGCCGCGTTGCTGATCAACAACGAATGTTGGGCAAGCGACCTCAAGCATCGCACGCCTGTGAATTATGTGAACGTGCGCGGACATGCGATGTTGGTAACCGGTGTGCACGGCCAATGCGGATGCCGGGTGCGGGGGTCAATCCAGATCGACTGCCAAGCGCTTGAGGTCCGCGAGCGCGCAGAAGCTCAAGGCACCTTCATGTGTAGCGCGCAAGACCACGCGCGGTGCACGCGCCGCCTGCAGCGCTTCCTGCCACCGAGGTGCACACAGACACCAGCGATCACCGGGCTTCAATCCCGGAAAGCCGAATTCCTGCGCCGGCGTCGAGAGGTCATTGCCGCAGGCCTTCGAATACGCAAGAAACTCCACGGTCATGACAGCGCACACCGTGTGGCTGCCGATATCCTCGCGGCTGGTATCGCAGCATCCATCGCGAAAAAACCCTGTCATCGGGCTCAAGGAGCAGACTTCGAGTCGATCGCCCAGCACGTTCTTGGGCTCGTTGGGTCGACCGCCGCCCTTGCCAGCGTCATCTCTCAACATTGGGATTCTCTGCATCGCCGATCCCTCCTCCGCGCGAAATCCATGGCCCGTCATTTGGTCGCTAGAAATGGTTAAAATACCGACGTCTTGTCAATTTACATGGCCCTGCAAAAGCCTCTCCGCAATTTCGTCCAGATTCTCAATTGTCATCAGAGGTTGGCCGCCGACCGCGAGTTCGGCGTTTCCTGTGCGCAGGACTAACACCGTTTTCCATCCTGCGGCCGATGCTCCGAGGATATCCCACGTATGACAGGCAATGAGACACAATTGGTTGGCGCGAACGCCAAGTAGTTCTTCAACCGCGCGATACACTTCGCGTGCGGGCTTGTAGCGGCGCACTTCATCATCGACGCTGAACTGTCTTTCAAAAAAAGAGGAAATGCCGGCGTTTTGGAGCTGCTTTTCGCAGGTTTTCTTGGGATTATTGGTGAGCGTGAACAGCCGAAATCCCGCGCGCCGCAGCTTGTGCAGTGCGGCCGGGACTTCAGCATGCGCCGGCATCTTGGTTACTGCGTCCTTGATCGTTTCGATATCGCTGTCGGCAATGTGAATCCCGCGCGTCTTGCCGATCATCCGCAGCACGGCACCGCCAAGCTCGCCAAATGAAACGTAATCCTCAGTCAGCGTAATCGCCTCTGAATATAGTATCAGTTGTGCGAACCACTCTCTCATTACCTCTGAAGCGCCAAAAATCCGCTCGAAATGAGGCACTAAGACCTCAAGATCAAGCAATGTTTCATTGACGTCGAAAATAAGTAGCGGAAGCCCGGGCGTCATGATGCTCTCCATTCACCGGAGTCAACAACTCGTTTAGTCACGCGATTGTAATGAACGATGTCTCGGTGGCCTACATGATGATCGGGAAGCGCGATTCTGCTCTCGAAGCACACCCAGATGGAGAGTGAAAAAAGACCTGTCCCCAAGGTAGACCGTCGTCGCAATAAAAATATTTCACACCGCGCATGAGGGCTGCACCGCCCTCTTCGCGAAAATAGATGCACCGGCTGCGATAGCGCGGCGGCCAAGAGCGGCTAGGCGATGTTGCGGCGAGCGACCAAGAGGGCTGCGATGCTGGCACAGACCGCGAATACGGCAATCGGGACCAGTTCAGCGAGGACGAATGCCGTATCGACGCCCCGCAGAACTAGGCCACGCACGATCCGCAAATAATGCGTAAGCGGTAGCGTTTCTGCCAGAAGCTGTGCCCATCGGGGCATCGCGGCGAAGGGAAACATGAAACCTGATAAGAGCGAGGATGGCAAAAAGAAAAAGAAGGTCATCTGCATGGCCTGCATCTGTACGCGAGCGATGCAGGAGAACAGAAATCCTAGAGCGACATTCGCGATGGCGAACGTCAGCGTGCTGAGCCCCAGTAACAGCACCGATCCGGTGGGCACGATGTGAAAAAGAAATCGCGCGACGGCCAGCACGAATGCGGCCTGCACAAGACCGAGTAAAACGTAGGGCGCGAATTTGCCCATCCACAGCTCACCGGGGGTCACTTGTGCGGCTAAGAGTCCTTCTAGGGTTCCGCGCTCCCGCTCACGTGCCACGCTGAGTGCGCTCATCATCACGACGCTCATCGTGAGTATGACGCCGATCAGCCCCGTCACCATAAAGGGTGGCGTCCTTAACTCGGGGTTATAGAGGCGACGCACCGAGAACGCCGGTGCTTCGTCCTCAACCGGTCCTGATATCGACCCCAACACACGTTCTATTGTCAATTCGGCTTGCGTCGCAAGCACAGGATTCGTGGCATCGAGGTATACGACGGCGGGATGCGCGTCCACATCAATCACGACCAGCGCCTGTCCACGCGCAAGAGCCGCTTGAGCGGCAGCACCCGAGGATGAGCGACTCAAAAGCACGGAGGCGCCGGTGGCAGCGACCAAGCGCTCAAGACGGGTGTAGTAGCCGGTATCACTGGCAATGATGCGAATATCGAGCCGGTGCGGCGCCAACTCAATCGCTCCGCCGAAAAGCGCGATCTGTACGAGAGGAATGCCGAGTAGCATCCCCAGGGTCGCCCTATCACGCCCCAATTGTCGTGATTCCTTCGCCATCAATGCAAAGACACGCTTCCGCATCGAGGGCTTGCTCATAAAGGTGCCGCGGAAGCGACCTGCGTCGCGTGCTCGGCCCCTCCCGAATGAATCTCGAGGCGCCCGTCTTGCAACTGGATGAGGCAGTCGCAATGTCCGAGATCGGCTTCCAAGTGCGTAGTCAGTACCAACGTAGTCGCCTTGGTCCGACGCGCGTCGAGAATTTGCCAAAACTCTGCCCGGGCCTGATGGTCGAGTGACACAGTGGGCTCATCGAGCAGCAGCGTTTTCGGATCCCCTAACAAGACGGCGGCTAACATGAGTTTTTGCCGAATTCCGCCCGAGAGGGTGTGAACCGACTTATGCTCGAACGGGTACAGGTCAAACTCGTTCAAAGCCGCATCAATGGCGTGGGAGGCGTCATCGACGCCCCGCACGGCGGCGAAGAATTCCAAGTTCTCCCGAGTCGTCAATTCCTGGTAGAGCGAAAAGTGCTGTGTGAGATATCGGACATCGGGCCTAGTTTGAGCTGCGCTGGATCGAAGGTTTACCCCCATGCAACGCACTTCTCCCTCGTTCACGCCAATTCGTCCGGCGAGTGCACGCAGGAGCGTGGTTTTGCCACTGCCGTTGGGCCCAAGCAGCGCGTAGCGACGTCCAAGCTCCAGTTGAAGCGAGACATGGTCGAGCAAGGTCATCCATTTAAAGGCAATCGAGACGTCGCGCATTTCGAAGGCGAGAGGTGAATTTGCACTCATTGCAGTCGATCGCCATGAACGTAGAGGAATCCCCCAAACATGTACTTGCTGGCCTCCGCGCCCAACACCATGACCCGATCGCCTGCGGCCAGCTTCCCCGAGCGGCGTAAACGATCGAGCGCCACCCAGACCGCCGCGCTACCAAGGTTACCCAGTGTCGATGCCTCGCAGACAACGCGCGAGGACGGCACGTTCAGGGCATCTGCTGCAATCTGCGCCATGCGGCCGTTGGCGGGATGAACAATCCACCACTGAATACCCCCCGCTTCGACACCTGCTTCACGCGCGATACGTAACCCCTCGCGCAGCAAATCCAGGCCGTGTGTTTTCACCGCGTCAAAGTCGTGCACAAAATGGGCCGTACGCGTCTCGTGACCCGCGGGCTGGCCTGAACCGCCTTGACGAAGCGAAATGCCGGGTGGCCGGTGCCCGCGAAGACTGCCGTAAAATGCCAGTTCGATGCGTGGACCGCCAAATTGCACGTTGGCGCCAAGTGCAATCGCGCCCGCGCCGTCACCCATTTGCACCAGATTTATCAACTGGGTTTTGTCGAATGCCACAAAGCGTGGATCGAAAAAGACCGATCCTGTTTCACTACCCACGATTGCGATTGGTGTTACACCGCTGGCGGCCAGTCCGGCGCTTATGATGAGCGCTCCGGCAAATCCTGTGCAGGCTTGGCGAAGCTCCAAATGAGCGCCGTTGAAGCCCAATTCTTCCGCGACCCATGCAACATTCGCGGGCAGCAGGGTATGGGGTGTCGTGGTATGCCCAAGCAATATGCGAATTTGGCCGATATCCAGTTGCGCTTGCTCAACAGCCAGAGCAATGGCGCGCGAACCGAGTTTGGGTGCCGCATCGTATGGACGCGCCACCTCGAGCGCCGCGTCAAAGGATCTGACGATATGGCGTTGCGCGATATTCAAGCGCTTGGCAATCCTAAGGGCGAGCGCCGGAGCGCCCTCGGGAAGATATCTCCCTGCTTTCGCCAACAGGGCCGCCGTGCTGATAGCTGCGCCCGGCAGCACGCTGCCAGTCCCCAGCACCGCCAATCGGGTATGCAAGACAATCGAGTCACTGCTCACGGTGAATCAAGGCCACTAGGCGGGTCGAGTCAACTCGCAGGGCTTCGAAAGCCGGTGCACGCGCCAGAAGCAGCCGGGCAAAACCGTTTCGGACCTCGGCATTGATGCCTCTAAGCATCGCAAGATCGGCGCCTAGCAGTCGGGCAAGATCACGGGTGACGCGCACATGTCGTGCCTCGTCGGCCCTGATACTCGACAACAGCGCTGTCAACCGAGTGTCCAAAACGCGTTCATCAGAGCACGCCAGGACACGCGTCAAAACCTGGCATACACAGGCATCGAGTGCGGCAACTCGCGCCAAATGCACTGTGGGCTCGCGACTCTCAAGCCGTCGAAAAAATCGGCGCGTGGCTGGATCGCCGAGGGCGATCGGCGGCAGTGCCGAGCTAAAGGTGGCGAGCGCACCGTCGTGGCGTTCCTCATCTTTGATGAGCGCGGTGAGTGATGGCAGGGATAGGGAGAGTTCCCCCGCCGACAATCGGCGCGCTATTCGATTGAAAGCGGCGGCCGCGGATTGCTCACCCGCTCGCAAGAGCGCCAACAAGGTCGCGACGTGAATTGCTCTCGATAACCGGTCCGAGTCTGCCAATACGGCGGCGTTCATAACCGGTCCTCAACCCTTAACTCGGCTCGTCATCATGGCGCAGGTCCTCCTGCGTAAAATGACCGGAACCGCACCGGGTTTATTGCGACGCCGTCAGGAACTGCTTCCTCCGCAGCACCGTCGAGGGAAGTGTGTGCTCGAGCGCGTTCGAGGATCTCTTTGGCCAACCTCGGCGTGCATCCTCACGTCGCGAGTTCGCAGAGGCGCAAAACGACCTGCGCAAGCTGTTCACCCTGATCTTCCTGCAGAAAATGGCCGGCGTTTTCAATGGTGGAATGAGGCTGCCCGCGGGCGCCGGGTATCAATTTTTGAAGAATGGGCGCCGCCGCAGCGGTGATGGGGTCTTTATCACTAAAGGCGGTGAGAAAGGGCTTCTCAAATTTAAGCAAGGTTTTCCAAGCCTCGCGATTGGCGGGTGTTGCGGGATCGTCCGGGGAAATGGGCACCAGCAACGGAAACTGTCTCGCCCCCGCTTGATAACGTTCATCGGGAAAGGGTGCATCGTAGGCCGCCACCACCTCCGGCGACAGTGCAGTCGTGGTCGCGTTGCGGATGATCTTGCCGGCTGAGAATACCGGCGTCGATTGTGAATAGGCTCGCCACTTGAGGAATGCTTCGCCGGGATCGTGATCTCCGGTCGGCAGCATCGTGTTGGCTGCAATGACTCTAGTAAACCATTCGGGGTTCTCGCCCAGTATGCGAAGTCCTATCAATCCGCCCCAGTCCTGGCAAACCAGCGTGATTTCGTGCAGCCCTAGCTGCCCAATCGCAGATCGAATCCAATCCACGTGCCGTTGATAGGTATAGTCAGTGCGCAGGGTCGGTTTGTCTGATCGGCCAAACCCAATGAGGTCGGGCGCGATGACCCGATGGCCGGCCTGCGCGAGAATCGGGACCATTTTTCGGTACACGTACGACCAAGACGGTTCGCCATGCAGCAGGAGAATGCTCGACCCTTGTCTTGGCCCTTCATCGAGATAGTGAAGGCGCAAATGGCCGCCTTCAGTATCGTCCACCATCAGATAGTGGGGTGAAAAGTCGTAGCCCGGCAAGTGTCGGAAGCGATCGTCTGCGGTACGAAGATATTGCACGATGGAATTCCTCTGCCTAAACCTATTCCGCATCACACTACCAAAGGAATTGCCGGTCCGTGCTTGGGTTTGCCTACCAAATGTGCAATGTCGCAATCAAAGACAAAAATATCGCAGGATTTTGCAGTTTTCGCTTGGCTAGCTTGCCCAAACTTGCGATGAAAGCCCGGCCTTTAAGTGCGCCCGGGACGTCTCGCTGCAATAAACCCTCAAGTTCCAGGGTCTCATTTGTAGATTCAAAATCTTCCCGTTTGCCAGCATGGGCGCATCTGACCCGCACACAAATAATCGCATCACCCCCGATGAGTGGGCCTGCAGGCTCTCAGGGCCGCCGAGCGTTAGCAGCGACAGCGCAACCTGGCCTACCGCGCTGCTAAAGCACTGGGTGGGAACGGACCCGACAATGGACCAGCCCCCGTTGGATCATCACTACGTGGTGCAGCATCTGGGGGGTGCCAAGCAAGTGGACCGCCGGTGCGAGGGTTCCTCGGTCTCTACGATCGTCGAGGAGGGCACCCTGACCTTTGTGCCGGCCGGCACCGAATTTAAATGGCACACTCGGGGTCCGATCGATTTCGCGCACCTCTACATCTCTCCAGCACTGATGTCACGCACGGCGCTGCGTTTCGATCGGGTCAATGAACTGAGCTTGGTGGATACCGTGGGCTGTCGAGACCCGCTCCTGGAAGCGCTCTATTGCGCGATGCGCGAGGAGCTTTACTCGCAACGCGCTGCTTCGCCGATTTACCTCGACACGCTGTTGGAGTCGTTCCTAATCAAGCTACTTCTGGATCATTCCACGGCGCGCCTGCGCGAGACAAAATCCCGCGAAACGCTAGCATCGTTTCGAATTCAGCGAATACTGGAGTTTATCGAGGCGCACCTGGACCATGCCCTTACCCTTGACGATCTCGTTGCGGTGGCGGGCGGTAGCCCGTTTCACTTCAGTCGGGCCTTCAAAAATAGCGTCGGTGACTCCCCCTACAAGTATCTACTACGACGGCGCATGGCGCACGCGCAACGCTTGCTCATGAATACCGACTGGCCTCTCCTCAAAATCGCGCAGAGCTGCGGGTTTTCAGGTGCGGTGAGCTTTTCCAGATCTTTCTTCCGGCTCTTGGGAGTAACGCCCACTCAATTTAGAAACGGAAGACTTCGCAAGCCGATGTGAGCGTGTGTCGCCTCACGTCGCAACCGCGTCATTGCTCGAGCGAACGTAAAAACCCGTAGATTGGGAGAATCCCGAATCATGAGTGGCGCTCATCGGCGCATCGCTCGGGCGAGCCACGACGTCCGCGAGGCATAACTGACGGGTTCAGGGCATCTGGGATCGGCGCGACGGGTACACCAAACGGGCTCGACGGGCGTGATCTCGAAGATCGCATTGGCAGCGGAGAGCCAGCTTGGGCGAGGCTCCTGGATGATCGGCGGTTTGATTCTCACGTCGGTCCTGTTTGCAATAGCGCGAAGACTGTTCGTAGTAAGGACCCTGTGCGATGGAAGTTTATTTCGGCCCGAGGCGAACATATTGCGTGCAAAAAAAGACGCCGCGCCGTGCGGGCGTTTTGCGGCCGCTCGCAATGCCAACGCGCGATGTCCGGTCTATACCCATACACCATCCCCTTTTTGGAGAACGTATGAAACCGCTGATATCGACCATCGTATCGTTCGCGTTGCTGTTCATAGCCACGCTGGCCTCCGCTGCGGAACTTCCCTTTGACCAAGCACGATTTGATGCGGACAAGTCCGCCGGCAAGCCCGTCGCTGTTGTGTTCCACGCCTGGTGGTGCCCCACCTGCCGAGCGCAGGCGCCGCTGCTCAAGACTCTCGCGGCGCAACCAGAGTTCGCCCCCGTCACGGTGTACATAGCCAACTATGATTCGGAGAAGGTACTGAAGAAATCCCTCAGGGTGACCAAGCAGAGCACCATCGTCGTGTTCAAGGGCGGCGCCGAGCGTGCCCGCTCCACTGGCGACACCCACCAAGAGAGCTTGGCGGCGCTGCTGCGCAGCGCCCTTTCCTAACGAGTCCAACCCGATGGATTTTGGTGTCGCGACCTACGGGGTAGGGCTATTGGCTGGGGCGCTCTCCACCCTATCGCCCTGCGTATTGCCCCTGGTGCCGGTACTGGTGGCCGCGGCCGTCAGCGCTCATCGCTGGGGGGCTGTGGCATTAGGTGTGGGTCTGGCGTTGTCCTTCGCCGTCGTGGGACTCTTCGTCGCGACACTGGGTGCATCGCTGGGTCTGGATCCTGATACCTTTCGTACCGTGGGCGCGGCGTTCCTGGCGCTCTTCGGCCTCATCTTACTCATCCCTTGGTTGAGCAATCATTTCGCGCGCGCGACGAGCAGAATGAGTAATTCGGGCAACACGCTACTCTCTCGCATCACAGGAAACGGGCTCAACGGTCAATTCGTGGTCGGCGCTGTGCTCGGTATTGTCTGGAGCCCGTGTGTTGGACCGACGTTGGGGGCGGCGACGACGCTTGCCAGCCAGGGGCGAAATCTTGCTCAAATCGCTTTTTTGATGCTCGTGTTTGGTATAGGCGCGGCGGCACCGTTAGTGTTGCTCGGATCGCTCTCGCGTGCCCGCATGCTCGCGATGCGAGGCCGTCTCTTGAGCGCCGGTCACTATGGGAAGCAGGCGTTCGGCCTCGTGATGGTGATCTTAGGGGTCCTGATCGCCACCGGCCTCGACAAGTCATTCGAGGCGTGGATACTCGATCGAAGTCCTGACTGGCTGACTCGCCTGACTACCCGTTTTTGATTTATTGAGTCCAATCGAGCGGCGCGGCGGTGCTGCTGCGAAATGAGTCACAACCGAGCGGTTAACAATCATCATGATTGCCCAACGGCATCCGACACTCAGGTGCGGGACAAAGACGACGGGAGAATCAGCGCGACTATGGGGTAGTCGCAAACGGCTTCGCCGCTGCCCACAGCGCATCGGCACCCAGGCGAATCTTGTAATCCGGATTCGAGTAGACGTAACGGATCGTGCCCGACGTGTCTATGATGAAAACAGAAGGCACTGGGAGCTCATGCAGGGTGGTGCCGGTGGTTGCCTCCAGGTCCACGCCATATTCCCGCATTTTTGCAAGCGTACCGTCATTCACGTGGTAGGCCACACGAAACGCTTGTGCCGCTTTGAGATGACTGTCGGACAATAGCGTGTAGTGAATATCGGCATCCTTGAGACTCGAATACAGCAGTTTGGGTTGATCAGTACTCAAGAACACAATCTCAAAGCCGCGCTCGCGCAGCTTGGCTTCAACCGTGTGCAGGCCGCTGAGCTGGGTATTGCAGAAGGGGCACCAGCCACCGCGGTAGAAGATCACTACGGTCGGTTTTTGGTAACCGTCCGAGCTGAAGGCGCGGACCTTCCCGTCTACCGTTTGGGCCGCGAAGGCCGGTGCACGAGTACCGACGGATAACGGTCGGACATCGTTGGGGTCATTGGGGATCTCGGCAACGGCGGTTATGGCAACCAGTGTTGCTGTCAATCCGAACAAACAAATTGGCATGCGCATGGGAAAGCTCCGGGGTTTACGGCCTACACCAACGGCCGGGGAATAAAAACATGAACACAGCTAGGCGGTGGTGAGGTGCCTGAACATGTGGCGCCGCGCTTCGGCGTCCATATTCGGCTTGAATGTGTACTTATCCTTAAGGGCATTGGCGCGGACCGCGGCAGGTCGCGCGCTGATCAAGTCGAACCAGCGCTTCAGATGCGGCAGATCTTCCCACGCGTCATCGCCAAGAATAAAAGGCACCGCTCGCGTCCAGCCCCACGCAGACATGTCTGCAATGGTGTAGGTCGTCCCGAGCAGGTAAGGTCCTTTCGCGAGATGCGCATCGAGAATGCCGTAGTGTCGGCGAGCTTCAAACTGGTAACGATCGTGTGCATAGCCAAGCCCCTCGGGGGCGAAATGCTTGAAGTGCACGGCTTGTCCGGAGTACGGCCCGATGCCAGTCGCGATGAACATGAGCCAGGATAAGAGCTCGCCCCGGGCCTGCGGCGTATTCTCGGGCAGAAACTGCCCCGTTTTCTCGGCCAGATACAGCAGGATCGCGTTGCTGTCGAACACCCGCACGACCCCGTCTGTGATCGCCGGCGTCTTGCTGTTGGGATTGATTGCGACGAAGCTGGCGGCGAACTGCTCGCCTTTACGGGTATCGACGGGAACCACTTCATACGGCAGACCGGACTCTTCAAGGAACAGGGCCACTTTGGCGGGATTGGGCGAGGGATGGTAGTAGAACTTGATCATGAGTGATTCCTGATATTTAGCGAACGGTGTGCGCGGTTTGTCCGAATAGAACCTTGCGGCTCTCCTCAGTCACGATCGGGGCAGAGCGGAGTGCCTCGGCACGGGCGTAGGCGCGCACGGTCCCAGGGCGAGCCGCAATTTTCTTAAACCAGCGCGCGAGCGCGGGAAACAGTGTGAGATCTTGGGACTGCAGCTGCCATGGTACGATCCAGGGGTACGCTGCGACATCGGCAATCGAGTACTCGGGACCCGCCAGATAGGCCTGAGCGGTGAGCCGCCGATCAAGTACGCCATACAGGCGATTAGTCTCCTTGACGTAGCGCTCGATTGCGTAGGGTAACTTCTCAGGGGCGTAGCGGCTGAAATGATGATTCTGACCCGCCATCGGACCTAGGCCCCCCACCTGCCAGAACAACCATTCGAGGGCAGCCTTGCGACCACGGATGTCGTTGGGCAGAAGCTGACCTGTCTTCTCAGCGAGGTAGACGAGAATCGCGCCCGACTCAAACACGGAGATGGGATCACCGCCATCAAGCGGTGCCTGATCGATGATTGCGGGCATGCGGTTGTTCGGACTGATGGCAAGAAAATCCGGCTTGAACTGCTCGCCCTTGGCGATATCGACCGGCACGATTTGGTAGTCAAGGTCGCTCTCTTCGAGAAACATCGTGATTTTGTGACCGTTCGGCGTAGGCCAATAAAAAAGATCGATCATCGCGATCCACAATCAGAAAGCAGCGCGGCGGCCGCACAAATGTCGGCGCCATAGACTGACTTGGACATATTAGATTCCCCGTGGTGACTAAGATCGCGGATGAGCTGCGGTGATGGTCTCTCAATTCACATAGCAGAAGACCGTCCGTCCATTCGCGTTATTGCAGGGGCATCATCATCATCGCGAGCGCTTCATTAGCTCGGTCCCAGGTAAACGCACATCGATTGCGATGAATGTGCAATAAATTGCGGCGCAAGTGCTTTGATTGAGACTGGTTGTAACACCAAGCGCCTTCATAAGGCGTTCGCACGGATGGTGGATTATTGCGTTTTTAGACTAGCGCGGTCGGGTTTGCTGGTATGACGAAATTAATACGGCTACAACGATGCAGTCCGCAGAAGGAGTTGCTTCTGAATTTTTCTGAGAACAAAACATCGCTCAGTTTAGAGTGGGTTGGCGGTCGCCACGATCGGACTCAGTTGCAACTCGACCCGTATGCCTTCGGGCCGATCGCCGGCCCCCGGCATCTCTGGAAGACTCGATCCCTCCCCTGCTGTTGCGATGCGCCTACCGACAATGCCGGCGTCCGCTAGATATTTCGACAACACTCCGGCGCGATCGTTAGCAAGCAGCGAATTTGCAGCGTGTGCGTCCGAATCCACACCGCGAATCTGCACCGATACAACGGTGAGTCGGTATTCCACCAGAATTCCAATAAGCGCCAGCAGCTTTTGCCGCCCGGCCGGATTCAACTGCGAGCTGTCGATGTCGAAGCCCATGGGGAGCAATAGCAGGATGCGGTCGCCGCGGCGCTCGATGCGCCCGTCTTTGCCAATCGCCTGCGTCAGCCTCCCCTGCAGAATATCCATGTAGTAGCCCACATCAGCCGGTCCGAGCGCGTTGCGATCCACGCTGGTGAGCGTTCTCTTCACTGGCGCATTGGCGTAAGTCCGCCTCTCTGATGCCGTCGCAACGGGGGCAGAAGCGACGGTGGTGGCGACCGCAGCCGCTTGATGTGGCACCACTGCGCTGCTGGGGGGAGCCACGGGGCCCGCTCTCGCTTGTGGTTGGTCTGGCGCCGCAGCCGGCGGCGCGACCGGCGCGCTGTGGGTGGTCCAGCGCTGCCACGTGGAGCAGCCCCCAAATACCAAGAGCGCGGCTGTGACGACCAGTGCGCGCACGCCCAGGCTGACGCAAGCCAAGTGCGTGTTGGGTCGATGCCCCCGTACAAAGACTTGCTCAGGCGGCGACAAGATTACGTTTTCTTTGTGCTTCAAAGAACTCATGGAACTCTCCTGCTGAGAGTGGCTTGCTGAACAGATATCCCTGGCCGAGCTTGACACCGTGGTCGATGAGCCACGCCACGTGCCGTCCCGTCTCTACGCCTTCCGCAACAGTCTCCAAACCAAGCGACTTGGCCATCTCGATGACATGCACAATGACCTGACTCGTCGCCGCCTCCGTTCCGATGGCATCGACAAAGGCCTTATCGATCTTCAGGACGTCCAGCTCGAAAGACTGTAGGTACGAGAGACTCGAGTAACCGGTTCCGAAGTCATCGATGGCGATTTGATGGCCTCGGCTGCGCAGCTCGCGGATCAGGGATCGCGACGTTTCAGTATTGATCAGTGCGCGCTCCGTGATCTCGAGCTTAATCGTCGAGGGCGAAAGGTTGGCCTCTGCCAGACAGATTTTCAACTCGTTTCCGATGCGATCGTTCTTGAGATCGTCTGGAGAGAGGTTCAGATTTATGCTCAACCCGGGATGCTCGAGCAGAAGCTCCCGCATTTCGCGGACCGTCCGCCTCAATACCGCTACAGTCACGCCCTGCACCAATCCGGCCTTTTCGGCGACGGGGATGAAGGTTGCCGGACCAATGGACTCCTGGTCATCGAGCTTCCAGCGCGCCAGAGCTTCCGCCCCGACGCAGTCTCCGGACACCATGTCCACCACCGCCTGGTATTCCACGTAGATCTCGTCCGCGGCTAACGCCTTGCGCAGCTGGGCCGCCATACTGAGCTCGTAGCGGGAAAAGCGCACGACGAAATAGCACCAAAGGCCCACCATGAGCAGACCGAGGCCAGCGCCCGTCAGTAGCGTCTGTGCGTGTCGGCTCACTACGAGGTTCAGCGGTTCACTCGCAACGACCTCAATCGGCAGAATCGAGTTCTGCGCAAAGCGCGAAAAAACCACTCCGTGAATGTGATCGACACTCACGCCAATCGGCAGCGATTCCGGAACCGGGAGCACGACGTCCAAGGGCACCGCGGACATGCGCAGACGCTCGACCCACAGGACAGCTTTGCGGTCTTGTGTGGGACCGAGCTCGAGCAGCATCCGCGGGTCAATGGCGGCATCGTGATCGCCATAGCGCATCAGAAACATCTTCGTCCCGGCCACTTCCGTCTGGGAGCTCGGCCACCAGGCGACGACGCCATTGTCGTAGATCCGGTCCGCATGTGCGGGCTTGAGCCCATCCTGCGCCAGAAAGCCGATACCGCAAAGCCGCTCGTTGGCTCGCCAGTAGCCGATCGCGCGGACATACGGACGAGAAACGCCAGCCTTCTGCATCGCCCGCGCGTGTTCCGGCGAGCAGCGCGGTGCTGGAAGATCGTTGAACTGCCCCAGCATGTCTCGCGCGTCGAGGATGATGTGCTCGGCAGCCATGCCGAGCGCTGTCGCCAAACCGCCCGCGTAGGCTTCCTCTGACGTAAGTGATTCCTTCCACGAGATCCACAGAATCAAGGTGAACAGCACAACCGAACCGGTCAATGCCGCGACCGCAGTGGATAACATGACTCGCTGTCTGCGGTACATGGGGTGACCGCGCAGCTCAGTGCGAGGCCGCGAAGGGTCTGAGGTTAAACTTAAGAAACCGACAACGTCGCTGCGTTGACGACACCTCGATGGGATCCGCACGGTGCGGCTTGTGCAAGGAATTTTTATTGCTATTGGTGCGCACAGCTACTGACGACCACTCAGCTCTCAACCAGGCAGATTCGCAGACCAATTAGACTATTGACAAAACCAAAATGCAATCTTGAGTTCACAAAACATAGGTTATTTGCTGCAATTCGCCTTGCGCGCAGAACTTGTTGCGCCGAGCGGCAATGTTTGATAGCGATTGGTTTGATGTGAACCGTTTTCGCGAGCACAACTCGTGTCGCCAAATACCGACACCATTCTCATCTCGGGACGGATTTATGGCACGAAATCAATGACCGTGCATCGGTGCCGATGTTCCGTCCGACCACCGGTCCACCGCCACGAAACCTTTCACGGAGCGGCGCACACCTGCAGGCTTGTCGTCTGCAGATTGTCCAGACACTGTCTGGATTCTCCGGGGAACGAGGGCGGTGAACGAACTGCCGAGAATTACGTCTGGATTTGACTCGCTGTCGCCAGTGATTCACCGTCGCCGAGTTCCCGTGTATGCCTACCTGCCGCGTTTCGATTCCGGAAGCGCAACCGACAGCTCGAGCACCTCGTGACCGTCCTCGAACTCGAGGTTGACCTGCACCGCCGATGGATCCACGTTCACATACTTGTGGATCACCTCGAGCAATTCACGCCGCAGCAGCGGTAGGTAGTCCGGGTTTCCGCGCGCGTTGCGCTCCTGCGCGACGATGATGCGCAGGCGCTCCCTGGCGACGTTGGCTGAGGACGGTGTTTTGCGAAATAGAGCGAGTAAGCCCATGTCAGCCTCCAAACAGGCGGGCAAAGAAGCCACTCTTGGGCTCATCTACGAAGCGTAAGGGCACCACTTCGCCCAGCAACCGAGCCACGGCGTCCTCGTAGGCGCGCGATGCGTCGCTCTCACCGTTGAGAATGACGGGCACACCGGCATTGGATGCGGACAATACATCGGGCGACTCCGGCACGACCCCGACCACGTCGAGACCGAGAATCTCCTTGACGTCGCCGACGCTCATCATCTCTCCTGTAGCCACTCGACGCGGGTTGTAGCGGGTCAGCAGCAGGTGTTCCTTCACTCCGCCGTTGCCCTGTTCGGCGCGCAGCGTCTTGCTGGCCAGCAGGCCCAGGATGCGATCCGAGTCGCGGACTGAGGAGACTTCGGGGTTCACAACGACGACTGCGCGATCCGCAAAATACATTGCAAGATGCGCGCCTTTTTCGATGCCGGCGGGTGAGTCGCAGACGATGTACTCGAAACCCTCGGCCGCGAGCGCGTCGAGCACGCTGCGTACGCCCTCGCTGGTGAGAGCATCCTTGTCGCGAGTCTGCGATGCGGCCAGCACGTACAGCGTGTCGAGGCGTTTGTCCTTGATCAGCGCCTGCTTGAGTCCGCAGTCGCCCTGGATGACGTTCACGAAGTCGTACACGACACGCCGCTCGCAGCCCATGATCAGATCGAGGTTGCGCAGTCCGATGTCGAAGTCGATCACGGCGACACGCTTGCCACGCCTCGCCAGTCCACACGCAATGCTGGCGGAAGTAGTGGTCTTGCCAACTCCCCCTTTACCCGAGGTTACAACGATAATCTCTGCCAATGCCGGATTCTCCTATGAAACGTCTCGAGCGGCTGACCTTGCGCTCGAGTGAGCACAGTTTTCAGCAGCCAAACGACGGTGATTGATAATGTCCGCGACGGCCCGTCTCAGGTACCGACGCGCGCGAAATGCAGATCCTCGCCGGCCAGCCAGGCCTGCACAGGTTTGCCGGCGAGCTCGGCGGGAATCGTTTCGAAGACGCGGAACACGCCGGCGATCGACACCAGCTCGGCGTAAAATTCCTGGCAGAACACGCGCGCGGTCAGCTGACCGCGCGCCCCGGCCATCGCGCGTCCGCGCAGCGGGCCGTAAATATGGAGGCAGCCGTCCGCCATGACCTCCGCCCCGGCACCGATCCCGGCTGTGACGACGAGATCGCGATTGCGGGCGTAGATACGCTGCCCGGAACGCACGGTCTGATGCTGAATCAAGGTGGCGAGGCTCGAATCCGCAGGCTCCGCCGACTCGGCCGCTGCTTCTGGTGCTGCCGCAGGCGCTGCCGGGGTGGGCTGAGCAACCGATATCGGGGAGCGCGACGCCCGAAAACCCGACAGAATTGGCAGGTTGAGGGCGTTCGAGACCGCTTCGACCTGCGCGGAGTCTCCGGCCAGTCCGATCGCCAGCATGCCGGCGCGGCGAATCGCATCGATCACGGTGCGAACGTCGGCGACGTCAGGCGTATTTTCGAGCGCGCTGAGATCGAGGCATACGCCAGTTCGCCGAAAGAAATGCGGCGCGGTGGCTATGCGCCCGGTCAACTCGTCCAGGATGGCGCCCGGGTCCGTGGTACGAATGCGCACCAGCACCAGACCCATTTGTCCATAGCGAATGTCCACTACTGTCGGCTGCGGCGCGTTGGCCGGGGTGTCGATATTGAGTTCCAAGTTCGTTGTCAAATCAATCCTCGTGCACTCGACGACCGCATGCGCCCGAACGGCGCTCGCAGCGGACCGGTGGATGGGCAGTGTACTGGTAAGTTTCGCCGACTCAATCGAAATGTGTGGCGGCTGGGTGCGTCAGGGCGATGCTGACTCTATCGGGCCCACGGCGCCCAGTAACTTTGCCAGGACAAAAAGCCAATGGATGATCGGATGTCGCTTGGTGCAGACGCCTTGCGTATAGCCGGCGTCGAAGGCGTTCGGCCCCGTGGATCAGGAATAAAGCGCGCGTGCCGTGAGTCTGCCTCGTAGGAGGACGCAATGTGAGTCCATGCCCGCTTCATCGAGGGCCGCGTCTCGCGCGATTATTTGAGTACGCTGGACGTGTCAAGGCAAAAAGCAGAGAAAAGTACGTGGAGGCAAGCAGGATGCCAGCAGGACGAAATGGTCGGTGGTTGTCGAACTCGCGGCGAAATCTTTTTCTGTATACAGGGATTTCTTGCCTAATTCTAAGTGCCTCAGGGTGCGGCAGTTCGGTGATGCCGGCACCGTCGAGCACACCGCCTCCGTCCGCGGCGCCACCGACACCGCAGCAGTCGGGCTCGGTGACGATCAGCCCCGAGCATGGCGCCTTGTCGGCCGGACAGACCATGCAGTTCACCGCTGCGACCACAGGTGGAGGCACCCTAGTCTGGTCCGTGAATGGGATCGCGGGTGGCGATGCCACCGTGGGCACGGTGGACGCCGCGGGCAACTACACGGCGCCCGCGATTTCGCATAGCATCAACGCCGTGGTTCAGGCTGCCGCGAGCGCTGCGCCTCAGTCCAATTTTGCCACTGCAATCGTGGCGCTCATTCAGCCAGGTCAGGTACAAGCGACGGCCAACCCCCAGGTTGCCTTGTACTCGATGAATCTTCCGCAGCCCGGCACCGTGACTGTGCAGTTTGGTGCGGATACTGCCTACGGTATGCGAACGTGGGCGCAGCCCACGCCCTCGAGTCCGGTCAACTATGGCGGCCAGGTCAACATCCAAGTAGCCGGCATGCGGGGTTCAACGACCTACCACATGCAAGCGCTGATCACGTTGGCGAACGGTGTCACTTACAAAGATAGCGACCACGTGTTCACGACGGGCATTGCGCCGCTCACCTCGTCGCTTCAAATCACCACTCCCAGCGGGTTGCCTCCCCAGCCGGGGATTCAGCTGTTCGATACCATTTCGTTCGGCCCGACACCGTACAACTCCAATCTGGCACAGGCGTTCGCAACGGACCTCCAAGGTAATGTCATCTGGACATACAGCTACGCAAGTTCGCCGGTCAATGTCATAACACCCATCAAGCCATTATCCAACGGACACTTTCTTGTCGTGTTGACGGTCAGCAGCGGACCCACGGACTCCATTATCCCCTCCAACACGGCCAACGATGTGCGCGAGATCGATTTGATCGGTAACACGATTCACGATCTGCCGATGGCCTCGCTGAATCAGTCTTTGGCGACGAACGGCTTTCCGGGCCTGAATCTCTTCGCATTCAGCCGCGATGTGTTGGCGCTGCCGAACGGACACTATGTCTTTCTGGCCCAGATGGCCAAAGCGGTGTCGAACATAACGGGCTATCCCGGCACGACGAATGTAGCCGGCGATGTGCTGGTCGATGTCGATCAGAACTACAAGCCAGATTGGGTTTGGAATTCCTTCGATCACCTCGATGTCAATCGCCATCCATTTCAATTCCCCCCCGATTGGACCCATAGCGATGCCCTGCTGTATTCCACGGATGATCACGACCTACTGCTGTCGGTCCGGAACCAAAACTGGGTCATCAAGATCGACTACCAGGATGCGACGGGTACGGGCAACATCGTCTGGCGCCTGGGTGAGGGCGGAGATTTCAAACTGGTCGGCGGCGTGGACCCCACCGATTGGTTCTATGCGCAGCACGGGATCAACTTCTTCAGTCCAAATAGCAGCGGTGTGTTTCAGTTGGGGTTGTTCGATGACGGCAATGACCGGCAGTTTCCCCAGGGCGTCACTTGCGGCGCCGCCGGCGCCCCAGTGTGTCATTACTCCACGGTTCCGGTGCTCTTGGTGGATGAGTCCGCGAAGACGGCCACGCTGCTGCACCACTACGTCGCACCGGCTAGTTTGTACAGCTTCTTTGGTGGACAAGCCGATCTGCTGCCCAATGGCGACATCGAAGTCGATTTCGGTTCACCTCTATCGGGTGCTACCGTTCAGGAGTATCAACCCGGTTCCACCGTCGTCGAGACTTCTCCGCAAATCGTGTGGCAGGCGGTATCGCCGGCATATGATCAATACCGGGCGATGCGTCTGCCCAGTCTGTACCCAGGGGTACAATGGTAAGAGGAAGATGCAACCATGGCCGCCCTAAAAGCGGATTCCGATCTCGATCGGGAGATATTGAAGGGAACCGGATGAGTTGATCCGGTGATAGCGGGCTTCGACGAACCATGAACCTCCGTACGGCAACGCGAAATCTAGGCCCACACCGGCATTCCATCCAAAATTCGTGACGCCGTGTGCGGCAACCTGGGCCTCGCCAAAGCCGTAGCCGTATCCATAGCCATAGCCGTATCCATAGCCACATCCATAACCACATCCGTAACCATTATAAATGGGCAGCGCCTGATCGAGTTCTATTCGCGTGTAGTACGCGCCGATCCCCGCGATACCGTAGCCCCGCACGCCATAAGCGATGGGGATGTGATACACCAAGCTACCGGTACCCGACACAATGCTGCCGGTTCCCGAGTCGACCTGTTGGTTAGTGGCTTGCTGCCCGGCATTCAGCAATGCGATGGACGCGTTGTACTCGCTGTAGCTCAGATCAAAACGGAACTCTAGCGGATTTAACCAGGCCGGCGAGACGCTGAGACCCCCACCCAGTACAAAGCCGCCTTGCAGGAAGTTGGAGGTTGATCCTAGCGTGTCGCTATAGCCACCCAGTGCGTAGAAGTGGACGGGCGACTCCTGGGCCTTGACGGTCGAGGCGGCAGCGAGCAAGCCTGCTACCAACAGAGACGGGGTGAGTATTGATCTAGACATCTTCGATCTCCCGGCGCGGAGGCCTCTGGGGACAAGCATCAGCACACCCCTCTTTGCTCTCGTCGTAGCCACACGCCGCGATTGGTCATCCGACATGTCCGCCTCCACAAATGGGGTTCAGGAAAGAAGACCTTCGATCGACTCGTCTTATTCCCGCGCCGCGGTGGTCGTCTACTCTTCGAGCGCACGGCGGTCGCCGCGTGCATCGGCTTCCAGCCATCTAGTGGTCTTTCAAGCCGGATCCGCGGCGGAAAACGTTGCGCTCCAAGACGCTTCGAGCAGTGCGTATCGCCCGAATTCCGCTTCGAGATGTTGCACGCCGATGTCGAGCGTTAGCTTTGCGAAGCCGGGGTGAAGCGCTCGGTGTAGGGCATCCGGCGTTTGCCCGTACGCTCTGGAGCCGAGCACCAGATGCGCACGCTCGGCTGAGGACTTTGCATGAGATCGTGGGTTCGCTGCTGTTCGCTAACGATGAGGTCGTGGCGGCGCAGCTGAAACGTCGAGCCGCGGTGCTGATAACGCGCTTGTCGGATGAGTTGGATGAACTCACGCTGTGCGCAATCGATGAGGACTTTCGTGATAACTTGCATCCAACTGCCTTGCACTAGCCGGTGCGATCGGCCGCTGCTGCTCAAGCTTGGTGCCCTCAGATATTTTCTGCTAGAAACCCATAGGGTCCATCTAAGCTGCCATGCAGGGGCCATTTAGGGTCCAACCCCCTTGGCCACAAATCTGGATAAGCGCGACGGTGGCCATGCTGCGATAAGCGGAATATTTGGAGCTTTCCAGCCTCTAGATCCATGCTCAGGCGACCTGACGCGCGGGCCACTCGCCCAGCACTGACCAGCGTCGTTCGCGCTGCATCATCTCAATGGCGCAGAGATTGCCAGGATGTGCCACCTTATTCAGGCCGATACATCGAACCCCCGCCACTTCGCTGTCCACTCGAGTGTGGTGATGCCCAAAGAAGCACACTCGAGGCTGAACGCGAGCTATCAAGTCGGCGAGGCCGGCAGCTTCGCTCACGAATTCACCGCCCCGGTGCCGCGTGTATCGCACGCCTGCGGGCGCGTCGTGCGTCAGCACAATATCTATGGAGCCCCGGCGGGCTTGGTGCGCTAGGCGCTCTACTTCATCGTGCGTAAAATGTCGCCGCGCGTAACCCCGAAGTTTAACCGATTGGCGCTCGTAGTCGGACGGGCCGTAGCAGCCACCAATGCCACCTATGCGAATCGACTCTGCACCATCAACCGTCAGGTCGATCGCCTCACCGTTCGGCAGATAGGTGAGATTGGGCAGCACCTCCGCAACTGGCTGCGCGTCGAGCCACTGAAAGTCCTCGTGATTTCCCTTGATGAATACGGTCCGGCGGGGCGCCGCACGCTTTGCTTCGAGCCAAGCAGGAAAGTCCCCAGCCCCGTCATGGTTGCGCGTCCCTTTGTCGATCTTGGTAGGGTCGGGCCAGATGCCGAAGTCGCCCACATGCAGCACGAAGTCGAACCGAATCCCGAGCGACGTCTCGAAATCCAGCACTTCGTCGTACAGTTTGTTCATGGCGCCGTGTATATCGCCGGCCGCGCAGATGTACATGGGATCAAACTCAACAGTGGTGTGGCACGAGAGTCTAACAAGGCGTCACTGTCGTTGCAGTGCAACCTTTGGTCGCCCTTCGATTCGCCCGATTGGCCACGAATCTTTAGTGTTGGGGCCGCACGCGCCGAGGCGCATTTTTGATGTCACACTCGATTTGCAGCTGATCGAGCCACTCTTCCGCAGAGAGCTGAGTATCGAGCGCTATACACTGGCGTTTGACTGTCGCAAAGTCTCCGGGGGTCAAGAATTTCATGAGCGTGAGCTTCAGCTGCCACCGCTCTTTCGTAGCGGGCCCTATGGTGGCGATTGCCTCGGTAAGGCCCGCTTCGCGCAAGAACATAGACCAACGCTGTGCGACGTCGAGTTCGAGGAACTCCATTTTGAACGTAAAGCGGCGCAGCGCCGCGGCATCGAGATCTCGAAACAAGTTGGTCGCCATGATCACGATACCGTCGAAGCGCTCCATTTTTTGCAACAGTTCATTGACCCGAGTCACCTCCCAACCAGCGCTCGCATGTTCACGGCTCTGCAAAAAGCTATCAGCCTCATCGAGGAACAAAGCCCCGTCTTCCGCTGCTGCTTCTTCGAAAGCGGCGGCGATATTCTTCTCATTATCCCCCACCCATTTGCTCATCAAGTCCGAAGCAGTTTTGGCAATCAAGGGGATGGCGAGCTGCTGGCACAAGTGCTCGGTGAACTGGGACTTGCCCGTGCCTGGAGGCCCGTAGAGAAGCACCGAACCGCGCGGCCGCTTTTTCAAGCACTTCAAGATGTCTTTTGGTGTAAAGCGCCCGGCGGTGTTCAAGTAGTCGAGGGAATACGCGGTCACTGAGGGTTTGTGCTTTTCGGTCAGATCGCGCGACAATGCCTTTTGGCTGCGCCTGATCGCCTGCACGACCGCCGCATCGTGATCCGCCTTCGAGAGGTTTCCCGCGAGGCGCGCGGCCTTCACGGCGGATTCGAGCTGCGCGCTCGACACACCGTCGAGTTTCAGAATCTCGGCGGTGGCCGCCTTGGATAACTTCAGCTTCTTCACCCGCAGTTGCACCAGACGTGCATGTTCTGCGCGATCCGCTTTCTTCAAGGGGGCGTGGAACACAAAGCGAGCAATCGTATCTTCCGGCAAGCTAGCGCTGTCCGAGGCGAGCCAAATGGCCGGAACTGAATTCGTGGCGAGCAGGTTTTCATCGAACGGAAGCGCATCCTCCGCACTGATTTCCACCCCGAAGAGCGCCCGTAGCATCTGCGAGGGATGGGTCTGGAGCACATCAGCTGGACGCTCGATGATGAGCACCGCTGGATCTTTCCTGGCCGCGAGCAACGAAAAGGCGGCGAATGTCAGGGAGGGCAATACCGCCCGTCCCGGGCTATCGAAGCGGCGGACGCGGAACGCCTGGCGCCCTGATTTGCCGATGACATCTTGCAGCAACTGGCGTTTTTCGAGGGATGGCGCACCATACATTAGGAGGTTCACCCCTGGTTCAGCGTGATTTTTCAATATCTCGGCGGCGAGAATGCGATCCTCCTCGAGGAGGCGCGCCGGGCGACCGGAGCCGATTTTGTTGTCGAAGGGCTCGAGCAGTGAATCAAACACTGACTCGCCACCCGCGATCAAGTCGATCCAAAATTCCGATACCCGGGCGATCTGGACTCGCCGGCCGGCGGCCATCAGCATCCCGCTCAAGCGCAGCGGCGAATTGGGGCGCATGGCCATGCCGAGTTCCTCAGTATTCGTTTTGAACAGCGCAGTCCACAATATTCCGGCAGTCCAGCGGTTCTCGGCGAGATGCTCGAAAATGCCTGCGAGTTCTTGCGACGCGGTAGTTAAAAAGGCGAACGCGAGGATGTCCTGCTCGAGAGCCGAGAGGCCGAGTATCCGCCCGAACTGATGCAGTCGCGCGGCAAACGGGGAGATGGTTTCGCGGGCGTGGTCGGAGATGTCATCCAGCGCCCCGAGGGTCTCCTGCTTTTCCGATGCGAGGGCACGAAATACAAGGGAATTGTCAGAGACCCAATCGTGGACAGCATAGCCTTCGAGGAGGCGTTTCGCCTGCTCGGCACTCGCGCGCCCTGAAAAGGTGTGGTTCATTTGCGCGAGCAACTTCATCACCCGATCGAGCGAGAGCTTTTTCGCGCGCTCGGTCCTTCGGATCATTTCGACTTCATCCGGCCAGTCGAGCAGGCCGTTCGCTGCCGCGTACCACGCCGAGAAGGCGACCGCGTCGCGGCACAAGTTATCGGAGAGCTGCGGATGCGCCGCAAGACGTAAAAGCCAGGAGGCGGCTTGCGGGATGAAAATCTGCAGTTTGGATGACATGAAACGAGCCTCCGTAATTTGTGCGGGAGTACTGGGGTATCGCGAGGTGCTTTATCCGATGTGGTTCTTGGAGCGTCCGACGATCGTGATGGGAGGATCCTTTTTTCGTGGGCCACACCGCGTCGAAGAGCTCGATCGTTCCCTGGGATTGCATGAAGGTGGGATGGCGGACCGTGCCGCACGGCTTCGGCCGGAATAACTAACTCCAGCGTGTTGGCTACCTCGAGGGCAATCGACAATTGCTCCGGGGTCGGGCTACCCGCATCCTTCACAAAATTAACGACGGAATGCGATCTTGATATTCATCTGGCCCCAAATTCTACTACTTATATATAGTCTATCTCTAAAGGGGTAGCGATGGAAGTAGTAGATGAATACCTTGGCTTGAATGAGGGAGGAAAAGCTTCTAACGAGCCTCGGCGCCGCGATTCGCAAGCGTCGAACGGCTCTAAGAGTCAGCCAAGAGGCATTTGCTGATCTAATCGGAATGCACCGCGCGTATTACAGCGCAATTGAGCGCGGCGAAAGAAACTTAACTCTCGGCACCCTCCACAGGGTAGCCAAGGGTCTCGGTGTGCGAATGGCAGATCTTATGCGGGAATGTAATATCTAACGTCTATCCCGCTCCAACCGTGGTCTACGCGTTTCGCACGTCGGTTGTACGGACCCGAAGGTGCAACGCGGCCGGCTACCAGTCGCGTCTCGCTGGATGTGCTCCTGGACATCACAGGCGACCGCCACTCAATTGGTTTTGACTTCCGTCGCGGCTCGCCCCGGCGGCGCGTGAGCCCACCGCGACCATGGCAGCCGGAAGGCCAGCAGGCCCAGCAGAATCGACAGGTAGATCAACGGCTGGCGAATGTCAGCCTTCACCAGCCATAGGTAATGAATGCTGCCCAGCAGAGCGGCCGGGTAGATGAAGCGGTGGACAGTTATCCAGCGGCGTTTGAGCCGACGTTGCCATCCCGTCGTGGAAGTCACGGCCAATGGCACCAGCAAGAGCCAGGCGGCGAAGCCGAGAGTGATATAGGTACGCTTCATCAAATCCTCGCTTAGCTGCGAGAGCGAAAAGCCCAGGTCGAATATGAGATACATGGAGAAATGCAAACAGAGGAAGGCAAAGGCCCACAAGCCGAGAATTCTACGCACCCGCACCGGCTCCGTCAGTCGGGTGAGCATCCGCAAGGGCGTCATGGCCAATGTGATCAGGAGCAGTCGCAGCGTCCAATCGCCGAGATAGTGTTCGACGAACTCCACCGGGTTGGCGCCGAGCTTGCCTTGAACAACCCACTTGACCAGGGTCAGCAACGGGACAATGCCGAGCGCCCAGGCGGCGGCACGCCAGGCGAGCAATCGCTTCAATAGTAGGTCCTCAAGTCCATGCCGGTATAGAGCGAGGCGACTTCCGGGTAGCCATTGAACATGAGAGTCTTACGCTTGAAGACTTCGCCCAGACGCCGCTCTTGTGCTTGGCTCCAGCGCGGATGATCGACGGCTGGATTGACGTTCGAATAAAAGCCGTATTCACGCGGAGCCGATTCGTTCCAACTGGTGAGCGGCTGCCGTTCCACGAATTGCATGTGTACGATGGACTTTATGCTCTTGTATCCATATTTCCAAGGCAGCGTGAGGCGCAGCGGCGCGCCGTTCTGATTTGGCAACACACGACCGTAGAGGCCGACTGAGAGAAAAGCCAACGGGTGCATGGCCTCATCGATGCGCAACCCCTCGCGATAGGGCCAATTGAGAACATCGCGGGCCGTATCGGGCATCTGAAGTCGGTCGAGCAGGGTATAGAATGCTACGTATTTCGCCTTGGACGTTGGCCGGAATCGCTTGAGCACATCGGCCAGCGGAAAGCCCACCCAGGGAGCGACCATGCTCCAGCCCTCGACGCATCGATGGCGGTAGATGCGCTCTTCCAGCACCTGGGGCTTAATCAAGTCATCGAGGTCAATCCGGCCGGGTGCTTCGCACTCGCCATCCACCACCACCGACCACGGCCGCGTGCGCAGGCGCCCCGCGTTGCGGGCAGGATCGTCTTTCTCGGTACCGAATTCATAGTAGTTATTGTAATGCGTGATTGCCTCATACGGCGTCAGGCTCTCACCGCCCGCCATCTCGCTCTTGCGAGCGACGTTCAAGCTGGGGAGTTGCGCGCCCGCATCCACGACCGCCGCCAAGGATCCCAAGCCGCCGATCGATGCGCCGGCTGCCAGTCCCAGCTGTTTAAGAAATCGGCGCCGGCCCGCATAGAGCGCTTCTGGCGTGATTTCCGATGAGGACACAGGAAACGGATCAGTAATTTTAATCAACATAGTTATGCACTCTCAACGAGCCGTAAACGGGATGCGCCTAGCGAGCTCAAGAACCCCACACAATCGCAGCGCGAACCTGCGCGGCAACCGCGTCGACCTCCGCAGCGGTGGTACCCGGCGCCCTCATCAGCACCGCGATACTGCCATGCTGTGGAATCGGAAGGATCGTCCCGCGGTAGCCTTGTTCATCAAAGTGACGTGCTTTGGAGACCGCCTCGTGAGTCAGCACCATGACGGTGACGGGCCCGCGGGGCGATTGCACCACCAAGTGAGGTACCACTTGGCCGCGAAATTCGCAGCTATTGGCGTAACTTACGGAAGGCGCCTTTGGATCGAGCGATATGTTGGCACGCTTGAGCACTGGGTTAAGTTCCCCGGCTGGCAGAGCCGCCTGGCTCTTCCAAGCGGTGGGTTCGTCAGCCATGTGCGCGACCACATCGGCAGCGAGGCTGGATCTGGGCGTGAGCCAAATACCGGCCCCCACCACAAAAGCAATCGCCACGCTCGCTGCCAATGCCAGCCAACGCGCCCCCTTGGTGGGACGGGCTGTGCTGCAGGTGCCGAAAAGTAGAATTTTAGCGCTGATTGGCGTACTTACCTTCAGCGCACGGACCAGCTGGTGTTCGAATGTAAGTACCCCGTCGGTAAAGGCGCGGCAATCCTCACAGCTGGCGCGATGCGCTTCGAACTCGGGATCGGTACCGAGAGGATTCGCCAGCATCGCGCGCCGGTATTGCTCGTGGTTCATCATTGCGGATCCCCGCTCGTGTCCTCGCCGCATAGCGCGCGCAATTGATGACGAGCGCGAAAGAGCCTCGTCAGCACGGCGGATTGCGACAGATTAAGTTCGCTGGCAATCTCGGCGGTCGAGTAGCCAAGGAGCGACTGCATGACTAATGGCTCGCGGTATTCTTCAGGCAGCTTGAAAATGGCAGCACGCATTTCCGCAAGGTCCGCTTGATCGCCCGCCGCTAACGAGGAATCCTCCAGAGCCACGAGGTCGTCTACATTGACCGTATTGAGTCGCTTACGCTCGAAAGTACGCGCTAATTCGCGGCGCACAATGGTCAAAAACCAGGGCTTGGCAGCTTTTTCGTCCTCCAGGGATTCCTGGGCCTTCCAGGCCCGCAACATGCTCTCCTGAACGACGTCCTCCGCCAAGGCATGGTCATGGCATAACCAAAACGCAAACCTAAGCAGGTCTGGGCGCAATGCAAGGCACAGCGCCTGGAAGCGGGCACGGCCTCGCTTTGCGCCGACGCGATCCATCATGGTTGAATCACCGGCCTCTAGAGAAGGGCCGGCCGATTTTACAGAGTTTCGCTGTTGAAGCCGATGCACCGACGAGGGGCCTTCTGGGCTCAATGTCAAACCTGCGAAACCAGTGGAAAGAATGTAAGTCACTCAAGACATGACCGGACCACGCGCCGATTCATTGCTACCGTCAATCCCTTTAGGTTGATATCGTCGCAGCCCGCTCAAAGATCCCGACTTTTCTTGATCGCCGTCTCGGTCCGACGAAATTCTCAGAATCAGTTTGCAATAACCGCAGCACTGCCACGGTCTCAACAATTGTGAGATGAGAGACTTAATTCAGCCGCTCATCCGCGATCGTCAATTATTAGGAGGAATTTCAGATGCAAATGTCCAAGTCCGTCTCTGGCGCCGCGATTGCTGCGGCCGCCGCGCTTCTGTTCAGTGTTGGTTCGTTCACCACGGCAAGCGCCGATGAAGCCAAGGTCCATTGCGATGGCGTCAATTCGTGTAAGGGTCAGTCCTCGTGCAAGAGCGCGAAGAATTCCTGCAAAGGCCAGAATTCCTGCAAGGGCCAGGGATTCAAGGAAGTGACTCAGAAAGATTGCGACGCGGCCAAGGCACAGGCGAGCAAATAACCGCCCTTTTCAGGTAGCGGCTGACCGAGAGAGGGTGAAGCCCTCTCTCGGCTTTCTTTATCTGTTGAGGCCCGCCATGAAGACCATTGGATTTGGATTGGGGCTGCGGCCTGATCACTACGACGCTACTTTAAGCGAGAGCATCCAATCGTGAACCCGGCCTTACATCAGATCTCGCGGAACCGTAGCCTTATTCTCACGTTCGAAGAACACGCGCTCACCCTCGAGCGCACGCACCGCCTCCTCGATGAAGAACGCGTCCGGCGTCGAGGTCAGCTTGAAGGACGAGAACACCGTGCAGTTCCAATTGCCGCGCTTCAGTGCGCTGGAGCGCTCGCCCTGCCAAACGCAGCTGTCGTTGTCGCCCCGCTTGATCCGCAGCAGTTCCTTGATACCCGCCGCGCCGCTAAGTGTCGTACCCGTATCTGCCACGGGGTAGGAGTAGGCCACCGGATCTTGGCGGATCTCGTACCAACCGTGGGCATCCGGACCCGCTTCCTTGAGCGGCGTACGGCCTCCCGGAGCCTGTGCTGCGGCAGCGTTTACCGGAATTGGGAACAGCGGATCGCGTGCGACGGGTCGTATCGGCAATTCCAGGCTCGAAACGCCGTGCGTGATGGTGAGCGTGGCGACTCGCGGCGATGGCCAAACGAGCGGCCAGAGACTCTCCGATACGGCCAGGCGGATGCGGTTGCCCGCCTTGAACCGGTGCGCGATCAAGGATAATTCAATGGTCACATCGTAGGCATGATCCGGTGTGAGCGCGAGTGGCTCGGCGTTCCCATCCCGGTGCGTAAGATTGAGCAGCCCATAGGTTACGAGCCAAGATTCGCCTGCCGGAGTCACTTCGCATAGCCGCAATGCCAGCTTTGCGACCGGTTGATCGGCCGCTACGCGAATGCGTGCGATCGGATGGCCGAGAATCTCGATATCTGCGCCGAGCGGTCCTGAGTCGAAGAGTAGCGATTTGAGGTCGTCGGAGGACTGCTCGGTCGGCAGGCCCTGCGGGGGAAACGGCAGCCATTCAGGCTTGTCGAGACCCACGATTTGATCGCCCACGTATTTAACCTCGCTGTGCGTCCCGGCTTTCGGCGCGAGGCTGCGCTCGTGCAAGTACCAGGTTCGAGGGCGGATGCGCGGGGAAGGCCATGCGTTCTCAGCCACCCATCGGCCCGGCGTGTCCATCGGATAGCCCTCCGATGCGGTCCGGTAGGGCATGTACGCGCGCATCATGGGCTCGTCCATGATTCCGGTGGGCACGCCGGCCAGCCAGTGCTTCCACCATCGGACCTCTTCCCACGCCCAATTCAAGCTTGGCCCGGGGCTCGCCGATTCCGGATAGTTGTGTGCCCATGGGCCGAACAAGGCTTTGCGCGGTGCTGCGACCTGCGCGAGCAGGCGCGTGACTGTATTCACGTAGGTGTCAACCCAGCCATCGACTATGTATGTCGGGCACTTGATACGACGGTAATCCGTCGACACTGATCCCCGGCGCCAGAACGCATCGTCACGTTGATGCGACAACCACTTCTCCAGAATCGGCGGCGCGGCCTCGAGGCGCTGCTGCCACTGATGCCGCCAACTCTCGCCGACGATCGCGGGATCAGGCGGCATCGCCATGACGGCCTTGAACTGCACACCCCACTGCAGATCCGTGAGTCCGAGGGCACCTCCGATGTAGTGCGCATCGTCGGTGTAGCGCGTGTCGGTGCAGCACATGGGCATGATGGCCTTTAACTCGGGCGGCTCGAGCGCTGCAATTTGCAGGGTGTTGATGCCGCCCCACGAGATGCCGCGCATGCCGACCGAACCGCTCGACCAGGGTTGTCGGGCGAGCCAGGCGATTATCTCGACGCCGTCCAGCAATTCCTGTTCCAGGTATTCATCGACCAGAACTCCCTGCGAATCGCCGGAGCCGCGGGCATCGACGCGCGCATAACCGATTCCGTACTGCGCGAGCTGCTGACCCCAACTGTTGTCATGGGTGCGATAAAGATCGCGCTTGCGATAAGGGACGTATTCCAGCACCACCGGCGCCAGTTGCGCGGTATCGGGAAGCCACATCCGGGCGCTCAGCTGTATTCCGTCCTTCATGGCGATCCATTGGTTCTCGATCATGCGGACCGGATTCTTGTCAGGCAGCCTCCAGCCGCCATCCCCGCCGAGGGCGGCGGGAACGCGGCAGAGCATCGCCACCGGTGCACTCGATAGCAGCGATGCTGCAGAGCCTTTGAGAACGTCGCGGCGAGAGATTGGCATTGTATGAACGCTCCTTGCGCGGTGTTCCTACTGTTGACGCGGCTAACTGGCGCTGTGGCTGGATCGCGGCGGATTGACTTTCTCGTGTCCCTCATTCGGCCGACTCGCGACCTACTCATCCGGCCTCCTACTTCTTCCGCATTATCAGCAACTTCGTCCACTGCGTGAATCTGGATTTCCATCTGTGCAGGACGGGTCTGTCCTTCCGGTCGATATCTAATTCGGTTCTCTCCGGTAGTTTCAGCAATTTGCGGGTTCTCCAAATTCTTTCTTTGACACAACGCTGAAAATCGTCTGACCTGTCCAAAGTTTCAGCGAAACCCCGGGCACTTTCCTGGTGCCGGAGTTCCCAATCGCCGACCGGTTTTTTACGTTCGATACTTTTGAAAAGCCATCGTGCCCTGAAAGTCTTGCCGACGTATCCGAGAGCAATCGCGGCGGACAATTTGGTCCAGGCGCTATCGTCACGCGCTGCCTTCCTTGGTAAGTAACGAGCGGCATCGTGGATCGAGACAAGCTTGCTGCGCAGCTTGAGTACTTCATCCTTCGCCAAGTACGCCAGCCTATTAGCCTCCCGAGTGAACTGTTTTTCATCGACGTATCCGACAAAACTCGCAATTCGACACCCAACATCATTCCCAAAATCAAAAGTGAAATGGTCCTGCTCATGCCATAGCCACATTGCTCCAACATTGAGATAGCTACCTTTGCCAAATCCCGAAGGCTGGAATTCGATAACGACGATCCACCACCCGCGGTCGTCAATCCAGGTCCGTGAGGAGCCCTTTTGGAAGAGTCCGAGAGGCGCCAGCGTTTCCTTTGCCACCCTGGAAATTATTTTCGAGTGCTCCCTACCAGACGGCGCGGTTTGATCTTTATTCATAAGGTGGCAAGGGGAACGTACGGGATCCATTCAAAATACCACGGCGATTGATCTAGGGCGCAGAGTCTCAGCACACGCTGTACCACGTGCCCACCGCCTTCTTTACTGACGTGGGAAGCTTCAATGGATAGGTGTTCTTGCTCATTTCCTCGGGGCTGACCCGAACCTTCTGGCAATTGCTGGTCGCGCGCTTCGGGGTGGGAATTGGGGAGGCAGGTGGCTTTTCTTGGCATATGGGGCGCCGTGCATTTTGCACTTAGTGCCCGGTACTTGGAGGAAGATCTGATCCGCGCGGGTTCGAAGAACCCCTCTCACGCGGCTCCAACATGGCTGGAAATGCCGGATTAAGGTCCTTCTCGCATTGCTGTGATCTGGCACTGTGAGAGGGGTTCACACTCTGATATCACCACGCTTACCGCTTGATTGGAGGCTCTCATGAAATGGTTTTTGTTCCCTGCGACCTGTGTTCTGCTCTGCACCGCGTTTGCCAACGGCGCGGCTGTCGCCGCGCCGCAGAACGGCCCCGCGCCGAAGAAGGTCGCGATTCTGCTGTTCGACGATGTCGAAATCATCGACTACACCGGACCGTATGAAGTGTTCGGGGCCGATGACGCCTTCGAGGTCTATACCGTCTCGGCCACCCAAGGCCCGATTACCACGTCGATGGGAATGCGGGTGGTGCCAACATACGGCTTCGGCACTGCGCCGCAGGCCGATGTCGTCATCATTCCAGGCGGCGTCGTGAGCAAGGTCAAAGATGATGTTCCAACTCTGGACTGGATCAAGCAGCAAAGCGCTCACGCTGAGCACGTGATGTCGGTGTGCAACGGCGCCATCACTCTGGCGAATACCGGGTTGCTCCAAGGTCTAACCTCGACGACCACTCGCAGCAATATCGATTATTTCAAGCGCGTGCATCCGGAACTGAAGATAGTGCGCGATCAACGCGTGGTCGACAGCGGCAAGATCATCACCACCGGCGGTCTTTCGGCGGGTATCGACGGTGCGCTGCATGTCATGGCCAAGATGCGCGGCGAAGGCCAGGCCAGGGCGGTTGCCGTGCAACTCGAATATGATTGGCATCCCAAAGGCGGATTCCTACCCGGCACCGATGCGATCCATGTTCTGCCATGGGTTGAAGACAAGCTGAAGACTGTCGGATATTGGGACAAAGTGATCAGCACCCAGGGCAATACGGAGCGCTGGAACATCGTTCGGGACGTACGCTCGGATCTAAGTGCGGCCCAGTTGAAAACAGAAATCGGCAAAATCTATGCAGCCGTCGGGAAGTGGTCCACCATCGACACTCCAGTCGCGGCCGCGGTACCCGCATCCGGTGCCTGGAAGGCGGTCGATGGCGATGGCAAGTTTTGGACCATCACTATCAGCGTCGATGACGTGGCAAGCCAGCGCAATGAGCATCTGGTGAAGATCGGTGTCGTTCGCGCCGGGTAGAAAATAGTCCCGCCCTGCGAAGCAATTTATTCGGCTCGGACTACTCGAACCAAAAGGCGGTCCTGAAAATCCTGACTCAATAGCTAGGACGGCTGAGGGCATAGATTGCTGTGTGTGGACGTATTTACTGCTCAGCGAACGGGGCGAAGATGGCATCTGCTGGCTGTCCGTGGATTCGCGAATAGAACGGGAGCTTTCGATTTGGAGTTCGAGCTGAAGAAGCGGCTGGGAAAAAATAAAAAATGGAAAGTGCAAGGCGTTGAGCGCTCCCGGCAGTCCGGCGGCGCAGACCGGATGGAAGGAAGGCGATGAGATCACCGCGATCAACGGCCAGAAGATCGGCCCCGCCTATCCCTGTTCACCCCTGTCGCGCTGGGCGGGAGGTCCGGCCGGAACGGAGGTCACGCTGAGCCTGGCCGATGGATCGACCCGGAAGCTCAAACTGGCGGACTATTGTAGGGCAACCGGCTATTTACTCACGGTGCTCAAGAGGCAGGTCCCATGATCCGCACGGTCGACATTCTCCTGTTCGACGATGTTGAAGTGCTCGACTTTGCCGGGCCATTCGAGGTCTTCGGTGTCGCAGGCGCTCGTCCCGGCCCGCCGGCCTTTCAAGTCCGCACAGTGGCGCTGAAACCCGGACCCGTGACGGCACGCAATGGGCTGAGTGTAAACCCCACTCACGTCGTGGGCGCCGCACCCATCGCCGATCTGGTGGTCGTGCCAGGGGGTTACGGCACCCGCCGCGAGCTACACAATCCCGCGATGCTGGCGCACCTTCGCGCCGCAAATGCGGCCGCAAAAATGATGCTTTCCGTTTGCACCGGGTCCTTATTGTTTGCGAAATCCGGGCTGCTGGGCGGGTTGGCAGCCACAACCCATGCGGGTGCGATGGACGAATTGCGCGCGCTCGGCACGGACTTTCAGGTGCGGCCGGATGCGCGGGTGGTGGACAATGGTCGTGTCATAACCTCAACCGGAATCAGCGCAGGGATCGACATGGCGCTGCATGTTGTCGGCCGTCTGCTTGGTCAGGCCGCAGCAGAGGAGACGGCAGTCTATATGCAGTATGAATGGACCCTTCGGCACGTCGATCGACCCGACCGTATGGCTTGATTGAGGAGTGCGCAACCAAGTGCGGGCGCCCTGGCGAGTAGTGTGGCTCTTGGCCTGTGGGGGAACCCGTTGGGAACGGAGTCGTGGTCCACGCAACGTACTTCGCCAACACGGTTTGGACGTCACCGGCGCGGACCGGCGCCGAGTCAGCGAAGACCGCAATCGGAAGACACAGTGTTGCGCAGGCACTCGCGGTCAGCAGGACTACGCGCAGGTTGGTTCGTACAGACATGTTGATTGCTCCAATGTAAATTGATGCGGCATGGCCGCAATGAAAAGCGCTTAGATCAGGAATTCAGCCTGCGCGCGGCTGCTCTGGCCGGCACTCCGAAACGCCTCCGGTACACGCTCGGGCTGATGCCAAAGCGTCGCTCGAATGTCCGCCGAAACACATCGTCGCTGTGAAAGCCGACTGAGAGTGCGACACGCTCGATGGTGTGATGCTCCCCGGCGAGGCGACGCCGCGCTTCCTCCATGCGCAGGGTTTCTACGAATGCGGCAGGGGTTGTGCCGAAGGCGCGTTGGAAGCGGCGGCTGAAATGCCGTGTACCTAACTTAGCCTTGGCAGCCAGAGACTCCACCGACAGGTCCTGGCGTAAATTGGCCATGATCCAGGCCGCAATGCTGGTCACGCGATCGGTCGACTGCGTCTGAAACTGCAAAGGCTCTGAATACTGTTCTTGGCCGCCAGAGCGCTTCAGATAAACCACCAATTCGCGGGCGATCATCAGCGCTACGTCCAAACCGTAGTCCTCCTCGATCAAAGCCAGGGTCAAATCAATGCCGGCGGTTATGCCCGCCGAGGTATAGAACGGCCCGTCCTTCAGGAAGATTGCACCGGCGTCGACGCTCAGCGCCGGATAGCGTTGCGCCAAATCTTGCGCATGGCGCCAATGCGTAGTGACGCGCCGCCCATTGAGCAGACCCGTCTCAGCCAATCCGAATGCCCCCGTGCAGACCGCCGCGACGCGCCGTGGCAGCCGCGTTTGGCTGCCCACCCAAGCCGCCACTTTGCTCGCCGTTTGCGGCTCGCGCATCGCACAGCCACCCGGGATTACCAGGGTATCCAGCTTCGGCGCGGTAGCGGTCGTAAACTGCGGGGTCAGCAAAAGCCCGCTTTCTGCCGCAACCGGCTGCGCATCGAAGCCAATCGTCAGCACCTCGTAGCCGGACCTGCGGCGGCCCTTGCCGTCCGCAAGCGTAACAGCGGAAAACGCATCCATCGGCCCGACTAGATCGAGGGCCTGCATCGCCGGATAGATCAAAAAGCCGACTCGCTTGGGACTCATATGCATTCTCCGCAAGCGAAGAATGCACCGAGCCGGCAAAGTCCTCAATGACTAATATCCGACGCTTTCGGCCATTCCGAGACCAACCGTAAAGCCAGTCGTTTACGCTGCGTAAGTCGTTTCGGCCGAACCCTGTTCAGCCGTGGGCCATCGGTGAGTGCAGTGGGCGCAGGATTTGAGCCCATGCTTTTCCTACGCCAAGCCGGTGCCGCGATCACTCTCGTCATGCTCACGCTCGGCACCCAGAGTGCAGGGATGGCGGGTCTCATCGAGTGAGAGCTCGCCGCCTGATCTATGCGGACAAGAGCACCCTCTGACATGTGTTCATGTACTGAGGTTAGGCGCCGATAGTCCGCGGATGCGATAGAAGGCGTACCCGATCAGGTTGGTCAAGAGAATGGTGGCGGTGATCTTGATGGCGAAGTGAAGCGGATTGGGGACGTCGACAAAGGGATAGACACTGGTGGCGCAGGTAAAGAGCGTCGCACAGAAACCAACGACGCACAGCACGGCGACCCAAGTCGGGATGCGCACCCGAACGAGCTTTGCGCCGATAAGGGGGATGGCGAACATTGCCAAATAAGCAAGACCGTAGAGGATATTGGACGCATTGTTGAGGACCGCGAAGGCCTCGGCTGCCCGGACGCCGGCGGAGGCAAGAACGAGCAGCGCGGCGACAAGAATGGTGGCGACGAGGATGGAGTTGGTTGGGGTGCGGTAGCGCGGGTGAAGACGTGAGAACCAAGGTGGAATGAGGTGGTCCCAGCCCGCGACCATCGGCAGCCGGGTAACGCCGGTGAAGATGAAGCTCGCGGCACCGAGAATGCGGATCTGCAGAAGGAGAATGACGAGTCGGGCAAGGAAGTTGGCAAAGCCGGAGTCCCCGAATGCAAGGCGAAGCGTCTGCGGAATGGGCGCGATGTAGTTGATCGTCGTGCCGGTAAGCTCGTGAAAAGCCAGCACGGAGGCGGTTCCGAGCGTGAACATCAGAAAGATAATGGGCGAGGCGATGAGGATGGAGCGGCCGATATCGCGGCTGGGTGCCTTTGACTCGCCGGCCATGATGGCAATGTATTCGATGCCGGCTGCCGCGAACAGCGTCTGACCGATGAGGGCGAGCGAGGTCGCGCCGGAATCGGGAAGCTGCAGGTCGAAGGGTGCGAAGTGGATGGGCGCGTGATGCCGGAGCACCCAGAGCGGTGCGAGGATCAGCAACGCGAACGCAGCGATCATGGCAAGGCCCGAGATGTTGTGAATCCATTTGCCGATGGCGAGGCCCCGAACAGCGGAGAGCGCCAGCAAGGTGAGCACGCCGGCAAGAAAGCAGAAAACGACGAGGTGGTTTTCCGGAATCCAGGCGGCGCGCGGGCCGACCATGTAAGCGAACTCGCTGGGGATTTGAAACAGAATCGTGGCGATGGTGGTGAGTGCGTAGGCCCAGATGTTCCAGGCGACGAGAAAGCCGGCTGTGTCGCCGAACGCGCGGCGGGTCCACACGTAGAGGCCGCCTTCGAGAGGCATCTCGCGATTTAAGTGATAGACCGCGGCGGCCATGGGCAGGTAGAACGTGCCGAAGGCCAGCAGCCAAACGACGGTTTGCGCATGGCCGAGACCGGCGGCGATGCCCACCCATGCGCTGCCGACGACGGTGAGCACCTGCGACAATACGAGATCGCGAAGGCTAAGCTGGCGCGGGAGGTGCCTAGCGGCGGTTGAACCGGTAGCGGAGGACTGCGTATCGCTACCCGTTGATGACATTGGCGAGTGTCGAGTCCCAAACGCTCCAGTGAGCCGTGACGATACACTAACCGAAGAGCATTCGCTCACTGAGGGATCAGCAATCCATGACTCAACGGCGGCGCGATACACCGGCGCCTATTTGGCTTGGCCGATATCCAGCCGCTTGATCTTTCCAGTCGAGCTAACCTGAAACCTGAAATAGGTCCGGAAATCACCCCAATGGTCGGAGTGAAAACCTCCGGTCAGATCGAGCCCCTGGTTTTCGACGAGATCGATGGATCTGAAGCGATCGTGACCGAGGGCTTCTTGAGTAAATTTCTTGAGGCTGCGCGGGTTACCGTCGTCATACAACGTCGCGTCCGGCTCAAATAACGCGGCCCACGCCTGCTTATCGCCATTCTGCAGCGCCTCGATGACGGCTCTTACCGTCGGATTCATCAACCTGTCAACGTCCATCTGCAATGGTCACTCAGGATTTCAGCTGGCTGGTATCGATCGGCAGGGTGCGGATGCGCTTGCCCGTTACGGCGAAGATCGCATTGGTTATCGCTGGGGCCACACAAGAACAGGGCGCTTCGCCGAACCCACCAGGCGCCTCCGTGCTCTTGACGATGTGCGTTTCCACCACCGGGACTTCATTCATTCGCATGGGCCGGTAGTCGTGAAAATTGCTTTGCTCCACGCGTCCGCCCCTGAGCGTGATCGCGCCGTACAGCGCAGCCGTGAGACCGAAGAGCGCCCCGCCCTCCACCTGTGCCGCGATCGTGTTTGGATTGACCACGATGCCGCAATCGGCGGCACAGACGATGCGGTGAACCTTGACTGTGCCGTCCCGCGCGACCTCCACCTCCGCCACCTGCGCCATGTAGCCCCCGAAGGCGAACTGAAGCGAAACCCCACGACCGCGCCGCGGCGGCAGTGGCCGGCCCCAGCCCGCCTTTTCCGTGGCGAGGTTCAGCACTCCGAGGGCGCGCGGATTGTGGCTGAGCAGCGACCTGCGATAAACAACGGGATCCTGCTTCGCCGCCGCCGCCAGGTCATCCATGAGGCTTTCAACGATGAAGACGTTCTTCACCGGGCCGACACCGCGCCAGAACGCGGTGGGTATTCCGGGTGGCTCGACACGCACGTAGTCCACGTAAATGTTCGGAAAATCGTAAGGGGGTTCTGCTGCGGCCTCGACCGCATCAACGTCAAGACCATTTTTGAAAAGCGGCGGTGCGTAGCGGGCCAGCACCGAGGAACCCGCAACGCGGTGGATCCAAGCCACGGGTTTACCGCTGGCGTCGAGCCCGGCCGACAGTCGATCGTAGTACGCGGGCCGGTACATGTCGTGCTGGATGTCCTCTTCACGGCTCCAGATGACCTTCACCGGTCCGCTCACGTGTTGTGCAATTCTCACGGCGAGAAGCGTGCCGTCGGCATCGAGTCGACGGCCAAAGCCGCCGCCGAGCAGATGGTTGTTAACCTTGATTGCGTCCTTCGGCAGGCCTGTGAGCTCGGCAACCACTGCCTGGGTCAGCGTCGGTGCCTGCGTCCCCACCCACAGGTCGCAGCGATCCTTTTGCAGATGGACGGTGCAGTTCATCGGCTCCATCGCGGCATGAGCGAGAAACGGCAGCTGATAGACCGCATCGAAGCGTTGCACCGCGCCCGCGAGCGCCTTTTTGGCGTCGCCTTGATTGCGGGCCACGGCGCCGGATCGCGTGGATTGCTCTTGGAGCTGGCGAAGGATGTCGCCACTACCGATGGCCGCGTTCGGACCGTCATCCCACTCGACCGCGGCGGCCTTGAGCCCCTTCTTGGCCGCCCCAGTATGGTCTGCGACCACGGCAACCGCACCCTCGATCCGAACCACCTGGCGCACGCCGCTGACTGCACGCGCCGCCGCCTCATTGACCGACCTCACACTGCCGCCGAAAGCCGGCGAAATGGCGATCGCGGCGAACTTCATTCCCGGTATCTTGGCGTCGATGCCAAATTGCGCCTTACCGTTGACCTTGTCGGCTGAATCCAAGCGCTTGACCGGCGTGCCGATCAGAGTGAAGTCCTTCGGCTGCTTCAGTGCCACGCTGTCCGGCGCGGGAATCGGCAACGCAGCAGCCGCATCGACCAGCTCCCCGTAGCGCAGGTGGCGTGTCGCAGCGGCGTCGTACACGACGCCGCGCCGCGACCGACACGTCCCAGGGTCGACTCCCCATTTCTTGGCTGCCGCCGACACGATAAGCGTGCGCGCAACTGCGCCCGCCTGGCGCAGCGGTGTCCAGAACGCCCGAACCGAGGAAGAGAGGCCGGTCGTCTGAACATGGAGGATCGAATTGCCATAGAGTGCGTCGCTGGGTGGTGCGTGCTCGAGTCGAACTTGCTCGAGATCGACCTCCAACTCCTCCGCGATCAGCATAGTCAGTGCCGTATAAACGCCCTGACCCATCTCCACCATGGGCATCACCAGCGTTACTGCACCTGCGCGGTCTATACGAATGAAAGCGTTCGGAGCGAAGCTCGACGTTTGCTGCGCAGTCGATAGCGACGCCGGCCTCAACAGCGACGGAATTGCCACACTGAGCACCAAGCCACCGACGCCGGCGCCGACCTTCAGAAACTCGCGCCGATCGAACCGCGGGACTGATGCGCTCTCGCTCATCGTCGGTTCTCGCTCAACGAGCCCGCGGCTCGGTGAATCGCCGCGCGAATGCGCTGATATGTTCCGCACCGGCAAACGTTGCCGGACATGGCGGCGTCGATATCGGCATCGCTGGGTTTCGGGGTGGCCTTTAGCAGCGCCGCCGCCGACATGATCTGGCCGGATTGGCAGTATCCGCATTGCACCACATCGAGATCGAGCCACGCCTGCTGCACCGCCCTGCCCTGTGAGGTGGTGTCGATCGCCTCGATGGTCGTGACCGCGCGGTCGCCCACGCTCCCGATCGGGGTGATGCACGATCGCAGGGGCGTGCCGTCGACATGCACCGTGCACGCGCCGCACAGCGCCATGCCGCAACCGAACTTGGTACCGGTCATACCGAGCACGTCACGCAACACCCACAGCAACGGTGTGTCTGCGTCGACGTCTGCGCTGTGCGCTGCGCCATTAACCTTGAGAGTGAAAGCCATCGTCGCCTGCTTACAGAATCTTCGACGGCGGCAGGATGCGCGCGGCATCAGCTATTTGTCTAATGCATTGTTATGATGCCATGCATGCCCTACGCGCATGTAAATCGTGCCGACCTCAATCTCCTCAACACGCTGTTCGTGCTCTTGGAAGAAAGACACGTCACGCGGGCCGCCCGGCGTTGCTTCCTGAGCCAGCCTGCGATGAGCCGCGCTCTTGAGCGTCTACGGGAGATGTTCGGCGATGAGCTTCTCATTCGCGTAGGTCGTGAATACGAGCGCACCGCACGCGGTGAACGCCTCCTCAGGGATCTGGAGAGCCTCTTGCCGAGGCTTGAGTTGCTGCTTAAGGGGGAACAGTTCGACCCCGCTCTGAGTGAAGAGCGTTTTCGCGTTACGATGACCGACCACGCATGCGTCGTGCTGCTACCGGGCCTGGTGCACCGCGTCGCCGGTGCGGCACCGAAATCACGGCTGGAAGTCGTCCCGTGGAGTGACGCTCGATTTGAAAATGTCGAAGCAGGCCGGCTCGATCTGGTCCTGGACGTGGCGAGCGCACCGTCGAGTCTCAATTCCGAGGTCTTGTTCGCGGATGTTTTCGTCTGTGTCGTGGCAGCTCGCCACCCCGTCCGGGCGGGACGGTTCACCCTTCATCAGTATCTCAAGTATCCCCACGTGGTCGTGGATGTCCTTTCCGGACAACAAACACCCGTGGACCGTCCGCTCGCGGTTCTGGGACTCAAGAGGCAAGTCGGATTGGTCTTGCCCTATTTTCTACCTGCGGCTCTCGCTGTGGCGCAAAGCAATATGATTCTCACCACGCCCAGTCGACTCGCTCGCAAACTAAAAAAGAGCGCCGACGTTCGGGTGGTCAAAGCGCCGCGCGAACTGGTCGGCTTCAAGTATGAAATGATTTGGCATGCACGGTTGACCGCCGACCCTGCCCACGAATGGTTTCGCAACCAGGTCCGAGCCGTCGCAAAGGAATTGGGATCGCACGCGCAGGTAGATTGAGATCCAGGTTCCTTATATGCACGATGCGCATGTCAGCGATCATAACGATTCATTGGACGAATGCTAATGAAAGCGCTTTGATGGCTGCACGATCATCGAGGCCGCAAGGAAACTTCATCATGTCCAACGAAACCACGAGAACGGCCATCGTTACAGGCGGCTCGCGCGGCATCGGTGCCGCGATTGCTCAGCGTCTCGCCAAAGATGGCTTCACAGTAGTGATCAACTACGCAGGGAATGCCGCGGAAGCTGAAAAACTGGTTGCCAAGATCAAGCAGAAGGGTAATCGCGCGATCAGCGTGCAAGCAGACGTCAGCGACCCAGCGGCGATGCGTCGGATGTTCGATCAGGTGGCCGAGACATTGGGCGGCGTAGATGTTCTAGTCAACAACGCCGGAATCATGTTGCTGTCCACGATCGCCGACGCCGAGGATGCGGCGTTCGATCGGCAGGTTGCCGTCAACCTGAAGGGGGTGTTCAACGGCTTGCGGGAAGCTGCTAAGCGGCTGCGCAAGGATGGGCGCATCATCAGCCTCTCATCCAGCGTCGTCGGACGATATCCGCCGACGTATGCACTCTATGCGGCCACCAAGGCCGGTGTAGAAGCCATGACCCACATCCTGTCGAAAGAGCTTCGAGGACGCAATATCACCGTGAACGCCATCGCAGCCGGGCCGACCGCGACCGACCTCTTCCTCAAAGGTAAGTCGCAGGACCTGGTCGACGAGCTCAAGAAGATGGCTCCACTGGAGCGACTTGGAGAGCCCGATGACATCGCCAGGGTCGCCTCGTTCCTCGCAGGCCCCGATGGAGCTTGGATTAACGGACAAGTTCTGCAAGCCAACGGCGGAATTATCTGACCGCAAACCCGCGGGGCGCTTGCGAGGCGCAGTTGATCGAAACAGAGGAGTCTGGCCGTGAACAAGATCCCCGCAGGCAGCGGATGTGCGAAAGTTGTGCATGACCGTGCAAGTACGGTTACCGACTCTTCCTCGGAACTGCGTTCTGATTCCCGCCCATGATCTCCAAGCAGAACTCAATGAATGCCCGCACCTTCGCCGCACGGTGCAGCCTCGAGGGATAGACCGCGTAAAGGGGAAACCGCTCGTCCGACCATTCCGGAAATAGCTCGACCAGCCGGCCACCGCGCAGAAGCTCCGCGCAGCCGATTTCCAGCACCTGAGCGATGCCGGCACCTGCCTCGCAGGCGCCGGTCAACGTTCCCGAGTCCGACACCAGAAGGCGCGCCTTGACCCGCAGCGGCAGTACCTCCTTCTTGCGTCTCATTTCCCAATCGTAAGGCCGCGCGTTGGCCGCATCGTAGAAGTCGATGCAGTCGCGCTCTTCGATCTCTTTGGGATGCCGCGGCTTTCCATGGGCTTTGATGTAGGAAGGCGAGGCCACGGTCAGTACCCGCGTCTCGATCAGCTTTCGGGCCACGAACGATCCAACCGGCGGCTCGCCGAAGCGCAACGCCAGGTCAAACCCGTCCGCGACCAGATCGCCGACGGAATCGCGCATGATCAGCTCGACGGAAAGATCCGGGTAGCGCGCCAGGAACGCAGCTAGATGCCGGGATAAAATGATTCTGGAAAAGAATGGATCGATATTGACGCGCAATCGTCCCCGCACTTTGCTGGCGGAACCGGCGGCCTCGATGGCAGCCTCCTCGATGCCGGCTAGATGCGGCCCGACCTGTTCGTAGAAGCGCCGGCCTTCATCCGTCAATGAAAGTGACCGGGTGGTTCGCGCCAGGAGCCGTGCGCCCACGCGCTGCTCGAGGCGCGAGATGGCGCGGCTCACTCCGGAGGGGGATAGCCCGAGTGCTTCGGCAGCTCTCGCGATGGTCCCTGCCTCAACCACCGCTATGAGCACCGTCACCCCGGACAGCAACTTGCCGTCGAAAGCCATATCTATTCCTGCTTGTTTATCACGACTGTATTCACATAAACGCTATTTAAGCACGAATGTGTCGGTGGGATAGTACCGCCACGTCGCCAGCGGCGATTCACTGAAAAAAAGGAGCGCTTATGTTTGCAGTTACCGGCATTACTGGAAAAGTTGGGGCTGCGGTGGCCCGCAGTCTTCTTTCCGCCGATCAGCCTGTCCGGGCGGTAGTCAGAGATCGCAGCAAGGGTGCCCCCTGGGCACAGTTGGGCTGTGACATCGCGGTCGCAGATCTATCGGATACGGAGGCGCTCACAGCGGCATTCGCCGGCACGGCCGGTGTCTTCGCGATGGTGCCTCCCGTGTTCGACCCGGCGCCGGGCTTTCCCGAAGCCATGGGTTTCATCAACCCACTGAGCGCGGCTCTTGCGCGCGCAAAACCCGCGAGAGTGGTGGCGTTATCGACAATCGGTGCGGTCGCGCCGCAACCGAACCTGCTGAATGTGCTCGGCCGCATGGAGGATGTCTTCGGGACTCTTCCGATGCCGGTGACATTCCTGCGCGCGGCCTGGTTCATGGAAAATGCCGCGTGGGACATCGACTCGGCGAAGAGCGGGCTTATCCAGAGTTACCTTCAGCCGCTCGACCGTGCTGTGCCGATGGTCTCGAGCGACGACGTCGGTCGCGCCGCCGCAGCGCTGCTGCAAGAGCGCTGGGAAGGCAAGCGTGTAGTCGAACTCGAGGGTCCGCAGCGCGTCTCGCCGAATGCTCTGGCCGCGGCATTCGCCAAAGCGTTGGGGACACCGGTGCGTGCCGAGGTCGTGCTGCGCGCACAGTGGGAATCGATCTTCCGTGCCCAAGGCATGCAGAATCCCACCCCCCGCATACAAATGATCGAGGGATTCAACGCGGGCTGGATCGACTTTGCAGACCGCGGCGCACACGCCCGCAAGGGTTCCACCAGCATCGACCAGGCCATCACAACCCTCATCCACAGACAGCGCGCATGAACCGCATCACCACTTTGCTCAAGACCGAGCACATTGCCGCGGCCTCCCTGCTGCTCTTCGGGCTCGCCGGTGTGGGCGCACAGGCCTCCCACGCCGTTGATCACTCGCAAGGGTACCAAGCCATGTCAATGAAAGCCGATCTTGCGCACCGCTCGCCGCACATCCACTGGCCTATCGGCTTCGAGCCGCAGAAGGCCGACCTGTTCGCCCACAATGAGCTGATCATCGATGCGTCTTGTGAGCGGGTCTGGACACATATCATCGAAGCGAGCCGGTGGCCGACCTGGTACCCCAACTCCAAGGAGGTCGAAATCCAGGGCGGGGATCCGGTACTCCGCGACGGCACGGTGTTCCGCTGGACCACCTTCGGCTTGGCGATCGAAAGCAAAGTGCACGAGTATGTAGTGAACCAGCGCCTGGGATGGTACGGCTACGTGCCGGGAGCCAAGCCGAGCTTCTATCACTCCTGGTATCTGCAGCCTCAGGGCACCATGTGCCATGTCGTCATGGACGAGGCCGGGGTTGGAAAGGATGCGGCGGGCCTTCGCAAGAGTGATGAGACGCACATGCACCGCGGACACGATCTGTGGCTGGCGACTTTGAAGTGGGTGGCCGAGGCGAAGTAGCCTCGCCGGACACGAGCTGCAATGGGGCCGGCGGGCAATCGCCCGCCGGCCATTGGCGTGAAAGAAATTAAGGGGTGACCTGGGTCACGAACGTCCCCCAATTCGCGTTCACGGTGCGCGGCGCGTTGGGGATATATTCGCTGGCCATCCAGATGTTGCCGTTCTCATCGTCCGCGACTGCTGAGCCGTAGTCGCCCCAGCGTCCGACACGGGCTCCGCGATACCCTGAAAAGCCGTCGTCGGGCAGAGCGCCCGGCGCCGCAATCTGGATATCTCCGGCGCCGTTCACGGCATCAAGAGTCGCAAATGCAGAGCTCGGGAAGAAGTCCGGGCCCACGAGGGTGAAGCTGATCACGCCTTTGCCGGCTGTGTTGACGCCGATTGTAGGATAGAGCAGGTTCTCCTGGTTCGCGGCCACATACCCCTGGTTCGCAACCGTCGCCGATACCGATCCGGAGGTCGATGCCGGTGTGAGAATGAACCACGCCGTTCCCGTGCGCACCGGTCCATTGTTCGGCTTCACGACGGAGTTCAGAGCCGTCCACAACTTGCCGCCGGCAAACACGACTTGCTGTAAACGATCGTCATTGGACGCCACCAGTTCCTCGTGATCGCCGAGCATGTTCGCCAGCGGCGTGGGACCCGTCTTCTGCTGAGCGGACGGCGGCGCGCCGTAGACCTCGGTATTCACCACCGCGTTGCTGAGATGAAGTGCGGGCGTCGCGGTGTTGAGCGAAGCCGTGTTGGTCAGCGCCCAAATCACCAAGCGATTATCGAGGGTGTTGTTAAAGTCCAGGGCGCTGACGAAATATTCCGTCCCGCCGTTGCCGGTGGCGAAAGCGCCGCCCGGTGGCGCGCTGGCCGGCTGAATGCTGAACGCAAAAGGAGCTTCGGCCTCGGTGAGCTGACTGAAGTGCACTACCGTCGCGATGGACCCTGCGGCGAGCGCGGCTTTGGGTATCGCGTAGATCTGCGCTCCGCGGAAGTTTTCGGTGTCGAGGCTGAAGGCATTCGTGGCGATGTAGAGGCCGTTCGCGTCGGCGCCCATCAACGGCTGGTCGCCGAAGCATGGGCAAGTCCCGAACTGGCCTCCGTCATTGGTCGTATCCACGGACAGCACGGTCCACACGCCAGTCGGATCCTTCGTCACGGCAATGACAGTACGTGTCTTGGCCGCCGCTCCCTGCAGGAAGGCTCCGGTGGCCGGGTTAGTGTCGATTTCCAGCTCGATCGCAAAAAAAGTCTTCGTGTCCTTGTCGAAGTAGATTCGCGGATCACTCAGGAATGGGCCAAAAACCGGAGGGGTACTCGTGCGCACGATTTCCGAAGGAAACCCGAAAAAGCGGCTCAGGGCCATCGGGCCAGCGAGAATAGTTCCGGCTTTGTCATAAACGGTAATCGCATTGTTAACGGCCTCGACCACGACTCCGTTCCCAACGGCCAGCCCCTGATCCGGCGGCTCCAGACTGAACTGATTCCCGTTGTCCGCCAAGCGCTGATCGCGATGCGAGATCCCGTTGAAACCAGTCACCGAACTGGGAGTCACGATGGCGTTGGCAGCCGGCGTGGGGACGTGGTCTGCCGGAACTCTGGACGGCTTGATCGTTCCAGAAATCTGCGGCTTTGTGGTGTTCGCGTCCAAGCTCGGTCCAAACTCCAGGCTACCGGTGTTCTGATCGCTGCCGGAACCTCCGGAGGATATTGACGTCACACCCTCGAAGTGCAATTTCGCGGTGGCGACCTGTGGGCCCGCTGCACTTTGACCCAATACGATCGGGACCCCCCACAGGCCAAGAACCACACTACTCGCTAGAATTCCGAACCCCCCAGTCATAACTCGCTTCTTCGTTTGAGAAAACATGGTCGACTCCTAAGTTATCAAGGTCGCGACACTGCACGCGTCAGCAATCGCGTGGGTCGCCCGTAAAGTTTTTTTGAAGCCAGATTACCCTTCCGATCTAGGTCTTTGGCATATTCACAATACGCTCCGCCACCTGATCGACACAATAAAAATTGTCGCACGCGACCGAGCATTGGAGGCTGAGCATCGGCTCAAATTGAACTTATTACAACAACCGCGGGTGTTATGTTCACGCTTTAGTAGATTTCCATCGGACACTCGGTGTGTTGCACCGGCGCTAGGCTCGAATTCGGCGCCACTTGAGCATCGTAGAGGACCTCGGCGTCTGCGATGCGACGGTTGACATGGACCCGGCCGAACGCAACACCGAGGTCATCCTCGGGACGCGCACGCAACGGGCCGGTCCAGAAAAGACCAATTTCTGCTCCCGCAATCCTGATCAACGCGCGCCAAGCGCAAGCAAGCGTCGTCTGCAGTAAGGCCCTACTGTTCTAAAGGCATCGTCAATGGGATTCCATCCAGCGCCGCGTTGAGTAAATACGGGGGCGTGGATAACGAGGGCCTGAACGAATATGAATGCGGAAGCGACCTGGATTGGCATCGGAATGATGCGCCCGGTACCAAGGCCAACGCACGTACTGGTTGTCGACGATGATCCGGCGACCCGCCAGGGGCTCGAAAATTACCTGACACTCAATGATTTCCGTGTGACCTCAGCGGAGAGCGGCGACCGGATGATGGAAGTCCTCGCCCGCCAGCCCATAGACCTCGTCGCGCTTGAGCTCTCGCTACGAGGCGAGGACGGACTTCAGTTGGCTCGCCGGTTGCGAGAAGCTTCGACCGTTCCGATTATCATCGTAACCAGGCGCGCCGATGAGGCGGACCGTGTGATGGCTCTCGAACTTGGCGCGGATGACTACGTCATCAAGCCGTTCAGTGCGCGCGAACTCCTTGCGAGAATTCGAGCGGTCATCCGACGTTGCCGATGCTCGGAGAGGCCGCCTGATCAGGACCAGGCCGTGCGCGCGTACCACTTTGTGGGGTGGGACCTCAATGTGCGCCTAAGAGCGCTACGATCACCAGCCGGTGAACGCGTTCCACTGAGTAACGGGGAATTCGGCCTGCTCCTGGCGTTCCTTGGTCGTCCCGGACGCATCCTAAGCCGAGATCAATTGATTGAACTCTCGCGACTGCGCAGCACGGATGTCTATGATCGTTCAATCGATGTGCAGATACTGCGACTGCGCCGCAAGATCGAAACCAATCCATCGAAGCCGGAATTGATCAAAACCGAGCGGGGTCTCGGTTACCGGTTCTACGCCTCGGTAGCCACCGTGCGCGCAGGGGCGAAATTGGATACTTCAACGAGCCGCTTAGGGTCTGGAACGGATCTGGCTCTGGTCCTGTAATTTGACTCTCTCGCGGCCCGCGCGAGGGGCAGAACGGTGAGCGTGCGCTCACCCTGGGCGCCGTGAATGAGCACTCCCTCGACCGACGTTGGCCTTACCGTCGGATACAGCGAGGCAAGCGCTTTCTCGACCGCATTTCGGAGGGTCACCGGACTGACTCCAAGCTCCTATCGCCGCGGCTTCGGCTAGTGCGGTCATTCGCCTCCGGCTGTCCGACGCCCTCGAGCATCGGGGAGACTCTCCCCGCCATCCCCTTTTGCGACTGTCGCCTCCGACTCGCCTTCTCCTATCGCTAGCTTGAAGCCTCTTACGGCGCTTCCTAAATCCGAGCCGATAGAGCGCAATCGCTTTGTACCGAAAACGAGCAACGCAATTGCCAAAATTATCAGTAGCATTTTTGAATCGAACATAGGTCACTCCAGCTGGCGAGTTAGAACTTTACGGACATATGAAGGCCCAGCACAAGCAAATTGGCGCGATCGTCGACTCCGCCCGGCGCGTGGATGAACTGAATATTCGGCCGGACGGTAACCGCGGGTGTGATGTTCACGCTGTAGTAGATCTCCATCGGATACTCGGCGTGTTGCACCGGCACCGGCGCTAGGCTCGAATTCGGCGCCACTTGAGCATCGTAGAGGACCTCGGCGTCTGCGATGCGACGGTTGACATGGACCCGGCCGAACGCAACACCGAGGTCATCCTCGGGACGCGCGCGCAACGGGCCGGTCCAGAAAAGACCAATTTCTGCGATTTGCCCAATCTTGGTTATGTTGCGGTCGGTCTGCACGAAGTTCGCAAAAAGCGAAATTCCGCGTGTATCAGAGCCGTGCTGGGACCATACCTGTTGTTGCGCCATCGCGTAGAATCCGGACTCGTGATGGCGTTGCAGCGGTACGCCGCCGCTCGTCACCAACGGCTGCCCGGCGGTATTGAAATAAAGGTCATTGCCGCCGACGTCGTCATACCACGTGCCCACGCGGTAGCCGCCATCCGGCCCGGCGCTCCTCGGGAGCCAACCCGCCTCGCCCACGACGCGCTTGCCAATGCCTCCAAAGGGGGTCCCGAAGGCGAACCGGTACTTGTACTCCGCAAAATGCGGATTGATTTCGTAAACACCCGCCTGCAAGTACCAATCACCTTTAAAGTTCACTCTGGCAACGCCCGCCCAATTGCCACCAGGAAACGCAATCCAGTGCGCCACCACGTTATGAGACGGAAGCGTGGCGCAAAATGTGATGTTTTGAAAATTGCAGCTGAAAGGCATGAAGTCAAAGGTCCCGGTTAGACGCCCGAATTTAACTTCCACCGCGCTATCAAATAGCTCTTGTTGCCAGTAAAACTGGTTGAGCCTCAGGTAATTGCCCTCTCCAAAAATCTCCTGGACCTCCAACAGCGTGTTGAGCTTGGCTTTGGTCGAGAGGCTGTCGCCGTTGCGGTCGGTCAGCGAGAAAATCAGCTTCGCCCCCGGCACGGCGAACAGGCGCTCCAGATCGAGCGAACCGCCGAAATAAATCTGTTCCGCGTCCGCCGTTTCCTGACTTGCGCCGCCGCGCACGTTACTTGCGACTTCATTGATGTAGCTCAAGTCCAGATCCACTCCGTGATTCACAAGAAATGTACGGAGCCCTCCCCAATCGCCCAATAAACCTTCCGGAGACTCTGCCGCGCGCGTCCATCCACAATCGGCAGTCGCCAGGATTATCACCCAGACGACTGCCCACTTGTGCTGCGCGCAAATCACAGTTATCTACTTGGCTGGCGATATGAGGCATCCAGACAATCAGACGTCGCTTTCAGTCTTCGTCACTGGCGGCGACGTACGTTGTCACCATTTTCCTCGGATCGACAACGCGATCGAACTCAGACGAACTCACGTAGCCAAGCTTCAGAGCTGCCGTCTTCAAGTTGAGATCGTTATCGTTCGCGTAGTGCGCGATCTTCGATGCTTTGTCGTACCCGATGACCGGGGACAACGCCGTTACCAGCATGAGCGACTCGTCGACGTACGCCTTGATCTTTTTGAGATTCGGCTTGGTGCCTTTGACCAAGAACTTGTTGAAGTTAGTGCAGCCGTCGGTCATCAGCGTAACTGAATGTGTGACGTTGTAGATGATGACCGGCTTGTACACATTCATCTCAAGGTAACCTCCGGCGCCCCCGAATCCCGTCGTGGCATCGTTTCCCATCACTTGGATGGCAAGCATCGCCAGCGCTTCGGCCTGCGTGGGGTTGACTTTGCCCGGCATGATTGAGGATCCAGGCTCGTTCGCGGGTATGATCAGCTCGGCAAAGCCTGCTCGCGGGCCGCATGACATCAACCGGATGTCATTGGCAATCTTGTAAAGCGAAACTGCCAGCGTGCGTAACGTTCCGGAGAGATGTACCAAGTCATCGTGCGCGCCCTGCACAGTGAATTTGTTGGGTGCGCTAACAAACGGCAGATTCGTCAACTTAGCGATTTGGGCCGCCGCCGCCTCGGCGAAACCGGGTACCGAATTGAGACCGGTACCAACCGCCGTGCCGCCAATTGCGAGGCGATAAATACCTCCGAGCGAACTATTGAGTCGCTCCAGATTGTCCGACAGCATGCCGACGTAGCCGGACCATTCCTGCCCCAGCGTGATTGGCGTCGCATCCTGCATGTGGGTACGACCGATTTTCACGATGTCCTTCCACTCCACCGCCTTCTCATTAATCGAGTCGTGCAGTGCCGTGACCGCGGGAATCAATCGTTGCTTCACGTTCAACGCGGCAGCTATGTTCATCGCCGATGGAAATGTGTCATTGGAGGACTGCGCCATGTTGACGTCATCGTTGGGATGCACCGGCTTCTTGCTGCCAAGGGGTGTGCCCGCGATCTGACAGCACCGGTTTGAAATGACTTCGTTCACGTTCATGTTGAATTGCGTTCCGCTACCGGTCATCCACACATGCAGTGGGAACATGTCTTGGTGCTGACCGGCGAGGATCTCATCGCAAGTCTGAACAATTAGTTTGTATTTCGTCTCGTCGAGCCGCTTGCCGTCGTGGTTGGCGATGGCGGCCGCCTTTTTCAATATGGCGTAAGACGTGATCATTTCCCGGGGTATCAAGTCCTTGCCAATACTGAAGTGTTCGAGCGACCGCTGCGTCTGCGCGCCCCAAAGCTTGTCGGCGGGGACGTTTACCTCGCCGAGGCTATCGAATTCCTTCCGGAAAGTTACGGTCGCCGGTGCGGAGGCTTCTTGCGCCACAACCGATGCGGCCGCCAATCCGAGTGGGGCTACGACGAGCGATGACTGCAGTATTTCGCGACGGTTCATTTTTGAGTACTCCTGAGATTGTTGGAACTGGCCTTTGATTTGGCTTTCATAATCTTTTCCAGATCGCTTCCTTCGGTGGCAAAGGCGGTTACATACGTGACCCGGCATGACACCGGACGCTGGGTGCGCGGTGGATGTCGGTGCTTAGTGAAAGCCGTCCTCGCTAACCATTTCGAAGAGCTTGACATTGTCGCGGTAATCGACGTGCACGCCGACGATCACCGGGCCGGCCAGATTGAATGCTTCACTGACGGAGCCATCCAGATACACAGCAACCCTCGAAACCGCACTGTTAGTACAGGATGGAACGCTAATCGGAGAAGCGCTTGTTCACGCTTAATGTGTTTTCATCGGAACTACTGCTAGCCCTGGGGTGGGGCTGCTTAATGCGAGTTTTCGGCGTAACCCCCGCCCAACGCTTTCATCAAACCAGCGTGAGCCCGCAACTGCCTGGCCACAGTCAATGCGCGGGCACGCTGCTCAGCCAGTAACTGCGCTTGGGCGGTGAGCGCGCTCAAATAGTCGACAAGTCCACCTCGGTAGCCTTCCTCGGCAAGCTTGTAGGCTCGCTGTGCCGACCACGTTTTCGTGACACCCGCACGGTGCGACCCTCAAGTATCTGCTCTTGCCCACAACGCCGGCGCTGGTCCCCTGTGATCAAGCCGCCAGCCATTCCTGCCCACTGGCCTTCATTAACTTTTCCAGATCGCTTCCTTTGGTGGCAAAGACGCGCTTCACTGGAAAACCACTCTTTTCCAGGACATAGGCGAGCGCCGCGTATTCGCGCGGGTACATCTTGACAAGATCGCGCTCGATCTCAACCTGACCCTGAGGGAAATTAAAGTAGCCAAAGTCGTAGATGCTCTGCCGCTTCAAGATCTTCCAGACGCCATTGCGCTTCTCGACCTGATCATAGAAACGGGCATGTGCACTTACACCCAGATTGAGGGACACGTTCTCACCAACGAGAACCGCGTTAGTCTCGACAATAGCCTTGCTACCACCGAAGGTCACTACTGGTGCGCTAACGACGTGCTTGGTGCGCAGATCCGACTTGCTCATACTCATTGAGCCATCGATGAAATCGCTGGCCAGACCCTCAAACCATGTGACTTCGATGGTGCCGTCCGGGTGAAACAGCTCGCGCAGCTTGTCCCATTCCGCTAAATCCCGATGGATCCAACCCGTCATCAGGTCGGCAATGCTCTGGCGATCCTCCAAAATTGCCGGACCACGCGAACCCTGCGCGGGGGCGTTGGCAGTTGTGCGAGATCGAGGGGGGGTGATCAGACTCATGCAATGGTCTCCAGTGGTTTAGTTGAATGCCCGGTTACATTACGCCGCAATCGCTCTTGATCGCTTGTGGCTGCTTGCGTTGACTTGCATGTGCCTAATGTTGGCGTGCGCCGGAGAGGGGCAGTCATCGTGTGTCTCTCACGCCAGGAAGATCGCAGATCGCGGTTTGCACCGTAGTTTGGCGCAATGCCCGGCAAACAGACACAAGAACCTCACTCCCGAAAGACGTTATGGTGCGCTGTGTCGACAACGCGGGCGAAGACCTCCGCTCATCGTTGTACGAGCATCACGTTTACGCACCGACATACCCCGACCTTCAAGGTTCTGCGGAGGAATCCCGGTTGAACAAGTCACCAGTGCTGCGGAAGCCTACCAACGACTTCACATCAGTAGGTTGCCAGTCGCCAGGCGATCACGATAGGGACCTGATAGCGAGCATTGCCAGGGGCCACTGCGAGGCATTTCACGAGTTCTACGTGAAGTATCACCGGCGCTTGGCTCGCTTCATCGTGCGCATAAGCTGGCGCAAAGAAGACGTTGAAGAGATCATTAACGACACGTTTATGATCGTGTGGCAAAGCGCCGGCGAGTATCGTCATGCTTCGCAAGTCTCGACCTGGATCTTCGGCATCGCGTACCGCACGGCGCTGAGATCGTTGCGCCGTCAAAGGAGACACACTTCCAACGTGCGCCTCGAGGAAGCGCCTGAGCAGACAACGGATCCGACGCTGGAGATCGAAATGCAGGATTGGCTGACACGAGGTCTGCGGCAACTGCCGCTCGATCAACGCTTAACGTTGCTACTGAGCTATCAATGGGGTCTTTGTGTGGAAGAAATCGCGGCAATCACGCAGGCCCCGATTGGAACCGTGAAGACTCGCCGGTTTCATGCACGTTCGAAGCTGCGCCGAGATCTACCGACCCTGGGCGGCGGGCCACAATTTTCCTAGGCCGCAAGGCAGGGTACGCCCGAGGCGAAGACGGCCGCGGGGCCGCAATGGTGTCACAAAGTTTCCCGTGGATTCACCGACTTTTACTCGCGCTGATTTTGAAAGTGCCTTATACCTGTCTGCATAGCTCGCGACTGCGAGCGCTGAGATGACAGAAAGGCAATCAGCATGTTTACGACGTTAGACGCTTCATCCTGCGAGCCGCACCGTGTCTGTAACACCACTTCTCCCAACGCGGATCCGGTTGTCGAGATTTCGCCGACGGAGGCTGTCAGCCGCCGTGGCTTGAGTTGGCCCGGCATGGCAGGTGAGATCGTCCGGACAATTCGCCATGGAAGAATCCGCTTTCACTTCTGCGCGCAAGTGCATCTGTTGGCAATATACGAACGCAGCGTGCGTGACGAGGGCGAAACGTTTGTTCAGGGTCTGCCCCGGTCGAGGCTGCATGATTGCGGTCGAAAGCTCATCTTCGTGCCGGCTGGCCACGAGTACCTCGACTGGCACGAACCGCGTGCGCTGCCCTGGGTCACTTTTTTTTATTTTAATCCCGACCAACTCGTGTCGGGGGCAGAACCAGGCCTCTCCTGTCCCTCGCTTACGCCTCGGCTGTTCTTCCGCGATGGCGCGGTATGGCACACGGCTGCGAAGCTGCGGTCACTGATTGATTGCGGCGGCGCACGTCGTGCCTACATGCAAGCCCTCGGGACAGTCCTGGCGCATGAGTTGGTGCGGCCCGCGACCGGCACAAATCCCGCGGAGGCTCCTCCTCACGGCTGCCTCGCTGCCTGGCAACGTCGCAAGGCGTGTGACTATATCGAGGAGCATCTGGCGGAACCGATTTCACTTGCGACGCTGGCGCAACTGGTTCGCCTCAGCCCAAACTATTTTTGTCGGGCATTCAGCCAATCCCTCGGAATGCCGCCGCAGCGTTATCACACCGCGCAGCGCATCGAACGCGCCAAGGCGCTGTTAGCGAAGCGCGGTGCGTCGGTGACCGATGTTGGCTTTAGCATGGGATACAGCGAGACAAGCGCTTTCTCCGCCGCGTTTCGCAGGGTGACTGGACTGACGCCCAGTACTTATCGTCGGAGCATGGGCTAGAGTGGTTCCGGCTGCCCGCTAGATCGTCGACGTCCTCGGACCGATCGCGGAATATATCGCGTCGAGCAAATCTTGACGTCGGACCGGCTTTGTCAAGAATTCCACTGCACCGGCTTTCATGGCTCGAACCGACATCGGAATATCGGCATGGCCGCTAATGAAGATTACGGGGAGTTCTACACGAGCATTGGCGAGTTCGGCGTGAAAATCCAGACCATTTCGGCCGGGCAACATGATGTCGAGAACCAGACATTCGGGTAGCGGCTCGCGAACGCTGCTTTCGAATTCTTGAACCGATGCAAAAAGTTCGACCCGCAGCCCAGCCGCGCGGAGTAAATCCTTTAGTGACTCGCGCACATCTTGATCGTCATCGATGATGACTACGGTCGGCGGGAGTGGAAAAGGGTCCGCTCTCAATGGGACAATGGGACTTGGGGCGCGAGGTCCCAGCGGTTCAGTATGGGCATCCGCGGCGAATATATAGCCCCTTCCCGGGACGGTCTTTATCACGTCCCGACAATTGCCCAATGCCTTCCGCAGAAATGTCATCTGTTGTCGAAGATTGCAGTCCTCGACTATTGTGGATGGCCAAAGGCGGTGCATGATCTCCTCTTTGGACACGACGAGGCCGCGGGAATCGAGAAGCACGACCAAAAGATCGAACGCACGGCTTCCAATCTCCACTGGCTGACCGTTCTCAAACATCTGACGCGCGTTCGGACGCACACAGAATCGGCCGAAATGAATCGCGGCGTCAATTGCCTTCCTGGCGATACCGAGGCGGCCCCCCACGGGCGGATCCAAGTGATCACGATGGCCGCGCGAGATCTTACGTTCTGTCACCTGTTGATTCATGATGACACCTCAATTAGGATTTTTTGGACTCTTGCCTCCGTGACTGAGATTCAATGCCAATTCGAGCCAGGCGAGCAACTCCTGCTTGGCTACCGGCTTTGACAGAAAACACACTGCGCCCGCACTGATTGCCTCTGCGCGAGTCCTATCATTCGCGTAACCGGTCACGACAATCGTTGGAATGCTGTAGCCGAGCGCAGCTAGTCGTCTCATGAGATCAAATCCCGACATTCCATGCATGGATACGTCCGTAATGAGGCATGCGGTGCGGTCGAGCTTGCCACTGCTAAGAAAGCTCTCCCCCGAAAGATATGCCTCGGCATCCAGATCGAGAGCCTTGAGCATCTCCCTGATCGCCTCGCCAACCGATTCATCGTCATCGACGCACGCAATGAATGGTGTTTCGGGCACTGAGGTACTCACTGCGAGTGAGCGTAAGGTACCGCGGCTTTCGCGGGGGACGCAATTGCCATAACGTTCAGATCGGGGCGACCGCAGGTGATAGCGTCCCTGGACTTTGGTTATAGGTGAGAGGCTTGACCCGGAGGGGTGAGGTTGTCTGCGATCCTCACCAACTCCGCCACCGATTGAACGTGCATTTTTCGCATCACCTGGCCCCGGTGTAGCTTAACGGTCCCTTCGCTTATGCCAAACTCCGCCGCGATGCGCTTATTGGGGTAGCCGAGAACAACGCGTACCATCACATCACGCTCACGCGCGGTCAACGCATTGAAGCGCTCTCGCAGTTCCGCGATGATGCGGTCGCTTTCACGCTGCGAACGGTCCCTTGCAATCGCCAATTGAATCGCGTCCAACAATTCCTGAGGGCGCACCGGTTTGGTCAGAAACTCGACTGCACCCGCCTTCATCGCCTTTACTGAGACTGGGACATCTGCGTGGCCACTGATGAACACGATAGGCAGTTTCACGCCTTCCTTGATCAGGTCCTGCTGGAAATCGAGGCCACTGCGCCCCGGTAGCCTGACATCCAAAACAAGACAGGCCGGACGGGACAGGTCTGCGCGATTCAGGAATTCACGGACCGAAGCGAATAATTCAGCTCGCAATTCCACCGTCTGCAAAAGATCGAAGAGCGCATCTCGCACGTCTTTATCGTCGTCGATGACGGCGACGATCGGCCGATCCCGCTCATCTTGCACTGTCAAGCGAGCCCCTGATTGCCGGAACGTTAAATCGAAAGATGCTGCCGCCGGCGGGATTGGACGATGCCCACAACTTGCCACCATGGCCCTCGACAATTGAGCGGCAGATCGACAACCCCAGGCCCATGCCCGCGGCCTTGGTCGTGAACATGGGGTCAAAAATCCGGTCCAGCATTTCCGCATCAATCCCCGGACCGGAATCCGCGATGCTGATCAACGACGCTCCATTCCGCTCTGACTCGCCAATGACCCGTAAGGTCCGCACAGAGGTTGTGGATGTGTCCATGGCCTCAATGGCGTTCACCACGAGGTTTACGATCACTTGCTGCAATTGAGTCCGGTCACCCTTGATCAATCCAAGGGAGTTCGTTAGTCGGGTCTCTACTGAGACCCCGTGCCGGCGTAATTCAGATTGCATCAGGTCGAGTGTATCCCCGATCACTTGGTTGAGATCAAGTGCGACCATTTGAGGACTGGATTTTTGCACGAGCGCACGGATGCTCTTGACGACGTCACCTGCGCGATGGCCATTCTTGACAATTCGCTCCGCGGCCTCTCTCGCTTTCTCGCAATTCGGTCGCTCCTTCGTCAGCCACAGCAAACAACTCTCCGCGTTGGTTACAATGGCCATGAGCGGCTGATTGACTTCATGCGCAATCGACGCAGCGAGTTCCCCCATGGTAGTCAGGCGCGCGGCATGCGCCAGATCCGCTTGAGCTTTGCGCAGGCGCTCCTGGGCCTCTTTGAAAGAGGTTACGTCCATGACCGCCCCTATGAATTTGCGTCCTCCCGCCTCGCCCACGACGGCGTGAACAACGATGCGGAGGTTCTTGATTGATCCATCCGGCATGACGATCCGGTGCTCCAGATCAAAATCCTCGTTTTTCGCGGACATTCTTGCGGCAAGGTCACGAACCGTATCCACGTCATCGGGATGAATGTTCTGAAATATCCTCTCGAGCGATAATTCACTGGTTCGATCGAATCCATAGATTCGATACACCTCCTCTGACCAGGATATCGCTCCGTCCATCCCGCCCCACTTGAAACTGCCGGTGTGGCTCAAACGTTGGGCCTCGGCGAGGTAGGAATCCGCGTCCTGTAGGTCCGAGTACAGCCGGGCATTTTCGAGAGAGGTCGCGGCTTGGGATGCGAGCAAACTCAATACTGCAATGCGCGCGGGCGTGAACACATGAGAAGCGAGGTTGTTCTCCAGGTACAGCATGCCGATCAGCTTGGCCTGCTTGCTCAACGGAAGACACATGATCGACCGGCTATTGTGACTGCGGACATAAGCGTCCGCTGAGAACGGTTCCTGCTTCGATGCGTCGTCCAAAAGGACGCTGTCTCGGGTTCGGATGACGAAGTGATAAACCGATTCGGGAAGTGCCGCGGGAGTAACGCGCGTATTGGGGCGATGAACAACTACGCGGTCCTCGGCGGTGCTAGCCTCCGCCTCGATCCACATCTCCTCGCCGCGCGGCAGAATAAGCAGACCCCGCTCCGCGCCCGCGTTCTCGAGCGCCGTTTCCATGAGAACGCCGATCAATCTGTCGAAGCGGATTTCCCCCGATACCGCTTGCGACACCTTCACCACGGTCGCGAGATCCAACCGCTCGACCGGCGTGCCGATCGTACGATCGGATCCCAGCCGCGCCGGCGGCGGCGGTGTCAAATTTGGATACTTCAGATCCATCTGCCGCACCTTGCCGTCGGCGCCCCAACGAAGGTAACAGGACCGGGCGTTCTGCAAATACGCTTTGCTGAACGCCTCAAATCCCCGAGCCGCGTAGAATCGCGCGGCTACTTCGTAGGCCAGCCCTTCGTTCTGGATGAAGCTGTTCTCGCGAGCCGATCGAATGGCCTGCTCGTACAGGCGCATCGCTTCGAGGTCCCGACCCCCGAGGCGGGCGATCTCGGCCAACACCAGCACGTGCTTATCAGCAAAGGTCGGTGGATAATTCTCCGCCCATTCGCGCAGTTGTTCAGCGTGCGCCGTCAGGAGTCCGCACCACGCTTGCTGCTGATCGGTCGAGACGCTCTCGTAGCATGCCGCCAGCGTCAGCGCGGAATAGTAAATATAGTCGAGCACGTGGATCAGGGCAGAAGAGCTCGAAAGGAGCGGCTTCGCTTTGTCGGCTGCGCCGAGAGCCTCGGCATAGTCGCCCGCCAGGAACCGCGCCTTGAGTTTGAGCGTCCAATACCAGAAGATCAGCAAGGACATCCGATCTTCCGTCAGCTGCGCTTCAAACGTCGCTTCGTCAAACTGCGCGTCGTTGAAGGTGCAAAAGGTCTCAGTCCGGCCCTGCATGGTCGCGATGAAGCGTTGCTGGCTCTGAATGATGTCCGCGACATCCCGATACTTGGTCCTTCGCGCTATGTCCAGCGCGATCTCAGACTCGCGCCAAACCGCGTCAAGCGGATCGTTCCGCAGGAGGAAGACCGCTATCTGTGGTATCAAACTGTAACAAGCGTCGACCGGATCACCCGTCTCAATTGCAGTGCGGGACGTCTCTCGCATGAATTCGATCGCGCTCGCAAGCGGCTGGGTCCAAGGGCAGACGTGTCCCATCAGGTGGTAGATCTTCGCCCGCCAGCCGATGAAGCCGTGCTTCTCGGTCAGGTCGCACGCGAGCTTGACGAAGCGATAACCATCGCTGTATCGATGAAAGACCGGGCCGAGGATGTTCCCAAAGTATCCATAGGCGAGCGCCGAAGCGCCGCTCGTGCCGCACCGCATTCCGAGCTTCACCGTGCGGCAGATCTGCAAGCAACCCAAACGGGAGTCGGTAAAGTAGGCAGGGGCGGTGAGGCCTGAGAGTACCTGCATGGCGGCCTGGCACTCCGAATCGGTCACCGGTGGCAGATCAATCAGACTCTCTATCGGGCGCCCGTTGAGGACGCGCCAGACTGTCTCGTACTCGGTCTGGACCTGCTCCTGAGTCGGGTGCGCCGGGATGTCGATGCCGAATAGCCTCAGGCATTCGAGCCCGCAGGCCACGGCTTGCGAGAATTCCCCCTTCACTTCATGCAGTCTCACCTGGAGATTGTAGACGGCCGCCTGATCGACCTTGAACGCCGCGCGTGGCAATAGCTCCCCAATGAGTTGCTTCGCCGTGTCGAAGTGACCGGTCAGAAACTCGCATTCCGCACGTTCGAGCCAGAGGCGGAACACCAAGTCGTAGTGAATGCCCCAGTCCTCATCGTCAAGCAGCGCCATGCCGGCATAAAAATACTTGCACGCCGACTCATAGGCCGCCGACGCCTTGGCCTTTCGCCCGGCACGCAGATCGATTTCCGCGACCCGCGCTTTCTCGTCTCGATCGATCAGCAGCGCAGCTCCTCGATTGAACTGGTTCGCGATATCGAAAAGATGCTCGGCGAGCCCGTCCTCCGGCAGGCTCGCCAGCAGCGTGCGGCCGATGCGTAGGTGTGCGTTGGCGCGGTGTTCTTCTGGGATCAACGAATAAGCCGCTTGCTGGATCCGGTCGTGCAGGAACTTGTAGGCGCCCCCCTGGCGTAAGACGAGGCCGGCGTGGACCGCCTCCCACAGGGCTGCACTAATCGCCTCTTCCGTGGTTCCTTGAACCAAGGTCACGGTGGTGATCTCAGCAACGTTTCCCAGGCATGCGAGCTGCTTCAAGGCTTCTTGGGAGGTCGAGGAGAGCCGTTTCAGATTCGTGGCTACCAGATCCACGACGTTGTCGGCATAGCTCTTGGCGCGGATGCGATCCATGTCCCAGACCCAAGCGGACGCGACTGGGTCGAAAGCGAGCAGGCGCTCGTCAGTCAGCGCAGTCAAGAACTGGATGGCGAAGAACGGATTGCCGCCGGTCTTATGGTGCACCAGTTCCGCCAAGGGCTGCGCTCGCTCCAGTCCACAGTGCAGGCCATCGGCGATGAGTCGGCCGACATCGCCGAGCCCGAGCGCCGCGAGCACAATCTCATGCACGCTCACATCGGCTTTGCGGATCACTTCGAGAGTGCGCATGAGTGGGTGTGACGGGTCGACCTCGTTGTCACGGTAAGCGCCGATCATCAATAGGTGTCGCACCTCCGGATGCGTGATCACGTGCTCAAGAAAATCGAGTGTCGCGTTATCGAGCCATTGCAAATCATCGAGAAACAGCGCGAGCGGGTGCTCCTTCCGCGCGAAGACGCCGAGGAAACGGCGGAACACCATTTGGAAGCGGTTCTGTGTGTCTCGCGGCGGCAGCTCTGCGACCGGCGGCTGTTTGCCAATCACGAACTCCAGCTCGGGAACGAGATTCACGATGAGTTGCCCGTTCGGGGCGAGTGCCCTCGATAGCGCCGAGCGCCACTGCTCCGCCTCCGCCGCGCTCTTGACGAGAATCTGACGGACCAAGGTTCGGAACGCTTGCGCCAGGGTCGCGTAGGGAACATCGCGCTTGTACTCGTCGAATTTGCCGGACGCAAATAGCCCGCGCGGCGGGACGAGCACCTGGTGTAGTTCGTTCACCACCGAGGATTTGCCGACGCCCGAATAGCCGGACACAAGCACGAGCTCCGGCGTACCTCGAGCCACGACACGACCGAAGGAAGCCACTAAGGCATCTATCTCCGACTCTCGCCCGTACAATCGCTCGGGTATCAACAAACGGTTGGAGACATCGTGCGCACCGAGCGGGAACGTGTCGATACGTCCGACGGACTCCCACTCGGTGAGGCAGCGACGAAGATCGGCCAAAACCCCGGCAGCGGTTTGATAGCGATCCTCCGCGGTCTTGGCGAGAAGCCTCATCACGATCGCTGAGAGCTGTGTTGGCACCGAATTCACTCGCTCAGTTGGCGCGACCGGCACGCGCGCGATGTGGCAGTGGATCCACTCCATCGGATCGGTTGCCCTGAACGGTTGCACGCCGGTGAGCATTTCGTAGAAAGTGACACCCAAAGCGTACAGATCGCTTCGGGAGTCGATCGATCGGTTCATCCGGCCCGTCTGTTCGGGTGCCACATATGCCAGTGTGCCGGCCACTTCCCCAGGCGGCTTCGGATCTTGTCGCTCACGCGGCAGCCGGGAGGCAATCCCAAACCCAGTCAGCCATACCCGGCCGCGACTCCGATCCAAGAGGACATGTGCCGGGTTGATGTCCTTATGGACGAGGCCTTGGTCATGCACCCGACGGAGCGCATCTGCAAGAGCGATTGCAGTGCGTAGAAACTCCGATATCTCCAGTGGTTTGCCGAGCAGTCGATCGAGCGGTTCGCCGCCGGGGTCGTCGAGTACCAGCACCGTGTGTCCATCGCGGCGCGCGAGCGCGATGGGCCGCACAGCCCATTCCGGGTCGAGCTGGCTTGCGAGTTCGTACTCGTGCACGATCCGCGCAAGGTTCGCTGGAGACTGCGATATCGCAGCGGACGCTAGAACCAAGATTGGAGTTGCATTACCTGTGTGCCGGCCGCGGTACAAGATGTACTCGCTGCCAAGCCGAAGCGGCTCAAGCAGATACCCTACGAGATCTCTCACCGTCGACATCTCCCTGCTAGGGGATGCATTGCCGTTGAAAGTTACACCGTCAGGACTCAAGAGTCTGGCGATTTAGCACTTCCGCTGAAGATTTTTATAGAAAGGGCTGTAATATTAATCGGTTACGCGATGTTCGCGGATCGCCGCAATGAACCGCTCACCGTATCGAGCGAGCTTCGCCTGGCCCACTCCCGGCAGGGCGGCGAATTGGTCGAGATCGAGCGGCATATGTTCTGCCATCTCACGAAGCGTGGAATCATGAAAAATGACATACGGCGGCAGACCGTTCTCGTCCGCCAACCGTTTGCGCAGCGCCCGCAAGCGCTCGAACAGCGGATCGTCCGTCGTCGATGCGCGCGTGCGATCTTCAGGGCGGCGCGCGGGCTTCACCGCGCGCGCAATGCTCACGGGGCGCTCGCCGCGCAGCACCGGCCAGCTATGCGCGTTGAGCGACAGCACTGAATAGCCGTCCTGCGCTTCGTTGATCAAACCTTGATGCAAGAGTGCCCGCGCGAGGTTGCGCCATTCATCGACCCGGCGATGTTTGCCGATCCCGTAGACGCTCAACGCGTCATGACCGGCCGATAGCACGCGTTCGGTTCGGGCGCCACGAAGAATGTCGATGATATAGGCCGCGCCGAAGCGTTGACGACGCTGCGCCAATCGCGCAATGCAGGACAGGAACTGCCTCGCCTCCGCGCTCCAGTCCTCGACGGTGCGCGGTTCGCAGCAGTTGTCACAGGCGCCGCACGGGCCGGAAAACGTCTCACCGAAGTAACGCAACTGCACCGCGCGACGGCATTCGGTCGAGTCCGCGAATTGCAGCACCTGGCGCAACTGCTGGCGGGCGATACGCTGCTCGTTCTCCAGGGGCGCGCCGGTTGCGTCCACCTTCTGCTGGATCAGGAACTCAGCCGTGCGGATGTCGGCGCCGCCGAAATACAAGGTGCAGTTGGCCGGATCGCCGTCGCGGCCCGCCCGGCCTGATTCCTGGTAATAGCCTTCCAGGGTGCGGGGCAAATCGTAATGCACGACCCAGCGCACGTCCGGCTTGTCGATGCCCATGCCGAACGCAATCGTCGCGACGATCACTTGCAGATTGTCGCGAATGAAGGCGTCCTGGGTATCGCGGCGTGTCACGGGGTCGAGTCCCGCGTGATAAGGCGCAGCGCGGATTCCTTCGGCATGCAGCTTGGCAGCCAGTTCATCGACGCGCCGGCGCGACAGGCAATAGACGATGCCGGCGCCGCCGCTCTTTGCCAGCGACAGCAACTCACGGTAGCAGCTCTTGTCCTTGGGTCGTACCCGATAGAAAAGATTCGGCCGGTTGAAACTTGCCACATGCACGGCCGGATCGCGCAGCTCCAGCTGCGCGATGATGTCGCTACGCACGCGCGCCGTGGCGGTCGCGGTGAAGGCGAGCAACGGGACTTCGGAATGGCGCCGTCGCAGCCGGGCGAGCTGGCGATACTCGGTTCGAAAGTCATGTCCCCATTCCGATACGCAGTGCGCTTCGTCGATGACGAAGGCGTTGATGCCGATTCCTGAATGCAGACGGCTCAGGGGACCTTCTAAAAATTCCTGCAGCAGCAGCCGTTCCGGCGCGAGGTAGATCAGTTTGTATTCGCCGCGCAGCAGCGCCTGCGTTCGCCGCTGGATGTCGGCGGCGTCGAGGCTGGAATTGAGGAAGGCCGCGGGAATGCCATTGTTCTGCAGCTGGCGAACCTGGTCCTGCATGAGGGCGATCAGGGGCGAGACGACCAGCGTCACGCCCGGCTGCAACAGCGCGGGGAACTGAAAGCACAGCGATTTTCCGCCGCCGGTCGGCATCAGCGCGAGCACGTCGCGCCGCGACAGCACGTCGCGCACGATCGCTTCCTGGCCCGGACGGAAGCTATCGAACCCGAAGCAGCGTTTGAGGGCCGCCGTCAAGTCCCCAGGTGTACCAGCATCCGGGGTCGCAAGCTGCGCCTTGCGATAAGGTGATTCATTTGTGGACACGTTCTCAGTCTACTGCCAGACGTCGTCGCGGTCAGAGTTTGAAGCGCACCCCGCCGATCGTCACGCCGCGTAATCAATGCTTTTGCGGAGTTTTGGAGAGGCGGTACAGGCATTCATGAGCGTGTCGCCGCTACTGCGCCACACCGGAAATCGGCACGACCGGCGCGTTCGAGACCTCGATTGCCGAGGGGGCAATTACATACTTCACGACCAAGCGTGCGCTGTAGCCGTGTTCGCTGTCCCAGGAGGAAAACCCCGTGCAGACCTGCTTGCTCTGGTCGGACTCGGCCCGCTCGAAAGACTTGTCTGCGAAGCGCGCGCGTCCGACCTGCTGGCCGGGGGCGACTCGACTCTCGGTCCAGGGCTGCGACGAGTCCTCAGGCCGAGCGTACAGAACCATGGCGGTCACCACGGCCAATGCCGGCACGCTCGCGCAGAGCGTGACCGGCTGTGCTTCCTGCTCGCCACACACCGGTGTCGCATCGGGGGCGACGGCGGCTCGCATGCGGCACGGCCCGACGGTTGTCGTCGCGGCGACGCCTTCGGCGCCACGCCGATCGTCCGCAGTTCGCGCGCTCGAATCGTGATCGCTCAGAGCTGCCCGCTCCAGTCGCGCCGCTGTTGCGCTGATCTGCGCGATCTGCGTCTGTAGCTGGACCCGCAGCGCCGCCGACTCGAGGTCCGATTGCCTCACCAGATACTGTGAGAAGGCGAAACCGCCCACCGCGGCGCCGATGAGGAGCAGACTTACTGCCCACACCGGGCCGCGGCGCGATTTCTTGGTCACCGGTACGCCGCGTTTGCGCTCCGACATTTCCCTGCGCCAGGTGACGTGCAGTTGAATCAAGGTTCCGATAACCGTGCCTGCGGCGGCAACGGCCGCCGCGGTCACTTTGTCGTCGAGATCGAAAAAACTCATGAACACTTCCGATTGGGGGGCAACGGCGCACGCACGAGCAATTTATCGCTGAAGGCCGCACTGAACTGAGAGATGGTTCCGGTTTTTCGGACATCGGGGTAAGTTTTTGCGGCATCGCAACACGGCAGTTTGGGGATTTTGAAGAGGCACACAGTTTCGCGGCCACCGCGATTGCTTAGGGCGGTCGGCCGCGAACGCTCGTTCGCGCGGGTACCGCGCTTGGATTACCTCCCTTTTTGATGCCGCTATTTGCTGTACGCGATGCGCGCGCCGGAGCCGGGTGGCACGCAGCTGTAGGTGACCTCCTGCCCCGCCACGGCGGCCAGCGCTCGCAGCGCGCTGTCCGAAAGCGGGGGCGACGCGTCGCCCGGCACGAATACGGCGGAACTCGGGTGATAGAGATAACCCTTCACCGCGCCGCCCTGCACCACACTGGCCACGAGGTCGCATTCGGTCACCGTGCCGCCCAAGATCTTTGAAGTAAAGGGCGTTCCGGCCCGCTGCTCGAGCAGCGCGATGCGCGAACTGACGGTGCCGGCATTCTGATTGGTCAGAGTCACCTGTTGGCCGACGATGGGAGCCAGATCGCTGTCGAAGGCCAGCATGAACTGCTCGACATCCCGGCGAGTCTGATCACCGCCGAGTAGCGGGAAGCCGGCGGTCAGCGTCGAGCGGAACACCACCGAATTGAAGAAGGTGAACATGGTATCGGGCGAGCCTTCATTGGTGAAGCCGAAGCCGCGAATTTGCGGTCCCATAAAGCCGGTATCGGGACCGTCGAAGAACGGCACTTTCGCCATGCCGAACATGCCGACCTTGGTATAGAGATTACGCAGGTGTGGAATCTTGAAAACCTGTTCGATGCCCTCGAAGCTGTCGTTCTTGCTTGCGCCAAATTTTCCCTGCGATGGATCGAGCGCATGGCAACCGTTGCAGGTGAACGTCGTCGTCCCCAGAATCAGGCCGATGCCCGGCACGTTGAAGCCGTCGGAGGGATGCGGGCCGAAATAGAAATCGTGGCCGCGCTGTTGTGATGCGGTCAGCGAATTGTCGAGGCTGCGTACCGGGTTCGGCGGCGGCACCACCTGGAGTTGGAAGTCGGTGAAGGCTTGCATCTGCGCGGTCGATGGCTGATCGACGCTGCCCACCAAACCCTGGAAGGCAACGATGAAATTGTTGAACGATAGGTTTTCGTTGAACGGATCGATGCCCAACAAGCCGTTGGATCGATCGCCACGCCAATGCATCGCACCGGAATTGGTCAGGCCGCGAAGCGTCTGCGTGGTCATCGGCCCCTTCATCGGGTGGAAATCGTCCACTTTGCCGCTACCGTTCAGCGGCGTGTTGACGCCGAACAGCGTCTCGCCCACTGCCAGAATCAGCGGATTGCTCTCGTTGATGGGTATTGGGTTCTTGGTGACCGGGTTGTCGGGATTCCCGAGATCCCACGAGAGATCGTCATTGTCTCAGGAAGTACTCCGGATCCTTGCGCATCTTGGCGCGAATCGCCGCGGCGAACGCGGTCAGATCCGGCTTCGCCAGAGGGTCCCGGAGCCCGGCGATGGTCTTTCTGAGCCATTTGGCAACGAGCGCGCGATGCTGCTCCACCAGGCCGATGAAAAGCGCTTCCTTGCTGGGATAATGCGTGTAAATCGCCGCCGTGGACACGCCGGCCCTTTTGGCGATTTCGCGGTTGTTGGTGCCGTGAAAGCCCTGCGTGGTGAACAGCGCCAGAGCCGCCGCTTCAATGCGCCGGCGCTTATCCTGACTGCGATCTTTAAGGGGCTTGGCCACCTTCGAAACCATAGCACGCTCTCAATTTAAAGCGGAATGGTCCGGCGTACTCTGCTGCGTCGCATCGCTTCGACGCGTCCTTCGAACGCCGCACATTGTGGACTTGCTTTTCACGCCGCATCGTCGCAATTTGCGCCAATGCAGTTCGATCAACGCTCCTGGGAGACAACTATGCGCATCGATCTCAGACTGATCTTGAGCTTTTGCATGGCTGCAATCATCAATGTCTTCGCGATTGCCTCGCATGCCGACGAGACTTGCAACTCGCCCTACATGTCCGGCCTGATCAAAGGCCAGGAAGATTTCGTGCACGTGTGGACGCTTGGCGTGCCGGGCATGGGAGATGGATCGGACAAGCTCGTAACCATAGACGCGAACCCCGCAGCGAAAACCTACGGCAAAGTGATTAACAAGATTTCCGTCGGCGGCCGGGGTGAAGCGCATCACATGGGGTTCACCGACGATCGCAAATATCTCTGGGCCGGCGGGCTCGACGACAGCACGATCTATGTCTTCGATGTGGGGAGCAATCCGTCCCACCCGAAACTCATCAAGACGATCGCTACTCTGTCGGCGAAGACCGGCTATGTGGGACCACATACGTTTTATGCGTTGCCCGGCCGCATGCTGATCGGCAGCCTGTCGAACGCGGCGAATAAGGGCGGCGTTACCGGCATGTCGGTGTACAACAACAAGGGCGATTTCGTCGCCAAGTACGACATGCCAACGTCCACAATCAAACAGGTCAAAGGCGATGGCTATGGCTACGACATTGCGGTGAATCCTGCGAAGAATGCCTTGTTGACCTCGAGTTTCACCGGGTGGAACAACTACATGCGCGATCTGGGCGAGGTCGTCAAGGATCCTGAAGCGATGAAACTTTTCGGTAATACCATGGTGATGTGGAATCTAAAGACGATGCAGCCGGAGCAGATCCTCGCCGTGCCCGGAGCACCGTTGGAAATTCGCTGGGCATTGCCGGAAGGCCAGAATTGGGCCATCACGGCCACGGCTCTGACATCGCAGCTGTGGCTGGTCAAGCGCGACGCGCAAGGAATCTGGCAGGCGAAGGACGTTGCTGTGATCGGCGATCCGACCAAGATTCCCCTCCCGGTGGATATTTCGATCACGTCGGATGCGAAAGGCCTGTGGGTAAACACATTCATGGACGGCACCACACATTATTTTGATCTCAGTAACCCCGAGCATCCGCGGGAAACCTACAGCAAGCACACCGGCAGCCAGGTGAACATGGTGTCGCAAAGCTGGGACGGCCACCGCGTCTACGTCACCTCGAGCTTGCTGTCTCGGTGGGACAAGCAGGGCAAGGACGACGAACAGTTCCTGCGCGCATTCCATTGGGACGGCCATGAACTCACTTCTGCGTTTGAAATTGATTTCTCCAAGGAACAGCTCGGCCGTCCTCATCACATGAAGTTCACCGCCAACCCGCCGCGCCTGGCATCGCTCACGGGTGCATCCGTGCACTGATGCGCCGGGCCGGCAGGCTGATTCGCCTCGTATTCCGGGTGTTGTCGCTCGCCGGCATCGCAGCCGTGGCGGGTGCCGCCGTAGACCCGGGTAAGGCGACGGCGCCGCGTATGGAGTTCGTGCCGCCGCCGCCCGGTAGCTACAAGCTGCAAAAGATCCAGCGCGTCTCGGATGCCGTACTGCTCGACACTTCAGGTCATTCCGTCAATCTTTCGGCACTCACGCAACGCAAGATCACGCTGCTCACCTTTTTCTATACGTACTGCGCCGATCCCTTGGGATGCCCATTTGCGCACACGACGCTCGCTGATTTGCGCGATCGCGTGAGAGACGACCGCGCGCTCGCAGGGCGCGTGCGGTTCGTCAGTGTCAGCTTGGACCCTACCCACGACACGCCCGCGGCCATCGCGAGCTATAGCAAGGAATTCACCATTGATCCCCAATTCGACTGGCGCTTCCTGACAGCGCGCCGCGTGCCCGAGCTCTTACCGGTGCTGGAGGATTTCGGGCAAGCGGTCAGCGTGGAAATGGATGAGAACGGCCATGCGACGCGCACTTTGCACCACATGCTGAAAATGTTTCTCATCGACGCACGCGGCGAGGTACGGGAAATTTACACGCTGGCATTTTTGCAGCCGCAGGTCATGTTCAACGACATCAAGACGCTTGCGCTGGAAACGGGCTGATCGGCAACGGCCCGACGCAAGCAGATCGTTAACAAATCTTGTGCACTCGCCATCCAGGCGGCAATGAATACGTATGCACCCTCCTAGGCAAGGCAAGAGGTTGCAATACACTGTCACGTAGCATTGCCGAGCGAATTGATGGGGAGAGAAAAGCCGATGTTGCCGACGAATCTCGTGGCAATGGGTGCATAAACTGGCTTGATTGGGGAGTAATCAGTGAATAAATCGAATCGGACCCGTATCAATGGGCGGCCGGAGGTAATCCGGCGGGTATCCATATTAAGTCCAATCATGACCGGCCGCGCAGCATTGCTGCTCGCCGCCGCCGGCCTTATCGCGGCGCTGCCCGTGCAGGTGAGAGCCGCAGACGAGGCACCCCTCGAAGAAGTCACCGTCACCGGCATCCGCGCGAGCATCGAATCCGCAATCGCGGTCAAGCGTGAGTCCGGTGACATCGTCGAGGCGATCTCCGCCGAAGACATCGGCAAGCTGCCGGATCCCAGCATCGCCGAATCGCTGACCCGTCTTCCCGGCGTCACCGCCCAGCGCTCCGACGGGCGCACCTCGGATATCAGCATCCGCGGCTTCGGGCCTGACTTCAATGGCACCTTGATGAACGGCCGTGAGCAGGTCAGCACCGGGAACAACCGCGCCATCCAGTTCGACCAGTACCCGGCGGAATTGATCCACGCGGTCGAGGTTTACAAGACCCCGGACGCCTCGCTCATCGGCCAGGGCCTCGCCGGCACGATCGACCTGCAGACGACTCGTCCCCTCGAATACGGCAAGCGCGCGCTCGTGCTCGACGTCCGCGGCATCAAGAACGGCAATGGCGATCTGGGCGCCGGCTCCACCGACAAACAGTACCGCGCCAGTCTCTCCTACGTCGACCAATTCTTCGACAACACCCTGGGTATCACTTTGGGATTCGCGCGTCTCGACACGCCGACCGATACCAAGGAAGTGGGTCTATATGATCCCTGGCACACGAACGACCCGAACCCCCCGAACAACTTCAATTATCACGCGGGCGTACCCACCACGACCTGGGTGACCGACGGCATCAAATCGCTCGCGAGCACCGGTCTCGACAAGCGCGACGGCTCCGTGGCGACCTTGGAATGGCGGCCGATCGAAACCTTCACCAGCACCGTCGATGCCTATTACACCAATCGAACCTGGGCGGACGACCGGCGCAGCATCGAGGCCAACCTCGGCAACTACCCGAACAAGACGAATTATTCGAACCTGGTCACCGGCGGCGAGAACACGCTGGTCGGCGCAACCGTCGCCAATCTCGTCCCCCTGGCCCGCAACTTCCTGTACCTCACGAAGGACCGGATCTTCGCCAGCGGCTGGAACAACAAATGGACGCCCGGAGACTGGACCCTCGCCGCCGACATCGGCTACTCGCGCGCGACGCGTGATGAGCACGACTATGAAACCCAGGGCACCTACCAGGGCGGCGTCACCGATACCGGCACCTTCTTCATTCCGAGCAGTTCGGCGCCGAGCTTTACGCTGAACAACGGCTACACGGATCCTGCGAAAGTTCTCGTGGGTCCCACGATTTACGGTGCCGGCTACAGCCGCTTCCCGCATGTTGTCGACGAGTTGAAGTCCGTGCGTCTGGATGCGGCCCACACCCTATCCGGCTGGTTCAGCGCAATACAGGGTGGCCTCAATTTTGACGATCGCACCAAGAACAAAAGGCAGCCCGAGGCAAATCTCAACGCCAACGCCAACTGTCCCTGCCAGATCGCGAGCCAGTATCTGCTGCCGCCGACCAACTTGGGCTTCTCGGGCACGCCGAGCTCGCTCTCCTGGAATGTCCCGGCCGTGCTTGCCAATTATTTCCAGCCCATCCAGCCGTCGACCACGCAGAGTTATCTGGTCGGCAAGTCCTGGGAGGTCTCGGAGAAACTGACGACGGCGTACATCATGGCCAAGCTCGATCATGAGTTGTCCGCAGACGTAAGCCTGCGCGGCAATGTGGGTGTGCAGGCCGTGCACACCCAGCAGAGTTCCGATTCGAATGCGTTCGTTACCGCGGCGGTGCCGATTCACGATGGCACGAACTATAACGATGTCCTGCCGTCTCTGAACTTGGTATTCGGCTTCCCGTCGGGTCAAAAGCTGCGCGTCGGCCTCGCGCGTGAATTGGTACGGGCGCGCATGGACCAGCTGGACGTGTCCTACGATTATTCGTACTCGACCGGGGGGAACTTCACACCCTCGGCGACCGGCGGCAATGCGCGGCTCGCACCCTGGCGCGCCGATGCGTTTGACGTGTCGTACGAGAAATATTTCGAGAACCGGGCGATCATTTCGGTCGCCGGTTTCTACAAGAAGCTGAAAAGCTATATCTATGACATCCAGAATCCCTTTGATTTCACCGCGCAAAACGCTGCCGCGTCGCCGCTCAACCCTTGCTTGATCGGCGGCGTATCACAGCCGTGCCCGGAAGTGGCGATCGGTACGATGACGGCGCCTCAGAACGGCGCTGGCGGCCGGGTCGACGGCGTCGAGCTCGCGTTTTCGGTGCCGGGTGAATTGTTCTGGGACGCGTTGGAAGGCTTCGGTGCCAGCGGCAGCGTCTCGCAGACCGCGAGCAGCATCGCGATCCCGGGACAGGTCGCGGGTAGTGCCGCCCAAAACATCACCTTGCCGGGATTGTCGAAGACGGTGTGGCAGGCGACCGTGTATTACGAGCGAGCGGGTTTTTCGGCGCGCCTCGCGACCACTTATCGTTCCAACTACATCGGCGAAATTACGGATTTTGCCGGCGACCGCGCGCTGGAATACGTGCGGCACGAGCAAATCAGCGCGTTCCAAACCGGATACGACTTCCAACAGGGCCCCTTGAGGGGCTTCGGCGTTGTGTTCCAGATCGACAATCTCACCAACACGCCGTTCATCGACTACGCGGCGGTGCAGTCGCGGGTGCGTGACTACGAGACCTATGGTCGAGTGTTCTTCCTGGGCGCCAAATACAAACTATAAATCAACTGCGCTGCCGCTAAACTGCGCCGGGCCGGCCGGTTGGTTCGGCTTGGATACCGGCGCGTGATCGCGGCGGGCCGATGGCGGACGGGAGAGATATCGTGAACCTTGCGGTGAAATGTGGCCCAGTCGGCGCTCTCGCAGCGTCGCTTCTGACTTTGAGCGTTGCGCCGTGCAGTGTTGCGCAAGCGGATTACCGCGACCGGCTGCCGGCCGACGAGATCATTTATTTCCTCCTGCCCGACCGCTTCGAGAATGGCGATACATCCAATGACCGCGGCGGTCTCGACGGTGGACCACTGATCACGGGTTTCGATCCTACCGCCAAAGGCTTCTATCACGGCGGAGACTTAAAGGGTCTCATCTCGCGCTTGGACTACATTCAAGCGCTCGGGGCGACCGCCGTATGGCTGGCTCCGATCTTCAAAAATAAGCCGGTGCAGGGCGCGCCGGGCCAAGAATCCGCAGGCTACCACGGCTACTGGATCACCGATTTTACGCACATCGATCCACATTTCGGCACGGACGCCGATATGCACGCCCTCGCCGACGCCGTGCATGCCCGCGGCATGAAGTTGTACATGGATATTGTGGTCAATCACACGGCGGACGTGATCGCCTATCGTGAGTGCCCTTCGAGCGCCTGCCCTTACCGCTCGCGTGCGGACTATCCCTACACGCGGCGCGGCGGCCTCGCCGGTGAAGAAATCAATCGCGGATTCCTCGGAGATGCCGCGCCGTATCAAACCGACGAGAACTTCGCGAAACTCACGCGCCCCGACTATGCCTATACGCCGTTCGTGCCGCCGGGGCAGGAGCACGTCAAGGTTCCCGAGTGGCTGAACGATCCCATCTACTATCACAACCGCGGCAACTCCACGTTCCGGGGCGAGAGTTCCACGATGGGCGACTTCTTCGGCCTCGACGATGTCATGACGGAAAATCCCCGCGTCGTCCGCGGCTTCATCGAGATTTTCGGCAATTGGATCGACAACTACGCCCTCGATGGATTTCGCATCGACACGGCCCAGCATGTCAATCCGGAGTTTTGGCAGCGCTTCGTCCCGGCGATGCGCGCCCGCGCCGCCGCCAAAGGCATTGCGAATTTTCATATATTCGGCGAGGTATTTACTCCGGATTTCGACCCAGCGCGGCTGGCCAGGCACACCCGGATCGACGGTCTGCCGGCGGTGCTTGATTTCGGCTTCGCCATCGCGCTGCGCCAAACCGTAGCCGGGTCGATGGGCACCGAACGACTGGCCGAGCTGTTTGCCGACGATGCCTTGTACGAGGGCGGAGCGGCGGGCGCGCGTCAGTTGCCTACCTTCATCAGCAATCACGACGCGGGCCGCTTCGGCTATTTTGTGCGTAAGGCGCGGCCGCAGGCCACCGACGGCGAGGTTTTGCGACGCGTGACTTTAGGTTACGCCATGCTCATGACGCTGCGCGGGGTCCCGGTCATCTATTACGGCGACGAGCAGGGCTTTGCCGGCGCCGGCGGCGATCAGGATGCTCGCGAGGATATGTTCGCGAGTGAAACCGCGGCTTATCGCGCCGAACGGCTCATCGGTACCAAAGGCAACGCGGCGCAAAGCCATTTCGGCGCCGATCACCCGCTATACAAGGCCATTTCAACGCTGGCGATACTTCGACGCGCCAACGTAGCGTTGCGCGAGGGGGATCAAGTGGTACGGGCTTACGCGCGCACGCCGGGGATATTCGCCGTGTCGCGGCTGAACGCGCAGAGCAGCACGGAAATCCTGATTGCATTCAACACGTCGATGCAAGCCATTGACGCTCAGGTGGAGGTCGATCCGCACTCGCTACGTTTTCACAGTTTGCGCGGCAGCTGTGCGCCGGCTCAATCGGCACCGGGCAGCTATCGTGTGCAAGTTCCCGCCCTGGACTACTTGATTTGCGCGTCGGCAGCGGCTCCATGAGGCGGCCCATCGAGCCCGGCGTCGAGGCGCAGCACGAAATCGCTTGGTGGCACGGCGCGGCGATCTACCAAATCTATCCGCGCAGTTTTCGGGATTCCAACGGCGATGGCATCGGCGACTTACCCGGAATCACCGCGAACCTCGACTATGTGGCAGCGCTCGGCGTGGATGCCATCTGGATTTCGCCGTTCTACACATCACCCATGAAGGACTTCGGCTACGACATTGCCGACTACTGCGACGTCGACCCCATCTTCGGTACCTTGCAGGACTTCGATCGCTTGCTCGAAACGGCACATCGCTGCGGGCTGAAGGTCATCATTGACCAGGTCTATTCGCATACGTCCGATCAACATCCTTGGTTCCTGCAGAGCGCCGCCGACCGGACCAATGCGCGCGCCGACTGGTATGTGTGGGTCGATCCCAAAGTCGACGGTTCGCCGCCCACAAATTGGCAATCGGTCTTTGGCGGCCCCGCATGGACCTGGAACGCGCGGCGCGGCCAATACTACCTGCATAATTTTCTGATCGAGCAGCCCGATCTGAATGTGCACAACCCTGAGGTTCAGGAAGCCTTGCTCGAGTGCGCGCGTTTCTGGTTCAAGAGAGGTGTCGACGGGTTTCGACTCGACGCCGTCAACTTCGCACTGCATGATCTCTTGCTGCGCGATAATCCCCCCGCGCTGACGCGCCTACGGCCGCGTAGGCGACCGGTCGACTTTCAGCAGCCGCTTTACAACAAATCCCATCCGGACTTGCCGAGGTTCATCGAGCGGATCAGAAGGGTCGCTGATGAGTACGGCGGACGATTCACCGTGGCGGAGATCGGCGGTGAGGGCAGCGAGGCGGAGATGCAAACGGTGACCTCCGGCAAGGCGCGCTTTCATACTGCGTATGGGTTCAACTTTCTGTACGCGAACCGGTTGACCCCGGAACTCATTCGAACGACGCTCGGCGCGTGGCCGGAGATGGAAGGCATGGGCTGGCCCAGTTGGGCATTTTCGAACCACGATGCGCCGCGGGTGGCGTCACGCTGGTCGACGCCTACGAACCGCGCCGAGTATTCCCGGCTCGCCATGCTGCTGCTGACGTGTCTGCGCGGCAATATCTTCCTGTATCAAGGCGAAGAGTTGGGATTGCCGCAGGCCCACATTGGTTTCGAGGATCTGAAGGACCCGGAGGCGATCGCGAACTGGCCATCGACGCTGGGACGCGACGGTGCGCGCACGCCCATGCCCTGGCAGTCTTTGGCGGTGCATGCCGGATTTTCGACGGCAGCACCGTGGCTTCCCGTCAGTCCGGAGCACTTTGCACTCGCCGTGGACCGCCAGGAGCATGACCCCGGTTCTCAACTTGCGCTCACGCGTCGGTTGATGTGGCTTCGCCGCCGCAGTGCCGGGCTGCGCACCGGCTCGCTGCGATTTATCGACGCGCCGGCGGACCTTGTGGTGTTCGAGCGCGGTTCGGCCGGGAACCGGCTGTTGTGCACATTCAACTTGGGATTGAAGGAGCGCAGCTGGCGTCCCGCCATGGATCACGCGTGGCAGATGATGGAATCGGTGGGCGGGGCCAAGCAGTGGAGTTTTCCGCCTCTCTCTGGTCTGATCGCCTCATGCGCAGAGACCCACATTCCCCCGCGCGGCACCGCCCAGCCGACGGGATGAGGCCAGCCAAACCCACGCTGACGTTCCTGCAGATCTGGAACATGTGCTTTGGATTTCTGGGATTACAATTTGCATTTGCATTGCAAAATGCCAACGTCAGCCGGATTTTTCAGTCCTTGGGCGCCGACTTGGATCAAATCCCGATCATGTGGATCGCGGCGCCTCTGACGGGGTTGTTGGTTCAACCGGTGATCGGCTATCTGTCCGACCGAACTTGGACGCGGCTTGGCCGGCGCAAACCATACTTCGTCATCGGCGCCGTACTGGCCGCGAGCGCCCTTTGGCTCATGCCGCGCGCACCGACTTTATGGTTCGCGGCTGCATTGTTGTGGGTGCTGGACGCGTCCATCAATGTGTCGATGGAGCCGTTTCGTGCCTTCGTCGGAGACCAGCTGGCGCCGCCGCAACGTCCAATGGGCTATGCCATGCAAAGCTTTTTCATCGGGTTGGGTGCCGTCGTCGCGAGCGCGCTGCCCTGGATCATGGCGCAATTCGGTTTCAGCAACAGCGGTGCTGCCGCGAACGGACAGGCGATGATCCCGGTCACGGTGCGCCATGCATTTGACATCGGTGCGGCGGTGCTGTTGTTCGCCATCTTTTGGACCGTGATGCGCACCCGGGAATACCCTCCCGAGGAGTTGCGGGCCTTCAGCGATGCGATTCCGCCGCGGGCGCGCTCGGCGCGTGCCGCCGGTGCTTCGGGACTGCAGCGCGGCGCGCTGTGGAGCGCTTGCGGATTGTCTGGGATCGGCATCATCTGGGGTTTCGGCCTGGACCGGCAGATGTACTTGGTTTGTGCAGGCGCGTTGTTGTGGGGCCTCGCACTGCTGACGCACGGTTTCACTCGAGGACGGGGCTGGTTCGGCACGGTGATGCAAGATCTCGAGGCGATGCCCGACAACATGCGGCGCCTAGCGCCGGTACAGTTCTTTTCGTGGCTCGGACTATTCGCGATGTGGATTTACACGACTGCCGCCGTGGCGCAGGTGCATTTCGGGTCGAGCGATCCGCGTTCGGACGCATTCAATCAGGGTGCGAATTGGGTCGGTGTACTGTTCGCAACCTACAACGGATGCGCGGCGCTCGCCGCTCTTTTCATACCGCTGTTGGTAAATCGCGTCGGCCTAAGATTCAGCCACTTGATCAATGTCTGGATCGGCGGCATGGCATTGCTGTCCTTCCTCGTGATCCGAAACCCTTATTGGCTTCTGATGCCGATGGTCGGTGTGGGCGTCGCGTGGGCATCAATCCTGTCGTTGCCATACGTGTTGCTGTCGGACAGCTTGCCCGCCGAAAAAATGGGGCTGTATATGGGGATATTCAACTCCTTTATCGTCATTCCGCAACTGGTGGCCGCCAGCCTTCTCGGACTGCTGCTGAAGTGGGTATTCGGCGGCGCTCCGATCTACGCGCTTGCCATCGGCGGCGTGAGTTTTTTGATATCCGGCGCGTTGGTATTGCGAGTTGCGGAACCGGTCAGGACTTGAGGCTCATCATTGGGAGCCCCGCATGATTGTCGAACCACCAAGCGCGTGGGTAGCACCGTGGACGTTGCCGGTTCGTCGTCGATCAATTTCAGCAGGGTCTCGACCAGGGCTTGTCCCGCGCGGCGGGTATCCTGCATGACGGTCGTCAATGGCGGATTTGCGAGGCTCGCGGGAGGTATGTCATCGAAGCCGATCACCGCCACGTCTGCTGGGATGTTGACTCCGTGGTCGCGCAGCGCATGCATGGCCCCCAATGCGATCAGATCCGATGCGGCAAAAATCGCATCGAAGCGTTCGTTGCGGCTCAGCAGTTCGCGCGCCGCCTGGTAGCCGGACTCTTGGGTGCTGATCGCGTCGACTCGCAGTTGCGGCAGCAGAGGCGCGCCGGTTTCCTCGATTGCGGCCGCATAGCCGCGGTAACGCTCGAGAAATTCCGGAACGTGGTTCGATGCACCGCCGAGAAATGCCGGCCGCCGGCGGCCGTGGCTCAATAGATGTTTTGCGGCGTCATATCCGCCCTTGAAATTGTCGCTGCCCACCGAGATGCCCGGTTGCCCTTCCATCACGGCGCCCCATCTTACGAAGTGCGTGCCTTGAGCAACCAACTGCTCCAGCCGGGACCTGTACTCCACGTAATCCCCATAACCCAAAAGGATGATGCCGTCGGCTTTCTTACTGTCTTCGTAGGTAACGTGCCAATTGCCCGACGATTCCTGAAACGAGATCAGCAAGTCGTAGCCGCATTGCGCGCAGGCGCGAGTTATCGATCCGAGCATGGAGAGAAAGAACGGATTGATGAGCGAGTCGTCCGGGGTCGGATCCTTGAAAAACAGGAGCGCGAGCGTATTGGACCTCTGACTGCGCAGATTCGACGCGTTCTTATCGACGGTATAGTTTAATTTTTCCGCTATATCTTGGATGCGCTTGCGGGTCTCTTCGTTGACCGTCGGGCTTCCGCGCAAAGCACGCGATACCGTGGACTGCGAGACGCCTGCAAGATACGCAACGTCGATCGACGTGGCTTTGGCGATCATGTGCCGAATTATGTCCCGGGACGCATCGTACCGCCAGTTGGAACTCATTCGAGAGCGCATCGCTGACACCAAAACGCGTGGCCGGGCTTGCGTCCAGTGGTATCTTGCCGGGGCCCCGGAGTGCTAACCTACTGACGGATCGAGTAATTTATCGCGGCGCTCAGCTTGCAGTCTTCGCGAGAAGTTGCCGCATGGCGAGAGCGATTTCCTCGACGTGCGTCTCCAGTGCGAAGTGTCCTGTGTCGAGAAATTTAACAGTCGCATTCGGATTGTCCCGCCGGAAGGCTTCTGCTCCTGGGGGAATGAAGAACGCATCGTGCTGCCCCCAGATTGCGAGCAGCGGCGGCTTCGATTTGCGGAAATAATCCTGAAACGCCGGGTAGAGTTTCACGTTGTTCGCATAGTCGAGAAAAAGGTCCAACTGAATGTCCATGTTGCCGGGACGCGCAATCAAGGCTGCATCCAAGGTGTAGCCCTCTGGCGCGATCACATCCGGGTTGGGGACACCGTCGGTGTACTGTGAGCGGAGTGCCTCAGGGCCCAGGGCCGGGCGCAGGACCTCACGATTCCCGGGAGTCGGCTCTTTCCAGTAGCGGCGGATGGGAGCCCAGGCATCGCCGAGGCCCTCTTGGTAGGCATTGCCGTTCTGCGAAACGATGGCGGTGACGCGCTCCGGACGCGTCATAGCCAATCGAAGGCCTGTGGGAGCGCCATAGTCGAACACGTAGAGCGCGTAGCGCTTCAAGTGCAGGGCGTCGGTAAACGCCAGCAACGTGTTAGCCAAGGCATCAAAGGTGTACTTGTAACGGCGTTTATCAGGAACTTCGGTAAACCCGAACCCAGGAAAGTCGGGTGCAATGACCCGATACCGATCAGCGAGTCGCGGGATCAACTCACGATACTGAAACGAGGACGCCGGAAAACCATGTAGCAGGAGCACTACCGGGGCATCCGCTGCGCCGGCTTCCCGGTAGAAGACGGTTACGCCGTCCGCCTCAACGCGATGGATCGAGGTATGTGGGACACGTGTATTCTCAACCATCGAATTTCCTCTGGTTCTATCCGAAATCCCAGGCTGCGCGCGCACAGCGGGTGCGGTGCTGGTCAACGCAAGAAGACCGCTCCAGCCAATGAAATCTCTACGATTCACTCTGTGCTCCTCGACATAAAGCCCCCTTCGCGACACTAGTAAATCATGCTATTGATGGTTACATATCCGCATGTAACCCGTCAAGTGATATCATACTGGTTACGATAGAAGCAGCAAAAGGCGCCCTGATCATGTCAAGGTATGCACAATCCGTGGCGAACGATGAGCCCGTGATGCTGGGAGATCATCCAGCACTGAATATCCTGAATACGGTTGCGAGAGTCGACGGAGAGCTCGTCGATTCTCTGCGAAGCGACGCTGACGTTTTGCGATGGCTCACTCGCGTCGGCTTGCCGGTTGAGACTGATCTCGCAAGATTTCGGGCGCCCTCTTTGCTTAAAATCGCGCGCGAGCTGCGCGAGACAATTCGTACTCTCATTGAGAAGCGAAAGAAGGGAACGCGGGTCGATCCCGCAGCCCTCAATGTGTTCCTCGCGCAAGCCCGCACCCACGTGCAGCTCGTATCAAATCGCGACGGAAGGCTCCACGTCAAGCGGCAATGGGAACAGCGTACCCCAGAGCAAGTGCTTGCACCCTTGGCCGAATCGGCTGCCGCATTGCTCACCACGGACGACTTCAGCCTAGTAAGGCGCTGTGAGAACGAGGAATGCGTTCTATGGTTTTATGACCGCAGCAAATCTCACCACCGGCGATGGTGCAGCATGACCACGTGCGGCAACCGTCACAAGGTCGCGGCATTTCGAGAGCGGCGGCAGCGTCCGGTTCCCGCAATTCAATGAAGGGAAACTAAATCGGCTTCAACAACTCGTGCCGCATTCGGCGTTCGTCGATCCAACCACGCCCGCCGGCGCATTGCCGCGCGAAAGTATCGAGTTGCGGACACCGGTGTTCTACGAGGAGTGAGAGGTATCCCGAGCGGTATTTCCGGGTATCCCAAGCGGTGTTTCCGGGTAGAATGAATTCCGGACTACTTTCGCTTCAAGGGTTTATGTCCGCCATTGGAAAAACGAACGACATCCGTGTCTTGCTTTTCGATGTCGGCGGAGTGCTGGTGCGGTTGAGCGGCGTCGAGGCCATGCTCGAATGGCTCGGTCACAGAATTTCAGAAGATGAATTATGGCGTAGGTGGTTGCAATCGGTAGCGGTCAGACAATTTGAAACCGGGCAGATCGACGCCGACGAGTTCGCGATCGCAGTGACGTCCGAGTTTGACCTGCCGGTTGAGCCAGGGCAATTTCTGGAAGCCTTCATCCGTTGGCCGACCGGGCTCTATCCAGGCACGTTGGAGTTGTTGGCGCGCATACCAAGTTCGTATCAACGAGTTGTGCTCTCCAATAGCAATGCGTTGCACTGGCCGCGCGTACGGACTGAGATGAAGCTCGGCGCGGCATTTGACAACCACTTCGTGTCGCACCTCACGGGTCGAATCAAGCCCGATGCGGCCGCGTTTGAACATGTGATCGAATCACTCGGTTGCAGCGCCGCTTCCGTGCTGTTTCTTGACGACAACCTGCTGAATGTCGATGCGGCTAAACGCCTTGGAATGCAGGCTGTACGCGTTCAAGGGATTGATGAAACGAAGCGGGTGCTGGTCGACCGTAGGATCATTGAGCCGGATTAGGGAGAACATCATGATGAGAGTGTCGCGACGGGAGTTGCTGGCGGCGGGCGCAAGCCTATTGGCTCTGCGAGCGATGGGCGCGACGCCTGCGCGCCCCTTCTTCCAGCGCACCCACCTGCCGATCGGGATACAGCTCTATACCGTGGGCGACGACCTCAAGCGGGACTTCGACGGCACGTTGGGTGCGCTTACAAAGATCGGATATAAGACCGTCGAGCCGGCAGGTCTTCTCGAGCGCAGTCCGGCCGATTGGCGTCGATCCCTGGATCGCGCACAATTGACGTGCCCTTCAACGCATGTCGCCGCCCGGCCTTTTCGGGCCGGCGGCGCGAGCCTGAACGATGATCTTGGCGCTCTCGCCGAAGGCGCGCACGCCATGGGAATCGGCACCATCGTTTGTCCATCGTTTTACATTCCAGATCGCTTCTCACTGGAACCGGCGCCCGGCGAGGGCGGGGCGAAAATGCTCGTACGCCTTGGCGCCGCCATGACGGCGGATGACTGGAAATGGAATGCGGACTATCTCAACACCAAGGGTGCGGCGCTGAAGCGATTGGGTCTTCGCTTCGCCTATCACAATCACAACTTGGAATTCGCTCCCTTGGGCAACAGCAATGCCATGGCGCTTCTCGTCCAGGGCACGGACCCTGCCCTCGTCAGCTTCGAAATGGATGCAGGTTGGGTGGCCTCGGCGGGCGTCGATCCCGCGGCACTGCTGGCCCGGTATCCGGGCCGGTTCACGGCGATGCATGTGAAGGACATGAAGGCCGGTACGCGCCCCAATTTTGCTTTGCAGATCGATCCTTGCGAAGTAGGACAGGGTGTCATCGACTGGAAGGCATTGCTGGCAAAGGCGTATGACTCGAACGTACGTCAGTATTATGTGGAACAGGAGCCGCCGTTCGTCAGACCGCCGCTCGAGGCCGCGGCAATCAGCTACAACTATCTGCATGCCTTGATTGCTTGAGCGGGCACCCTTCAGCCGGGCTCCACGGTTACACGATGCCCGCGGCGCGGCTTGCCGCCTGGCGAACGCCGGCTTTGCCTGTCCGCCAGCCGCTTTCGCGAAACGCCGCAATGGGATCAATGGCGCCGCCCGCCTCATAGGTGCTGGCACGTTCCTTGCGCCAATCGCCATCCCAAATTCGCGACCCGCGAATCACCGCATCCGGGTTCACCACGTTCACCCGGATCCCGGCCTCCGCGCCCTCGATCGCCAAGCAACGCGCCAGATGCACCGACGCCGCCTTGGCGGACGCATACGCCGACGCATTCGGCGTGGCCGCCTGGTCCCGGCTCCAATACCTTCGACGCGGTACGCTCGATTGCACAGTGGCGTGAAAAGAACCAGGCGCCCGAGACCCTCCTGGCTTCACGCTACGCGGCGCCCGTCACTCCCGGGATCCCAAAAGGAGACCCGGTGTCGACCCGTCCACGAAGCGTCAAGGATGGCGCGACCCAGCGGCGGCAGGTTGCGTAAGCGGAGCCGCCAGCTGTAAGTGATACTGGCTCGCGCCGCCTCGTTCCCGCATTTCTGTATTTTTTGCCGAGAAATGAAGCTTGCCCGAGTTGTATATACGGGGTAATTTCGGCAGTTGAATCATGGCAACCAAGATTCAGCACATACGGACGCTGCGCCTCAAGGTGAAGGCGGAAGGCTATGCGTGGCTCAATGCGGCGGCGATCGAAGTGAACCAGGTTTGGAATTTCGCCAATGCCAGCAGCTACAAAGCGGCGCGCCCCTTTGCAGGACCGCCTAAATGGCTCACCGCGTTTGATCTGGACAAGCTCACTGCCGGGGCAAGCAAGTGCTTTGAACGTATCGGCTCGGATACCATTCAGCGGGTCAATGCCGAGTATGCGACCCGTCGACAGCAATTCAAGCGATCAAGGCTTAACTGGCGCGTGAGCAAAGGCGCGAAGCGCTCCTTGGGCTGGGTGCCTTTCAAAGCGGTGCAACTCAAACGACAAGGCAAGTCGCTGCGCTTCTCGGGCAAAGCCTTCCGGGCCTTTGAACGAGAGCTTCTTGAGGGAGCCACGTGGAAATGCGGCTGCTTTGCACAAGACTCAGTCGGCGATTGGTGGCTTTGCCTGCCCATCGCAGTAGAAGCCTCGCAATCCAGTGCCCCGAAGCTGGAAGTCGGGATTGATTTGGGCGTCGAGCACACCGCCACCACCAGCGATGGGGAAAAGCTGCGCGCGGGCCGTTTCTATCGAGATATCGAGCAGAAAATTGCCCATGCTCAGCGCCGCGCTCATAAACGTCAGGCCAAGCGCCTGCACCGAACCGCCGCCCGGCGACGAAAAGAAGCCTTGCATCGGTTCTCAACGAAGATTGTCAAGGAATAGGCAGGTTCAATCGGTCGACGCAACACTTGCTTGAAGTCTATCCGCAGGGGTTTTAAATCCCAACGTTTTTCTTGGCCTCTGATTTAAGCGCAGCGCGATTTTATCGAGATAGGCTTGGCTGTATTCGGACATGTCTGCGCCTTTGGGGAAGTACTGTCGCAGTAGGCCGTTGGTGTTCTCATTGGTACCGCGCTGCCAAGGACTGCTGGGATCGCAGAAGTAGACCTTCACGTCGGTGGCGACAGTAAAGTCCTTGTGATGACGCATTTCCCAGCCTCGATCCCAAGTTAGCGAACGTCGCAGTTGTGTGGGGAGTTTGCGTATATGTCGAGCAAGAGCAGCAACTACATCATCGGTGTTGCGACTCGGCAGTTTAATGAGCGTGGTAAAGCGCGAGTGACGCTCGACGAGGGTGGCAATTTGACTGTGATCCCCGCCGAGCAGCATGTCGCCTTCCCAATGCCCTGGAACAGCTCGGTCATCAGCCTCCGCCGGCCTCTCCCGTATCGAGATCGCGCCGAGGATCTGGCCGTGCCCATCCCTCTGTTTTGCTAGTCGAGGTCGACGTATTCGACGCTTGCAGCGCAAGTGCCCCAATAGTTCCTTTTTCAGTGCCCCTCGCGCTTGCACGAACAGGGTGCGGTAAATTGTCTCGTGCGACACTCGCATGCTCTCATCGGCGGGAAATTGCTCTTTGAGCCACCCCGAGATCTGTTGCGGGGACCAGTCTAGCTTTAGTTTAGCTGCTACCAGCCCCTGCAATCTCCGGTTCAAGCTCAATATGCACGGCTTAGGACGTTTTGCCCGGTTCCAGGCCCGCCAGTCCGCTCTTCTGGCTCGATAAAAACAACGAAAATAACTCCCGCCATGGCGCCGCACTTCTCGGCAGATCGTCGAGGGTGCTCGGCCCAGTCGCTGAGCAATCTGGCGAAAGGAACACTTGGCCGCGATGCCACGAGAGATCTCTTCTCGCTCCGCGAAGCTCAGCACTCGAGGTGCGCGCTTCGGCGGCGGGACAACCCCACCAGATAACCACATGCGCTGGTGCATGATTGCATTCGGTCGACCAATAGCGCGCCCTATGCTCGCGAGAGACTCTCCAGCCTTATACCTGCGCCATATCTCAACGCGTTCAGGCACTGAAAATCTTCCTGTTTTCTGCATTTGCTCCACCTCTCTAACAAGATCATTGTAGAAGGTGTTGCACTGACCAATTGAACCTGCCTACCAGAATATCGTCATTGGCGATGTGAGTAGCGGAAAACTGGTTAAGACCCGGATGGCCAAGTCGGTGCTCGATGCCGGTTGGGGAATACTCAAGACGCAGCTGCTGTACAAGGGCCAGCAGGCCGGCAGGTGCGTATCGATCGTCAACGAGAGCAACACAACGCGAGAATGCAACGACTGCAAGGCCCTCACCGGCCCTTCAGGAATTGACATGCTCGCTGTAAGGACATGGGTGTGCAGTGCGTGTGGTGTGACGCACGATCGGGACGTCAATGCGGCCCGCAACATGCTGTCCGCGGGGAGGTCGCCCCCGTCCGTTCGCGGGAACGAGTCATTGTTTTCAGCTGCGCCGCCGAGCCAGACATCCCGTCGATGCGAGGCAAGGATCAGCGCACTGAAAACGGCGGCGTGAGCACCGGTGTGCGCGTACCCGAAGGTCGCCCGTTGGGTGGGCAAGGGCTCCCCCGATGAGGCGCAAAATTACGTATGCCGTGCCGGCGCACGTCGATGAGAGCGTCATAAAATGCTACCTTCGTGCCTGCAACAGCAGGATTGGTGAGGAGATCGTCAACAACAATGCCCGGCAGGATTCGAATCGGCGTCGGCGGGTGGACCTACGAGCCTTGGCGCGGCACATTCTATCCGGGCGATCTCCCGCAAAAACGTGAGCTCGAATATGCGAGCCGGCAACTCACTTCGATCGAGATCAACGGCACATATTACGGATCGCAGAAGCCGGCCACATTTGCCAAATGGCGCGACGAAACGCCGGACGATTTTGTTTTTTCCGTCAAGGCGCCGCGCTACGCCATGAATCGCAACGTGCTCGCCGAGGCGGGCAACACGATCGAGCGGTTCTTGGCCGGCGGTGTCATGGAATTGAAGGACAAGCTCGGTCCCATCAATTGGCAGTTCTTGCCCACCCACAAGTTCGATGCCGCGGACTTTGAAGCGTTTCTAAAGCTACTGCCGCCGGAAGCGGCCGGCCGCGCGCTGCGTCACGTCGTTGAAGTTCGGCACGATAGCTTCCTGACACCGGACTTCGTTGCACTGGTGCGTACATATGGCGTCGGCGTCGTGATCGCCGGCGATTCGCGTTACCCACAAATCGCCGACGCAACCGCCCCGTTTGTCTATGTCCGCATTATGGGGACAAAGCCCAAGGAGGAATCCGGTTATTCCGATGCCGCGCTCAACCTTTGGATATCCCGGGCGCGCGCGTTCGCCTCCGGCGCCGCGCCGGAGGGGCTGCAATGCGTTGCGCCGCATCGCGCGGACGGCGTGGCGCGTGACGTCTACTTGTATGTAATCAGCGGCCACAAGGTACACAACCCGGCGGCGGCGATGTCCCTGTTGCGGCGTCTCGGCTAGTACTCGGCCAGTACTCGGCTAGTAAGGAAAGGGTCGGCTAACGCCGCACCGGAATATCGACGTAGCTGTCGCTGTACCAGCGGATTTTCAGAGGGATCTTGCCGTCGGCGATGGATTCCTCGCTCACATCGCCACCGGTACCGTAATTGATCTCGCGGTCCGGCCGCTTGTTGACGCCGAGCACCATGACCAGCCGGCTGCCGGGCTTGAGCTGTCGGCTCGTCATCCGCTCGCTCTTGAACGCGAGTTCCTGACGTTCGCCCGCCTTGAGAATGCGCCGGTGAGTGCGGTCCCCTGCATAACTCGCGCGGAACTCGTCAGTGGGGCTGAACAATCGGATGTAGTCGCCGTTGGCGAGAAGTTCATACAGCGTGATGTACAGATCCACGTCCATTTTATTGACGGTGAAATCGAGTCTACCCGAGAACAAGCCGTTGAACTCGGTGGCCTTGGCCAGCGGCTCACTGATAAATATGGTGCCGTGACGTGGTCCGAGGCTTCTGCTGATGAAATCGGGAGACGGCGTCCAGGCGGCGTCGGTGCGATCGATGAAATTCACGGTCTGCTGGACGAACGCGTCATTGGTTTTTTTATGCTGAGTCAGCCGGTGATTCGCGCCGGATAAGACGCCATCCAGATAAAACCTCAGCGATTTCCCCGCCATGGCATCGAGCGAGGGTGCATGCTGCCATTCGTTCGCCCCCATGAGCTGGTAATTGACGCTTTCCGTCAACAACGCCGGCGTCGCAGTGCCCTTGAAGACATGATCGAACCACTTATAACGAAGTTCCCGAAAATCCACGAGCGCCACTGCGTCGACTTGATAGCCATGCAACTCGGCCGACGTGCCACGCTGCATCATGGCGTCATCGTAGGGACCGATGATCAATGTATGGTCGGCATGCGGGTCATACCGATGATGTTGAGCAAAGTAGTACAAGGCACCCGGTTCGCTGGCGGCGAAATACCCGGTCATCGTGAGAACCGGAATGCTGATCTTGGCGAACTGTTCGCGAAACGGCACCATCTGCCGCCAGAATCCATCGTAGCTTGGATGGTTCAGCCAGCGAATGAAAATCGGATTGTGCTTTCCGTAGAGCCGGCCCATGTCGCGATAGCGTCTTCCGCTGCGGTACCACTTCTGGTCAAGAGCGCGCCACTGCGCGACATCGTCATTGTTGCTCTCCGCGCCGGCGGCATCGCTCACTTCGAGCGACCACGCGTATGCCGAGTTGTTGGGGATGTTGCCTTCCATGGGCACATTGATTCCGGGTGCGTTGGGTGCCGTCGTGGCGATGGCTTTGAGGGCAGCGGGCAGCTTTTTGGCGGCGGCGGCGGCCCACGGTACAAAGCCGCTATAGCCCTCGCCATACATCCCCACGCGGCCGTCGCTCCACGCTTGCTTCGCGATCCAATTGATGACGGCGCGCGCATCCTCGCCTTCATGCTGGAAGGGAGTGAAACCAGCGGCGCTTTTTTGCCTGCCGCGCGCGTAGGCCACGACGCCCACATAGCCATGGGCGGCGCAGTCCTTGGCAAAGCTTTGCGAGTCATCGATCCTGAACTCCAGCAGCGTCGGCAGCGGATCGGAGAGGCTGTTTGGACGAATCACGACGACGGGAATACTGGTGCCGTCCGGGGTTTGGATGACGATTTCATTGTCGACGGTGTAGCGTTGATGATCGTCCTCGGCATTGAGCAGAACGACCAACGGACCAAATGTACGATAGGCGTCATACGCGACGTACTTCCAGATCAGTTCCACGGCATCGGCTTGATCAATGCTGTCGCTCGAACGCTGCTGATCAAGTGCTCTTTGCAATGCCTCCTGATAAAGGGCAGGAGACTCCGCCAGCCACTGCGTAACGGCGTGGGCATCGTGATCGTTGAGGCGGTGAATGGCTTCCCGAAACGAGATCGTCAATGCCTCCGCAAACGTGAATCGATTTTGCGTCTCCAGTGCCCTGGCGTGGGCGTACATGTCGTATATCTGCCCCCGCCCGACCGGATGGCCAAAATCCGATTTTCGCCGTCGGTCGCGCAGCGATTGTCGCGAGATGTCAGCCGCTGCATAGTCGCCGACGGCCATTTGCAGCGCGGATAAGTTCGCAAGATACCTTTCAGGATCCGGATCCTGATAGACGGGAATGAGTCTTGCTGCCAAATCGCTCATGATCGCGCCTGCCTTGGGATCCGTGGCTGCCGCGGGCGCCCGAAAATCAAACTCGGGCGCGGCCCATGCCGGCGATACGGCGAGCGACAAGAGCAATAAGAGGGCTCTCGCCGCGAACGCGCGATGATGCGCGAGACCGTGAATCCGCGCCTTTTTCATGGTGGATTTCCGGATTTTGACGCTGCGGCCGTCCTGGATGCTTTGACCAGATGCAGGGTCCTCGAAAACAGCGCGTGTGCCTCGCCGGCGCCGCCGATGTGAATGACGCCGCTGTGCTTGAGCTCGTCGGTGAATACGTCGATGACCAGTTCGAGAACGTCGTCGTCAAGCGCGCCAAAGGTGCCGTCAATGAGCACCCACGGCGGTGTCTGGATCAGCATCCGCGCAAACACCAGGCACAGTTGCTCGTCTTGGCTGAGCTCCCAATCCCAGCGCCGGGTCTCGTCGAGCAGCGGCGCGAGACGTTCAAGACCGAGCCGGAACAGCGCGCGGGTAAAAGCGCTCGCGCTGAAACTGTCGGCCTTGAGCGGATAGGCGAGGACCTCGCGCAAACTCCCGCGAGGCAGATACGGCGTGCCGCGCGGCAGGTAAAATATTTGTTCGCCTCGCGGACGAGTGATGAGCCCTGAGCCCCACGGCCACAGGCCTGCCAACGCGCGGAAAAGCTGAGTCTTGCCGGTTCCCGGTGCTCCTAAAATAAGGACCCGTGCTCCGGCCGTGATGACCACACTCGATTCCCTGAGCATGTCGGCATGGGCAGAAGACACGCTTTCAAGGTGATCGATCTGTATCGTCCCGGGATCTCCTTCCGCGTAGGCGATGCGGCTCTCGAATCCCCGGGGTTCGTGGGTGCTGATGACCGCATGACGAAAGCTCGCCACGCGAAGCAACGTCGCTCGCCAGTCGGCAATGACGCTGAAGTTGTCGATGAACCAGCGCAACGACGATTGCGCTTGGGTAAAAGCACCGGCCGCCATCATCAGTCCGCCGAATGAAACCTTTCCCGTGAAGTACAGCGGCACCGCAACCAGGATAGGCGCAACTTGGGTGACCCAGCCGAAACCCGACGTGACCCAGGTGAGATTGGTGTGACCCCAGACGATGCGGCGTGTCGCGCGCAGCACATCGATAAGATGTCGTTCAATCCGGCGCCTCTCGTCCGGTTCGCCTTGCGCCAGGGAAATGTCATCGACGTGCTCGTTGACGCGCACCAGCGAAAATCGCAGGTTGGCCTCGGTTGCGTACCGCTCGGCATTTCGATTGATGAGTCCGCGCCCTACCCAGTAGCTCAGTAGCGAGCCGCCCGCTGCGTAAACAATGGCGGCCCACAGCATGAAGCCCGGAATCGGAAAGTCCCGGTCGCCGAAACGCAAAGCGAAGTCGCTCGACAAGCCCCACAGCACGCCGGCAAACACGCCGAACAAAATTGAGGCCTGGACCAGCCCAATGCCAAGATCGGCCGACAGTTCGCACAGCTTCCGCGCATCCTCGTGAATGCGCTGATCCGGATTGACGCCTATGGCTCCTGCATTGGCAAGCCAGAAGGCGCGGCGCGGAAACAGCCAATCCTTAAGAAGACTGCGAACCAAGCCTTCGCGCAACTTGACTTGCAGAGTCTCGGCAAGCCAGCGCTGCGTCACGTTGAGGACGAGGAGAATTCCCGCGATGACGAAGAACACGCCAAGCTGAAACAGAAAATCCCGCAGGTCGCGTCGCGACAGAGCATCGTAGAATGGCTTATTCCATCGGTTGAGGCGGATCTGCCCATAGGCCGTGGCAATGATGATCAGCAGGATGACGACCATCAAAACCGTCAGCGTCTTGCCGACCGGTGAGCTGAAAATCGCACGAATCACCAGCCCCAGCTGCCGCAGGAAGCCCAATTGGGCAGCTTTGGCATCAGAGGCAGTGCTGGTTATTTTGGTTGTTGGGTCTGTCACGGTGCTGGGCGCTTTTCCACGCTCTCAAACTTTACACCGTTGAGCAGCATGGCCGCACGCATGTAATTCCTACAAGGTGCGATTGATCATGCCAAGGCTTGCTCGCGCGAACACTTGGTTCCCAAGTCAATCTCGATCTCGAACAAGGGATCGATTTGCCCGTTTACGCGGCGAGGACGAGTGGCCCAATTATTTTCCCTCCAAGCGTTCCTTCAGCAAAGGTCACCATAGTCACATGATCTTACCCGTGTAGGACGTTCCCGACGGCTGTTTAGGAAGTTCGGCCTTGCACCGTGCGAACACACGGACCATAACACCCCAAATACGGGGATTTCCCCAACAACAGGGGATTCGTCATGTCGCGGGTACTCATTGCCGATGATCACGCCGTAGTCAGGGCGGGCTACAGGCAGTTCCTGGAGGCCGAGGCCGGCATCACAGCCATTGGTGAAACCGCGAGCGGCAACGAAACCCTGGACCAGCTACGCCGCCACGATTGGGACTTGCTGCTGATGGACATTCATATGCCCGACCGCAGTGGACTGGATATTTTGAAGCATGTGACCAGCGGATTTCCGAATGTTCGCGTGTTGATCATGAGCGGACTGCCGGAGGCGCAATACGCCCGCAATGTCCTTCGCGCCGGCGCCAGCGGCTATCTTTCCAAGGACGGCTCGCCCGAGGAGCTTTTGAAAGCCGTGCGCACGGTGCTCGTGGGGCGCCGCTACATCAGCGCCTCGCTCGCCGAATCCATGGCGGCGGACCTTGAATCTTCACGCATTCAACGCCAACCGCCGCACGACCGGCTTTCCGTCAGAGAATTTCAAATATTCTGCAAATTGGCAGGCGGAGCCAGCGTCGGGGATATTGCCGAAGAATTGAGCCTGAGTGTCAAGACGGTAAGCACTTACCGATCGCGCGTTTTGGAGAAGATGAATTTCATCAGCAATGCGGATATGACCGCTTACGCCCTGCGCAACGGTCTCATCCTATAAGGCTTTGGAGAAACACCATGCCGGATAAAGCTACTGGCTCATCGAGCCCGATGCCGCCCAAGAACCTCAAGGAGGACGGCATTACCAACCCCAAGGATGGCCGCGGACCTTTGCGAAAATCGGACGATTCTTCCACGAAGCTTCCGCTTCACACGGGCCCGCAGAAAACTACGCGACCGCACTGAAGCGAGGGAGCGCAAGGAAGTCGTCGCTAACCAGCCGTTGGGCTGGCACCGCGCCACAAGGGCAATGCCGTCGAAATCAATTCAATGGGTTACGCGCGATTACTTGCGTGGCACGACAGCGGCGACATTTGAGCGCGATACCCAGCCGGCGCGGCCCGCGCGGGTCTGTATGAGCCAAAAGCCTTCGTGCTCGGCGGTAATCTTCACGGTGTCCGCCTCGGGCAGCACAAACTGCGAATCGCCCATGGGAACGGGCGATACACGCACGGGCGTCGCCGGGGAAATCACAACTCCTTCGTGCAGTACCGGCCAGAGCGCGATGCCATTGGCAACCGTGATGCCGATCATGCAGATTCCGACCAGCACACTTAAGCGACGCATGCGCCGATGCCGGGATGATAACTGTGCCGCCAGCGCACAGACGCCCACGATCACCACTCCCATGACACCGATCCACGATAACGCAAAGGGACTGGCGACTCGCACCAGGCGATTGAACGTGGTTCGCGACGACACGGGCAAATGCGACGAAGCGCGAACGTAGCTGAGATTGGCGTCGATGTCGGGGTCATTCGGTGAGAGCAGGCTCGCGCGTTCGTAGTTCAGCACGGCCATGCCCGCCTTGCCTTGGCGCGCGTAGGCATTGGCCAGGTTGTAGAGGCCTGCAGCGGAATAACCCACTTGCGCGGGCTCAATTTGCGGGGACTCCGGTTGCGCGGGCTCCGCATGCGCGGCTGCCCAAAGCAAAGGTAGGTTCAGGGCCAGAGCGGCGAATCGCGCAGCATTTTTCATCGGGTGTGCTCGGCCATTAACCGCTGCCGCACGGCGCGCATCCATCGCGCAAAATCCGTGGAATTGAGATCACGACCCGAATATTTGGATTCGTCCGCCAGGGCAAACACCTGCTGGATGTCCTCATCCTCGCTCAAGCGGGCTTGCACTTCGGCCGTCGTGACTTCATCCGGTGCAAGCTGCCAACGAGCGGCAAGACTCTGTTGCATGGCGGCGCGTGCTGAATTGAAGAACAGTGCAGGATTACCGGTGCGAGCTGCGGCCTCCATTTGGGCAAGGGCCCGCTTGGTCGCCCGCCACGCGACGCGATTGCGCGCGGCGACTCGCTCTGCTGGATTTCGGCGCCGCCGAGTACCCACCCAACCTCCGGCAAATGCCAACGCGAGCAATGAGGGAAGCGCCAGAAATCGCGGTTGCAAGTATGGCGGGATCAGCGAGCTCATTCCTGATTGTGAGGCGGCGTGATCGGGCTTCAGTCCCTCTGCCAATTTGTCTACGGCCCCGGAAGCCGCCCTCGCAGCCAGCGCGGGGGCCATCTGCGTACTGTCGGCCAATGAGGGGGAAATCGTTACGCTGAGCGGCGGGCTGCGAGCGGTTTCGTAGCGCTTCGCATGGGGATCAAAATAACTGAAGGTGAGTGCGGGAAGGGTTTGAACGCCAGGCTTCGATGCGACCAGGGGCTGCTCGAAAACCTTTTCTCCTTTGTGCCCAATCGGGTCATTACTATTGAAGGCCGATTTCGGTGGGTAGGTCTTCCACTGCTCCACGTGATCGAGCATGGTGCTGTCGACGCGATCGAAATTCCCGGAACCGACCACGCGCATACGCAAGGTCACCGGATCACCAACTTCGGCCTTGACCGGTGAAATATCGCTCTCGATCGCGAATGTGCCGATCGCTCCGTGAAAATCGGCCGGGCGTCCTTCGGCGGGCAGTTCCAAGACCTTCAATTCCAGCGGCGGGCTTTCCACATTGATGTCCTTGGATACGCTGGCACCGAAGAGATTTTGCCAGAATGGATCGCCGAACTGATCGTCGAGCGCGGACTCTCGCCGCGACCGAGTCCTGATTTTCACGGTGAGCGGCACCGCGGCGGAGAGCGGAAAAGTGCCCGGCTTCACCACCGATAAAACGCTGCGCCAGGTCAGCAGAACAAACGGCTGACCCTCGATCATCCGTTCATTGCGCTCAGGTTGGTGCGAGAGATTGTTGAGCGTGAAGTTATCTCCCGTCAGCTTCGGCAGGCCGTTGAGCGAAGAGACAAATCCGGAGCGCATGCCTATTTCGATGTCGACCGGAATGCTTTCACCGACATACACCTCACGCTTCGGCACGCTCAACCTGACGTACGCCGAACCGTCGTCCGTCAGATGAACCCCCTTGGGGATGGCTCCGCCCGCAAGAATGGGCGGAGGGTTTGGTGCGCGGGGGCCGCTCGGCCGGGGCGCTCCCGCGCTTCCCGGCAGCGAATTGACTTGCAGCACGAGAGGCTGTGACTTCGGCGTGACCCCTGGAATCGTGAAAATTCCGGCCATTTGCGGCGTCACGCGCACCACGATCGATGAGGAGGGAAGCGTTGTCCCGTTGATGATTTCGATTTGGCGGGTTCGGGCGACAATCTCGAATTGCAGACCTGACACCACAGGCATGGTGATGGGGGCCGTGCCGTCCCCCAAATTCGTGATCGTAAACTTCGCCGATTCGCCCAGCGTAATTTGCGCGGGCTGGATGGTGGCGTACACCAGTGGGTCATCGGCGACGGCCGGCGCGGCCAATACGAGAGCCGCACCGGCAATCGCCATCAACCATCTGCCCTGGGTGCGACGCGTACTCATCACCAATTCTTAAAGGGCTTGTCGGGCGGTTCAACCGCACCGCGTTGCGCCACCGGAACGCCGAGCGAATGATGCTCGTCTCCCTTCACCGAATCGAGGAGTTCGCGCGCCTCCTCCCGAGTCATCTGACCGGGAACCCGCTGATTGTCAGCCGACTGTTCTTCACCACCCGCACCCTGCCCCTGCCCCTGGCCATCTTTTGGAGCCGCCGGTGGCTGGCCGGCATTTTTCGAAGGCTGATCAGCAGCGTTCGACCCATCTGCGTTCGGCGGCGGCGGTTGGCCCGGCGGTTGGCCCGGAGATTGGCCCGGAGATTGGCCCGGAGGTTGGCCCGGAGGTTGCCCTGGCGGCTGCCCGGAGCCCTTCCCTTGCTGTTGATCTTGGTTCGGGTTTTGCTGACTTTGGTTCTGGCTTTGCCGCTGGTTCTTATTCTGCTGCTGGTTCTGGCCCTGGTCTTTATTTTGCTGCTTGTTCTGATCCTGCTGCTGCTTGAGCGCTTCGATCTTGCGCTTTACGAGATCTCGATTGAACTTGCTATCCGCATCATCGGCGCGCAACTGCAGCGCCGTATCATAGGCCTTCACGGCATCGTTCCATTTTTGCAGAGTTTCCTGCGGAGCGGACTGTTCGGTCTTCTGCCCCGCGCGATACAGCGTGTTGCCGAGGTTGTAGTAAGCATCTTCTTGGACGGCCAACCGCTTCAAATCGCTTGACGGTGCGTGGCTGATCGATTGCTGGAAGGATTGCGCGGCTTGCGGGTACTGACCGGCGCGGTACGCTGCGGTACCTGCATTGTATTCCAGCACCGGCCGTTTCGGATCGAGCACCGGTGTGGCATTTGAACTGGGCGCTCCTGGTGCATTCGTGTCCGTGGCTTGCGCGGGCAGGACACGCCAAGCCATCATCAAAATGACCCCCGCCGCGGCAACCGCGTGAGATGCTGCCGATGCCTGTGCGCCATGACGCCGGCGTGTCCCGATGAGAAGGCTTGCGAGCAGCATGGCGAGAGACCCCGCCAGGGGCCATTGATATCGCTCGATGTATATCTTCTGCTGCCGCGACGCCAGGTCGTGTTTCGCCATCGATCCGAGAACGGCACTGAAAATGGTTTCCAAGCCCTCCCCCTGGGTCCCCAAGGGCACGTAGAATCCGCCCGTAGCGGCCGCAATGGCCTGCAACGCAGTTTCGTCGAGCCGCGACCTGACGAATGCGCCGCTCTCATCCTTCACGAATCCCCCGCCTTGGGCTTGCGGAATTGGAATCAAATCGCCCGCTGCGGTTCCCACGCCCACCGCGTACACCTTGAGTCCATCCGACTGCGATGCGTCTTTAGCCGCCTCCACCGCGTTGCCCTCGAGGTCTTCGCCATCGGTGATGAGAATCAATATTTTATCGCTGCCCGGGCGTCGTCGCAGGGCAAGCTGCGCGGCCTTGATGGCGCTTGAAATATTCGTGCCTCCGCGCGGGATGGTATTGGTGTCGATCGCGCTCAAGGATTCTTGAAATGCCCCGTAGTCCAGCGTAATGGGGCACGCCAAGTAGGAGGATCCGGCAAAGGCCACAATGCCGACCGCATCGCCATCCAAGTGCTTTGCAAAATCATCGATCGCGAGCTTTGCGCGCGTTAGCCGATTTGGCTTGACGTCCGGCGTCGACATGCTGCGCGAGGTGTCGATCGCGAAAATGATTTCGTTTCCCCGGCGCTTGACCTCTTCCCATCGAAATCCCACGAGCGGTCCCGCAAGGGCGACGAACAGGCAAATCACCGACCCCAGGAACAGCCCGCGCTGCGCGCGGCGCTTGCCGGGCGATATCGAGCGCGTCAATTGCCGCCGCAGGTGGGCCGACACGAACCTCGCTAGCGCCCGGTGTTGGCGGGCGTCATACAGTCTCCACAGCCAAACGAGTGCCATCACGGCGAGAAGTCCCGCCGCCAACCACCAGGGACTGCCGAACCTCATGGCAATCTCCGCAGTCGAGTTTGCTGCAGCGTCAGGCTCAGTCCGAGAATGGCCAGCGAGGGAACGAGCGCCCAAGGATACAACTCTTCGGTACGCTCGAATTTCTGCACCGTTTGCGCGGTTTTCTCGAAGCGATTGATTTCCTCGTAGATCTTCTGCAACGAATCGGTGTCCGTCGCGCGGTAGAATTTTCCGCCGGTCTCTTGAGCCACGGCCTGCAGTGTTCTTTCATCCACATCCACCTTGGCCATGATCAGCCGGGTGTTTCCCGCCGCGTCCCGCACGGGGATCGGCGCATCGCCGCGCACGCCCACTCCAATGGTATATATTTTTACGCCCATGGCCTTGGCCGCTTCGGCGGCGGCGAGCGGCGAGATCTTTCCGGTGTTGTTGACGCCGTCGGTGAGCAGGATGAATACCTTGGATTTCGCCGGTGTCAGACGCAAGCGATTGACGCCGGCGGCGATCGCCGAACCAATCGCCGTGCCATCGTCGGCGGCTCCGACGGTGACGCGCTCCAGGTTTTGTTGCAGCCAATCGTGATCGAGCGTGATCGGGCTGACCAAGTAGGGGGCGCCGGCGAAGGCAATGAGGCCGATGCGATCGTCTGAGCGCTCGTCGATGAATTTCGAAACCACGGACTTGACGACTTCGATACGATTGACCCGTTGCCGGTTGATCTGAAAATCCAGCGCCTGCATCGAGCCGGAGACGTCCAGCCCCAGCACGATATCGATGCCGTTGGCGCTGACCTCGGTCCGGCTGTGAGCGCGCTGCGGACGAGCAAGTCCGACAATCATCAAAGCGCCCGCCAGAATCGGCAACAGCCACACCAACCACCCTATTCTACTGCGGCTGCCTCGAGCCACTTCGCGTGCGAGACTGACATCGGAATATTCTATGGCGGCGATCGGACCGCGACGCCCGCGCCACAGCATGACAATCGGCAACAACGCCAGCAGCCAAAACCATTCAGGCTGTAGGAAGCGCGTCATGAGCCTCCTTGGTCGCCAATACGAAAACCCTGGCGCTTTGACGCAGTGATTCCATGTCCGTCACGCCGAGGGACATCGCCGCGAATTTAACGAAATCACAGTGATGCAGAAAATCCCCCAGCAGCGACTGGTGCCTGGCAAGTGATGCATGCGGCGATTCAAGCAAATCCCGCAGGAATTCCTCGGTGGTGCGGCGCGTGGCGGTGACCTCGAATCGCTGCCCGATGTAGACGCGCACGATGTCGGACGCTGCCGTCGAGAATTCGCGTGCCTGCGCGGGCTGCATGAGAGTGCGGATCTCCTCCAGCCGCTGCAAGGCGATCTCGTGGGGCAACAGGACGCGCGCACGCCGGTTGCGCCGCCGGCGCCAAACGCCGTAGATCGCCAGCGCGATGATCGCCACGCCCGCGATGAGGGCCGGCAGCACCCAGTCCGCCAACAACACCTTGGGCCCTCGGATGTCGCGGATATCTTCCGCCGAATTCGTCGTCACAGCGCCGGCAGCCGACGCCGCGGATACGTTCGGCTCCGCAGCGAGCGCGGGCGCGGGCGCGGCCCACAGGCCGGCGCCCAGGATTGCGCCAATGACACCGGCCAGCGCGGCGGCGCGGATGGCTGAGAGATGCCGGCTCATCGGCGTCTGCGCTCTCGAGTTTTGAAGAACCGTTGCAAGGCCGGCATATAGGCTGCGTCGGTCTGTAACTGCAAGGTGTCGATGCCCTCCGAGCGAAAATCGCTCACCAGTCGACGGCCCCGCTCCAAGGACATTTCCTTGAATCGTCTGCGAACGGCGCGACTTGCGGTATCGAGTTCGATCACCTCGCCGCTTTCGGCATCTTCCAGTGCAACGATGCCAACATCCGGAAGTTCCTTCTCGCGGGGATCCTCCACGTGCACGGCGACCAGATCGTGGCGGCGATTGGTGCGGCGCATGGCGCGGCGCAAGTCGGCGCGCGCAACGGTGGGGTTAGCGGTCGTTTCGAAGTCTGAAATCAGGAACACGATCGCCCGCCGGTGTAGCAGCCGGTTAGCGACATCGAGCGCCTTGACCGTGTCGGTGCCGGTGGCCTCCGGAATGTGATAGAGGATGTCCCTGACCACTCGCAGTACATGACGCCGGCCCTTCTTCGGCGGCAGGTAGCGCTCGACCCGGTCGGTGTAGAGCAGCAAACCGACTTTGTCGCTGTTGCGAATCGCGGAGAATGCCAAAACACTGGCGAGTTCCGCGGCAAGATCGCGTTTACTGGCCACGCCGGATCCGAAATTCCCGGAAGCGCTGATGTCCACGAGCAGGAAGATCGTGAGCTCACGCTCCTCGGTAAACTTCTTTACAAAGGGCCTGCCCGCCCGGGCGGTGACATTCCAATCGATGGTGCGCACCTCATCGCCCGGGGTGTACTCGCGCACCTCGTCGAAGTCCATTCCGCGCCCTTTGAAAACCGAATGATAGGCGCCGGCGAGACTGTCGGTGACCATCCGGCGCGTGCGGATCTCCAGCTGCCGCATGCTGCTCATGATGGCCTTGTTCGAAACGCCGGCCGCTCGCGTCATCAGGGCACCGGCAAGGCATCGAGAATTTTCTCGACGACATTTTCGGAGGAGATATTTTCCGCTTCCGCCTCGTAGGTAACTGAAACGCGATGGCGCAGCACGTCGAGCGCAATCGATTTGACGTCCTGCGGGATCACGAAGTGACGGCCGCTCAAGAATGCCATGGCGCGGGCGCCCAGGGTCAGGGCGATGGTCGCGCGCGGCGAGGCGCCATTCTGAATGTAGCCGTTCAGATTCAAAGAAGGCGCGAGCGGGGGACGCGTTGCGAGCACCAGATCAACGATGTAGTCGCGTATCTTGTCATCGACGTACAGGGTGTTGACGACGTGGCGCGCCTCGAGGATTTGCGCGGCGCTCACCACCGCTCGGGGATCGAGCATGGCTTCAGTGGTGGCCATGGAATCCAGAATGGCACGTTCGTCGGTGCGGTTTGGGTAGGTGACGATCACCTTCATCATGAATCGATCGATTTGCGCCTCGGGCAGCGGGTAAGTTCCCTCCTGTTCCAAGGGATTCTGGGTGGCAAGCACCAGGAATGGCGTGGGCAGCTTATAAGTTTCATCGCCAATCGTTACCTGGCGCTCCTGCATTGCTTCCAGCAGCGCACTTTGCACTTTCGCCGGCGCTCGATTGATCTCGTCGGCGAGGATGAGATTGCTGAAAATCGGCCCGTGCTTGGTCCTGAACGCTCCATCCTGCGGGTTGTAAATCATCGTTCCCACGATGTCGGCCGGAAGCATGTCGGGCGTGAATTGCAGCCGCTTGAAATCCAGGTCGATGCAACTGGCCAAGGTCTTCAGCGCGAGCGTCTTCGCCAAGCCAGGCACGCCTTCCAGCAAAACGTGCCCGTTGGTCAGCAGGGCAACCAACAGCCGATCGAGCAGGTTTTTTTGCCCCACGATCACGCGCGCGAATTCCGCCTGCAGCGGACGAATCCAGGCTGAACTCGCCACGACCGTCTCGCGCGCAGCTCGCATCTGCAGGTCCGCCGCCACCGGCAGCTGATACCTCGCAATCTGCTCGTTGAGCGGCGGGGCAGCTTTCTGATTCATGCGTGGATCCTTTTTGACGAAATTCCGAAACGACGGGCAAACCAAACCGCGAAATCGCCCAACGACTCCGGACTCGCGGCTGAGGCTTTGAACTTGGGGAAGGCTTGCGGGTTCCCCGATACCGGCAGCGCCTGAAGCAAAACTAGAATTCTCCGTGACCTCGCGCCATCGTCCATCCCTTGGCGGCAAATATTGCCCGAGAAAAGCCGGCCACGATGACCGCCGCCGCCAGGATGCCGTACCACAGATCGATAGAGGCAATGCGTGCGATCGTTGCGCTGGTCACACCGGGACGCACGGCCCAAAATCCGGCACAGATAATCCCGAAAATACCGAAGATTGGAAGGTGATGCGCTATGGCGAGAGACAGATCGAGCATGGCCTGAGATGCTAGTCCGCATGTCGCGGGATATCAATTCGCCGCCGTCAGATTGATCCGCGGGCGCCGGCGCGCACGGGCTTAAGCCGACTCCCGTGCCTCGCCCGCCAGTTCTTTGAGCGTTTGCTCAAAGATTTCGACCGGCTGGCCGCCGCGAATCAAATGCCGATCGTTGATGATCACTGACGGGACCGCATTGATGCCGCGACCCGTATAGAACTGCTCGCGCGTCCGCACCTCGGCCGCGTACTCATCGGAGGCAAGAATTTGCGCGGCGCGCGCAGCGTCCAGACCGACCGACCTGGCGACATCCACCAGAACCGCATGGTCGCTCGGATTGCGACCCTCGGTGAAGTAGGCCGTGAACAGCGCGTTCTTCAGCAACTTTTGCTTGCCCTCGCCTTCCGCCCAATGCAGCAGGCGGTGCGCATCGAAGGTGTTGTAAATCCGTCCGCGCTTATCCATGTCGAAAGCAAAGCCCAGCTCCGCTCCCCTGGCCCGTATCGCGTTGCGGCTACGCTCGATGTCCGAAGGTCCTGACCCGTACTTTTGCGCAATATGCTCCGCGATATCCTGGCCGGACGGGCCCATGGTCGGATTGAGCTCAAACGGCTGAAAGTGAATGTCGGCCTGTACCTCGCCCGTCAGGTTCGCGAGCGCCGATTCGAGCGATTTCAATCCGATGACACACCAGGGGCAGGACACGTCGGAGACAAAATCGATTTTCATTTTCACGGCCATTTCGGGCACCCAGAGTTCGGGAAGGTACCCCATCTTTATAGTGCGGTAATTGCGCAATTCAAGTGTGCCCCACCGGCGCCGGTCTTGGCGCGCATTTTTCAGGGTTGCCACGGCTTTGCCACAGTTGCATCACTGAACGGCCTGATTCGCGCATCACAGTACCAGTGGGAGCGGGATCTTGAGGAGACGACGTGAGCTGCGGAATCCGGAGGCGATGGGGGTCGGTGGTTGGGGCACCAGGAGCGCTGCAAACGCTGGGGGCGCTGCTGGCACTGGGGGCGTTCCTGGAACCGGGAGCGCGGGCGCAGTTCGACAGTGCCGCCCCGCCGATGGACAGCGATTTGCAAGTCCTGCGGGTTGTTCCCGAGGGCCAACAGGTGCCGCCTCCGGGGCGGCAAATCGTCGTCACTTTTGACCGGCCCGTGATGCCGCTCGGCGTGATGTCGGTCGATGCCGCGCCGGTCGCCGTCTCTCCCAGGGTGAATTGTCAATGGCACTGGCTCGATCCTCGTTCGCTGGCCTGTGAGCTCAACGAAAATCAAGCACTCGCGGCGGCGACGCAATACACGGTCACTGTCCAGGCGGGCGTTCGGGCGCAAGATGGGGCGGCATTGAAACATCCCTATCAATGGGCGTTCGCCACCGAACGGCCCGCGATCACGGGATACTCCTTCCGGACTTGGCGATCCCCCGGCACCCCGGTGGTCCGACTGGTTTTCAATCAGCCGGTAACACAAGAGACCGTGCAAACGGCGCTGCATTTTTCAAACCAAACCTTGGCCATCGCTTCACCGGATACCTATCCCAGTGAAGTGTTTTACGTGCTGCCGTTGCCCGGCGAACCCGGCGCACTGGTCTTTCCCGGCGGAACGCCCCCCTTGAAAAGCGCGGCGCGCCGCGTTTGGCTGGTGGAGCCCGCTCAAGAATTGCCGCTCGATACGACGACCCGGCTCAGCGTCTCTCCGGGCTTGCGCGGCTACGCCGGACCTCTGCGCGGAACGGAGCAGCGTACGGTCGTAGAATTCGACACTTTTCCCATGTTCCGTTTTCTCGGTGTGCGTTGCCTCATCGACGCCAAATCGGTGCTCATCGACACTGCCCTCCCTGCCGGAAAACAACCCGCCTGCAATCCCTTCGGCACCGTATCGCTGGTGTTCTCGGCGCCGGTGATTGCGCCCGAAATCAAAGCCCATCTGAATCTGACGCCCGATTTGATTGCCGGACGCACGGACTTCGATCCGTGGGCGAACGTCCGCGCCTACAGCCGGCTGTGGTCACCGCACACACGCGGCGCTGAATACACGGTCGAACTGCCCGAACACCTGCGCGCTTTTCAGAACTACTCCATCGCCGATCTCAAGGGGGCGCGCGATGAGTTCGGTCGCCTGCTGACCGGTCAGGACGCGATGAAATTTCGCACCGATCACCGTCCGCCGCGACTCAAAATTACGCATCCCATCGCCGTGTTGGAAAAGGACGCACCCACGGCAATGCCTCTGTACGTCACCAACCTGACCGACGTCGACATCCACTACCACAGGCTCACTCCCAGCGGCGCCGAGAGCGGCCTCAAAAGCAATCAACCGATCGATCGCTCCTGGGACATCTCCTATGCGACGCCCCTCAAGATACGCGAGCTTCTCGACGGACATTCCGGAGCGCTCAGCGGCACCCTTCACGCGCACCCCACCCCTTCTTCCGCGGGTGACGCTCTGTATTCCGATTCCGATTCGGATGACATTCCCTGGACGCAGAATGTGCGCCATCGCGATTTCTTTGCGGAAGTGACGCCATTCGAAGTGCACGCCAAGTTGGGCGCCTACAACACCTTGGTGTGGGTGACTTCGCTCGCAACCGGCGCGCCAATCCCCAAGGCGCGAATACGCATCTTTCGGGACAGCTATCAAGGCCTGACGGCGGCGGCGGCCGCGCTTGCACAAGGTGTCACCGATAAGGATGGGATCGCGCTGCTGGCCGGCAGAGATGAGCTCACACGCCTCGGCGGCAAAGGGCTTCCGAATGAGACCCTCATGGTCCGCGTGGATGCCGGCGGCGACCTTGCACTGTTGCCGCTCGACGATGCCTTCACGCTCGATACCTATCGTGCTTCGCGCGGTCAATTTTGGTCGGGATACACCCCGCCCAATCACACTCGCGCTTGGGGCACGACTGCTCAGGGCGTGTACAAACTCGGCGACGTCGTCCAGTACAAACTGTATTTGAGAGGTCAGAACAATTCGACGCTCGAGGCGGTGGCACAGCGCGCGGGCTACCAACTTGACATCGTTGATCCCACCGGCAAATCCATCAAGACGGAAGCCGTCACCCTTTCACCCTTCGGCGCCTACGCGGGTTCTTTTCGCGTGCCGTTGAGCGGGACGGTCGGTTGGTACGACTTCCGGCTGCGCGCCCCTACAGCAAGTCCCTCCGCGGATTGGACGCCCATGCGCGTGCTGATCGCCGATTTCACGCCCGCGCCCTTTCAAGTGCAGAACACCCTGAACGGCCGGCTATTCCAACCCGGCGATTCGGTTGACGTGACCACTCAAGCTTCCCTGCATGCGGGTGGTCCTTACGCCAATGCCGGTTCGCGGGTGACCGCTCGATTGTTTCCGCAGCAGCTGGAAATCTCGAATCCCATCGCAGCCGGATTCAGTTTCGCAAGTCTTGACCCGGCGGGCGAGTGTCGGGCGCGGCCCTGGCCCGACGTCGAGACCGTGCATCAATCGGAAACCCAAGTCGATGACAAGGGCCACTTGGCGACGCAGTTTCAATTGCCCGACGCGGATATGCTGAGTGCGCGGCTCGAAGTCGAGAGCGCGGTGCGTGATGAGCGCGGCAAGTATGTTGCGAACCGAAGCGTTGCTCAATACCGGGGCCGCGATCGCTTCGTCGGCCTGCGCTCGGATCACTGGACGTTCGAGGAAGGCAAGCCTTCCACGATCCAATATCTCGTCGTCGATCAAACGGGAAAAGCCGTCTCCGGGGTGCCCGTGACCGTGACGGCCGCCGCGCAGATCGTGGCTGCAGCCCGCGTCAAAGGTGCCGGAGATGCGTATCTGACCAGTTACGAGCAGCGCTGGGAACGGGACTCCTCCTGCCAGGGACAGTCGGGCACTGCCGTTCAAAACTGCACCTTCACGCCCAGCCGCCCCGGCTTATACAGCCTTTCCGCGCGCGTCGAGGATACCCACGGACGCTCGCATACCACCCAAATGTGCATGTGGGTAACCGGCAAGGGGCGAGTACTGTGGCAGGAGCCCGCTGACATGAGCTTGAGCGTGGTGCCCGAAAAGGAGACATACAAAGTCGGCGACCGCGCCCGCTACCTGATCAAAAATCCATTTCCCGGCGCACGCGCGTTGATCACCGTTGAGCGCTTCGGCGTCATCAAGCACTGGGTTCAAACCCTCGCCGGCAACACGCCGGTGATCGAATTCAACGTTGAACCCGATTTCATGCCGGGCTTCTACTTGTCAGTCGTGGTGATGTCGCCACGAGTGGCACCGGTCCCGGGCGCCGCGGCGCTCGACCAGGACGGCGTCGACCTTGGCAGACCCACGTACCGCATCGGCTATCTCAAAGTCCCGGTCGTGGATCCTTACAAGACTCTCGACGTGCGCATCAAGAGCAACAAGGAGACTTATAAGCCACGCGATGTTGTCAGCATCCGGCTGGCCGCGAGTCCACATAAGACTGCGCAGCGTGAACCCGTCGAGTTTGCAGTAGTGGTTCTCGACGAGGCGGTATTCGATCTCATTCAAGACGGCAAGAGCTACTTCGATCCCTATCGCGGCTTCTACCAGCTCGAGAATCTGGATCTTGCGAACTACACACTGTTGTCGCGGCTCGTGGGACTGCAGAAATTCGAAAAGAAAGGCGCCAACGCCGGGGGCGACGGCGGTGCGGGATTCGATATGCGCAGCATCAGCCAGTATGTGGCGTACTGGAATCCTGCCGTCGCCGCCGACAAACATGGGCAAGCAACGGTTTCATTCGTACTGCCGGACAACCTGACCGGATGGCGCGTATTCGCCATCGCGGTAACTCCCGGCGATCGAGTCGGCCTGGGCGACTATAAGTTCAAAAGCAGCAAGTTGACCGAGCTTCGCCCGGTAATGCCCAATCAACTTACCGTGGGCGATCGCTTCACCGCCGGCTTCAGCGTGCTCAATCGCTCGGACAAGACTCGCACGATCGAGGTTGATCTCGAAGCGCGCGGGCCGATCGCCGCGGCCGACTCGCGCCTGGTGAAGTCGCACCAGACGGTCACGCTGGCGCCCTTCAAGCGCGACACGGTGTGGCTGCCGCTCACGACCATGGCCGACGGCAGCCTCCGGGTTACCGCCGTCGCGTCCGACCGCCTCGACAAAGATGCACTCGCACATACATTGATGATTCATCAGCGGGTGTCACTCGATGTCGCTGCAAGTTATGGCACCACGTTGGCTTCCGGCGTCGATGAGCCGCTGCTGTTTCCCGCCCAAATGATGCCGGGGGTCGGCGCGGTCTCGGTGTTGTTGACTCCGACGGTC
>Ga0179587_10000009_pt1 | contig 97153 bp, 132 predicted proteins | sample CZODoug2_1_08_16_FD_185932 | JGI IMG/M metagenome (GOLD analysis project Ga0179587, IMG submission 185932) | Vadose zone soil fungal communities from Angelo Coast Range Reserve, California, USA - CZODoug2_1_08_16fungal | ecosystem: Environmental > Terrestrial > Soil > Vadose zone | place: USA...
TCCCTGTTCGTACCGAGCAGGTTCCCACTGGCCAGGTACGCACTGGTCAGGTCCGCACCGCGCAGGTCCGCACCGTGCAGGTTCGCACTGGACAGGTTCGCACTGCACAGGTCCGCACCGCGCAGGTCCGCACCGCGCAGGTCCGCACCGTGCAGGTTCGCACTGGACAGGTTCGCACTGGACAGGTCCGCACTGCACAGGTTCGCACTGGACAGGTCCGCACATACTTTAATCGCGGCCTGAAGCAAGGCAGCAAAACTTTCTGCCTCAGCCTGATATATAATTTTACGGCTATCCCAATATGATACTATTTTCATGTTTTCCATTTTTCCTTTTTCCTTTTTTTTTAGATTAAGTTTTTCGAGCGAAACAAACTACTGCCAAGATTTGAAACAAAACAGATAGAGCATAATGCTTTAGGGTACGCATCGGATATTTTCAACCCTACGCGGGATTGACTACCTCGCCTGTCTCGACAGAGTACACGGGATACGGGGCTTTGTTATCCTCAAACCAGTCGTGGCCTAGGCAATATGTCTTCGGACCATTCTCGCACGGCGTATCCAGATTGCCGGCGCCAGGCCGCACTGATTTAATTCTGTACTAATTTGACAAAGATTCTTCAGCGCAATAGCAGTCTTCAATTTCTTTTAGACGCGCGATTAACTCATCACGGTCATTAACTGTTACTTCCGGCCGCAATTCATGTTCGATGATATATAGAATGTCTTTCATTGTAATATTTAATTTTTTCACGATTGCACCTGTTCGCTTTCCGACAAGACTTCACCGTTCATTGCGCGATACCTTGTCTCCCGGGGCCCGGTTCGTTGATTTTAATCTCCCTTGCAAGTACAGACTACCAGTTAGCAGGAATAGTGTCAAGGGAAAAGGGAGTACTAAGGAGAATTGTGCCTATGGTACTAGGACTACCAATTGACTACCTCTAACGAGGCGCCTGTATTCCGACAGGTTAGCGTAAAGACCGTAGGTAGGCTGCCAGTACCTTTCAGGACCTCCCTGTGCTTCTTTGGACAGATAGAGCATTTGAAGATAGCAACGGCGCGCCAAAGGCCGTCATACTCAACGGCGTGTTTGATTAATCCCGTAATTCGGGGTAGGACGGCCGGATCGCCCTTTTGTTCTTGCTCTATTCTTAATTGGATCGTAGGGGACCATGAAGGTTTATTCGGTTGCGTCCAGCCAGACCATTTAGACTTGGGAAGCGAGTTAATGTACTCGATCAATTCCGGCGCTGGCTTAAACCATTCGCCATGCAAGGATAAGCGAGCGAATCTTACATGAATTATACCCTCCTCCTCTGAATGTCCTTCTATCGTTGTTAGGCATGTTAGAACATCCGAGCTTGCCCATTTGTTAAATCTCTCCGATACTGGCTTATCGGTGCGACCTATCTTGATGTTCTTTGTTTCCGTGCCTTGCATGAAATAAATCATAGTTACCCTCAGGCTAAATCATAGCATATTGCGTCGAGAATGTCAAGACAAAAGGCCGTTTAGAAAAGTGCGACAGAATACTCGGCAATTATTCTGTGGGGATCCAAGCCTTTCAGTACCCCCCCCCCTTTGAGTATTTTGAGCATTTATAATAGTATTTATACTCACTTCGGAGTATTTATTATTTATAATGCTTCGCTTTATATTCGCTTTTAAAATACTAAGTCCTTTAGAATCAATCAAAAAAAGAGGTCATCCTAATAGAACAAGGAATTCTGAGAGTATTTAATAGGTTCCTCCCGTTACTATGAAGAGACCGAATACCCACACAATCATAGGCAAGTTATTGTGTTGCACTTTGCCTTTGACCGATTATAAACAAGGCAAATCAGAGTATTTATAGTCAGGCGCCGATTATATTTGCTCACGGGCCAGCAAATAGGTATTCGATCCTGCAGAGCAAAAATTACTCGCGCGCCGGATCATGCGCGCTATCCTGAGCGCGTCCAGAGGTATGTCGTGATACTATCCGTCTGGTCCAATGGAAGACAAGTGACAGAGACAATTCGGCCAGAAGAGACAAGCTAGACGCGAACAGAAGCCTAACGGCGCATTATATCGCACAAAGCAAAACACTTAGAGCCAAACGTTAAGAGTCAATGACCATATATGGGCAAATCAGGCAAACGGATGGACGGCGAAGCAATTCCGGCCGCGAACTCGAAAAGTCAAGAGCCAAAACTGATAATCAATACAATATTGATTTTAAAACACTGAAAACAAAGCATTTATTGCAATCGGCGCATTAAAACGGCCGTGCATTAACTAGGCGTGACAGCCAAGCAAAGCATCGATCCGAAGCGAACGGAAAAACGAAACACTGATTCTAAAGCACTTATTTTTTGGAATTCGAATTGCGGCCAGCACGTAGAGTACCGAAGCCAAGGCCGGCGGGAGTGCCGAGTCGTACCCGCCCCAGGCGGTTTTTTCCACCCGCCGACGTTAACGTGATTTGCCCTCAATAACTTACGGGTGTCACCGTGACCGGTAGGGGTACCAACCCGGGCACCCCGCCCATGTCGGAGGCCCAGTCTCCCCATACCGTACCCGATTAGGGTATAAACGACCCCTGTAGGTACAGAAAGGAAAGGCGATGCGCCGTAGAAAATTTCTCGATTGGCTCGGAACCGCGGCAGCGATCCCCGCGTTCGCTCCGCTAGTCAAATTGTTTCCGGAAACGGACGTTGACTATTACCGCCGCAAGCAACAAAATGTTCGATCCCATTATTGAGCAAGCCGCAGCAGAGATAGGATGGCGGGCAGCCAAGTTTGCAACACAAGGTTTGAAAGATGAGCAAGTCTAACATCACCAAGACCGAAAAGCTCCCAGGCGGCCGTCTCCGCCTTCATTTCGAAACCGACTCAGGCACCATGGTCTACGAATACGGCAAGGTGAACGCAGCCGGCTATCACAAAGGTCAGGATCCGAGCGAACTCCACGGGCGGCTAGTAGAGCACAAGAAGAAAGAGAAATGACAGCAATTTGTTCTCGATGTTCCAAAGATACCGGCAGCCCGCTCCCTGATAGCGGGATAACCGCAGGCTATTACACGGCCAGAGGCTGGGAACAGTTCGCTAATCTCGGCGAAGAGTTTATTTGCGATTCGTGTATGTGGTCGGACCCGAGGTACATTGCCGTATACGGACGAACCGATGCCTAACGATTACGAGATCGCGCGCCAAGCCAGAAAGCATTCCCCGACCTCCGACCAGGCTAGCGGGAAGTTGCCGCCCTCGAGAGGCGAATCGGTCAAGCCGGACTTTCTTTTGTCTCACGAGAACCACTTCGATCGGAATGTCGTGACCCCGGAGAATCTAATCCAAGGCGGCATTCTCGAAGGTAAGCAACCGGTGAAAACAACATGAGCCTATCCACAATTTTGAATCAAGTCGATCAGTACATCAAGGTCAAGCCGTGGCTGCAGTTCGTCGGCTACATGTTGGCATTTGGCGGTCTGGTTTCTCGACATCCCATGCTCGCCTACGTAGGTCTAGGCGTCTCGATGGCTGGCTGGTTATATACAAAGATTTATCCATGAGGTCCCATGTACTGGAAGACCAAGGTCTCGCTCAAGTCTAAAATCTATGAGCTGATAATATTCCGCGTCTTCCGGTTGTTCGGAATAGATTTTGGATTCATGAAGATCAAGAAGGTGGCAGATGGCGATAACGCCCAGCGAGAAAAACCAAAAGAAATTTGACGGCGACGTTCCGCAGCTTTTAAATGTGGAACTCCAGCCAAACGCGCGCTCCAACAAAACCATCGTTGAACAAACGACCGTAGGCGTTACAGCCAAGTCCGGTGCTACCCGCCCAGAAGGCAAGTCCGATGAGGTGACCCAAACCCTCCGATCCGGCAGTTTGCCGACTAGCGAGGCAGTCCGCGAAGTTGATCTGAAGGCTAACCCCGGCGTCCGTGAAAGAGCCCAGCAACAGCAAGAAGGCCGCGGAGACGGGAATCCGAAGAAGCGAACTCGGGCCGTTTGGGGTCAGGGTACGGAGCACGCAAAGGAATAATACTCCACTAGGAGAAATTCTTGATAAAAACACGAGAACAAGCATTAGAATATTTTACCAAGTATAATTACGACCATCTTCCGGGTAAAGATCCGAATACTTTTAAGCCTTTTCTTGGCGCTAAGGTTCTTGATATTGGCGCAAATCTAGGAATGGTTACGGCTTTCTGGGCACTTAACGGTTCCGAAGTTACATCTTACGAGGCAGATCCCGAAACCTATAAGATCATGACCGACATGTTTGCTCGGATCAATATCGATGTGAGCGCCATCAACGCCGCAGTCTGGACATACACAGGTCAAGTTAGTTTCAAAGGTGTTGGGCATTTAGATGGAACTCGAGAGTGCCGCAACGGTAATATAGAATCTGGACTGGATTCGATTTTTGTTCCTTGCGTTACCTTGTCGCAAGCCTTAGGTAATACTGTTTGGGATTGTGTAAAGATAGATATCGAGAGCGCAGAGTACGCTGTTTTGATGAGCACCGACGTAGAATTTTTGAAGAATACTCGGTACATGCATTTAGAACTTCACGAAGACAGGCATTGCCCCAATGACGGGTGGTTGACGGAGTCTCAGATATCACATCTACGAGAAAAATTAGAACCTGCATTTGATATTCAGGGCAGCGTTTACTCTTCTAGTTTTTGGCATTTGAAAAATAAAAAGCATTTCTCGCTATAGTTTTTCTTTATTCCCCAAGGAGGAAATATGGCAAATCTTCAAAAAGTAATTGTAGTAGGTTGTGCCATTTTAGCAGACGGCGTTAACTCAACTTATCAAATTGATTTATTGCGAGATCCGTACTTTATAAGTTTCCAAGGTAACGGATTCGGCGAACTTCCAGTAGATTGGTTTTCAGAGAATTCGCTTAGAAATCAACCGGTAGGAGTGGTGCCAGTTAGTTCGCCGGATTCAATCTCTTTGTCGGATAATGTAGTTACGTATACATATGCAACTCCTCCCAGCGCCGGAGTAGTAGCGATATCTTTTGGTTTGCTGTTCTAATGATCGTAGATATACAAGACAATGGCCGTAGCGAGATTTGGCAAACGTTAATCGGTTTACAAAAAGAATACAATTTGACTACGTTCGTTGAAACAGGAACGCAAGAGGGATCAACGTCAGAAGCTGTTTGTGATTCGTTTGAGTGCGCGTACTCTATTGAATCCGATTCGTATAATTATAATCTCGCGGTTAATCGACTTAAAGGAAGAAATGTCAATCTTATTCTAGGCTCAAGTGGAATAGAATTACCACGCTTGCTTATAACTAATAAGATTACGAAGGCGCTCTTTTGGTTAGATGCTCACGGTAATGAGCACGACGAAACGGCCGAAAATCAGATCCCTTTAGAATTAAAGGCTATAAAAGATCATGCCCCTGAATCCCTCGTGGCCATAGATGACGTTATCCAGCACGAGGGCAAGTTTAAAATAAACGATACTTACTGGTTTGAAATACCGGAATTCTGGGACATCAAGCATTTTCCAAACATGCAGATTATGATTTTATGGAAAAAACCTTAATTGCCATCCTGAGTTGCCAGCGAGACCGCGGACACCACCAAATGGTCCGAAACACCTGGCTGAAAGGCACCGAAATCGATTATGCTTTCTTCTTAGGGAACGGCACAAAGTCCGAATCCAAAGACGAAATAGTATTAGACGCACCCGATGATTATCGTAGGCTATCCCGCAAGGTATGGTGTGTCTTTGAATATGCCGTCCAGAATGGATATGATTACGTTTTCAAATGCGATGTCGATACTTACGTTCACATCCCCAGGCTGATGAAGTCTGGATTTGAGGAGCACGACTATCTTGGGCATTATGGCGGTAGCGGGTATTGGGTTAGCCAGAAGGCAATGAGTTTGCTCCTGCCTCTTGAACTAGATTGGGCAGACGCAGAAGACGAATTGGTATTTAGAAACTTAGCACGACTAGGCGTCTCAGCCACCGAGGAAAGAAGGTTCAACTCTCGTACATCGGAAGGTCCGCAAGAGGATAATGACATCATTACGGCGCACTGGTATTCGGATCGAGATGTCAAGCCGAGAGAAAGAATAATTAGAACCGCCGAAAGATTTAGTTTGATTCCGAAGTACTACGAAAAATCTAAAAGTATTAAGGGAGATAGATGAGCAATCCAGTAATTGACAGTGTAATCGTAGATGCCGCAGTTACCCAAATTACCGTTTCTGGTAGCGGGTTCAAGCCGAGTTCTTCGGCACCCTCCGTCAGATTTAACGGCTCAACGTTAACCGTTTCGTCTTCTTCTGATACATTGTTCGTTGCTTCTTTGCCCGGCGGTCTTAGCACCGGTTCGTATCTTCTTGAGGTAGAGAACTCGGATACATTTTCAATTGTAGCCGTATTTGAAGTTTATGTAGCACAACAAAGCAGTTTCTTTATCGGCTGGTGTTCCCTATCCAATATGATCGGGGCCATAACCAACGTTACACTTAGTACCACGCCCGTCCAGATTCCCGCTTTTGGCGCGTCCATTAACAGTTCTGGAATTGCGTCAGGGAGCGGAAGACTCACAGACTTTTTGTTAAGTTCAGATCAAGCGGTTCCTGGCGGAGCCACTCAACTCCAGGGCTCAATCAAAAACGTAACAACAAGCACTACGTTAGGTCCAGTCGGGGTTAATTCAGGTAACTACAACGGACTTTTTAGTTCCAGCCTTAACTTCAGCGACGGCGATCAGATCGTCGTCATTCTAGAAGTAACAGGTAGTTCAACAATGTTCCCCGGTATTCGCTGGGTCGTAGGATTCGGAGAATAGGAGATAAAATGATTCTCGCACTAGGCGTCGGGGCCGCAGTCGCCCTCATAGGTTATCGCGAATACAAACATTATGGCACCGCGGCCATCGTCGCGGCTGTCAAGGCAGAGGTCTCCAAGATCGAAGGCGAAGTTGTATCCGGAACGCTATTGGCCACAGTTAAGGCCGACGCACTAGCGGTAGTCGCCCGTCTGAAGGCTCTGCTGTAGACATCTCGACCCGGCCGTGGTATCCTGTTTGTTCTGGGTGCCAATAGTGTCAAAGTAGCACGTCGCCTTGTGACGGCGCAGGTTCTCGTGCAAGTCGAGATCGGCACCCCAAAATTTTAAATCTATGACCAAAGGTCTGAGATTATGAACTCCAGAAAAGAAAGAGTAATTCAGCAGTTAGGTATGTCTCCGGGCGCCGCAGCCCACAGACTCAGGAAAATTATTCTTTTTAATTTTCTAAAAAGATTAGGCGAGGATTCTTGCTTTGTTTGCAAAAGGCGAATAGAAACCATAGATAGTCTGAGCATCGAGCATAAATTGCCTTGGGAGAACCGTTCCGCGGAGCTTTTCTGGGATTTAAACAATATTGCCTTTTCTCATCTCGGATGTAATCGTCAGCATAAAAGTTCGTCTGGAAACCCTCAAACGTTAGCAGAACACCCCAGACATACGAAGACTAAGAATGCTCCAGAAGGTACTGCTTGGTGTTCCGGACACAATGATTATTTATTGATCGAAGCCTTCCATTCCAATGTTCGAAACGTCAACGGTGTGGCGTCATATTGCAAGGAATGCCGTAAAGTTCGACTAGATTAAAAATAGTCGAAAATAACCCTTGACAAGATCCCCGAAGTATGAGAGTATCTGTTCATGGGACGAAACAAGCCGACCCTGATGGCGGTCTTCCGGAAGTACAACCGGTTATACTTCGGCTCTAAGTTGAAGGTATCCGATGTACGGTTTGGACGCATCCGCCCCAAAGGCGCAGGCGAGACATCGTTCTTCTCAGACTGTCCTCCGATCATAACGGTCGACAGGCAGTTGATGTCTTACGGCCGATTCGCTCGAATGGTTCTGCTTCACGAAATGGTTCACGCAAGCGCGCACCACGACGTCGGCCACGGACCAAAATTTGTCAAAAGGATTAAACGGCTTGTCAGGCAAGGTGCTTATGACGATCTGCTATAAAGTTTAATCGGAGAGTAGAGGAGTTTGGCTTATCTCGTTCCCTTCGGAAGGGAAAGCACACTGGTTCGAATCCAGTTTCTCCGACCATTTTAATCGAGGTGTAGGTCCGTAATCTGGCAGCGGTCTCGCTTTGGAAGCGAGTGCGGAAACGCCTTGGAGGTTCAATTCCTCCCATCTCGACCAGTTTTCAGGTACACCGACAAAGTCGCGTAATGGCCTGAAAAGTACGGCCCCAGCCCATGGCCTTAAACGGGACGCTAGCGATCGTAGACCGCTACTGGCAATCAAGTGATGGATTGCAAAAAGATTCAGTCCAACATGTGTTTCCGCGGAACACGAGTCGCGCGCTGGTTAGGCTCACCGGACTGATAGCGAGGACGTTAAACTACCGAGATGGCGTCTGTGAAACTCGGCTCGCACTGCCCCGGCGGTGGCCTCGTAACCGCCCGGATTTTAATCCGGCTGGCGCTCCACCACTTTCTGTGGGATTTGAGTTCGAAAAGAAACGAATAGTCGCGCGAGGCTTAAGACGGACGCGAAAGGTCTCGGTTAAAATTCCGAGCGATCCCAGATTTCTATAGCGTGTAATTCAGTGGCAGAATGCGATTCTGATAAAATCGTCGTCGGTTGTCCGATTCAACCCATGCCTACCATCGCAGCGGAGAATGGGTATTCAAGTCTGTCTCATAAGCAGACCTCCGTCAGATCGTCTCTGACCCCTGCGACCATTTTCAAAGCGGGCTTGGCCGATTGGCTAGGCTCTGGTCTTCCAAACCAGCTAAGCGAATTCGATTTTCGCAGCCCGCTCCAGTTTTGCTTGACTCGTACAAAGGTAATACGACGGTTTCGTAAACCGTTAATAAAAGTTCGAGTCTTTTGTCAAGCTCCAAGTTCCAAGCTGCTATCGTTCAGTGGTAGGACATCGCTTTGGTAAAGCGGTAACTCACGTTCGATTCGTGGTAGTAGCTCCAAGCAGGGTTGGCTCAGCGGCGACAGCAGCAGTTTTGTAAACTGCCGGGAAACCCACGGAGGTTCGAGTCCTCCACTCTGCTCCAAATTTTACGGATGAGCGGCGCAGTGGGAGTGGCGCGGCAGGCTGTAACCCTGTTGGCCCTTGCGGCTATAGAGAGTTCGAATCCCTCGTCATCCACCATTTTATTTCTGCTCAGCGCTGGGGTGTGGCTCAACCGGCACAGCATCTGGCTGTTACCCAGACAGTCCGCAAGGACATTACAGGTTCGAATCCTGTTGCCCCAGCAGTGAGCAGAAAAGATTTTTACGGAGTGGTCGCGTAGAGGCCAATCGCACTCCCCTGTCACGGGAGACCATCGTGGGTCCGAATCCCATCCATTCCGCCATTTCAATATGAGAGTCGTTCAGCGGCTAGGACGTCGGACTCCAAACCCGACTACGGTGGTTCGAGTCCATCCTCTCATGCCATATTCGAGGGCCCATGGATATCCTTCACAAGGTTCTGCTCGGCGCGGAGATTTATGTAGCCGCGGCATCAACGCTGATAGCGATATCCGCCGTTATGGGATTCATCCGCCACAAGGTCTTAGGACCTCCGGTGCCGTTTGTCCCGTTAGTTGATATCCCGAAGCAAGAGGATCGAGCCGCAGCCGAGGGTTGGTTGCATCGCGCACTCGTCGCGTTTGACATCTTTTTGAACGTCGTCGTTCTCCGCGGCAATCAAGGCGAGACCATCTCGGCGCACAGTTGGCGCGCCAGCAACGAAGGCCGCCTTTGGGGCCGGTTGATGAATCTTTGGCTTAACGGCTTCCAGGACAACCACGGGATTAAAGCGGCTTGCGGCGATCTCGAGAGATCATCGGCCGAAGTTCAGGTACTTAAGAAAAGTTTAGGAATATAGAGTAGTATGAAGATACAAAAGTCAAGTCGATCCTCATCATCGGAATCTGCGAGTATGATGGAGGGTTGGCTGAGCGGCAAGAACGTTCACAAGACTTCAATTGCCAAATGGCGCAATCGGTAGCGCAGGGGTTTCTGAAGCCCAAGGCTAAAGGTTCGAATCCTTTTTTGGCATCCATTTTTATAATCACGAATAACTCATGTCAGTTGCAACCCCGACAGCGATGTATACAATTAATTTCGCCATCAATCCGCTAACGATAGCGGGCGCTTGGCCCCAGGTGACTCCGAACGGCGTCGCCCCACAAAATTTAGATCTGATTCAGATCGTCGGTTTCGGTGGACCCATCCTTCTCAACGTAGACTCCGCTGGTGTCGTACATAATCCCGCTGTTAATCCTACAACTTCGGCCGGCGGTATCGGCCAGACTCGCATTGGTCAGTTTCAATCCCGCTTGACATCCTCTGCAACAACCGCGCAACTCTTTGCAGACGCGTTCTCGAATCCCTCCAATCTGGACATCATCCAAGTAATCAATGAAGGCGGCAACGTTCATTACAACCTGAACTTTCAGGGAGTAGCTGCGGGTTCTTGATAGTCTCTCGGAGGCTATACGTGGGAACGTCTTTGTGCAGTCTGTAAACTCCTACTTCGAAAGAATTCAGGAGAGATAAAAGTTTGCCCCGCGTGTGGTTGGCGCTGGCTGTAGGAGATTTAAATTGGCTATTTCGCAAGTAGAAGTCGCATCACCCGCCGGATTATTTGTCTTCACAGATACCGCGATGGGCAACACCGCAGATGGTATCAAGGCGTCTTCGGCTAAACTGTATTCGGTTCAGATCGACAACTCTGCCAACGGCGGAGCAGCGAGCTACGTCAAGATTTACAATTTGGCCAGCGGTTCTGTAGTCGTTGGAACCACGGCCCCCGACGAGATCATCTATGTTCCCGCCGGCGCAGTCATTACGCAATACTTTTTCACGGGTGCTGCAGCAGGTAAGACTTTCGGAACCGCGTTGAGTGCGATCTGCGTAACCACGGGCGGCACGGCCGGCTCGACTTCACCGGTTAGCGCTGCGGTTGTGACCGTTTCGTATGTATAGAAAAGACTTGACAAACTAGCAGTACTGTAGTACCATTGACTTATCCCTCGGGGTTGCTCCCGAGGTTTAGACTCGGGGGATGCCTAGTACATTCCCCTTGTCGTCTTACTAGGAGAATGGAATGAGAACCAAAATCAAAGGTTTATGCGGCCATTGTAGAACAAAATTAACAGAACAGAACTGTGCGCCTGTTATATTTCAGAGCGGATATGGTTTTTGTCGGGATTGCAGAAATGAATCCAGCCGCCTAAGATATAGGCGTGATCCGGAGCCCCAAAAAAGTAGATCATCTCGATGGCTAGCAATTAAAGATAATCGAAATAGTCGAACTAAGTCTGTTGTTGCTTGGCGTCGTAAGAAAGATTTCGGTATAACTCAAGAACAATTTGATGCTAAGTTTAAAGCACAAAATGGTCTTTGTGCTATCTGTAAGCAGCCTATGTTAGGGCAAGCAAGAACAAAAGTCCCGTGCCAAGACCACGACCATAAATCTGGAAAATTAAGAGACTTAATATGTATCAGCTGTAATCTTCTTTTAGGGCACAGCTATGAGAACAAAGAAATTCTTGCCAACGCTGTTTTATATTTAGAAAAACACGTCGGCATTTAAAAATTTTGGTTAAAGCGCTAGCACGTTCAAAGCGCTCTTCCCATAAAAAGCGCCCCGCCGACGGTGATCCTGCCGACTGGACGTACACATAAAGGAAAATTGAATCATGAGTAACACACTGGATTTTTCAGTAAATGGACAGCTCGCGTCGAAGGTTGGCGGAACTGGAACCACAATTAAGTATTTCCCGCGTCTGGTTGGCATCAGCGGAACCACGATTGGGTCTGCGGGTCTCGGCGGAGTCAGCGGCAGCTCTGTTGTTGGTCCCCTGTACGGCAACTCGCCGTCCACGCCTTCGTCCACGAGCGCTGTCGGAGCACTGTTTATCCCAGCCGCGAACGTCTATAACGGGCAGCAGATGAATATCGTTATCAGCGGAAACGTTGGTTCGGATACCGGTGATCCATCTGGAACAGTAAATGTCCAAGTGCAAGCCGTTACTGGAGCTTTGTTGGCTCCGACGTACACCACGATTGCGTCCACTAGCGCTCTGGCTTTGACCTTTGCTTCGGCTGAACCTTGGCTTTTCGATATCACTATGATCGGTGATACCTCATCCGGCATCCTGGTTGGCAACTATACGTCGATGCTCGGCAATACCCTTCACACGACATCGGGCACCGTGGCCGCCGCAGCCCTTGACAACGTCATCGCTAAGCTAGATTTCGCGAACGGAAACCCCGCTCTTCAACAAGGCGCAGTATTTGGCTTGGTCGTCGGTGTGACTTTCGGAACCTCGGACGCAAGCAACAAGGCGACCTTGTCCCAGTTCACAGTCGAAGGATAATTACCCGTTAACCATGGGGCTCTTCGGAGCCCTTAATTTTTCCGTGGCGGTACGCCAGACATTGCTGGCGACCCTCGGCGTGCGAAAACCACAGCAAGGGTAGTAATAGCCTATCCAACTCTATGACGGATGATAACAAAGAAGTCTTAAAAGCGATAACAGAATTAACCAAAATTGTTGAACTATATCATGGCGACTTCCGAGAATTCCGCGGCGAGATTAAAACGAAAGTTGAAAGTCTCGAGGGCAGCGCTAAGTCTGATAGGATGTGGTCGAGAATCCAAGCCGTCGCGGTAGTCCCTGTAGTTGGTACACTCCATCAGATTGCGCAGTATCTTCACTGGATTAAATAAATGCCGTTCGTATCGTCAGCACAACAAGGTTACCTTCACGCCCATCCCGAAGTTTTGGGAAAGGAGAAGTTAGCGGAGTTCGATGCTGCGACAAAGGGCAAGCACGATCTTCCGGAACATGTCCATAACGGGAAGCCGTCTTATAAAATAGCCCGCGAGGCCAGAAAAGAATCAGGGAGTTAGCGTGGCCGATAAGCTAGTACAAATAGAACCGGCTTCCGGCGTACAGAGATGGGCGCTAGCGTTCGTCGGCGGCAAAGATACAGGCGACCAGCCGAAGTCTTGTTTTAACTGCCCCTTCCTGTATATCAATCAGAAGCGATGCCAGATTCACGGGCCGGACATCATCATTGACCGAGTTACGAAAAACGGTCAGGTTTATACGCCTGTTTGTTGTTATCAAAAAGGCGGAACTCCTCTCGCGGTAGGAGATGACGTAGTCGTCTATAACGTCAACACGACCGGTGATAAGGCAGCGGACCAAACGGGTTTGGAGTGGGCAAAATCCCCGACTGGAACGAACTGTGGCGGATTCAAGCAGGGTGCAGATTGCGAGCACTTTGTTCCCGCTGACGATAAGGGAATCGACGGGCTCTGTAAGCTGATGTCCAAAGAGCAGGACGAAGCCTCCGACGCAATGTCTGAGCACAAAGGTCAAAGCGTCGATTGGGACGACTGTTGTGACGGGCACGAAGGCGAGAATATATCTTGGCGAGAAGCACAGAAGCTAATGCCAAACAAGGCCGAGTTGGGACTAGAACATTTTTTGAGTCCAGGACAAAATAACCCGGTTAAAAAAGAAGATTCCGAGTATGTACGCGCTCGAGCGATACGCAGAGCAAAACAGGAGTAGTCATGAAAGAAGTCCAAAAAGTAGATCATAAGTCGGTCGAGCCTGAAGCAGCTTTGGGTAATCCTGGGCGCTTTTCCGGTAACGGCGGTCTTAAGGCATCCGGCTTAAAGCAAGCCGAGACAGAGAATACCACATCCGACGGAGGTTCCGATTTGGAGTCTCTAAGGCAGGGTTCGAAGCCTAAGCCTGAAGCCGTACGAGAAGTTAAGGAAGACACTTCCTGTGGACCTCGCGCCCGCAAGGCGTGGCAGGCGGCAAATGGCGATGAGGGAGTTTCTCGTCACAGTAACATCGCGAAAGAAGACGCAGCGATTTAAGGAATGAACATGGAAGGCAAATCTCCAGTAGCGCACCACGGATTCACGCATACCACCGTCCACCACCATGCGGACGGGTCGCACACAATCCAGCACCACCACCACGAAGGTCCACACAAGGACATTCATCACGCAGTCGCGGACCACGACGGAATGATTGACTCGATGATGGATCACACCTCCGCTCCTAATCTCGGTGAAACACAGGCCAATGCTGGGCCGCAGGCCGCTCCCGCGGGTATCCCCGGCGCCGCACCAGCCGCAGGAGCCTAAGATGGCAAAGCACAACGTAAGTCTTTATCGTGCTATGCACCACCTCCGAAAAGGAGGCCTTCATCGCGCGCTGGGAATTTCAGAGGACAAATCAATTCCATCAGAAAAATTAGAGATTCATCCAGACGATAGTGCGCATTTGAAGCACATGAAGTCCTTCGCAAAAACAATGGGCGGGTTCAAGCACTAATGATTCTGAAGGACAAAGTAGCCAAGGTTCTCGAGAGCGGAATATTTACCCCAGTTTATCACGCGTTCGGTGGGCTGAGCGAATTTTGGGCCGTTGTTTTTGGCTCCGCCGCTATTATCCTAGCCTTCAGAGGCAAACTTGATCCTAACTTTGCTCTGGCAATTACTGCGATTCAGGGGTTGCTTTGCGCTCATGACGCGCTAGATGATTACCACGCTCGTCAGACGCAAAACACGACCATCGTAAACGATATAAGTATTCAGAAGTAGGCAACTCGCTCCGAACACGGCATCACGCGCGACGCCAGACCCAAGGTAAGCAGCATGAAAATAATTCGCGGATTGCTACTAGTAGCACTCTTGGTTTTTGGAAGCGTGCCTACTTATGCAAATAAGAAGCATCAAACAGCGATGCTGTCGACTTTCGTTCTGTACGGTAATTCCGCACAAGCCCAAGTTGTTGGTAAGCCTCTGTGTACAGCCTTCGTTTATAAGAAGGCGCCAGACGGCTATTACCTGATGACGGCCGGACATTGCTTCGTCGGAAACGGCGCGCCCCCGGATGTGACTTACTCAGTCGTCAGCGGTCAGATTACAGACAAGCCAGACTATCAGCCCGTCGAACTTCTAAATGCTGTTGACGACGGCAAGATGGATGTTGCAGAAGTTCACTTGAAGACTTTGAAGCAGTATCCGATCTTGGAGTTGCAAGACGCCCCAGTAGCGATCGATGACAAAGTTTTCTATGTCGGCTATCCGGAGATGATTACTCAGGCGGTTTACACCGGACGAGTGGGTAGTCAAATAATCCCGAAATCATGTGACGACGTAGACGGCGATCTTTGCACCGGACGATTTTTGGTGCAAACAGGCGGTGGCCCAGGAGCCAGCGGCTCCCCGGTTATGAGCGAGAGAACTGGAAAGGTAGTCGGAATTTTAGAAGGGCATGTTTTTGAAAATGGCGTAGTCGTAGTTCCTTCTCCCGCAATCGACGGGTATTATGCGCGAGTCGGACACGCAGTAAAACCAAAAAACGAATAAAGCGAGGAGATAACCCGATGCTACTTGTCGCCGGCTGTTTTGTATCCATGTTTGCTTTTGGATTTTTGTTCGGCCTGGGTTTTCAACTCGCAAAGAAAGTCATTAAAGCATAAGAGGACGTATGGCAACCAACTCAGTCGAAGCCACGCTAGCCGGCGCCAAGAGCGCCTTGGCTAATGCAAACAAGTTCACGCAGAGCGTAACCGGTAACGCCACAGACGCTTTCGCTCCAAAGAAGCCAACGGCCCCCAAGATTCCTCAGACTCACAGAGAGGCGCCGTATTCTCTAGCCCGCCAGGCTCGCGAGACCGGCGAAGGCGTCAAGAATAGGATGGAGAACGAGAACGCAGGTCTCAAGACTCTAGAATAAGTTCAATAGAATGGGATTTCAATGCCCTTTACCGACCGAGAGAAGAAAGCAAATCAGCGAGCCCGACAAAAAGGTTTGCCAGAACCGTATCAAACAGGATCTATTCCGTCCGCCGCGAGTATAGAAGAACGTCTCGGTCAACATGAGCAGGATCTAGCTTTCGCTTTACAGCAGGATGCGCAGCCCGCCTTTTATAAAAGTGAGTGCCGTCCTTGCGTCAAGCTTCTAGCAATCTACGAAGGCCTAGCTCTCCAAGAAGAGGAAGAAGACGAGAGCGAAGATGACACCGAAGTCAAGAAGAGAAAGAGAGTAGCCAAGAATACCAAGGGTCCGAATCCGTCCATTACTAAAATCACGATTCCGGAAATCGAACGCTTGAACGATGCGATTGATCCCAGCGTTGACGAAATTGTTTCATTTCGCCGTTGGCTTGATCTCCGAGACAAAGCCCGCAAGGATCTTTACTGGCTTTGTAAGATGCTTGGCAAAGATTTATTTCCTGACGTTCATCAAGTGATCTGCGATCAATTCGTTTCAAAGAGTTTTGACGGGATGTATCATAAGAATTATACGCTGGGGCAATTCCACCGTATGATTGATGCTCAGATCCGCATAGATGCATCAGGTAATCCGACAAAAGAAATGATGTTGTTGGACTCCCGTGGCTTCTATAAGTCAACGATCAACGGTATCGATTGCGTCAGCTGGCACATTAATTGCCCCGACGCACACATTTTTATTCTGACGGGCGAGTACAAACTTGCGGTTCAGTTCTTGCAAGAAATCAAGGATTACTATTATTTCGCCAAGGGCTCTGAACCCAGCCCCTTTCATCTTTTGTTTCCTGAGTACGTACTAACAGGCGTCAAAGGCACGTCTAAGCAGCCTATGAAGTGTCCTGCTCGAGTCCTAAAACAGAAGGGCAACAGCCTCTGGGTTAACGCTATTGTGGCGAACCTGTCTGGTTGGCACTGCGATATCAAGAAAGGCGATGATATCGTCACCGACGAGAACTCGAATAATGATGACGCTCGTGCGTCCATCAAATCTAAGTACGACGGAACCGACGACCTTCTAGACCCGCACGGATTCTCGGATCACATCGGCACCAGATACTTTTCATCGGACTGGTACGGCACGCGCCTCCAGCCTGACGAGGATACGAAAGAATTAGCCTCTATCAAGTATTTCAAGCGTGGGTGCTGGACCGTAAAGCCGGAGTACCGCGACACCTCGTTAAAGATGCTGACGTTCGAGATGGTCAATCTGACCTTCCCGCAACTTGGCAAGACGCCCAGAGAAGCGTTTAATAAACTCCGTCAGAAGCTATTGAAGAAGGCGGATAAGAAGAATAAGAACCCATATCGCGCGTTCTGCAACCAGCAGTTGAATGAGCCTACGGATGACAACGAGGATTCGGGTTTCGTCATTCACTTCAGTAAAGAAGTGATTAACGCGCACACCCATCCAGCCCAAGCGGTTCCTGTAGACGGAGAGGTTTTCATTCTGTGGGACTGGGCTTTGTCTGACAAGAAGACATCGGATTATTCGGTCGGGATAGCGGTCAAAATTTATAAAAAAACGAACGGGCAGTACGCCGTTTATGTTCTGGAAATAATTTACGATAAGTGGAAAGACTCTGAACTAGTTCGCCAGATGATTGCTTTCTATAAAAAGTACAAAGGCTTGGGCCAGTTCAAGCGTATGTATGTCGAGAATTCTAACGGCGGCGAGTTACTCAAGACCGCTCTTCAGAACGCAGCCTACAAGTTGAACGCTTTAGATATGATGGGCGAGAATGTGATCTGCTGGATTCCGGTAGATACGCGAGCTAACGCCAAGCGTAACCGCATCAAGTCGATCGAAACCCTCCTAGACGATGACCGTCTAGATTTTGTAGACAGCTCGTTATACATGGAAGAGGTTATCAAGCAATTGACGCAATACACAGGCGAGAAGAGTACCGCGTTCCGCAAGGATGATATCCCGGACGCTTTATCGTTCCTCGTTTATCCTTTGCCAGCGATCGCACTTCAGATTGACGTCAGTACTGAAGAAGTAGAAAAAGAAATGGAGACTCGTCGCCGGGAAGAGCAGAGCAAGGCGGCATATAAGCAGATGTTCGGCGGGCATAATCCTTTGCCAGCTAAGCCGACCTCAGCCGAGCCAGCACAAAAACCCAGAGACCCTCGTCTAGCCTTATTCGGCGGCAGCGGCTGGCGCATGTAGTTTCGCCTTCTGTTCGCCTAAAATAGTTTAAAATAAAGCTTGACAAATCGATAAAGTCGTGGTATACTGGTTAAAGATGTTGTAGCTACAATTTGGTTGGGGCGGCCTTTACCCGCCCCGATCACCCCTGTAAAGGAGGGGAGAGATGTTCGTATATTTAATCACAAATAAAATTAACGACAAGAAGTACGTTGGTCAACATTCTGGAGATGACCTTCAGAAGTACTGGCGTCGTAATGTTGTGTGGGCTCTTCATAACCAAGGGCAGAAGCGTTGTCTTTATTCAGCTATTAGAAAATACGGTCCAGAAAATTTTGAGATCAAGCCTCTTGTTATTGTTGGGACAAAACAAGAGATGGATTATTACGAGCGCTATTTAATAGTAGACTTTGGCACGCGAGCACCGAACGGTTACAATTTGACGGATGGCGGAGAAGGAACCCCCGGTCACGCAGTTTCCGAAGAGGGTCGCCGAAAGATGTCGGTTAAAAGTAAAGGACGGGTTAGTAAATTAAAAGGCATTCCCAAGTCTAAAGAATCTAATCAGAAAAATTCAGAATCTCATAAAGGAAAGGTTCTTTCAGATAAACACCGAAGAAATATATCTTTAGGGCGGATTGGTAGCAAGCATTCTGAAGAAACTAAAAAGAAAATGGCGGAATCCGCCAAACGAGATTGGGAACGAAGAAGAGCGTCTGGCTATATAGTATCAGAAGAAACTAAAAATAAAATGTCCGTCGCGCATTTAGCACGAAGACAAAAAGAGATTAATGCCGGAGAATCTGGAGCAACGAGTTAATGAACTCTTTATCACTCCTGCGGCAGAAATCACAGAAGAAAATACCCAAGTAGACCCAGATACAAATACCATACAACTGAATGACGAAGCTTCTGTTTTGCTCGTATTGCAAAATACCGAGAAAGCAGATGAGTATATTAATGTCCAGCAGTGGGCGAGCGGGTGGACAATGGCTGATCTGTTGTATCAATCGCCAGCGTCTCAGTCCGCTTTCGACGGCGGAAACGTCGGGCAGGCTTCCGTCCCGAAATTTATGGTAAGTAGTATCGTTTCTGCTATTGTTCCAAAAGTTATGGGCGGAATTTTTTATGAAGATCCGCCGTTCTTGCTGCGTCCTCGTCCGTCCGTAGAAGCGGATGTTATCCGCGCCAAGACCGCGATATTCTCTTCTCAACTAGGCGCGATGCGTTTCGAAGAGCAGGTAGAGCGCACTCTTGATCAAGCCGCTTTGCTTGGCACCGGTATCATGAAGTGGGGGTATACCGAGCGTGTCAAGAAGATGAAGAAGTATAAGCGCAAGGGAGACAAGGTCTCCGTTGGCCAGCCGGAAGGCGGCGTCGCTAAGTTTGATTCTCCAGATTCTGACGACTTTGAAATAGAGTTTTACGACAAGATTATTTCGCATCCCTGGATCCGCTTTACGGATATTAGAACGGTTCTGGTCAATCCAGGCTGTCGCGTCGGCGACATTAGAGAAGCGGGCTGGGTAGTCTATAGAGATTATGCAACCTATTCTGACCTAGACAAGCTGCGCGGGTACGAAGGCTACGTCATCCCCGCAGAAGATGTTCTTAGACACGTCTTCGCTGAAGGCATTACTTCCGGCCCAGATAACATTACTATGACGTTGCCAGAAGGTATGCTTGGATATCTCCAGCACGCCCTACCTCGCAGCTATAAGACGTCGGCAGATCCGAACTCGGCACCGATGGAGATGCTCGAGTACTGGGATGACGAGAAAGTCATTGTCGTGCTCTGCTTCAATGGGCATAACGTCCTGATTCGTAATGAAGCGAATCCGTACGGAAAGATTCCCTTCTATAGCTTTAACTGGCGCAATATCCCCGATTGCTTTTATGGTCAAGGCCTAGGCCTATTGATCGGCTCAGAACAGATCGTTGAGCAAGGCGTCACGAACTTAGCGCTTGACTTACTAGCGTACGGGCTACAGCCGACCGCTGTACGCAAGAAGGGATTTAATACTTTGACGCAGGACGTTCGTTGGCGCCAAGGCGGGATTATCGACGTTGAAGAAGACGTCGACAAGGCTTTCAAGTTCCTGCAGATGCCCCCTGTTCCAGGAGAGGCGTGGCAGTTTATCCAGCAGGCGCAGAGTGCTGGCGCATCCACGTCAGGCGCAAACGAACAGGTTGTCCAAGGCGCAGGAGCTATGGGCGTTCGTTCAACTGGTATGCGATCAGGAACCGGAGCGGCCGCGGTCATCCAGGCTAATGCATCTAGGCTCGATGGTCCGGACGGGCGATTTGTCCGTCAGGTATTCGAACCGTGGTTGTACCAGATGGATGATTTGAATAACGACCTTCTGCCAACGTCGGTTATTCGCGACGTTTTAGGTGAGGAACTTGGTCCGGCCTATATGGTTGATCATATCAAGTTCCGTGAAGCCAAGATTGAATACGAAGTTCTCGCGGGCGCGAAGCTCGGGGCAAAGAAAGAAATGTCCCAGGCTCTGCCTATCATTATTCAGTTGCTGAATAACCCGACCTTCGTGGCTAATGCTAACGACGCGGGATATCAGTTCGACGCTCCAGCCATTTTCAAAGCGTTTACTGACGCCGCAGGTTGGAAGTTTAGCCAGAGCTTCTTGCGTAAGATGACTCCTGAAGAGAAACAGAAGCACGACGCTAATTCGCCGGCTGCTTTGCAGCAAGCCCAGATCGCGAACAATAATAAGCAGATGCAAGCCAAGTTTGAACAAGAACAGACTCTAGAAAATCAGAAGCAGCTCGGCAAGGCCGCTAACCAAGGCTATCGTACAGCCATCGAGCACGCGACCCAGTCCGAGTTGCAAGAGGGCCAAGCTGGTAATACGGGCGAGTTCTCAGAAACGGCTTTATAGAATAGAAGTCTAAGGATAACCAATGCCAGAAACAACAGAAAGAAAACCGCTTCTGCAAGACAGTTTGACGCAAGTCCAACGAATCGTTTTGGGGCAAACATACCATAGCCCCGGGTTCAATGTCGTCATCAAGTTGATTGAGGCCATGTGTGATGACGCCCTGGCGTATACCACAAAGCTGGATCCAGAAGAAGAGGGTTATGAACGCAAGCTAGCGGTTCGAACCCAGAGAGCCCGAAACATTAATGAAGCGGCTGCCATCCTTCGGGATTCTATCAAGTACCATCTTGACATGATCGTGAAACAGGATGCTGAAGAGAATCAAGCGGCTGAAGCAGCGGTCGGCAGGGTAATCGGAATTCATTCAGCCGTAGGTGGTCAACCGATTGACGCCATTCAGAAAACGTTTGGTATTCATCCGGCAAAACCTGTTAAAAAGAAAGAAGTGAAGTAATCCCGTAAGGGCGTAGCAGAATCAATACTAATACAGAGGACACAATGAACGTCGATACAGTACTTGACCTAGAGTGGCTGAGGTCCGCCACATTTGACGATTTGCAAGCGGCAGCGCGCTTATCTTCGCAAGACAAATCTAAGTTGACAGAACTTAATGCCACACTGGCTAGTCCCGAAGGCAAGGTTATTGCTCAGGACATGAGCCAATGTATTCGAGCCGGAAAGGCTTATGTTCCGCCAGCCATCCCACCAGAAGCGGTAGACGAAGAGGAAGCAGCCCAGATCGCCGCGGATACCGCGCGAGCAGACGCTGAAGCCGCAGAAGCCGAGCGTATTGCCGAAGAGCAGCGAGCAGTACTGGCGCCGGTTGTAGCGACCGCAGATCAAGAGGCCGAGTCAACCGAATTGGCCAAGCTCGGGATCGCGCTTCATAAAGATTCCGCTGGCAATATCACCAAGATTGTCCAAGACTACCAAGTCAAAGATGACGCGGGTCGCCCGATTGGCCGTCCGACACATCTTGAGGCAAAGTCCTGGCCCGAACTGGTTTCAAAGCAGAAGGCCGCTCACGAGAACGCCGTGCGATATGCCGAGAGAACAAAGCAGAATCAATTAAAGAGCAGAGACATTTTGGCACAGACAGAGCAGGTGACCCAACAGGCCACCAAGGCTCGAGCGGAAGCCGATGAAGCCGTCGCTGAAGCAGCCAAAGAACCCGCCAAATTAGGCGAGGCACTTCGTAAGGTCACACACGCGGAAAGCAAATCTGTCGAGGCATCGCGCACAGCCGCAGAAAACCAGATGACAATTGTCAATGACTGGTTAGCTGACCACGAACACAACTATTTGAATTGTCAAGCGAACACCGACATCATTGGGGCCTGGCTGAAGGAAAATAACCGGAAGCTGTCTTATGAAAATCTCGACGTCGCTTTCAAGGCAAACGAACATCGACTAGCAAAGCCAATAGCTGATCTAGTCGCAGAACCCGCCGTAGTAGCGCCTAATGCGCCCACTCCGGCACCCGCAGCTCCTGTTCCAGTCCCGTCGGCAATACCGGCACCTGTTATAGTGAGCACGGTTCCAGCATCTACGCCAGCCCCCTCGGCATCTCAGCCGGTGGTGGCAGCGCCAGTAGTCACGCCTGCAGCGGCGACAAATACGCCAGCTGCCCGTAGACCTGGGGTCAACGGTTCACTCCCTCCCGGAACGCTAACTGCAGCGCGTCCTAGCGTGGAACAGAAACCGCAAACGACCACAAGAGCCGCATTACTGAAGGCTATTAACAAAATGTCCTCAACTGAATACCGCCAAAAGCTGAAAACCTCGGCCGAATTCCGAGCCCAGCATGACGCGGTGGGCATAGCCTATTAATCGGACGGGTCCGTAAAGGATCACATTAGAGACTAGAGGTCCATATGTCTGGACCAAATCCAAGCGGCAATAACGTTTCAAACGTTTTGACCGCACAGGCCATTTTGTTCGATAAGGAGCTCATCCCGAACCTTTTTAATGGGGTCACTTTAATATAAAAGTGAGAATTTTCTCTAATTGACTTGAACGCTGTGAAGCCAACAAGGGGCAAGCGAAAGCAGCCTGAGAGACTAAACGAGAAAACGCCGTAAGGCGATGCGATAGTCCGTTCTAACGAGAAAAAGAATCGTTAGCTAACACATAAGCAAAGGTGAGACCGATGCGTTCGTAGCAGTCGCCGAACGCCGTGTGCAAGGCCTGCACATGGGCATTAACCGCCAGTTCTTCCAGTATAACACCATCGCTGGTGACATTATACAGAACGCTGACGGCGTAGTTGGTTCGCCAGAAGTTATTTCGCAGATTTCCGCTCCGGCCCAGGTCGGTGAATGGAACAACTACGGTAACTTCTCGGCATTCAGCATCGCTTCTTCCATCGACGAACTCGTTGGGAACAGCGCGGTTGAACTCGGGTATCAGGCTGGACAGAGCATTTCCGAACTGTACAGCGCCGTGGCAGACAGCGCAGCCTCGGTTGACGGTAACGTTAACCAGTCCGCTCTGTTGAGTTCGCCCTTCACTCTCGACTTGGCAACAATTCGTGAATTGAAGCAGCAACTTGTTAGCGCATCTGTTCTTCCTTGCAAGCGCGGGAAGTACATGGGCGTTATCAGCCCCAACGTCCTAGGAGACATTTACAACGCAACGACAGTGAACAACTCGATCGTCGATTTGTGGAAGTACTCCAACGGCGAGAAGTTTGACGCAATAGCTGGTGCAGATCAGACCATGGAAATCGAACTTCCCGGAACGAACATCGTGTTCCGTCAGACCCCATTCGTAACCAAGACCGCGAACTTCAGCGCAGGTAAGACCGCATACAGAACATACGTATTCGGCAACTACGCGATGATCGGTGTGTGGCTCCAAGTTCAAAATGGACTCCTAGCAGCGTAATCTGCTAGTAGAAAATTCTCTCTGATTGACTTGAACCCTGAAATGGGAACAAGGCGCAAGCGAAAGCAGCGTGAACGACTAAGCGAGAGAACACCCTTCGGGGTGATGCGATAGTCTGCTCTGTATCAAAAAGAAAGATACAGAGGTTGGCAGAAATGACCAACCCCGCGAAAGCGGTAACAAACGGCCCGGAGACACAGATATGGATGAGGGAGACTGGCGTACAATCGACTGTAGAGTCGTGACCGATGCTCCTCCGTCTTCGTATGATCCTGTCGCCACAATCGGCGGTTGGGCATCGTATAGATTCCATTAAAAGTCCGGTGGAATTAAAATTTTCTCTAATTGACTCGAACGGTGAGAATCCCAACGAGGCGCAAGCGAAAGCAGCGTGAGAGACTAAGCGAGAAAACAGCGAAAGCTGATGCAATAGTCCGAGCACCCAGAAAAATGAACTGAGTGAGGTTGACAGAAATGATCAACTCCGCCGCAAGGTGAGTAACAAAAATAAGGGAGTGCGTCGCAGACAGTGACACTTCCTCCGGCAACTGGAACGAATACCCAGCGTACTCGTTTCATTGACTCGGTTCCCGCAATTCAATAAACCTCTTGACATAAGCAACCGCTTATGCTAGAGTTGCATCAAAGTAGGTTGGGGATGTGCCAGTAACACATCCCTGACCGACTCTTACTGGAGAGTAGATGACGAAGTTAATTGATTTACAAGGTCGAAGATTCGGTCGTTTAAAAGTAGAGCACCGATATTTAGACCACATTACTAGCGGCGGAAATATCGTTGTAATGTGGGAGTGTTTTTGTGATTGTGGAAAGATAGTAGAAGTCTCCTCAAACTCCCTATTACAAGAAAAAACAAAATCTTGCGGTTGTCTATCCTTAGAATTGACGAAGGCGGTCGGCCTCGCTAACAGAAAGCACGGTGGATATTCTGATGCGTCGCCTTACGCAGATCGAGTTAAGTATCAGGCGCTAGTCAATATTAAAGAGCGGTCCCGCCGTCGCGGGTACGAGTCCGATTTAGATTTACAAGATTTGCCAGAACTTACAGATGTTTGCCATGTGCTAGGGCTGAAGTATAACAAAGGTTCTTTGAAGGACAAGAACGCATCTCCTTCTGTTGATCGAAAGAATTCAAACCTGCCGTATTTGAAGAAATACAAGGACAACTTAGTCTTTATATCCCATCGGGCAAATCGCATTAAATCTGATGCTAGTATAGAAGAGATTAGGAGGGTCCTAGAATACCTAGAAACAAAAGGATAATAATGGCCGTAGATAATCGTATTCAGACAAGAGACGGACTCAAAGATGTAGACCAACCGTGGAAAGAATTTCACGATGTCAGCACGACCGAAGAGTCGGTCGCCAAGATGCTGGCGGACGGTACGCCAAATTGGGTCAAGTGGCCGGCCGATTATAAGGAATACGCTCGAGAAGAGTTTCAGAAGCACCGCGAAGACAGTGAGTTTGGTGCTCAAGATTACAAGATTGAAGACCAGGCCGAGTTAACCAACAAAGTCGCCCGAATGGTCAACCCGATGAGCACGCGAGATTTCATCGCAAAACTCCGCCGGAATGGCGTCAAGTGCTTCACCGTAGATAACGGCTTCCCGCCGAATACCGTGGCTCTATGGTGTTTGCCCCCGAACCTTATGTCAAGAGCGAGGTACATTTGTTACGCTCAGGTCCCAGCCATGTATGAGTGGTCCGTCTTGAAGACTGACCGTTATGGTAAGCCGATGGGCGAAGACTTTCGCGGATGGCGAACAGTGGCAGTCCAGCTGATTGAGAAAGAGATTCTGACCGAGGCACAAGTCAATAAGATTTTCGGCAACGCAAGCCACAATAAGATGTTCCGTCGTTATCATCGAAGCCTATGGGAGATCAGGAACCGCAAAAAGTTCTCTGAAGTCCCGATAGCCAATAACGACATCTAATAGCAAATCCGCCCTCCGCCTTCAGAGCAGTATATCCAAGTTAGGCACAATCTGAAGTAAAGAAGTCAAAAATGGCACACGAAGTAAACAAACCGAAGTCCGTATTTGAAGATTTGGATAAAGGCATTAACCCAGGAACCGGTCAACCGACTCCCCCAGCTACTGGGGGTTTGGCAACGATGGATGCCCGTCCCGCACCGGCCAACGCGCCCGCTCTAGATTTGTTAGGTCTGATCACCCTCTTGACCCAGCAGAACGCTTTGCTGGCGTCTCAGGCGGCCTTGCAGGCAAAGAAAGAGGCCCGAGAAGAGGCGAAGTACCAAGAAGAGCAAGAACGTATCTCAAACCGCGAAAAGCAGAGAAGCCGAACAGCCAAGGGCCAAGAAAAAGGTTCCTTGCTTAAGCAGGCAAAGTGCCGCCATATGAAAGGCGGTAAGCACGCCAACCGCGTGGATTACGCATTAGCTAAGCATCTTTTCATTTCTCGCAAGGTATACATTGTCTGCTTGATTTGCAAGATGAAGTGGTTTCCCGGAGATACGAAAGAGTTCCTCATCCGCGGAACCAAGAAGCAGAAGGTTTCAAATTATACTCACCTGGGCTGGGCCGAGGTTAGCAATCTGTTCGCGCAAAGCTCGAATACGCAGACTATGTCCGAGGTCCCGCTAGGCAGCATCGATACCGAAGGCATCAATATCTCGACAGACGCATCTGGTCTCGAGGTTGACTTGAGTCTTCGCGACGAAGCCGGCAACATAGTCGAAGGCATCCAGTACTAAAACTCGTAAACACTAACCCGAGGGGCGGCGGCTAATCCGCCCCATTTTTCTTCAGGAAAAAGATGACCGCAGTATACCAAATCTCTCGGCCGATAGCTCCTGGCTGCATCTCAACTCGTTATGATACAAACACAGCAACTCCGTAACTGCGATGTTTGTCGTCTATTAGATTACGATTGTTCTTTGAAGATGTGTTTTTATTGTTCCACATGCGATGCATGGATATGTCAAGAAGACGCCAACAGGTGGGACAGAAGATTATTGGCGGCCGCGAAACGAAAACTAGAATTCGGATATAAAGGAGTCTCATGAGCGAGAGGGAGCAGATCATCACTTTTTTGCTTCAAGCGTGCGACGGCAAAGATCAAGCCATAGCTAAGTTACAAGCACGGGTGGCAGAATTAGAGAAGCAAAATGCGGCACAAGTTGTAGCACAACCAGTATCAACTTAAAAAGGAAGTCATGAGTCCGACAAAAAGAGCGTATCTGAAGTGGGAAAATAATGCTTCTAACGACTTTTTGCAAATGTCGGATTCCACGGGCAACGTATTGGGTTGGATTGATTCTTCCGGTAGCCTAAACGGTAATTTGCTTCCTCCCGCTCTCCCGCCCCCTGTTAATGTCACAGTTCCTTTTTTGGGCGCGCCAACGGGATTGTGTTTGCCTGCGCAGACTGGGGTAAATACTCTGAACGGAAATTTTTATTCTTGCCAGAACGGTGCGTGGACACTGATTGGTCCGACAGCAGGATCTCTGGTTAGCCCAGTGACCTCTCCGAATCCCTTGGCATTTGATGTCAATGTAGCCTTTAAAGGTCCGAATCCTTACTTCGATGTCACGAGATACGGGGTTCGCGCGGTCTCTACCGTTCCATCAGCTAGTGCGACAATGACTTCCGGATCGTCTTCGGTTGTTCTTTCTGCCGCGAGCACGTTTCAGAATGGCGACGGAGTAGTTGTTTATGGCGCAGGCGCTGCTCATAGCATGACAACGCCCGGAGCGCCGACCGTAACCCCTAGTATTGCCCAAGTACTGACGGCCACCGGAGCGGTGGTTAATGGCTTGACAGGTGGTACTACATACAATTACAAGATTATTGCGCGCGACGCAAAGGGCGGCTTGACGGCCGAAGTTCGGCAGGAACTACGACAACCGGAGCGGCGTCTCTCGGTTCACAATCTGTCAGCATTTCAGCGATGTCTCGTTCGAATGCTACTGTTACAGTGACCACGTCCTCTCCGCACGGACTAACAATCGGGTCGATGGTTTATATTCAGATGTCTTCCGGCGATTCCAGTTTTGCTGGTTGGTATCAAGTTTTGGGTTCAGCAGATAACACACATTTCACTTTTGTCAGCGGGCAGGATACTCGTAACGGCGCGACTACAACTTGGTCCGGAACAGGCGTAGTCTTTTGGTTTAATTGTAACCACTTGACGTGGAGTCCAGTAACCGGAGCTTTTCAATATTATATCTATAGTGATCGCACGTCTTCTGGGACCTTTGCTTTGATAGGCGTAAGCAAGCCAGTTAATGGGTCGTTCACTGATGGTGCCTTTTATTGGGACGACTTTGGTTCCCCGATGATGGACGGCATGACCGCAACCCCCGGCTATGTGCCGAGCACCGCACCCGCATCGGCGACCAGCGACAATTTGGTTACAACGATTCTATCGGGAGCGGGAACCACCACTCTTACGCTGGCCACGACCGCAGGAACGTCTATATCCGGAGTCAGCATTTTATTTGATAACGCTCCGAATATTCTAACAGCGGCAACGGCGGCTAATACATCAACACTTTATTTTCCTATTCCAACATCAGGGTCTTTTGTAATTAATTCAGTTTTGGATTTGAGCTCTCTTTTCTTAAACATACTCGGTGCTGGATTAACTCTCAGCGACACTTTAATTCTAGGAGCCGCTAATTGGTACGGGACTAACCTGCCGCGAAGTGGGACCGCCACATCTTTCCAATTTGAAAGCCTGCCTTCTATAAGTGTCAAGGCTATCCCCGGGATATTGATAGCCAACGGAGCCAGCGGGCACTATGAGGGTTTTCAGCTTACTGGTTCGGGAACAAATAACATCTTGATGATGCAAGATGGCGGCGGCGGAGCAGGCGCTCCGATATACGACCGCGTAAATTTTGTCTTAGGTGCTAATGATGCCGTCGGAATTGGGTGGTTAGGCCGAGGTATGGCTGACGGTGAAGCAAATGTTACATGTAGAATGCGGCGAATAGGAGCTTTTGGTAATCAGGCATCTGTTGGGTCGACTGCAACTCCGATACTTTATTTTAACGCAGGTGGAGGAGTAATCGAATCCATTATCATGAGCGGAAAAGGTATTTATGCCCGTCCTGGGGCTACGCCTTCGTTTGAATTTACAATTCAATGGGGATACTGCCAAGGTGGGACGATCCCGTTTCTAACTGTGTCCGGTTCCGGATCAGGGGGAAATCTCGGGGGAAATATTGATTTGAATCATATCACTCCTGATACGGGTGCTCAACCTATATTAACTTATTTACTCGGCCCCGGAAGTTTTACTGGAGCGGTACGAATAAATTTGATTGATGAGGCTCCTAGTTCCGGCGTCCCCGTAATAAGTGGAAGCGCCCTTAGTACGGTTCAAACTTACGGCGTATTTTCAGGACAGAATACTGGAGTCACGTCTGAATCGAATTTTACTGACAAGTTTGTCAGTATCTTTGGCCCCTCGGGGACGGTGGGTTATGCACTAGGAACTCCGCTTCCCCCAGCATCGGCGGTAGTTGGTGCAGGAGGTTCTGTCCCAGTAGGTACTATTAATTATCGCCTTGCGTGGGTGGATGTTTTGGGGCGTTTTACACTTACAGGACAAACCATATCGGCAACTACCACTAATGGTAACCAGACAGTTGTTGTAACTCCTCCAACACCCCCTGTCGGTGCTATTGGATGGGCGTTATATAGAAACGGGGCTTTAGCCGCTATCCCGGGATGCACTTTCTTGACTGGATTCGCCCCATACTCAGATTCATCTGGGTCAGTTTGTGGTCAGAGCGTTCCTACTACTACTAACGCAATCGTGAGCGGGATAGTTTCTCAAGGACTCGTGACCCCTCAGATTCAAATGTCGAGTACGTTGTTCGCTAATCTGGGATCGTCCGCTAACGGAATTCTTTTGTATTGTTCGGATTGTACTATCGCAAATCCGTGTGCTGGAAATGGCACAGGCGCTCTGGCAAAAAGACTTAATGGTGTGTGGGTGTGCAATTAAGACAAGCTCGGCATTAGCGGTATAAAATTTTTAAGGAAAAAGAACTATGTCAAACAACAGTCAGACTAAAAACGCCCCTATAAATTTCTCTGCATCCGGAGACAACACCGTTGTTGCTGCGGTAGCCGGTAAATGGATAAAAGTGGTTCGTTTGTATTTAGTTGTCGGAGGGGCTACTAATATCACATTTAAGGATGGCTCTGCGATTTCATTTTCCGGAGCTATGCCGATGGCGGCAAACGGGGCTATCGTTCTAGATGTAGCCGATACCCTTCTGTGGTTTAACGCTACGGGAAATTTTGTCATCAACAGTTCTAACGCCGTCCAAGTCAGCGGCGAAGTTTATTATATCCAGGAGTAAGGAAAAATCATGAGCGCAATCACTAATCCAGGCAGTGGCTCAGGCGGGCCCGCGTCGTTCGCTACGCTTACGGGTGGTACGAATACTGGGCAATCTCTTGTCGTCGGGGCGGGGTCATCTATCTCAACCACGGGCGGAGGAACGATTGCAGCCACAAGCGTAACTCTTCCGGGTACAACGGGGCAAATTCTATTCAACAACGGCGGAGCGCTGGGCGTCTCCGCAACTACACTTGGACTTAACTACAACAGCGGTACGCTAACCCTTACCTTAAATGGCTCGGGGAGTAATCAACTTAACATCGGACAAACTGGCTCAGCCAGTCAATCTCTTCTTATCGGATCTAATACTACGGCGGCGACGTTTAATAACATCAACGGACTTTTATCTCTTACCGGAGTCCCGCTTTCTGTTCTCGGTCTCCTAGAACCCGAGGGGGCGGGAATTGCAGGAGTCGCGTCAAGCGATATTCTATACGGCGATTCCACGACTCACACCTTTACGCATAACTCCAATAATAACGGAGTAAGTTCGTTTAGCGGCGCTTGGCAGAATACAAACGTAACGCCAGTTACGGTTGCAGCTAACGTAGCGACAGATCAAAATCTTATGTCTGCGTCAGTTCCAGCAGGTACACTAAATCGACTTGGACGATCTCTAAGAGTTTGGTGTGCAGGAGTTTTTACTACTCCAGCGGCTGAGACGACGACGATCACCTTTAAGGTGAAATTCGGGGCACTAACTCTTCTGAGTATCGCTGTTCCGTCACAATCCTTTACGGCCACGAACAACCAATTTAACATAAGCGGCGTGTTGTCGATTCAGACCGCAGGCGCGACGGGAGTTTTCGAAACCCATGGAAATTTAGTGGTGGATTTAGGTATTGGGAATCTTGTTCCTGATTCAATCTTTGCGGATACAAACACCGCAGTTTCTAGCACGGTGGACCTAACGGCCGCCCAAACTCTTCAAGTTACGGTTGCTTACGGAACAGCCAGTACCAGTAATTCGACTACTCAACGCCAGATGGTTCTAGAGACAATAGGATAAAATGCCGTACAGCGCAGCCTCAACATTCACGGTTCAAAATCTTATCGACAGGGTGCGCGGATTCGGCGAGATCGAGCCTATCTTCAATATCCCAGACAAGGTTGACCAGCCCGCACTGACTATCGCGACGGATGTCATGACCGCGATCTGCGCGGTAAATTTTCCCCACAAGTGGAATGAAGTCGCTTTGCCTCAGTTTTACACCAACTCGTTCCAGCAAGACTACGCTTTGGTGAATCCAAACGGGACCTCGGTAACAAATGTCGAATGGTTGGAGCGCGGAGTAGCTTTTGATATCAACAATTCCGCCATTCCTAAGCCGTGGGTCAGTGTTGAATGCGGGCGCAGTCTCCCGCAAAGAACAGGTACGTATATCAATTCGGGAACCCAGATAGGCAATCCCGGCTTCATCATTAGCTCGTATCCGAATTATTCACTTTATTACGGTGTCTGGGGCGCGCCAAACGTTGGCAATCCGACACTGGGTAACAATCCTGTCCCTGGGTCCGTTTACACTAGTCCGCTTTCGTCGGCCGTCATAACAGCCACGTGGGCCGGAGGCCAGGCGACATTTACACTGACGTATATTCCGTCAACCGTAACAGTCGGCTCCGTCCTGAACGTTCAAGGCGTTGCTCCGAACGGATATAACGGGAATTGGATCGTGGTTAGCATTAACGATTCTCAGCCGAACCCGACTCCGCAGGTCGTGGTTACGATGGTTAGCAATCCCGGCGTATTCCAAGCTGGAGGAGTCATCAATAATTCCGCGGCCCAGAGTCAGCCCGCGAACCCGATTACCCAAATTGTGGACGCGAATGGCAACCTGCTTTTGCTTACGACATACGGAATTGAAGGTACTACGGCACCACTGGCCGCAGTCAACGCTACTCCTGGAACGACATGCTTCGGACAAGGCGCTTCAACAATCTGGACCGTTGTGGATCCTAACGGACTCGGAATCAGAATTCTAGAGATCCCGTCCCAGACAGGCGTCACCTGGCAGTTTAACATCGTCGGCCAGAAGCCCCCAGTTCAGTTCGTGAAGTTGGGTCAAACGCTGTTCCCGCTTCCGGATAAGTACGAGCCATTTTTCAGAGCCGGTTTCATCGCACAGTGCTATCGTTATTCAACTCTGCCCAAGACGCGCGCCAAGTTCCAAGACGAATGGAGAATGTGGCTCAAGAGCCTCGACAGTCTGCGTGAGACACAGGATCGAGAATTAGAGGAATATTCGTTTGTTCCAGAAAGAACTGTTATGGGCGCGTCCAGATCTAGAAATTTGTGGCGCGGAGCAGCTTGGCCGTTTAATGGGCCAGCAGGAAGTTAACGATGGCGACTACAGTACAGAACCTGATTGATTTTGCACAGACCTTCACGCAATATTCTCCGCTCTCGGTCGGAACCGGAAACCAGCCTGCGCTGGGTATCGCAAACGAGATTCAAAATCTCATGATGAATCCGCCCTTTACGTGGGGTTGGAATAGAGCTGAAAATAATCAAGTAAGTACCGTCGCCGGAATACAAGATTACGTTACGCCGGTCCCGGACTTCGGGTTTCTCGAAAAGGTAACCTTGACAGACCCGAGCGGAAATACATGGAACGTCTCGGATGTCTATAATACTGCGGCCCTAGGTTTGGGCGACGCTACCCCGAATAAGCGTAATCGCCCGAACTCTGCGTCGGTTCATACGATTAATTTCGGCACAAGTTTCAAATTGAGATTTTTAGCCGTTCCTGACCAGGTTTATCTTATCACGCTGGATTACCAGAAACTCGTGGCGCCTTTGACTGCTTTGACTGGCAACGCCGGTACTCTGGTTGTTCCAGATCAGTACATTGACATTTTTGATAATCTATTTGTCGGCGAAGCCTTGGCCAACGTGGACGACGGTCGCGCGAACACTTATCGTCAACGCGGGGTCACCGCACTCCTGGCTAAATCAGAAGGTCTGTCGGACATGGATAAGAATTTGTTTTTGGAGCAGTACTGGATGCGAGATCGCCAGATGTTGGCGGGTACACTTCGTACGCAACAGGCGGCCCAGAGTCGCGGAGTTTAAGTTTCGCTATTTGTAACCTGAAGTAAATCATAAAAATTTCGGAGCATCATGCCAGGTTTGTTGCAACAAGCTGGAGCTCAACCCCAGAAACAACCCAAGTGGATTCCATTATTCATCGACAGATCGATGACTGGGATTTACACGCAACGCAACCCGCTGCATGACCCTTCCGATACCGTTACTGCTAAGTACTACGGAGGCAGACCAGACGCGCTTTGGATGGGTTCGAATATTGAACTCACGAATCGCTTGACCCTTCAGCGCCGCCCAGGATTGATTCCATTCTCCACCGATTTGTATCCGACTGCACCGAACAGAACTTTCGCTTTTGAATTGACGGATGGAACGATTCGCGTAGTCGTGGATTCGGGTTCAACTGGCGTGCTGGCAATTACATCCGTGGGAACCGCTAGCGGAACCACAACGTACACTGGCGTGTTTCCTGCGGCCGCTCTCAACGCGTATGCAAACCTGATTGTTCAGATCACTGGGTTCGTTACTAATCCGTCTAACAACGGGACCTATACAGTTGTCTCGTCTACCGCGACAACTCTGACCGTAAACAACCCGAACGGTATTGCCGAGACCCATGCTGCGACCGCGATATCTGCGGGTGCTGTCTATTGGGATATACAAAATGGTCAGACGACTTTACTTTTTGCAAAGTCCCCAGGTGCGGGCCAAACTTATTTTGTCGCAGTCAATGGCATCCTGTATATGGGCGACGGCGTTGATACTAAAGTTTGGGTACCGTTGAATACTGGTCCGAACGGGACCATTTTCGGATTCGGTCTACCTACGCCTACGGTAGCTCCGACTGTTGTGATTACAGAAAGCGGATCCGCCTCGGTTGCATGGATCGCATCTACTGTATTCTCAACGATGGGTTTGGTATTTGATTCCGGAACCGGAGATATGTTCCAGCTTCAATCTGTCAACGCGTCCACAACGAACACTACGCAAGTCGGCACTAGCGGCTCGGGACAACCACCGTGGAATCAGGTCCCGGGTGGAACGACCGCAGACACAACTGGCGGCGGAAACATCACTTGGACAAACAAAGGCCCTATCGTCGCGTGGACCGCGAACACCGTTTACAACAACGGCACCGTGGGCGGAACGCTTGTAAATCCCTGCGTCATATTTGATCCGGTCACGAAGGCCGTCTATATTCAATCTTCCGCCGCAGCCAACGGCACCAGCGGACACACAGTTCCGACATTCAAGAAGGCTCTAGGCCAGCACACGAACGACGGAAGCTGTGTATGGATTTGGATCGGGCCCGGAATCGCAAACGCTGGTTTGGCTCCGTGGCTTCCTAGCACGGCATATCCTAAGGTCGGAACAGTTTCAAACAACGACGCCGCTACAGGCATCGTAGAACCTAGCGGCTTGACTGCGGGCCTTCCAGCCGCACCAACGATTTTATACTTTCAAGCCTCCGGCGGAGGCACTTCCGGTTCAGGTTATACGCCATTTGGAACATCGGCATTGGCTGCGGGTACGTTGGTTACGGATAACGATTTAGTCTGGATGAGTCTGGGATCATTTACTTGGACGGGTACGACGGCATTTAGTGCTTGGTCAGCCAATGGTACGCCGTTCTCCGCTATCGTGGATTCAAATAACAATTATCAGATCTGCATTCAGACTGGCGTTTCAGCCGGAAGTCAACCAACCTGGGGGATAGGTTACGGTGTTACTACAAATGACGGAACCGTAGTCTGGGTCAACGCCGGGGACGCGATGACTTGGGCCACGAATACGAAGTGGTTTCTGCCTACGCAAGGATTTTTTCCTCCGACTGGAGCAACACCATTTGGTGGCGCGAGCATTATTGATACCAATGTTCCCCCAGACGTGGAATTCGTTGTCAACAGCGGTAAAAGCGGTGCCGTTCAGCCGACGTGGGGCGCGATAGGAACCTATCTGGATGATAACGGTACTAGCTTCACGCTAAGTCAGGTAACTGTTAGCGGGACTACTACAACTTACACAGGAGTAGGTTTAGCTGGCCTCAGTGGTCAACAGTTGATTATTTCTGGATTCACAAACGCTGGAAATAATGGCTACGTGGTCGCACAAGCGGGCGCTACATCGACAACATTTACTGTTACGACCACGAGCCAAGTTAACGAAACGCATGCAGGCGTCGCGAAGAATGGATTGATTTGGTTTAACGAAGAAGCGTTTAGCGCGCAGTCTTTGGCTTTTACGAAAGGTTACTCGTACGCGTATTCGTATAAGTCCAGATCACTGACAGACTTTTATTCGGTTAATGTCCCGGGAACATCTCAGCCGCCGATTCCTCCTGGGTTATCTGCACCGCTTCCGGCTCCGACTGGCAGTTTGACGGGCGATGTCTCAAGTGCGTCCCCGGCTACCGTGACTCCGGCAGGGCCAAATCCTGGTGCAGTCCTGACAATCTCCGGACCTGTTTCAAGTAATCCTGCGGTCGATACGATTGTTATCTGGCGCTCAGCCGATGGCGGCGGTACTCCTAATATGTTTGAGTTGACTGAGATTCCTAACAGCCCAAATGCTGGAAACGGCCAATGGTCGTTTAGAGACTTTCTTCCGGATACTCCAACCACAATAGGCGGAGTTAGCTATCCTGGTTTGAATGAGTTGATAGATGCACCGATTAACGGTGTCAATAACCCGCCACTATCGGGTTTTTTGCCGATGGCTTACAACTTTACCCGAATTTGGGGATCGGTTGGCAGCACCGTTTATTTTAGTGGCGGCCCAGACACGATAGCTCTAGGAGCAGGTAATCCTAACTCGTCATTTAATATTGCAGACAATCTGCCGTTTTTGGCAACCGTAGTTCGGTTAGTCAAGACCCCGCAAGGTCTTGTGACCTTTTTGACAGACAGCATTGAAATTATCGCCGGTGGACCTGCTACGGGATCGTTTTATTCTGTCACCTTGGCACCCGGAATCGGTCTTGGAAATTACAACGGTCTGGATGTCTACATGGGAGAGATGTTCTTCTTTTCCGCAGACAACCAATTGATGCTCTTGAGCCCGAGTTTGAACGCGTCTACATTCGGATTCGCTTTAGGAGATCAGTTCGCAAATCAGCCCTCCTCAGGTGTATCAGACACGACTTGGAATCCAGCAACCGCATATGTCGCTGTTCTGCAATCCGGCGTTGATAATGCGTTATTCGTTGGAGATGGTGCGACAGGATGGTATCGTTGCAATCCTCACCAAGTTCCGGGAGCAGGACAAGGCCCGCAACCGGTTTGGAGCCCGTTCGCCAATATCACGGGCGGCGCGAAGATGCTGTACACGACCGAGGTTCTGCCGGGCATTAAGAAATTGCTCGTAGGATCTCCGAGTCCGAACAAACAGATTCTTGAGCGCAGCTTGACCACGTTTACGGATAACGGTACGCCGTACGGCGCGTTCTTCATTATGGGTAGCATTATGTTGTGCCATCCAGGCGAGCTCGCTTTGCTTAAGTTTATAGAATTGGATATGAGCGGAGTCAATTATCAGCCGACGGTTTCTTATTTACTGAACGAGATCAGTGGAGTTTTTACGCCATTTACACGCGCGCCACAAATGGATCCTCCCTCCATCTATGGGACAACGACAGTGGCAGCATCGTATTCTCCGAGCCGATACTATTTTCTAGGAAATGCTAGTCTGGCGAGAGCCCGCCATATGCAGATACGCGTAGATTTAGGAACCACAACGACTGGAAACGAGGTTTTTAACCTTACTTTGTGCGGTAGAATTATGGTGGAGACGTAAAAATCGTCTTGACAAAGCGATTAGTTTTGGGATACAATATTACTAAGGGCGGAGACGGCGGTCCCGGCTGGCAAAAAGGTAGAAAACTGTCTGTTGAGACTAAAAAAAAGTTAAGTGACATAAATCTCGGAGAAAATCATCCGAAATGGGGCACGAAAGACTCTTTAGAAACAAGAAAGAAAAAGAGATTCGCTTCTTTAGGTAATAAATCAAATACGGGTAAGAAATTTTCAACTAGCCACAAAAGTAAAATAGGCTCGGCACAACAAGCCGCTTGGGATGGTTATAGCGCCAAACAAAAACTAGAAAGAGGAAAAGCCATGTCTCTCGGTTGGGCGCGCCGTCGCGAGAGATTAAAGAAAGGAAAATGCAAGAAGATAAGCCAAAGACAATAGCAGAGGAAGCCGGCCTACCCGAAAACTGGGTTCCCAAGGACTCTGCACCTATCATCCCCGGCGCGCCCTCATCGGATCAGCAACAAGGCCCGGGTTCGTATTTTGCCGGTCCCTTATCTTCTAACTTGCAACACGATGCTGCTTTTTATAAAACAAGATACGGCGGCTCAGGTGCTCCAGAATTTCCTTTGATGCCTTTGGCGCCATCCGGAAATCCGTCAGTCAATGCCGGTACGACTAGCATCATTAAGAATACACAAGTCGTTGAAGGTCCAGGCGTCCTTTTTGAGACAAACGGGATCAAGGATCCGACTCAAAATCTTAAGAACTTTATTGCTGGTACAGGCATAACTATTAACGAAGATAACGTCGGGAATAAAACGTTCGCGGCTACCGCTCAAGTGTCTACTCCGTCTATTCCTCTTCCGAATAGTGGCCTTTATTTCGAAGCTAGAGCGATTGTCGGTCAGACTGGGCTTCAAACTATTGGAGACGCTTCTACTGCTGTTACCAGCGGAGGAACGGTTGCTATAAGTAACGGAGCTTTTCCTGTTTCTAACTTGGGCGTGGCTATTCCTGTAGCCGTAGCCAGTGGAGCAGGTTCGGCTTATGCCGGTTGGACACCTATAAATATTGCCAACAACGCCAACGGCATATTTAGAGCCGGGCGTAATTGCCGGTACCAAGCACGTATTGCGACTCAATCTCTGGCATCCGTCATAACTTTTTTGGGATTCTCAACAGGCGACCCGTCAACTCTCCGGACTTTCCCTTTTGTTGGCTCGAATCATTATTTAGGGCTGTATACTCCCGGATTAGGTATCACGGACAATTGGCATGCCACCATCAATGGGTCATCCGTTGATACCGGGGTACCGATTACGACCGGAAGTACGTTCGTGGAAATCGTGATGAATGACATCGCCAACACTACATCATTTTCTGTGAATGGCGGCGCTCCCACAGTCATATCCGGGTCAAATCCAAGCGGGTTTAATTGGTCTCCAACGATAACCTTTGCGGTGAATGGCAGCTGCACAATAAATTTTGATATACAGTATTTCTATGCCCAGCAGGATTTTTAATGACTAGACTCGAAGCGATAACAGTAAACTATCTGGATAAAATTCAAACATGGATTCAGGCGGACCCGTTTCATCGAGACAGTCCCAAGAATCAAGCCGAGGCACTTCTGACCGGTAAAGGGTTGTTGACGTTCCGCATCGTCGATGAAATTGGGGATGTGATGTTCGTTCGTCTGGATGCCGAACAAAATATGGTTCGGTGGTCGGCGCAATTCGGACCGCAAGAAGAAGTCAGTAAGCGGCGAGTCATAGGCGCGCTTCTGAAGGCGGCTATTCCAGCGGTCTTGAAATTTAGTCAAGATAAGGGATATAAAGGCGTTGTGTACGAGTCCGTGAATCCTCCTCTGATACAGTTCATGAATAAGCAAGGATTTAAATCGGTAGGCGGCGATGATTACGCGCTTATCTTCGAGGGCACATGTGCAGCATAACTGATCTGTTCGGCGGACCGAGCAAACAAGAAGAAGGTTTGGCTAATCAGGCAGACTCGTTTTCCAATGTCCTGCGCGCGAACTACGGAACTGCCTTCGGCGAACAGCAAGATACGCTTAAAAATTTGAATAGCGAAATCATGAAGATCGAGACCGGTCAAACAGGTACTGGATTTTCAGCTCAAGAATTAGCCGCCAAGAATACCGCTGCGATTAACTCTGCTGGAGCGGCATCCAGAAATGCTCAACAAGCGATTGGAAACTTCACTGCCGGTGAAGGTGGCGGCGGGAGTTCTGGCATTGTATCTGGTGTTCAAGAGCAGTTAAGAGCTGGGGCAGCATCATCCGCAGCCAATGAGTTAGCTTCCGCACAGAACAGCATAACCCAACAAAATTACCAGCAAGGTCGAGTTAATGCCGCACAAACAGTAGGTGGCCTCGAGAATCTAGCTCAGGAATACGGCGGAACAGCCGCTAGTGCTCAAGGCGGAGCCATTCAAGAGAATCAAGCGGCATTCGGTGACGCCGCAAAGATCCAAGAACAGAAGAGTCAAATGCTGTCTCAAATTGGCGGTCTAGTGAAGAGCGGAGTCGGAATAGCATCTGGCGGTCTGTCGTCTTTGATTTCGCAGGTCAGTCCAAACGCGGATACAAGTTTTCTTGACGCGTTTTCGGGATAAGAGGGGATATGGATTTTGATCAAAATAGTTTAGCGCAATTAGCGGAAGCGCCGCCTAATCTACCGACGGCTGATGACATAGATTCGACGAAGTCTGCGACCGCAGCAAATATTGCACACGCTCTATCTCAATCAAGTCAAGCGCCTCCTCCGACCCCAAACAACGTCGCACTGCCGACAGACGGCTCCGGTAGTTTTCAAGACAAGCTGGCTGCGTCTTTGAATAAAGCCAAGCAAGCTGCCGCGCAATCCGGACGAACGCCTAGTTGGGCTCAACTCTGGATGGGCGCCACGACAGACGCCCTTGCTACACCGCCGGCTGGTACAGCGCCCGCTTCCGGTGAGTGGGAAAGTGCTTTGGCAAATAGAGATGCAAGTCAGCCTACTCGCGGCTTGCCGCAACCTAAACCACGAGGACTCGGAGGTTTGGTTACGGACCAACTCGCTGATGCGGGTGCCGCAGAAGGCGGACACGGTCTTGTGGGCGGCTTTTTGAAAGCTGCAGCAGCAGGAAAGAAGAGAACGCAGGAAGAACAACAGAACGCTGTTGCTATGGCCTCCGCGAATGCCCAGTTGATTCACCAACAAGCCTTGGTTCATAAGATGGGCGAGGACGCGGTAGCCGAGCACGTCAAGGACGGGCAGGCGGGAGTAGACGCAATCACAACGCCTCCTCCCGGCGGAGCTTCTGGAACCGTAGACTACAAAGACAAGACGTCTGACGAATTGAAGAAAATGATTACGCCGGATCCGACAACCGGTAAATCCGAAGTAGATATGTCCAAGCAGACCGTTTTTGCCACGGGCCGCAGACTAGTTGGCAAGGACGCGAACGGACTACCCCTGTATCAGACTACCTATACCGTGGTGACTCCTGCGCACGAGGCGGTCGTACAGCCAGATACCGCGAAACTTCTTAACAAGTATGCGGGTACGAATTATCCTACCGAAGAGAAAGAGGGCGCCGCGAATAAAGGCCTCCAGGTTCTCCCAGGCGCGCAACTAAACCTCCAACTGCAGCAAGCCTATAACTCCCAAGCTAATGAGCAAAAGCGCGATACGGACTTGAAGAAGCACCAACTCGAGGTCGCAGACGTTAACTCGAATATCGCGGCCAAGACGATCGGGCAGAGTAAATTGGTGACGAACGCCCTTCAAGCAGCAACAGCTAGCCCGACTGACCCGTACGCTGTAGTCAAGGCGTACAACGCACTCAAGCTGAGCGGAAAATTTGACGACCCGTCCAGTGGTCTAGACGAAGATGCGTACAAGATTTGGGCTGGTGGTGGCGGTAAGGACTCTGAGAAGAACTTTGAGAAGATGCAAGACAGCTTCGCCTCCCAGCAACAAAAGAACGCAGATAGTATTCACAGCATCATCGACGAGGTTCGCAAGGACCCGACAAAGATCGAGGGACACGTCCCATCAGTCAAGGCTGCGGCTCAAAGCATTATGAGCGACCCGACTAAGTCGGCGCAAGATAAAGCGGCTGCGGCGCAGGTATTCGCGCAAGCGAAGTCTGTTGAATCTTTTGAACTCGAAATGGATGGAGCTAAGGAAATTGCTAAAGACGAAGCTAAGCAGAAGGCCGCTCAGAGACAAGCGGCTTCCTCGAACCCGCAAGGACTGACCGGCGAGGCGTTCATCAAGACCTTACCTCCGGCCCGAGCTAATACGTTGCGCGCATTCGCGAACGGCTTGATGGTCTTGAACCCATCAGCTCTTGAGCGTACAGATAAAGGCCAAGCGTATTTGGATGACGTCTACGCAGCCTATCCTGACCTTGATTCGTCCAAGGCTCCGGCGTATGCTAAACTGCGCTCTAACTTCACATCCGGTAAAGAAGCCCAAGGTATTAATGCGGCTAACACATCGATTCACCACTTGAATCTAATGAGTCAGAATCTAGATACCGCCACTGCGGGTTGGACAGGTTCCGTTGAGCAATTCTTTGGAGGTAATGCCGCAGGCCGAAAGGTTGCGGATGATGCAGCCGCAGTAGCTGGTGAATTAGGTAAATTGTATCAAGGCGGCGTTGTCGGAGAAGCTGAGGCAAAGAAGTGGCAAGAGAAGCTTAACCCGAACGCAGCGGGCATGACCATTAACAAGTTGAGAACTAACGTCCAGGAATTTACAGAACTTTTGGGCGGAAAACTTGAAGCCTTCCAAGAGCAGTGGGATGACGGCGTCCCGTCTAGATTCATCTCGGCTCCCAAGGCTATCGCGAGCCCAGAAAGCATCTCAGCTTATAAGCGCATGACGGGTAAAGATCTGAATGTCCATCCGACACAGACTCCCGCAGGCGGAAAGCCGGGCGATCTCCAAGTCCCCGCCGACCTCGCGGGCAAAGCTTCCGGATTGGCTCCGGGAAGCGACGGCAAGATGTATTTCCACGACGCTTCCGGAAAAATCTTGAGAGCGGCAAAGCCAGAGGAACTTCCTAAGGAATAAGATGGCTGACCCTCAGACACCTACGCAACAAGAGTACGACCAAGACCAAGGGACGCAGGGCGTCACCCTTGATATGAGTAAGTCGACTCCGCTTGCCCCTTCCCAGACTGCGCCTCCTGATTCGACAACTGGTGTGACTCTTGATATGAGTAAGTCAAAGCCTCTAGTCGCGGCATCAGCGGCACCTCCCCAAACTGCACCGGCGCCCTCCAGTCAAGGAGATGCTCACGGCGGAGCAGGTTACGCTGCTATTTACAAGTCATTGACAGATTTTGCCAAAGCCCGCAACGTTACGATGACGGGTTCCGAAAATCTTCAAGAATTGTATGACAAGGTTAAAAATTTCTCCGGAGCCCCTGTTCCTCCTGGTTTAGGTCCTTACGAAGGCGAGTATAGAATTGGGCGCGAAGCAATAGATTTCGGAAAAGGCGCGTTAGCTGCTCAACAGCACGAAGTTGACACCGGCGTCGCTCAGTACGCTCAGCCGGGATTCATGAACAAGGCTGGCGGAATTATTCGATACGTTCAAGGCGGGATTCCACTTTTAGGACCTCTACTAGGCGCTATTGAGGACCACCTTTCAAATCGAGAGTATGCGCAAGCGGCTGGCGTCGCATCATCGCTGGCTACGCCCGAGGTAGTTGACAAAGTCGGAACAAAGATTGTCAACACCTTTAAGACCGCTGTAGACGATACTGCGGCTTTGACTAGAACGCACGACGCCAGGCTGAAAGAACTGGACGTAGCTAGGCAGCAAGCAGCAGACGCACAGTTAGCTGCGGACAAAGCTAAATTGGCGGAAGGCTCAGCTAGAACACCGCAAGAGATTGAAACAGCCGCTCAGAATACTTCCCAAGCCCAAACAGTAGCCAGCCAGCAACAAGCTAACTTGTCTAGAGCTGAAGCCGCGGTCAAGGCAGCAGCAGAAGCCAAGGCACAAGCTGCACTCAAGGTGGCACAATCCGGAAGACAGATCGCCAATCAAGCGGCTAAGAAAGCCAAAGCAGGGCCAAGTCCCGAAGAAATCGCCAAGTCCAACGCGGACTTCCAGAAGGCTATTCCTGCAGGTCCTGGTAAATCCGCTTATACACCAGAAGATTTGAAAGCTGTTAACCCTATTCTTGAACGCCATCACGCGAACACGGCACCCGTTGATAGCCCTCAGGCCGTCGTAGATGCTCTGGAATCAGATCGCGTTTCCAGAGACAACAAGGTCAAGGCTGCGGTTCAGAAATATTCAGACGAGCCTTTGAAATTAGCCGATGCGGACGAAAACGCGGTTAGCGTCAAGCAGAAATTGGTCGAAGCGTTAGCGGACGACGAAAAGGTTCGCCCGGGCTTCACCGAAGCCGCTCTGAAGGAACTCGACAAGTTCAATACCACGGATCCATCGGTTGGCGAGGCAGACGAGCTGCGCAAGACCTTGAACACCGAAAACCGAGACAAGTTAAATGCTTCGGGGGGTGCTCGAAGTATCGCAGATGCACGCGAGACCGATCCAGAGTTCGCTGCCAGATATGAGTTAGCGGATATCCTGCGCGACGGTGTCTATGGCAAATTAGAAGAGAAAGGCGTCAAGGGCGCCCGCGAGAGCCGCCAGCTAGATGCCAGTGCTATCCGAGTACGTAATGCCGCGGAACGCCAAGTCAAGAGAGCGGACGTCCAGGCCCGCGGAACCGGTGAGGCTGGCCCAGTGGCCAAGATCGCGTCTAAGGTCGCCAAGACGGTAGGAATCGGTGGTGGCGCCGCTTTGGGCGCCGCTACAGGAATCCCTTTCGCCACCGAAGCTGGCGCCATCATAGGCGGTTCTGCCGGACAAGCTGCCGCCGATTTCTTGGCTCCGGGCGACTTGACACGTTCTGAACTGATTCAACGTAGGATGAAGACCATGCACGGCGGGGACGTTCCTACGCTAGATACGAGTGGTGCTCAGCCGAGCGTTTTGCCCGCAGAACCTTTACCTCCCACAGTTGAGGCTCCTATCAACCCGCGAGAGAATACTGGCCTGCACGCCGCCTTGGCTACACATTTTGATGAGCCTATCGGCGAGACCCCGTACAACGAGTTAGAGCAAAGACTGCTTCAGGACATCGCAGACAAGAAGAAATACAATGTTCCTGTCGATCCCGCAGAGCGAAAGCTGAATCTAGAGATTAACAAAGCCAAGGTTCAAGAACTCCAAAGAGCCCGCGGACTAGCCGAAGAGCAGGTCAAGGCTCGCGAGAAAGCCAAGGCAGACGTCGAGGCTGAACGAGCCGAGAAAGAGAAGCTAGGTCTGAAGACTAATCTGGCTACGCCGTTTGAGTCCGAATCGCACATTTCACCAGAAGACGAATTCACCCTACACCATGAATTAGGCCATCATTTCCAGATCGCTAAAGCAGGATACCCGACGCAGGACATAATCGGTCGCTTGCACGCAGACATCGACAGCGGCGCCCAAGCCCAGGCTCGTTGGGATGTCAGCGACTTCTTGGACGATAAAGGCAAGATTGACCTCGGCAAGGTAAAAGACAACATTGAAGCCTTGTTGGACATCTTCCATGGCGGTGCCGTAGCAGACGAGGTTATGCGCGATGTCCCCGTGCATAGAAACAGTGGGGCCAGAACCGATCTGCGCAGAATGAGAACCTTGTTGATCGACGCTGGTTTTGCTCCAACAGAGGCCGGTCAGCTAATGGGCGCATCCGAAGGCCGCGTCAGACAAGACTTTACAAAGTCCGGAATTCGTGATATATTCCAGAGATATTCGCAGGCCCGAGAGGCCGGATTGAATCTAGGCCTTTTGATGAGCGAAGAAACATCTGGGCGCGCGATACAGGACTTTAAAAACGCTTTAGAAGCTAAGGAGAACACAGGTGAGGGCGAAAACAAATCGGCAACTCCTGGAAAAAATCAGCGAGGGGATCGAGAAAGCAACCCCGGAAGAACTGGCGGAGTTCAGGCAAGAGGTAAGGAAGCAAACAAATCTGCCCGCTCGACGGGAGAGAGTTCTGGAAGCGGAGCCGGACGAGAAGAACCAAGACTAAAGGCCGCCAAAGCAGAACCGGAAGAGCGTTTACCCAAGGTCGAGAACCTTAGAGTACCCCAGGAGCGAACAACGGGCGAACATGACGCCGCTATCAAGGAAGGCGGCGGGATTCCCGGCGGGGTTCAAGAAGGCGACGAAGAGATAGGGTTGAAGGATTTGGTTCTTTTCCACGATCCCACGACGGGCAGCACACTAGCCTTGCCTGTGGACAAGGTCTCGGCGGAGAATGTCAAGGCTCAATTGCGCAAGTCTAGAGACATGTATATCGCTGCCGAGGATAAGAAGGCCAAGGTAGCACATCCAGACGACCACGCCAAGAATCATGAAGGTGAACAATGATTTGGACACAAGAAACATCGTATATTTATTGGTTGACAAAGCAAGAAATACGTGCTATCTTGATTGAAGCCCTAGAACGTTGGCTAATTAGCAATTAAAGGAGACACAATGGCAAAGGGAGCAGGAAGCGGTGATAAGCTGGCTCGAGGTGCGATTCGTGCAACATATACAACCACCGAAGGCGGCGTTTCGAACAAGAAGTGGGATGATATGTTCGCCGATTATGATCCGGAAAGATTCAAGAAAAACGGGCTGCCCAAAGTCGAGGGCGGCGAGAAAGAGTTGATGAAGAGCCGGTAATGAAATCTGTAGTCGTAATGCCGGTTTGCCGGAGACCGGAGTTCTTGGCTCTCAGCTTAGAGAAATTAGAACTCGCTGGCGGCCTTGATCTAGATGTAAGAATTTATGCGGACACGGGGACAGACCTCGAATCTGTCTCCTTTGTTCGTGACCAGTATTTCCCTTCAGCAATGATCTTCCAAGCTAAACCCCATCCTAAAGCACCCTCCGGAACATTTAACATACTCAATTCCATAGCTGCGGGGTATCATGCTGGCGGTGATTTGATTTACCACGTCGAAGAAGATGTAATGGTACGCTCTGGGTTTTTTGCTTTCCACGAGGCCCAGCATTCGCTATTCGCGAATCGCGAATCCAGAATACTGGCGACTTGCGGCCGTCAGGTTAAATATTTCATGGACAACTTCGGGGACTTGTACAGTAACCCGGGATCCTGTTTATCTCGCCGGCTAGTCGAAGCCTTGATCCCGCATCTCTGCTCAGCGTATTACGCCGACCAAGAAGGCTACCTGAACGCAAACTTCGAGCCCTGGCCAGAAATGAGTAAGCTCGATGACGGCCTGATTCGGAGAGTGATCCGCCAGCTAGACGGCCGAGTCGTGTCGGCTAACCCGGGAGTTTGCGCGCACCAAGGGTTCAGGTACTACGATAAGTTGTCGATATACAGGAATGAAGAGACCGTGATCGAGGCCAGGATTTCTCGTTTAAGGCGGATCTTAGCCGATGTCAGGCCGGGAGATCGGTACGCGAGGGATTTTGAACCGTTTTGATAATCACCTCTTCGGTGATTATCGCTTTGGCTCAACGAATCCATTCACTTCCATGAAGTTCCGTCCCGCTTGCTCAAACGCTAATGCTACACATTGTTCAGCAAACTGTGGATCGAGGCCGATGGCTATAGCTTTATCCATCAGTTCTTTCCTGATCTTCATCAATTCCGCCTCGATAGATTCCATCGAGAATGCACTGTAGTCTTCCATCCTGCCTCCTGATAATCAATCGCCCTTGTTTTTCATTCTTGCTTCGTCATTAATCTAGGCCACCAAGCGTTGGGGTTTACCATCGTGACTGTCTGCCACTCGGCTCCCGTAGCCTTAGCCCTGGCACCACCGCCGCCACCGCTTAGTGGTTTGTTCCCTGGGACGTGTGTCGGATCATAATCCTTCTTCGGCTGTGGTTTGTCGTCGGCATCAGCCGGAACCAACCTGCTTAAGAATTCGTCCCCGACTTCAATCTTCTTTCCGTTCTCTAGCTCTAACCGGTGTACGATCCCGGAAGAAGAAAGAATTCGTCCCAAGTACAAAAAATACATCGGCTTTGTCCCGATTACATGTTTGAGCCAATCTCCTGGTTTCATGGCTAGGGCTGCTCCGTCTCCTGCTGTGCCCGCTCTGGCAACTCTTCACTCCAAGCAATTGGGTCGATTGCGTTGTGCGTCCGTGCAAATAATTCTTTGCCAACCGTTTCGCGCACTTGTTCTAAAGTCTCGCCAGACACATCGAAATGGTCTTCTGTGCCGTCATTGTGTTCAAAGTGGATTCGGAATCTCATGCGCCCGGCCCCTTACGCGCCAGTTCCGCTCGCAGGGCGACAGCGAATTCATTCAGTGCCAATCGGCGATTGGCAAAGTTCAACGCATCGGCGATCAAAGCTAAGCTTTGTGGATGTGCTGCGTGGTCTCGAATCAGAGGCGCTTTACCTGAAACATGGACAACGGCCTTACCGTCCACAAACCAGTTGTTCACAGGCGAAGTAAGTATACCGTGCAGCTTCTCGCTAAGCTCCCGCAACCCTTCGAACGCGGGGGCAGCTGGCTGGCGTGTCGCTAGGGCGGACTCCAGCCCACGAATATCTCTTTTCTGCTGGCGGCAAGAAGGGCAGTCGGTATCAAGCATTTCTTTGCCGCCGCAACATTCATCAACTTCTGCTTGCCACATTCCCACTAGCCCCACCACGCTGTCCGGCTGGGCACTCGCTGGCGCTTTTACGCACGTCCCTAGCAAGTGTCTGATTCCGTCTTGCACTTCAGCCATTGGCACTCGGCAGTACGGGCAGTGCGTGCTCTCCCAAGTGTTACGCCAGCCAATCGGTGGCGTCGGGGTGGCGGTTGCGGGGGCGGAAGTGTTGGTTAGGGTCTCGACGGCGAAGCGAAATATCCACTGCATTCCACCAGTATCGCCTTCCAAAAGATACTGCCCGTGCCAACTATCGACTTGCTCCTCACCACACGCTACTGCACGGATTCTCACCAGTGCCGCTCGCAGCGTCTCTTCCCTCGGCGGCTGCCCCAGCGCATCCTGTGGTTCGCGGAGGTCAGCAACGAATCGTTCAGCCAATTCAATCATGTCCTGCACAGCAGCCTTCGTCTCTGGATAGACAAATTTCACACTACCCGTTCGCATCTTCTCGATGTAGGATTCCCACTTGTTAATCAGCTTCGTCGTGTCCATTCGCTCCTCCGCCTTCACTTGGCCCGCCATCCCTGGCTTCTCTTTCACATAAGTATGAACCGCTGGATTATCGAACTCGTTTCGCTCACTCACTTTGCGGACCTCTTGCGCTTGCGGGGCACTGAGCGTCCAGCTACCGCTTCGCATCCGGCCATGAACGCTCGCCACAAGCGATTCTCTAGAAATTGCCCCGATGCGTTTGCCCAAGTACAGCGTCTGCCTTCATCCGATTCAAGCCAGCGAGTCCACGCGATTGCATCCTCGTGACGCGAAACTTCCCGCACCGCCCCTGCTCTCTTCTGTTTGCTCATGGCTTCTCCAGCTTCTCTAGGGCGGCGTTCCACTTCGCTTTTAGCGCGTCCCAATCCTCGGCGTATCCGCTCGCATCGCTCCAGTCATGCATCGCCTGCCCAGAGTTCAACAATGCCGATATCCCTGATTTTTTCTCGCTCAACCCACAATCGCAATTCCGCCTAACCTGCTCTTCCGAAGTCGCTGGGAACGCGTGACATCTACCACGGTGTTGCATGTAAGGAGCCAGCTTGCGCACCACCGCCTCCATGCGCTTCATGGCAGCCACCACGATGCAATAGCCGCTATCGTTAGAACTACAAGTAGCGTCCAAATTTTCCATCCCGGCTTGCTCATTTCTTGCGCTCCTCAATGGCCTGGTCCAGCGCGGCGAACCGCTCATTTTCCATTCTTCTGATCGCCTCGAATGCGGTATCACACGCGTTCTTGAAAGCTCCAGGAGTGCGTACCCGAGACCTGCGGTCCGGCGTCGGTCGAGTCATTTGCCTTCGGTCTCCGCGGATCATGCTGCCCCCAATCTGAAACCTAAATTTCTTTTAATCTGTTCTTCCAAAGAGATTGATAGAAATTTTCCCGCAGCTTCTTCTGGTGTCAATGCTCTAACTTCAAAATCCGTACCTGCCAGAAACCAAATGACGGGATAAGGATAAAGACCTGTTAGCCCTAACCTTTTTCTCGCTTCCCCGTTCTGTTGTTGAAATTCCTTATACGTCACGTTGCACCCAGCCTGAACCCGAGTCCTGCCCGCTGTGCCCATTCGCGGCGTGTAACCAAATCGCTGGAGGTTTTGTCATAGCGATCCGTTATATCCCCGTTTTTAGAGTGTCCGGCCCAAAACTTAACCAGACCTTCTGGGGCGCCAGCCTTCCTGAGCTGGGTAATTCGGAACCGGCGGAAAGCGTGGAACCCGACGCCGACGCCGTCAGAAGCCATCTGTCTCCGGTTCTTTTGGTAATCCCCTCGAAACATCCGGCCAGTCTTGTCTCCAAGAAGATCGATCAAGAGGCCATTCAGGTCCGCAGAAATGTCCACTTCGCGGGTACCCGCATCTGTCTTAGTCTCCCGGATGACTACCGTAGAGGTCTCAGGGTTCCAGAAGTTGCCGTTCCCGGCGTCCTGGACGGTCAGGGAGAGGGCTTCGGCTATCCTTAGCCCTGAGCCAGCCAGAAGAGCGTAAAGTGCCTTATTCTCGCCCTGCGAGGCTTTCAGGACATTCTCTACGTCCTCTGAAGTAACCACTGGCGCCGCCTGCTCTTTAGGATTGATGATCGGAAGGTCCACGAAGTCGTTATTCCAGGTACGTGGGAAGATCTGGTTACCGGTATTCGGATCTACTGCGGAAGCCACGACCGCTTTGATGACCGATGCGATCCCGGTAATACTCGAGGCGGACAAGCCGTCTTCGGTCAGGCCGGCGACCAGAGTCTTTAGAACCCCGTTGTCGATCTCCCCAAGGTCCTTTTCACCGATCTTTGGCAGGATATGGTTCACCAGATAAGACTGGTAGATGACCGCGGTCCTAGGCTTGATAGGCTCCCGACGACGGTTCTGGCTCTCGGTCATGAACATCTCGGCTCTGGTTTTAAAGTTCATAATGAAATCAGTCTACCACAAGCTCTTTGATTGTCAAGAAGTATTTTCAAAAAAAAGTACTAGTCATTTTTAGTACTCTCATTCAGTGTAAAGCCGAGCGTGTATCCTACAGTTGATTTCTGTCCCATTTTAGGCATCTTAATAACGTCTTTAATGTTGCCTCGGAGTCGCTTCAGGGTCAAATCGTAATCAATTTTTAAACATAGAGTTGCGACTACGAGTTCTCGAAGATGAGCCAACCCCATGCCGTCTGTATCATCAACCATACGTTGGACCTGCGACGCCGGGATCGCGCCTTTGATTAAATACTCTAAGTACGTCTTGCGGGCGTCGGCTATCGGCGGATTCAAGCCAACAATAAGATCGAATCGCCCGGGCCGTTTAATCAGACGATCTTCCAAAACGTCAGGCTTGTTAGTCGTAGCCAAATGGATGATGTTATCGACTTGTTTTTCCCCATCGAGAAAACTCAAAACATCGGATTCTTGTTCTTTATCATCCATCATTTTCTCGATATCTTCAAAAATAGTCATGACGGGGCGTCTGGGTTCGATTTCGCGTAAGTGCTGGATGATTTGTGATGTCGTTTCTATCTTCGTGACCGATATCACGACGCCGTCGCGTCTAATGACTTCATCGCATAACAGGCGAATAATGCTAGTTTTGCCGCAGCCTGCCGGACCATAAAACATAATACCGCGCTTGAATAACAGACCCGTTTGTTTAAACACGTCTTCTTGGCCCCAGAAATTTTTGATTTGGCCAAGAATGAAATCCGTAGGCATCCCAGGCAAAATAAATAGACTATCAGCAGGAAATTTAATTTCGCGAGCGTAGATGTTATCGTCATTATCCATCCGAGCCTCATAAACCCCGTTCGGCAATCTCGTATGAGTAGCATTCGTGGGATAGAAGCGGCTTTTCCGCTTAGACCAATGCGTATGATCTTTTGGCTTATTTACATATTCCCAGTCTAGATCTATGTCTTCAGGCATGAGTTTTTTATCTCCACTGTAATATTGCTCGGACATATTTACCACAAATCGTGAAATGCGCCGTGCTCCGACAAATCCACCATACAAGCCTGCCATCGGATCCCGTGAGAGTCAAGTTCTTTCCCGTCCGTCTTGATATGGCATTGTTCATGAAGCAAGGTCAATCGTGCCTGGCGAGGAACCGGATTCGTCTTCCGGTCGATTCTGATCTGGCGAACACCGTTTGTGTCTACCCAAGTGGCGCCCATGTCGCCTTTGCTCTCCCCATCCGTCATGTCTGACCAGAGAACATTAACTTTCTTTGGCAACTGGCCCAGGAAGTAATCCCGGTTGAAGTCTGCGTAGTCCTGCTCTAGGGCGCAAATCTCTCCGGCCTTGGCCGCTTGGGTGATCAGAAACCAGATTACGGCTAAGAGGATGGTTATGATGACCTTGGTTCTAATTTTCATTCTCGATCCTCTTTAATTCTTGTTCTGAAATCATTGCGCCGCCATAAGGGTCGTCTACCAAATGCCCATCTATGACCGAAACGAACTCGAAAACTCCGTGCGGGTCATGATCGCCTTTAAAGATGATTTCTACGATATCCCGAGTCCAGTTGGTCGGGCAAGTGTGCTCATCATAGAAATATCGCTGATGGCTTTCGTAGTCTTCAGATGTCATGCCTTGGCTATGCGCGTATTTCCAAGCATTTAATTTCAAGATAATCTTAGGTTCTGTTACGGATTGTAAAGTTACGGTTACAGGAGTATTCTTTTTCCCTGTAGAAATTGTCCTGAAGTCAGTCTCGGATACCCTTTCAATATCGACGTTCTCTTGGCACTCATTGCATGACCAATTCGTCTTAAATCCTACGCTGATTTGATCAGCACGCCAACTACCTTTGGAGCAACTAGGACATGGGATGTACAGTCGAATCTTCGCTTGAACTATCATTAACCACCTCCAGATTCAAATCCGTTGCCAACTTTTCTAACATGACCAGAGTATTCTCTTCCTCTGATTTGGCTTCCTGAAAATTGACGCAGTACGCGGATAAGGCGTCGAAAGCAGTCTCGTAGGTCGCGTAAGGCCCATTCTCCAGATTCCAGCTTTGCTCGTAAAACCAGAAAGTTCCGTCTGTGTGCTCATGAAGCGGATCGCCGTCCGCCTTATCGTAGTTGCAGACAGGTTCAGTCGGCGGCCGAAGGATCGCGAGGTCTGCGGCCTTGCCGAGTTCTTTGACCAGTTTAAGCTGCCGGCCAGTGGACTCGCCCTGTCGGAAGGCTACGACCTTGGCGTAATTCAGGTTGTCTGGCAAAAACTCTCCGTCCGCCAGGATCACGACGATGACCTGGATTCCATTCTCGACTTTTTTGCCTATGACCATCAATCATCCCTTGATTATCATTTCTACTTCCTGAATCCTTCTGCCTATCCAAGCCATTACAGGGACGGCCATACTGTTCCCGAGGGCTTTGTACCGAGGGCCGTCCGCCGCTTTCTTGCCTATCGGGATCAGCGTATAATCGTCTGGAAATCCCTGAAGCCGCTCGCACTCCTTTGGGGTCAAGCGACGAACCAAGGACTTGGTGCAGTCTGCACCAAGTCGGCCGCTTCTATGGCAAGAGCCTGAGGCTCTATCCGCATTTGAACCGATTGTACCCGAAATCTCCCCGATATCAATATTTGATCCTTTGGTCTGAAAAGCTATAATCGGCTGTCCTCGTCCTGTACCATCTTCGCTACCGTCAAAGCCATCGGCTTTCAAGGCGTGGGTTTTTGTTCCTGTAACGCAAACTAGATCTGATGCACTCTTATAGTCTCTCGCGGACACCGTGGATGCCACCGTGTCGGTTCCGTATTTTCCGGTAGATTGACGATCAAATGTTTGAATCACCCCCGTCGTGTAATTAAGACTATACCCGCCTGTTTTCTTAGCTTGAATAGTTCCTGACAATTCTTCATCACCTAACTGTAGATTTCGGAAATCTACAGTTTTGATTCCACCCCTTCTCTCAGTGCTTTGTCTAATTGGGGGGGAAGAGATTCGCCTCTTTTTTCTGCCCTTCTCAGGATTCCCTGACAGGCTTTCGCGCTCAAAAAGTACCGCTGCAGCAGGACGCCAGTCTCCAAGATATCCGACAACAAAGACTCGGCGACGTCTTTGGGGAACTCCGAAGTACCGAGCGTCCAGGATTCGGTAAGCGAACCCATACCCGAGTTCTTGAATCGCCCCGAGGAAGGAGCCAAAATCCCGTCCTTTTGAACTGCTAAGAACTCCGGGGACGTTTTCCCAAACGAACCACCTAGGCCGTTTAATGTCAACAAGTCTGAGAAATTCAAGGCATAAGTTGCCACGAGGATCAGCCAGTCCTTTTCGGAGACCGGCGACGGAGAAAGACTGGCAGGGGGTGCCTCCAACAAGAAGGTTGATTTCGCTTTCTTGGAAGATTTTGTTCTCATATAGCTTCGTCATATCTCCTAAATCGGGAATCTGAGGATAGTGGTGTGCCAAGACGGCTTTAGGAAACTTCTCTATCTCAGATAACCACTGTGGCTGCCAGCCTAGAGGGTGCCAGGCTACCGAAGCCGCCTCGATTCCTGAACAAACCGATCCGTATTTCATTCCCTTGATTTCCTTTTAAAACAGGTACGATTCAATGACAACTATTGCTTACTGATTTGGCCTTCTCTGCGTCAATGCTTCCCGCTTTTCAACATGAAGCATCTGCATGCGCTCAATCGTCCTTTTCATCCTGATCTCTTCGTCATTCAACTCGTCTAGTAAAACACGGAATTCTTCGTATGTCAAGACCTTTTTATCTTTTTCTTCTACGGCGACCTTATCGAAGGATCTCTTCAAAACGGTGAACTCTTCGCCGCTGGGCCCGATTACCTGATAGAAGCCTCCGCCCGCCGTCAGCTTGGCCTTGACTTGGGTCCCTTGTACCAAATACGTCTTGTACCCGTCGATCTCCATCAAACCCTCCCTAGGTGGCATTTGCAATCACACGGCTCGCCGGCCCCGCCGATCTTGCCGTCAAACTTATGCCCGCACTTTGGGCAAACCGTCGCCATACAGACGTTCGTGCTAGACTTTGCCGCTGGCTTAATGGCGAACGGAAAGGGCTCCAGATCTTTGTATTCGGTCATTCTGTCTCCAAGTAACCGATGAACTCTTTCCAGGCTTTAGACTTCGTATCAATCAGACTCGTCACGCCCGACTCTGGCCAGATGATGTGAACTGTCGATCCGGACTGTATCACTTCTCCTAGCTCGTTGTCAAGCAGGACTATCGTGCCGACAGGAAGCGCTTGGAGTAATTCCGGAGCCATCTAAATCCGTCCTTTATCTGCAGCCAACCGTGCGAGTCGATAAACGTCATCCAAATCTGGAGATTCTGTGCCCCAAACACCCCATGCTGAGGGCACAGAAAAAACTCAAAAACTTCTCTCACTTCGGTCTCGATTCAATTAATTTTTCGACGTACGCGTTTACAATCAAAATCTCCTCACGAGTCAATTTTTGACGGATATCGTCAAACCTGTTTCTAGCTTCTTGATCCTCGGTAATCATAACCCATCGACGATAGCCTTCGGGGAACATTAAAATTTCTTTCCTCCGTGTTTATACGGCCTGGATTCATTGAACGCCATTTTAGCAATAACGGCCTCGGCGACCCTAAGATTGAAATGGTAGGCGCTATCCATTATTCGGATGATCACGTCGGCGAACTCTTCTTCGGCTCCCGTAAATTCTGGAATGTGATCGCTAGGAGGGTCTCCGTGCCGATAGGACTCCAAGGCTTCGGACAATTCTGAGTGCATCAAGGCTATCACTTCGCCAAAATTCTTCGGCTCTTCATGAAATCCATGATCTTTGCTGATGTTATAGGCGGTGTACTGTTTGCTTGTGAATGCCTGAACGAAAGCGTTGTCTTGTAATCCCATTACATTATCCTCACTGCGACCATAATACCGGTGGCCGAGACCCAATAAAGAACTCGCTTCCAATCGCCTTGGAGAGCGTAACCGATAGCTGCACAAACGTCAAGAACTATGCCGACGGAGACGAAGAAATTGCCCCAGTTGATATTATGTAAAATCATGATTTCGGATACGCCACCGAGAACGTACTCCTGAATTCCGGTCGGAACTGGTTAACGCCATGATTCACGATGCCACCTTTGCCGAGCGCGGTGTATTGGATAAAATGGCTCTTTCCGGTAACTTCATTCGAGCTAAACCTGATGACCTTGCGCTCGTTCTCGTCTCCGTCTCGGAGTTCTTGAAACAAACGGTCGCGCTGGTCTTTGTCCGCCATCGTCAGGACTTCAAATTCTGTGAATGGTTTTTTCATGGAATTACGTTTAGTCCCCTTATCCGTTGCTGATTTCCGCCGCTATGCCAATTGAGATTTTCTCAAAATCTTGCCAAGAACCGTCACTAACAAACATAAGAATAGGCTGTAGTGGTTCGCCAAACGTTAGTAGTTGGAGATAAATATCCGCCCCCTTCGCTATCGCTTCCCGCTGTTCCGGGGTAGGCTCCCAATGGCTTAATACACGGCGATCTTTGTCGTTTCCTACCAGCGTTCGCAAGGCGATGTACTGCGGTTGATCTTTTGCGTAGACAATCTCTTTATGCTCAAGCCCGTCAATTACTGGGCCGTCTTTAGGTTTTAGATATGAAATCATGTTTGTATCTCCTAAAAGAACAAAAGTCCCGCCAGAACCAGAATCCCGATCTCCAAAACAACTCTTAAAACTATCCTCATGTGTCCTCAGGACGAGGTCGGCCTCTTGCTACCTTGAAGCCGACCTCCGCGGTTGTGGTCGCTATCCTTCGGGGCACTTTCGGTTTCCCTATCCTCCCCGATCGAGCCTTGACTGTATCAGTTATTCGGCGGGTTGTCAAGATAATTCTTCATGGCCTGTACAGATGGTTCTGGTAACGGGATATACGGACGGTTATACTCGTTGATCCAACTAACGATGTGCGCGGAGTGCTCCAACGCCTCGATATAATGCTCCGTGCATTTCCGTACCCCGCGGATTTCATAGCGGGCTGTTTGGGCACAATCTGCGCAGATCATTGTGCGCCCGACGTGAAGGACTTGACCGCTCCAGTTGCTTTGAACAAGACAATCGAGAAATTGGCTTGACTAACCTTTGGCATCAAGGTCAGAACTAATCCGCCATCGTAGAAGGTTTGCCCGACTTGACTCCCCATCGCAACCAACGTGACTTGGTACGTCTCCGTACTAGCCAGGGTAAAAACTCCTATCGCGGCACCAGTCACAGAATCGGGAGTCAGATTTAGTTGACCGATTGTATTTTTAGGATCGGTAATATCGTTGACATTCACAGTCAAAATCGTAGGAATTGAGCCATCGTCGTATGTTGCTGAAATCGAGACGGTCACGATGTTCTGAAGCGGTGGTGGAGGAGGAACATTAGGAGTAGCGGTCAAGGTTACGTTGTCGAAAATTGCCTGGCCGTTAGTGGATGCTAAGGAGATGATAAGTTCACCTGTTGGCGTAGGGCACGGCAAAGTAATGGGTACAAGCGATCCTGACTGGGCATAACTTGCAGTTCCACTAACAGAGCATCCCGCATACGACACAGTATACGCGCCGCCATAACCAGATTGGCTGCCTACCGATACTGTGAGAGAATAATTTTTAGTGGGATCTGCTGGCCCAGAATCTTGCGTACAAAATGCCCCGCCGTTAATCCAGACCACGGTATTGCCCTTGATCCCGCTGCTGAGTTGCGCAGGCGTCGGATTTTGCATCCCATGACCGCCGCCGACGTTAGGACAAGTCCATCCTGTGGGTGTTCCGTAATTGTAGTTTCCGGTTGGTGGATTTGCTTCGAACGACGGATTGATAATCGGAACCTGTTGTCCATATCCAAGTGGAACCAATATTGATAACGCGAGTAGAAGAAACAGAGCCTTTTTCATATATCCCCCGATATATTGTACCCCGGGACTTGGTCTTCTTGCATGGGGTGCAGCCGCCGCCCGAGGCTAGATTTAACTCCGAGACCAATATGCTCTCGGGAAGAAACCTTGTCAAGCCTTATTTTCACTTTTTATCTAGTACTTTTTCGCACCAAAGGCATACGGGGAAGGGCTCGGTCAGCATGTACTCTTCATAAACAAAAGTCTGGCAGACATAGCATTTGAGGTCAGGCGGGATTGATTTTGGATACGGAGAAACATACGGGGGTTCTGGCGGCAAATCTTTCGGCCCAATCCAGCAATGCTCTCCGCAATCATGATCTGGAGCATCCGGAGTTTTATCTGGAGTCTTCTTCGCCTCCGCCTGAGCCTTCTTCATCAACTTCTTGACTTCGTCGTTCTTGGCCTTAATATCGGCTAGCCGCTGGTAGACTAGATAAGCTGCGTCCGTTATAGTCAGGCCCGATGCGGGTTTGTTTTTGCGGATTCGTTCGAGTGCCGGGAGTCCGGGAGGAGGCGCGTACCAGGTCCAGTCAGGCGGGCCGGATGTCATGAACTTGGCGGCTTTACAGGCGTCGAGATCGCCCTGGAAGTCCTGGCTAAACTGAGCCACGAAGAGATGACTGACGGGATTGTAGTCAATCAACATCAGATCGGAGGTTCTCCGCCGTTGCTTTCGCCGGCGGCCGCGACCATCCACTTAATGTTGTGCTGCTTGATCCTGCCCGCTATGATATGCGGCCTCAAGGCGTCTCCGACCATCCGGTCCTCGAACTGATATCCCGAAACGTCAAAGTCCGCGACTATCTGCATCGCTTTCCTGGATAAAAAATATCCGAAGCCTGAACAGTGAACTGGCGGATAGTGGTCGCGAGGAAAACAAGAGCCTGCGTAATCGTACTTCGTGTAATCAAATGCTCGGAAGCGTTTCTCATCGGGGACGGTGTCGCAATCTATTTTAAACAGATATGAGTAATTATGTTCTAATGCCCAAAAGCAAATTGCTTGAACTTTTAAAGGTAGATCAAAATATTCGTCTGGCGTATCAAGACAAATCCTATCATTAAATGTGTGAACAACTTTGTGTGAGTAAGCCGCTTTCGTGCGGCTATGCGTGTAGCCTGTAAAAAATCGCGTATCCGCGACATCCGAAAAAGGCACCCACTTAATTCGGATACTATCGTGAAGACCTTGATCCCTGCGACAACTGGCGACGGCGATGAGGAGTTTTGTCATGCTTTTCGGTCAGGGAACTCGAAACCGCTATCATATCGAAAATTAGAAAATGTTGTTCCGAGAAATATGATGCCGCAACGCGAACATCATAAGTTTACCAGCATTTTCGGGAAGCCCTAGTTAATTTATTTCTCTCTTTTTCGTATAATTTTTGGCGCAGTCTATGAGCTACCGATCCAATTTGACAATTGTTTTCTCGGACTGCCAAAAGAAATTCTTTAGCCTCTTTTGCGTACCCGTTTATAGCTGCTATAAAATAAGCCCCAAGTCATCGGTGCACCATCTCTAAAATCTTGTAAAGCACAATCGCGGACGCCAATCCGCTCAGGAGTGCGCAAGCCGTCCGGACTAGAGACATCGCGAACAAAATCTTTTCTCGCCGAGTCACGATTTCGGCTCTAAGGATATCGTTTGAACCGCTTTTTTCTCGGCTTGTTTTCTCTTCGCTTGCCGCCATTCGGCCCTCTCTTCAAAACGATGCTTGTTCATTGCCCATACAGACCACTCAAAGTACATGACGAAGAAACCCTGTATCGTAATCAAAACTAGCAGGATGGTATCTACCATAGGTCCTAAGAGTTGATGCGGTTAAGCCAGCCTTGAATAAAAATTCTCTCTTGTGGCTTAGCGGTTACTACATTGAAAGCATGGGTTGCCAAGTTGCCTTTGAAACTCTTGAGCAAAGTCATTTCCTCAGCCTGGTTGACGGCCGTCAGCGTCCCAGATCCGAACATTCCGTCTTGCACAACACCCAAAGTAAGTTGGAGGATTGTGATTGCGGTTCCGACTCCAAAAAGCACCCCAAGATCGAAAAGTTTTTCAGCTACTGCTTGGCTCTCGATTTGGGAATAGAGATTTTTCCAATATCCCTCTTTATAAATTTCGATGGCTTGGGCCTGAGTCAAGTTCTTAATATCTAGGTTCGGGTATTCTCTTTTGGAGATTCCGAAATTCGTTTCTCCTCCGGGGTCCGAAGACGAGTTTGTATATCCGCCTTCATGAACTAGAGTTTTGGATATCGCTATCGTGCTATCAGACATTAGAAATCTCCTCACTAGTCCACCGACGCCATCTTTGTTTGCAAAACGGGCACATCCACTCGCTCGTGCCATCGTATTCGGCGGTCTCGATGCCAATCAAATGGCTGAAAAACTCGCCTGCGAACAAATGCTTGTCTTTTTCAGGGATCTCGCCAGCGACCCAACTCTTATGACACTTAGGGCACTCTCGAGCCTGACTTGAAAATTTCATCTCTTCTCTCCGTAAAATTCGGCGTTTACCATCAGATTCACTAGACCTCTAAATTTAGTCTTGGCTTCCCAGCCAAGATTTTTCTTGGCTTTCGATGGATCCCCTAAAAGAAGATCTACCTCGGCGGGTCGAAAGTTCCCTGAATCTATCACGACGTATTTAGTCCAGTCAAGTCCCAAATAATTGAACGCCTCGCACAAAAACTCTCGTACCGAATGCGTCTCTCCTGTCGCCAATACGTAGTCATCCGGTTTGGACTGTTGTAGCATTCTCCACATTCCTTCCACGTACTCGGGAGCATAACCCCAGTCCCGTTGGGCATCAAGATTTCCTAAAGAGAGAGTTTTTTGTTCGCCTTTAAGAATCTGAACTGCGGCCTTAACGATTTTCTTAGTTACGAAATTCTCTCCTCGACGAAAACTTTCGTGATTCATCAAAATTCCATTACAGGCGAATATCCCGTATGTCTCTCGATAGTTCAAGACCGTTTGATGTCCGAAATGTTTTGCTATAGCGTAAGGGCTTTGTGGATTAAACGGGGTGTTCTCGTTTTGTGGCGTTTCTTTAACCTTGCCGAACAACTCGCTTGTTCCGGCTTGATAAAATTTGCATTCTGGGACAACTTTACGGACTATTTCCAACAGGCGAAGAACTCCTAATCCGTCAATGTTGGCCGCATACTCAGGAGTATGAAAGCTGACTCCGACGTGCGACATAGCCGCAAGGTTGTAGATTTCGTCGGGTTCAACTTCTTTTATAACGTTGTGTAGGCTGCTTGTATCCGCTAGGTCCCCGTCATAAATCTTGATTCGGTCTAAGATATGACTAATTCGTCCGAGGTTGGCACTGCTTGAACGACGAACCATGCCGTGAACCTCGTATCCTTTTTCTAGAAGAAGCTCAGATAAATACGATCCATCTTGGCCGCCGCAACCAGTCACGAGTGCTTTCATACTACCTCCAATTTAGGCAAAGGAAAAACCAATCTTTGGCCCGCGTACTTCGGATTCTCTACAAAGAACTTCCTGAAGTGCCAAGGCAATACGATCAAGTAATCTGGCTTCATAGCAAGTGCCCTACTTTCAGGGATGATTGGTATCCCGCTTCCCGGCGTGTAAGATCCGAACTTATCTGGGTTCACCTCGCCTATATACGAGATATTCTTTTCTGTCAGGCCGCAGTACTGCAACAAAACGTTTCCTTTGGTGGAGGCACCGAGCGCAGCCACGCTACATCCTTGAGATCGAACTAATTTGATAAACTCAAGCAAGTCCTGCTTTGACTGAGCCGCCTGCAACCCGAAGTCGAAATAAGGCCGGATTGTATCTAAGCCTAGTTCTCGCTCTTTGTCAAGGACTTTCTGGACATCAGGTGACTCGGGTCCGGTCTTGGACATCGTGACCGAGATACTACCCCCGTTGACGTCGTTGAACTCGATGCATCGAATAATGAAGCCGACGCGGTCAGCCATGAACTTGATCTGTTTCAGGGCATAAAATTCTAGGTGTTCGTGACAGACTGTGTCGTAAGAATTTGTCTCTAACATGCTAGGCATGTAACTTTGCTCAAAGACCCAGATACCATCTTCGTGAAGGACTTCGTGTATTTCGGCCATGAAGCCTGTCGGATCTTCGAGATCATAAAACATAGAAAATGATGTGACGACTTTTGCCTTTTTTGAAAAGCATCTTCGAAGCAACGAGGCAGAAAAGAACTCGCAAATTAGCATGGTGTACTTAGAATAACAATCTTCAAACTTGACTCCAGCCGGATCAAATCCTATTAAAGTTAAATCTGAAGGATAAGCACGTAGAGTAGTGCCGTCATTGCTGCCGATATCCACGACAAGGTCGCCCGCGTCTAGTTTGATCTGGGACAAGATTCTTCTAACCTTGTCTTGAAGGTGCCGAACCATACTAGGATTCAAACCGGAACGGTATCCGTAATTCTCGCCGTACATCTCACCTGAGTTGTAAGAGTGTGCTAGCTGGAGCAATCCGCACACATCCTGACCTTGGCATTTGACTAGACGCAGCGGACCTCGGGTTATCTTCCCATCCTTGATCTTGGGGAAGACGCCTGTCAGCATTTGCTCGCCCAAATCCAAGACTTGGACAAGGTTAGCATTTCCGCATATCCGGCATCTGTCGATCTTCTTAAACTTTCCCATAAAGTTTGGAACTTCCTTGTCCATAAGACTTCTGACCTAGCTCTTCGTCGACGGCTTGGATCAAATCGTTTCTGTGCTGGTTCGCGGTATTCGTGACGCGAGTCGCGTCCGCTATCTGCTTGTCTGTAGCCTTCGGGTCTCGCTTCCTGTCTTCGGCCATCCAGATACGGATATTCGCAATCGTTAGGGCGTCTATTAAATTTCCGATACTGACTTTCATAGTTTGTCCAACATGTTGACTAACCGATTCTTGTATTCTTGCCTGTGATTTAGGCTCGGCGGGAAGCGCTTTTCGTGTTCTGGTGGGTTACTTCTGGGCGGATCGGCAACAACGAGATCCATCGGGCCATTAGCGAGGCTATACGTACTCATGATAAAAGAACCACAGTACTGCAATTTAGGCGTCGGCTTGTTACCCCAACAACTCGTCACGACCGAGATACCCGAAGAGATACCAATAAACAAATCGGAATAATTGTTCACGAGCGCAGTCTGCCGGACTGTAAATTGCGAGCAAGATACGACGCCTAGGTCATCATAAAACCTGGAATTATCACCGGCGCAACAAAAAATAAAATTAGTCGGGCCAAAGCGATTCCGGCAGATTGTCATGGTCTCGCGAGTCAACTCGTCGTCCCATTGAGACTTGCCAGAGGTGAAATCTGTCTCTAGCATGACGGTTTTGGGATGAGGTAGAGTAGAACAGAAATCCCTGACAGCCTCGCGTTCAGAGTCCAAAAAGCCTAGATACGGATGCCACTCCCAACTAGGATCGGCGCCGAATACCTTTCGAGAGATATTAGGATAATCGATACCGTGCCTCTGAGCCAAGGACATCATCCACGGCGTCGGGAAATAACCTAATTCAAGGTCTTTCGTCATCTCAAATTGGTGCTTGAAATCCTGTCTGAGATGGTTGTTAGCGTCCATTAAAACGCTAAGATCCGCCCAAGGAAGGTCTCTGGATTCTCCTCGGGCTATCCTGGCGTTCTCCAAAACACAACGCTCCGGTAGTTTCCAACCCTCTGGCCAAGGCCTGATTTCAGCGATGGCATCGTTGTGCTTCAAGACTTCGGTATACCTTGAGCAAAACCAGATGACGTCCTTGTTGGGCCAAAGCCGGTCTTTGTACTTCAGGACGCTCATCGCGCTAGCGATGTCGCCATTCAATCCAGGAAGAAAAATCCCTACTTTGCCTCTCATCGTATCCACCAATCCTCGAATGGCTTACTGCCGACTTCTACATCATTTATTACACAAGACGGAGAAGGCACGTCAGAAACCGCAAGTTTGTAGCCTTGTGAAAGCATGAACTCCCGGATGGCATTCCGATGCTCTAGCTTGATGCCCATGCTGTCGTGTTCGATCGTGGCACAACGAAATGAAACGCCAGCCGCGACCAAATTACGGAGCACATCTAGCTCTTCGCCGTACAAATCCAAGGACAGGTAACCGATTTCAAGTGACAAACCACGCGATGTTAGCGCTTGGCGCCAATCGATGTTTAAAGCATTTGCACATATAGCCGGACATTTTCGGTACTGATTCCAAGAAGATATAAACAAGTCTTCAAAATCAACCGCTAGGCCTTCCCAGCCGGCGAGTTCCAAGATAAAGGTGTTATTGTCGCTGAAGGGTTCCATGCACCCGATATCCAAGAATGTCTGGTTTCCGCCTGAGTTCTCGAGCGCGAACAAATCTTGACCAACTTGACTCCACGACTTTTTAGCGGCCATACTGCTCCAGCTTTGCTATCACATCTTCCGGATAGCACGATTGACTTTTAACTTTTTCAATAGTCGCAGGATTGAAATATCCTAGGTCGAGATACCAATCCTCGAATGGAGAATCCACAATATCAGGATGGCGAACAAAGATGTCCGCACACGCCAGAACGTATCCTTGGCTTAAAAAGAGTTCTCTTTGAGGCGCTCTGTACGTATCGCCATATTGATAGGCGTCATGCTCGATACCAATGACCCTAAACCGATAGTTGGCGTTAAGCACGAGCTTGGCAACATCCAAGTCCAGAACATCCACGTCGAGAGATAGGAAGTCTATAGAATAAGGCATATGCGCTTTCGCGAACTCTTTGTTGTAATCGATTTTTGTCGCATCTTGGTTGAGATAAGTACAATGCTTCCTATCCGCATAGCTGTCGTTATATCGGCTTTCTAATTCGACACAGATGCCTCTCCAGTCCAATTTCGAATCTAAGTAATGCGAGTTATTATGAAACTTAGAATCCGCCGATCCGATGTCAACGTACGTGCCGACTACTTTAAAATGAAACAAACGGGCACAGAACTCGTCGAGCCTAGAGCCGCTATGGCAGTTGGGATAATTCGTGAAAGATCGCTTCATCCAATCCTACCTTTCAGCCACTCGGTCTTTCTTTGATGAAAGTCCGCGGAGCGATGATCCCAGTTGCTACCGGACCTGTAGTGCAGAATTACTTTTTCGCCCAAGCGGAACTCGTCATAACTGAATTCCGTGAAATGGTTCTTGCGGCAAGCCAAAATATCAAGGTCTAGATGCGCCTGAAAGTAATGGTGCGTCTGACCACCTACGTCTACAGGCGTATCTTGAATTCTCCCACACCACCAATTCAAAGTCTCTGGACTAGGTAATCTAGCCATGTCGGCCAACATGAAGGTAGGCCACATGTAATGAAAGACTCTTCCGTCTTCATGCTTTTTGCCATCCGAGATGTTAACCATTACGTGCGGGTTCAAGTAGTCTGTCAGCTTGATGCCCTCGACCAAGAATACGTCTGAGTCCAAGATACCGATGGGGCCTTTTTCTTTCGAAATATGATTCTCCCAAGCCCAGCACAAAGCGTAAGCATGAGCGACATTAGCATTCATGTACTTCCCTTCATGATTAAGAATAGAGCAGCTCAGCTCAATTTTCTGGCAACGAGCAAGTAAATCTTCGTTCTTTTCGACATCAATCATCTGGACGCCGAGTGCTTTGGCTTGTTCGTGAAGCCCGGTATAATTTCCCCCGAAGCCGTTGTCATACCTAGCGTTGTTAAAAACAACGAATTCAAAGTCTTCCTGAAGGTGTCTCCGGAACGAGCGCAGTTGGAGGCCGATGAAATCTGGTCGGTTAGAGCCAAAAGTGAAAATCATAATCATGAAAGAAATCCGTTGTCATATAATAGACAAGTTAAAGCATCTTTATCCATTATTACGTCATTTGAACTAAATTCTTTTTGCAGATCTGTTCTGGTTTCAAATTGTCCTAATACGGACGAGATCACGTAATACCTGCCTCCGTCGACTGTTCGAGAAATTTCTTCTTCACTAACGAGGATCTCGTGAATTTTCTCGCCTGGACGAACGCCGTCTATCCTGATTTCTATATCTCGTTCTCCGATCAAACAATGCACCACATCCATCACTCGTGCTGACGGTATCTTGGGAACCCAGGTCTCGCCAGAATTCCCGAACTGGACGGTTGCAAATACGGTATCAACCGCATGATCTAATGAAAGAAGAAAACGAGTCATATCTCTGGTTGTTACCGTGACGGGGCCCCCTCTCTTAATTTGTTCTTTAAAAAGCGGGATTACAGAACCGCGGGAAGCTAAAACGTTGCCATATCTGACACAGACAAACTTTGTCTGGGGGCAGCGCTCACCAGCGCTCAGAAAAATACGCTCTTGAATAGCTTTCGTCATGCCCATCACGTTCACGGGCGCACAAGCTTTGTCAGTGGATATCCCAACGACCGTCTCGACAACAAGGGCTTGTTCACTGATAGCGCGTACGATATTCTCGGCGCCGTTTATATTAGTCTTGACGGCCTCGTAAGGAAAATATTCGCAGGACGGGACCTGCTTCGAAGCTGCGGCATTAAATACGATATCCGCTTCTTGTAAAACACTAGCCACTGACGCATAATCCCGAATGTCCCCAATACGAAAACGAACCCGTCGCCTGAATTCCTCTCTTAGCTCGGGATCCATAGAATACTTAGCCATCATGGCTGACTGCTTGGCCTCGTCGCGAGAAAAGACCGTAATCTTGTCTACGGTGCCGCCTTCTCCTGATAACAGCCGGCGAAGCAGCACGCTTCCCAAAGAGCCGGTTCCACCTGTTATCAAGATGCGCTTATTTTGAAAAAACATAGCCGTCTCCCTCGTCGTCTGTCTTCTTTTGCCAGTACAATAGCTCTTCCAAACCTAGCGGAGCCAATGTCGTAGCCGCCCTGAACTTAACCGCCAACAAGCTTCGGTCGCATTTCTCAGCCTCTACAGGCAAGATATTTACATCACTTTTTCCGTATGTCTTCTGGAACAATTTTAAAAGATCAAACTTTGAGATACGTTGAGAAGCCACATGGTAAAGGCCCGAGAGCCTGCTCTCTCGCTTCAAAAGGTCCCCAACAACGTCCGCAAGCCAGTTCGTGGTGACACCCGTAAAGAACGCGTTCTTGTATCCCTGAACATCTCCCGTTTGGCGCAAGAACCATTCCAGGAGTCCTTTGTAGTTATTTCGCTCTCGACCGACGATAGATGTCCTAATCGTCAACGTGTTTGGCACCTGCGTAACTTCGCCAGCCAGCTTTGTCTTGCCGTAAAGGTCTACTGGATCCGGAGTATGAGTTTCCATATAGCGCCCGAGATTGCCGGAGAATACACAGTCTGAACTGAAGTGAACTAAGTATGGGCACATGGCCTGAAGGTCATGTGGCAACTTAGCGTTGACGGCCTCAAGCAGCCTGGGGTCTTGCTCGCGTTGTTTGATGACGCCGACGCAATTCAAGACCGCATCCGGCTTAAAAAACTTGATGACCTTTTCCACGCTTGAGGAGTCCGTAGCGTCGAACGACGGCCTGGAGACGCCGATAACGGTCTCGAACTTCGGGCGCAGTCTCTCGACCATCTTGTGCCCGAGCATGCCGGTTGAGCCTAGGACGAGGACTCTCATCTAGACTCCTGGGTGATTCGGACGGCTTCCAAAAGACCGTTCAATTTTGTAACATACGTGTGATTTTGGGCAACTTCGTCCATCAACTTATGCAGGGTATCAATCTTGATTTTAGGGAGGGCTTCCTTGGCGTCGTAGAAAAGCTGACGTGTTTCCTCGTTGAAAATCAAATCAGGGAAAATCTTCTTGGACGCTATGTTGTTCGTAATTGGGAAGCAACCGTAACTAATATTTTTTGCAGTCCTGCACGGAAAATAATGGACGTTATCTCGGTTGTGGTAGGTGTCCCCAATCGCGGGTGCCATATAGGACGCCTTGACGAGCCATTGATTCTCCTCAACAGAGACTGCGGTTCCGCCGCTGTACCCGCCGTAAGCGTTGAAGTTAATCCCGTTCTCAAGACAGGCTTTCTTGAAAGGGTTGTGAACATTGCCGTAGATGGTGCCGACGAAATTGACATCCCGGCTCTCTTGGTTGAATACCTGGGCGGTCGGCTTGTTGGCCTCAATCTCGTGCGGCAGAAGATCCGTGCCCCAATACAGCACGGTAGACGAATACTTTTCGTGTCTCTGCAGAGATAGATATATATCGTGCCCGACCTTGATATCGTTGTCTACGTTAGTCGTCAGAGTATAGACGCCGTAATTCATGAAATCGTAAGAACCGATATCACCGAAGAGCTCCTTGACTTTTTCGTCAGTATTATGGCAGACATAGAACGTGTCCTTGCGCTTCGGCATCAGTCTCAAGTCGGCCACGTTGACGGTCAAGAACAGCGAATTACTAAAATCGATATTGTCTAAGTTATCTTGGCCGTCAAGCCACAGGACCTCGCGGTCAGGGAACTTGAACTTGAGCGCGCGGTACCAGGCTTCCTGAATATGTTTGAACGTGTTGTAGCTCGATTTGAAGCCCCAGATAACGAACTTGTTTGTCTTTAAATCTATCATAGTCGTACCCACCTCTCAGGGCAAATGTCCCGAGCGTCTTCCGTACATGTCGGGCCGAACCAATTCTTCGGTGCGATCACAGTTCCGTAAGGATGTTTAAAATAGGCTGCCCACCAGCTGAACGAAGAATTTGCCGTAATTACATGATCGCAGAGGGACATCGCGTAAATATCCGTCGCTTCGGTACCGGGTTCTACAACGACATCCCGACCCAAAGAAAAATCCGTGTAAAAAGTCTCGGAGACCCACTTAGGATTATCAGTGAAAAAGAAGAACTTTGGATGACTGATGCAGTCACGGATATATTGTCTGGCGGGACCATAATATCCGTAATCAAGATTCCCGTGAAAACTCTTATGCGGCTCTTGAATATAGTCCCCACGTCGAACATGAATCGCGACCGCGTTCTCTTCGGCCAAAATCTGGCTCTCTAAATCTTTGCGGCGATTAAGAGGATTCAAATTTCTTAGTTCTTCTCGGACGTTTTCAAAATATTTCTCAGATTGCCAGTAGCCTTGTAAGACGTCTCCATCTCGAATGTTATCCACTAGCTTCTGGTTGTACGGCAAGCCGACTTCGCGAACGGTAGGCACCATTCTAGGCGACAATCTAAAGGCGTCTATATCCCACTGGCCTAGGGAGAACGGACGATTAACCGCCAACCGAGTGGCGTCGAATTGTACCTCGACACCGAGCCGCTTCGCCTGTGCCCGCCCAAAGGCGTACTGAAACATTTGATTGCCTATGCCGCCTTGCAAAATCACAGTGATCATCGCGCCGTCCATGTAAGTTCAGGATGTAAAGACTTCATGACTTCAATCATCTTGCCTCGGTTCATAGTCGAGACCATGGATGTCTGCTTCCTGCGGTAAAAGAACAAAGCGTCGTTCAGGACCTGGACTCGCCAGCCGCGTTTCAAGATTGAGACCCAGAGCTCCCAATCTTCGCAGCCTTCCGCCATCACGGATTTGTATCCGCCAGCCTCCAAGATCGCTTGCTTCCGAATCAGAGAGCACACCGGCATTCCGTTATATGCTGTAATCTGATGAAGCCCTGTATGCGTCGGGCGAAGGCGATTTGTATGCGTACCGAAGTATGTCATATCGGTCGAGACCACGCCGATCCCAGGACCCATTAGTGGCACAGTCTTCTCAAGGTAATGCGGATCGATTTTGTCATCTGCGTCTAAAGGCAGGATTAATTCGCCCGTCGAGAACTCTATTCCAGAGTTGCGCGCTGCCGCCAACCCGCCATTCACCTTATTGACGATCTTGACAGAAAATTTCTCAATCTCGCCCAGAGATCCGTCCGTTGAGCCGTCATTGACAACGATAACCTCAAGGTCTTTATACGTTTGCGCTAAAGCAGAACTGATCGCTTCCGCGACGTATTCGCGCATATTAAAGCACGGAATCACGATGCTGACTCTCACCTTCCGTCCTTTTTAGTCAAGGCCAGAATCTTTGGAGTCGGATTGATGCCTGCGGCCTTCCACTTATCTAGGTAGTGCAAGTTGGCCCCTTCTGGGTAACAATAGGATGGGTCCAAGATTTTGGCTGGCGGATGATCCAATAAATAGCGATTCAGATGAGACTCGTCATGCCATACGGCTACGATGTAACGGTTGAGATCAAAACTAATATTTGACGCAAGTTCTTCTGACATCTTTAAAAAGGCTTTCGCGTTCCCGCCATTAAAGCCGCCGCAGAAATACTTATTATTTTTCGCCGGATTAATATAGGCACAAGATTCCACTCGCCTCTCTGGTGTGCCACTTTCGTTGATGTAACCAGGATGGAGTGTCCCGACCACACCGTCGGCAAAAACTTCCTCCCCTACTGGGGCCACGAATCTCATATCTACATCTGCATAAAAGACTTGATCATATTTCTCCAATAATATCTTTTGTCCGAGGAAAGTATGATAGCGATAAAGCGTTTCGTTCGGATAGCCCAAGGCCCCTTTGGTTATGACGAATTTCGCGTCAAATTGACTGGCGGCTCGTAAGGTATCCGTCCAAACGACAGCGTCGTGCTCAACAAAAAATTCCTTAGCGGATTCCAGTAGCGGATTCACGTATTTGTGATATTTCTCACCCGTCGCTATCACTAAAAGAGCGGTTTTCATCGGCTCTCCGCATACTTTCTTTTCATCCAATCATAACCGACCTTCTCGTCGTACCCTTGGCCATACCTACTTGAAGGGAAGTGGTCGGTAAATGGCTCAGGTGTCGAGTCCCCAATCATAATCTTGCCTTCGGCCGCAAGCGAGCCCATAACTTGGCCGACCCAAAGATCCTCTGCCCAGCTAGACGGATACGAAAATACGACTTCGTTCAGGGCTGCTCGGCTCAGGAAGTACCCGAAGCCTCCGCTGGCCCAGGGGTACGCACGCTGATGCATCTCCTTCTCGCCCTCGCGGTTGACGGCTTCGTACCTAAAGGTGCCTGAGGTCTTGCCGTTAAAGTGTCCGAAGTAATCGTAAGAGGTGAACGGCGAGGCAAGAAGCTTCTTGACGTTGACGAAGGTATCTGTATCACAAAGAAAAATGAAATTTACCATCTTGCCTTGGAACCACTTGCATATCTCGCGGGTCTTCTTCGGCAAGCTATTGTAATCATCGTCGCAGGCAACCCGAATCTCGTCTGACTCGAAATTGACGACTCGGGCCGAGTTTTGCTCTTGCTGGCCGACGAAGAACTTCACCGGGATGCCGGCAGCCCTGGCGTCTTGGCCCCAGGTTGAGCGGATCAAGTTATGGTCGCCGCGGTCTTTGTGCTGGAGACAGGACTTGACAGCGATAATCAGCCTGAGGTTCACTTGACACATCCTCCGGACAACCGCTCTTCTTCGGTCAAGATATTCCTGCCAAGGATGCGATCAAGAACTTGCCGGCCGTACTCAAGACTTAGCTGGAAGCCGGAAGCATGAAGATGCCCGCCGCCGTTAAACACTTTCGCAATCGCCGAGACATCTACGTCGCCTTCGGAACGTAGGCTGAACTGGATCATGCCATCCGCTCTCTCAAACCAGGTCAGGCTGACATCATGCGTCTTCGCTAACTCGTTCCCGATCTCCGAACAATTCAGATACAGAGCGTTCACGACCGCCGTCTTGTATCCTTGGAAGAAGCCGACTTGGGCTTGCTTAACGGCTTCGCGGACGTAATGGTTAATATGGGCTAAGGCTCCTTCGCCTTTGTAAGCTGCGTCCTTGGCTTCCATATCATAAAGACCGTCCCATGCTTCGGCAGTTAATTCCTCCTTAGACCAACGCAGCTTCCAATTCCACAGATCCCGATCTTCCACATATTCGACCATCCATGGCCTAGCGGGAGGGTAATGAGTATCATTAAGCCTTGGGGCATTTGTGTCACTCCCGAATAGGTGGTCCCACGTTAATCCGGCACCAGAACGTTTCATATCAAAGATAGCGTATGATGCGCCTTCAAGGACAGCTTGTGCTGTTTTGTGGTGATCAAGTATCTTGAAAGATTTCGCCAGCGAATTCAATTTGTCATTTAGTTCGCGGGTCCTGAGACTGAAATCCAACATCAGGACATCTTTGCCTTTGACTTGGGAGAAATCAAATTCTGCCCCGTGATTGAGCGGGACTAGTTTGGCCTCGGGGTATCTCTTGCTTGCGATAAAGGCGGCACACCAGCCGTCTGGGCATGCGCCGTGGTAGTAAACGATATCCATTATTTCTTCTCCTGATAATCTACGATCCCATTCGCCATGATGTACGTCTTGATCCCGCGCTTGACAAAACATGGGCGCTCTGGGAAGAGCGCGCGGTTACGGAACTTTTTATACTCCGCGCTATCCGTTCCTTGCTGCTGATTTATGTTTGCTCCCGGGACGAAGCCGACTTTGAAGCCAGCACGGCGCATATCAACAAACCAAGCACCATGTTCTCCCCCACCGATTTTTACATCGTCGTCCCAACGAAGTTCTTTAAAAGTCTCGCGACGGAACAGCGTATAGTTCACTGTCAGGTCTACATCGAAGACCTCAAGGAATGAACTCTCTTTGACACGTTCGTCAATCTTGGCATCATGTTCTGCTATGATGCCTTTATTCTCTGACAAGAACGTCTCGTAAGGTCGATTGTCTACTCGCCCCGAGACAGCATAATACCTAGGGTGCTTTTCAAGAATTGCCAGCATCTTCTCGATTCCCACGCGAACGCTCGGATCAGCGAAATCGAAATCATCACTAGCCACAAGAAGGTACGGCGTATCCAAGGCGTCGATGATCGCATTACTCATGGCTCCAAATCCGGCGTCGAAATTTAATTTCAAAAATTTCCAATCATTGTAGGCTACATAACCTGCGAAATTGATATTTTTTGTAAAAGTTTCATGACCGCAATCGGCTACAATAACCTTAACATCCGATCCCCAACTCACTATGTCGCCGAGAGTCTTCAGTAACTTTTCGTCGCGGAGAAACGTCTTGATTCCGATGCTGATTTTAGATAGATCTAACATATCGGTTCGACACTCTCTATACGTCGGATTCTAATTTTAGAATCGGGCGGTAATACGACTCGGAACTTAATATAGCTAGGATCATCGCAATCACAAAGACCCTCTACCAATATCTGCGCGCCGTCGCAACACGGACAATTGGCTATCAGGGCTCGACTTTTTCCACCGCTTTTGAATCCACCGCAGATGCAATCCTCTTCTTTGTTAGTCGGAGGCGTAAAGTTCTCCGGTCTGGCGAAAAGGTGTACGTGCTTGCCGATAATCTCTTCGTGGCTCATAAACCCCGATTGATCCTTCGGCTAGTGTCCTGAGTTCGACGATACTTCTTGGCCTTCCGGTGCGCCTCTTTCCTCAACTGGCACTCAGCGGTCGTCCTCATCAATCGAATTCTGTGTTGGAACTCCTCAGGAGAAACGTAACCCTCGTTCCCTGTTTCGCCAAAGTTCTTTTTGGACCTCTCGATTAACTGGAGGTCGCCTTGATTCGGGTGCGGATTCTTACGCTTGGATTTGAAACCTGCTGCGCCGACTTTCTGCCTCACAGTCGGCTTTTTGTCATGCGGGATACAGGTCGCGAATACCGTGACTTTCTCGCCGGTCTCGAGGTCCTCTTCTACGTGCAATTCCTTGAATCGCTGCTCGCACTTAAGGACTGAACGGTGCCTTGTTCCGCATACGGAGCAACTGATCATTTTTCCCAACTCCGGATGCCTCCCGCTGAACGAGCGATCTTTAATGGCCTGGAGCGCCTTATTGGCTGCGGCTTGTGCCTCTGCGGAGGCGGGAATCGTTTCGGTCTCGACACTGTCGGCGGAATCTACTGAGACGCGGTTTACGACGTCCGAAGAAACTTCTATATAATGATCTTCACAGGTTCCGTCTTGGCAATCATGCTCATGCGTCATATTGACCTCCCGTAATCGAATCCTCGGCCAACGCCTTTCTCTGGATCATCTTCTGGCTCGAAGCCGACAATCAAGCTGGCTAGCATTTCTCGATATAATCGCCCGTACTCCTCGATCCTATCGCGCGCTTCGTTCTTTTTATCCCACTGCCTAGGAAAGGCTTTTGTCAACCCGTCAGAATATGCGTTCTGAATGTGACCCATCTCAACAGTTGCCGTCCGAGGCGTCTTCTTCGCCAAAGCCGAGCTCCGCTTTTTCTCTTTCTTATCCGCTGGCGGGCGACTAACCAAGACCAAATCGTTACCGAACTCCTCGACAGTCTCGTTCGCTATCTCTTTACCTGTTCCGCGGCAAGACGCACATTTCTTAAACTCTGGGTCACCTTTGCACAGTCGGCAAAGGACCTCTTGGCCCTCCTCGATCCGGGAAGTAACGACCCAGCTAGCCTCGCCTTCCTTGACCATCTTGGTCGCCCGCCGAAGGCTGATATACTTGCGGCATCTACACTTAGGCGCAGGTGGCCAGGCGCTTCCCTCCGCTATCTTTACCTGCTCCTTGCATGTGTGAACCCGAGAGACCGACATAGAACTCCTGTACTTCAGAGGCTCGCGGGATGGTATCACGATTTCTTCGGGCGGCCCATCCTGCGCCCATGGATACCGGTATTATTGGCACTTATGCCTTTCGCTACCCTGCGGGCCCGCTGCAGAATTGAGTTCACAACGGTTGAGCCAATTCTGAGTTCAGCCCCTATCTGGGACTTCGTCATATTCATGCGGTAGAACAAGACCAGGACTGCGGCCCACCGAGCCGCGCGCTTTCTCTGCTTACTATCCGTTTGCAGCTTAGGAAAGGCCCTCAGAAGAACCTTTTGTTGAGTCTCTTTGTCGTTTGTAGCCCACAAAGGAATCTCTTTCTCTCTCGTCCTGATCTTCTTGATCTGGTGGCCTCCAGAAACGAAGCCGTCTCGAGAGTCGAATTTAGTTCTGAGTTGCTCGAAGTCCCGGTTAAGGCCTGAGACGCGCCGGCCTCGAGTCGGCTCGATCTCGGGAGTAGGATTGCCTTCTCCGTTATCTTGTAATCCGAGTTGATGCATCCCCAGACCGTGCTTCCTGAGTTGCTCCTCCCAATACTCTTCTGTCACTATGTCTCGCTTCATTCTGCCTCCGGGTCGCGGTCGGCAAAAAGGTCTTCGGCCGAATCCTCGTTACTTATGGTGAAATTCAACTTCTTAAACTCTTCGTCGCCTAAAATAAAGGCCCTGAAGTAAGGATCTGATCTATCGTCTCTTGGAAATTTGACCCCGAATCCATTAGGCCACTCTTTACGATTCCAAGCATTCACGATATCAACAATCTGCCGACCGGCTATCATGCCCGCTTCTTCGGCAGACTCGATACTGACATAACCGGCATTGAACTGTAGGCGCTGTTTAGTAATGATTTCTGCGGGAACTCTGGCTCCGTATTGGGCTAACCACTGATCCCTACGTTCCTTAGCTACCTTAGTTTGCTCGGTTCTGCCATCTGCTTTCTTACCTTGTGCGCGCTCCATCTCTTCAATCAAGAAGTCGTTGGCGACCAAGATTATTTCGTCCCCGTCGATTTGAGCAATAACGGCTTCTTGACCGGCTTTAAATAATCCGCCATCTTCAAGCAAAGTAATGGAAGAGCCTTTTTGAAGCGATCTGGATTTCTTAATAAAACCGAGCAGGGCCACGTCGCGAATCCCTGATTGATAGCTATATCGTCTTAGCTGAGAATCGAACGCAGCTATCCCGTACTGTTCTGGCAAATCGGCGGTCATAGCCTTCATGTCGATAATCAGGGGGCGCCAAGCACCGTATTCGGGTTTCCAGTTTAACTTGGGCAGCAAAGGATGGTCAGGCTCAACGTAAGATATGATATCCAGCTTACCGCAGTCCAAAATATCGCCGTACGTGGGGTCTCCGACAAAAACCTCGCGTTCGCGTTCTTGTTGGAATAGCGATCTTCCGCCCATCGGGATAGGAAGGCCAGGCTGACGGATTATGTAAAGGCGAATATGGTCTAGACCGTCTAGCAGAAGGTTTTGCCAATCTTTTTCTACCTTGGTGTACTTCAGGTCTTTATCGGCTTCTTGCAACCAGCGATTCCGGAAGAAATCCAAAGCGCCCTCGCCATTATTCTCGTGGTAAAACTGCACGGTTTCTTCAATGGCTTTGCCGTATTGGAATCTTGCCAGTGAGTCCTTTTCACGCCAGCCCTGCACCTTTTGCAAAAAGTACTTTTTCGGACTTTGGTCAAATGTATTCCCCGCCGAGAAAGAATGACGACGATGTTGCTGGCCCTTCGGATTAATATAAAGGAAGCCCATCAGTTCACCTTTGGGTCCGTGAAGGTCAATAGACCACCGTCAATGCGATACTCATCGAATAGTTCGCAATCGAATTCTTCTGACTCTGTGTCCATCTCATTCCATTTATTAAACTCCGCTTTCTTGGCGACAGGGATAACGTACTCGTGGCCGCTTTCGTCGCTGGCGAGAGTAAACCTTTCGGTCACGCGAAGATTCTTTTCGTGCTGCTCGCTAGTCTCACCCTTGATTGATTTAACTTTGCTGGGCTTTCGTTCTTCCATAGGTAGACTAGACGTGGCCGCGACGAACGGCTCGCAATCACAAGTATCTCCTGCGGCGTCTAATCCCCCGCACCGCATTCTAGGACCGCTATGCATCGCACCGCTATGAGGGCAGTGTAAACAATAATAATTAGGTTGTTTGGACATACATCTTAATCTCCCCTTCGAAATTATTAAGGAATTCGCTTCTGGGACCGGAGTAGCTAATGTGCAAAAAATCAGCGGCGCGGCTGCAAGCCACAAAGAATATTCGCTTCTCTTCTAAAATCTCCCCGTCTTGGTGCGGCATTTTCCCCTGGGTACATCCTATCACGAAAACGTTCTTCCATTCTCTTCCTTTGGCCTGATGCACCGTCGTCAAGGAAAGGATCGGCTCTTTGTGCTTCAAGGACTTCGAGCCAAACGTAAGCTTCCTCATCCAGGTAAGAAACTCAGCTAGTGTTCCGCGCTTGGCCGAAAGCTTGACAAGATCGTTGAGATTCTCAGTCGGGTCCTTCTCATTTGGACTGCCGGAGTTGCGATATAGCCAAGTCAAGTTGTGGTCCGAGATTAGCTTGGTCAAGACCTCATGTGCCGGATGGTAGTCGTGTGCGTACACCTTGGCTAACTTGAGGAGATGAGCCACCTCAGTCTGTTCCCAGAGGTTTTTTCTACCGAGCATGACCGATTTGATCTGACGGCCTAGGCATCGCTTCTGGAAGTCTAGCAGCTGGCGATTAGTTCTAGCTATAACGGCGGTGTTCTCGGGATCGGTAATCTTTTTCAGGACTTCGTTGGCTTCTTGAAGCGAATCGCCGTATTGAACGAAAACCGGCTTGACTCCTTCCTCGCGCTCGGAAATCATATGCGAAGCCAAACCATTATCTACGGGTGTGATCTGTTTAATAAAGGAAACGAGGGCGCGGGTGGATCTGAAATTTTGTCCGAGAAATAGTGTTTTCGCTCCTGGAAAAGACTTGGCGAAATTCTCTAGATTTCCTGGCTGCGCTGATCTCCACTCATAAATCAACTGATTGGAATCACCGACACAAAATATGTTACCACCATAGATAAGTTGTAACAGGCAAAATTGTACGACATCAGTATCTTGGGCCTCGTCAACGCACGTGTATTTAATCTTGTTTCTGTCCCGAACTTCAACATTTTCTTCTAACAGCTGAACCGTAACTTTCATTAATGAATCAAAATCTAACCAGCCGTCTTCTCGGCATTTCTTCTCGTAGTCTCGATAAGCTGCCGCGAAAAAAAACTCGGCACCATTGTTGTAGGTGTGCTCCATAGCCTCTTGGGGACTAACGTTCGACCGCTTCCACTCGGATATCCGTTCTTTCAATGCCCGAAAGCTTGTGATTGCCGGGTACTGCTTTAATAAATCTTTCAGCAACTGAAAGTCCTGCCCGTATACCGGGATGACGGTTTCGCAAAGCGGAAATGGTAGATGCTTAGCCTCCCGCTTGAGAAGATCCATTGCGAAGCTGTGGAAAGTCCTGAACACCTTCTTGGCATCCATCAGACCGGCTCTGGCTACCATCTCCTCGGCTGCTGAACTCGTAAAAGTCAGGTTCAAAATGTCTGTCTGAGGAATCCCGCGACGGCCAATCATTTCAAAATACCGTTCGATTAAAACGGACGTCTTGCCCGATCCGGGACCTGCGATCACACAAAAATTTCCGTCAATCGCGTCTCGGGCGGCTAGCTGTTCTGGATTAAGGGGCAGATTCATTTTCTACGTTTCGCTTTCAAGACTAGATTCATCATGTGAGAGGCCGCATCAATAGATTTGTCCTCGTGCATTTGGTGATCTTTGGATAGATGCGCCATCAGGCCTAGGATCATGTGACTGCGCAAGAAATCATGACACTTTACGCACTCTGGGATTCCGTAAGAACTCAAATCAACCACCTTCGACGTCTGGACTTGTGGGCCGAAAATCCATCGGTTGATTAGGCTGATCACTTCCCCTGAATCGCTTTCTGGATGTACTCAACCAAAGCCGGCGCGCCATTCTTGGCTAGATAGTTATCCATGAATCCAAACAGGTCTTCCCATTGTTCTCGACTCAACTCCGCGACTGGGACGCCTTGCGTAGCTTGCACGAAGCGGCGCATCTGCATCGTTGGCCCCCCGATAGAATCGATCGGCATCATGCGCCCTTGGGCTGGCAGAATGTTCTGTGCGTAATCCTTCCACTTCAGAAGGTATGCGGTCTTTTCGGCCTCGGAAAGATTGTCAACCTTGACCGGTTGCGGAGCAGGAGCAACTGGAATAGGTTGCGGGATAGTTACGACGCCGGTCAAGACTTCTGCGGCTTTGACCATATCATTGACTATCTGGATGGCTGCGATGGGAAGAGGGGGAAACGGCGTAGTTTCAATTCGCGGCGTTGTCGCCGAACACTGACTTTCTGGAATGACGGCATTTGGCGACATCTGCAAGATTTCAGTCTTTGGAGCGGTTTCAACGGTTGTTGAAACAGGCTCAATTGGTGAAATAACGCCTTGGGCGTCAATATGCCCTGCGGGAATCTCGGCTTGAACCGGTTCCTGGCCGGGCGAACTGATATCCTTGGTGTTCTTGCGAGCCGGCCCTCGACCGCGGCGTTTGCGAGGCTCTTCTGTTATATTCGGGGGACCGCCAGCATCAAAGGCTTGTATTGGCACAGCAGAATTCGCTTGTTCTGGTGCAACCAAGGCGGCCTGCGCGGTCGCTCGAAGTTCGGCCTGACGAGCCTCAAATTGCTCCTGAGTCTCAAATTTGACGGTTTCTCCGACATGTGGGGTAAAAGGAACCCTGTATTCCGTCTTTGTTTCAGGCAAAGGCGTGATGTCTTTGCCTGCTTCTGGACTGAGAACGACCTGCGGGGGTGGCATAACGACGCCAGAACCAGCTAGCTGTGCATTGGAGGCGGCTGGCGAAGCGTTAGTAGCCGGTATGCCATAAACCTCGCTCTCGTCCAAAACGCCGCACCCAGCGAACTGCATGGTCAAACGCCGGAGGGCGCGCGTACTCGCGGTCATAACAGCTGAGGCGAGCTTCTCACCCTTTAGGCCCTCGATTGATGCGGAGCCGATAGCGATCTCTGGCCGTCCCGACCTGTTGACGCCCTCGGCGGTAAAGCAAACGTACCCGGGACCATCTTGGCGCGTCAGGACAGTAACATGAACATCGTGCTTATCGCGGAGAATCTCTGCAGCGCCACGCTTCGCGTACAGGACTAGACTACTAAACCCATTCTCCTGAGGAATCCAGAAGTAGTCTAGAAGCCCGAGGGCGGGGTCAAGCCCGATCTGCTTACTGACCCTAATCTTGTGTTCTTCTCGTTGTTCATTGCTCATATCTGCTAAGTTCATTGTCTCATCCTTTTCTAAACTTGCGACACTTTATCTTATTTTACGACGTTTGTCAAGCTTTATTTTCGTTCTTGTACTTCAGCAGTCGGCGGGCGATATCCCACGCACAATCTAGGCTTGCCTTAGTTGGGAGGATTCGCTCGTCAAACAGCTTGAACTTCTCCGCTACCTCTAACAAGCGGGAGAGATTAAAGTCATCAAATTTAAAGTCTTTCCGGCCTTCGCGCCACTCAATAAATAGTGGAAGCTGATCGGCAGCGCGCATCTTTCGGCTGACCGCATCAGCCTTTGGCTCCGGCTGTCTTGTTTCTTTTAAAAAGTAGATGCTCATTATCCCTTCCTATAAAACGTGTCTTGAAATCCATCTGCACCTAAAAGTAAGCCGGGGGCCCAAGAAACGGGTCGGCTCATAATGTCGATCATGTCATCAACTCGAGGAGAAAAAGGATCATCCAAAACTAAAGCCACGCCCTCGTCATGTACATGACCTATAATTGGCAAATCCGCTTCTTCCAGCGCCAACAGCTTTTCGGCCAAAACATCCCGGGCAATTCCCTGAACCCCGTTTTGATACATCTTCGCGCCGTGCGATTTAGCGGTTGCCCACTTTCCAGTAACTTGATCAGCGTTAGCGTAAACAAGTCCTGGACGCCAAACTTCATGGCCTTCAGAATCCTCCCAAGGCATCTTGGACATCTCCATCCGAGCGTCCATGTAGTGCAAACGACGACCGCTGGGAAGCTGCATTCTTAATAATGGATGACGGCCCTGAATATTCAAGCGATCAAACAATATGCATCCATTTATACCAACGCGACGCTGGGTATTCGGGTGGTCAACGTGCAGAACTTCTTTGAAGGCGTCCTCAAACGCATACCAGCATGTCGGAATTTCTGGATAGGAGTCACGGAACATCCGCGCCACCATATGCGCGGTCTCCTGCGACATCTCAACGCCAGCCTTCCAAGCGTATCCCCACAGACCTCCGCGAACACGATCCCAGACCCACTCGCCTGTGATAGGATCTTTGTACTTGCTCTTACCACGCTGCCAATCGCCGCCACTTTGACCATAGATAGCCGCCAAGACACCTGGTTTTGCCATCTGGCGCATCAACTTTGCTGCTGCGGCTACCGCTTCGTCTGCAGACTTTGAATCAATATAAATCCGATCATACGACAAGCAGTACATCTTGGCCGCGAACGCAATGTACGGATCTTTCCCGTTTCTATGCCACTTCCCGTCCGGTCCGACGCAGGGTGTAAACACATCCATCAGCGAAGGGCAGTTTGCCAACCAAGCTCCGACTCGAGTCTCGATCGCATTCTCATCACAAATTTGCAATCGGGTCTTCATTCAAGAACCTCAAACACTGTGCGAATTGTGTTCTTGATAACGAGCAAAACACTTCCGGGCTTCCCAGTCTTTGGATCCTTGAAGCGCTCTTTGATGCCTTCGTAGTCTTCAGCGAGAATCAGGGTGCGTGCATCAGCAAGGTTTTTACGGCTCTCAAACATTTTATCCGGCCGGGCCATGTTGTGGAGCTGCACGGCCCCTGAACTCCATCTTCCGCAACGACTTGACCCCATAAAGATAAACATATTGCGGAGACGACCATCAGGGGATACCTGTCTCAAAATCTTTGCTAGTTTGGTGTACGTGGTTGATGCGGCTTCTCGACGTTTAGTCAGAACGAGTCTACATTCTTCGGACAATACAATAGCGGGATCCTTCAAAACGGCGTCGACAAAATCTTTGCCTAAGGTATTATAAGGATATCCTCGTTCTTTCGCCCACGGCAAAAGCTGTTGTACGCTGTTTGAGTTCTCTAAACCTGTAATCTTGTCTTGGGCTGCGATAGCCTCTTCTTTGGCACGTACACCTAGCTTATGTGCCTTCTGGACAAATTCGACGTTCACAGGCATGCCGCGATCATTCACGATCTGATCGAATATCCAAAGACGCTGTTCAAACGGAGGAAGTGGAAGAGCCTCGAGGATGATTTCTCTTCGTTCAACCTCCTCCTCAGCGATTATGTCCTGCTTACAATAATCCGCAAATTCTGCGAACTCAACGGGATGGCTATTCCAGTCATTGAAGTACATCGTGGATTCGATGCCTTTTTTCTTCCTCGTCCACTTCGGTTCACAGAAAATCTTGATAAGCGCAGAGCCGCGCTTGTCTTTCATCAAGTTTTCAGGAAGGGTTAGAATTTCGCCTACCTCTTCGAGACTGGCTGGAAGGCTTAAATAACGGGCGCCTACTTGGGGGTCGCTAAATCGAGAGGGATGAACTAGTAGATCGCATTTGTATCTCAGAATATATCGTTCAAAGGCACAATTAAAAGCAGATATGGTTACGCTCGGATCTAAAATCGCGGCTCTGAGTTCTGCTGACATCGGACCTAGGTGAGGAAACCAGATATCCACAACTTTGGATCCCGGCATCTTGTAGGCAAGCATTAATACCAGCGTAGACTTGTGTGTGGCGTAATTGTATAAGCCCACAGACTCCTGTCCACCGAGGATCAACTCACTACGCGTCTCGAAATCGAGTCGCAAAGTCTTCACTTCTTGACTCCGACGCTAGCGATTCGCTTATCCTGCAATTCCTTATAGGCTGGGTTCAATTCACAGCCGAGATACTGACGACCGTGTTGAAGCGCGACTTGGGCGGTGGTTCCGGAACCCATGAATGGATCGAAGACGATGTCGCCTGGGCGGCTACCCGCCAAGATGCAGGGCTCAATCAAATCGGGCGGAAAGGTGGCAAAATGAGCGCCTTTAAACGGCTTGGTAGTTACATCCCAAACACTCCGCTTATTGGCTCCGCGCTCTAAATAATTTCCTTCGTCTTCGTTACCGGAGTGAATTCGTGTATTGTATCCTGCCTGTTTATTCCGGCCTCCGAAGCACGCCTTCATAGGTCCATTAGTCTTTCCTGGGACTCTCTCGCTACCCGCTTGCTGCTCTAGCGTCGGCTGCTCTAGACGTGCCTTGGTTGACGGCTTACATTCCGTTGCTATAGCGTCTCCATCAAAGTAATACTTAGGTTGCTTAGTTAAAAGAAAAATATATTCGTGAGCCTTAGTGCAGCGATCTCGAACACTTTCTGGCATCGGGTTTCGTTTATACCAAATGATATCTTGTCTGAGATACCAACCGTCAGCCTGCAAAGCGAAAGCGACTCGCCACGGAATTCCAATCAACTCCTTAGGCTTTAAAAACGGATGCTTGTAGCTAGACGGCGGACGATCCCTGTTCTCATCCCACCCTCGACGCGGAAGATAGTCGCAATCTTTGGGACGCTGATTTGAAGATTTTTTATCTAACTCTGGACGATTACCTGCGTTACCCACGACCCCCAATAGCTGTCCCCTAAATTAAGCCAAAGCGTGCCGTCATCCGTGAGCAAGTCTCTAACTAGCCGAAGTGTGGAAACTAATTCGGAGACAAATAGCTCAGGAGTCTTCTCTTGACCCATCTGGCCATCTACACCATAATCTCTCAAGCCAAAATACGGCGGACTTGTAACACAAGTCTGGACCTTGACGCCTTCCCAAATCCAGTGTTTCATCAATTCGCGGCAATCTCCGAATTCAATCAAGTTACTCATCATCAACGTCTCGCTTTCTCAGTAACTGAACATAGCACGGCTGTGACCTAGTACCAGGCCCGTCTTCGCGGATGATTCCGGCACCTGTCATGGCGTTGTAAGACTGCTTCCAGATGGTGAGCCCGTACTTACGGTAATCTACTGCAGCCTCAAGTTTACGCTTCTCCATCCGACCTTTGTTCATTTCCAGAATGCGGCTAACCTTGAGTTGGATCTCGCCTTCGCGGGTGACGGCTTCATAAGACTTCAGGTACTTCTTGACGGCGATTTCGTAATTAACGATAGCGCAAGCGCGCTCTACACACTCGCTATCTACCTGATCTAGACCGAGATCGATAGCCAGACCCACCGCCCAACGCTCGGCTCGAGCAGCATACCTGGGTTCCTTTTTATTCAGTTCAACCAGCATAGGATGGTTGCGATCCTCGAACTCGTAAACCTTTCTTTGGTCTACCGCGCGATCAATCAGTCTACGGGTCACCTGAGAATTCATAACGGTATTGACTTGCTGCTGCAGTCTAGGCTCTGGCAAAAATTCTGGCTGATAGACGAACATAAATCGATCATCCAAGCCAGTATCCGCTCCAGCGAGTTTTGACCACAATTCTGGAAACTTCTTATCAGTTGTACACGCGATCAGACTGGCACAATACGTATCCGGATCAATCGAGTACGTTTCTTTCGCGGCCTTGACGGAGTTAGAGAATTTTCCGCTCTCGTACATCGTAAGCAGGGCGGAGGAGAGTGCGCTTGAATCAATATTTGTTTTGGATACCAGCGTCGAGAGCTCATCGTAAAAAAGTACAGAATTTTTGCAATTTGTCCGAGCCATATCGAGACCGAGACCTTCCGGAGATCCGGCGGTCCACACCAACATTCGGCCTTCCGCAGCCTTGGTGTCTTTTCCGGCTTGCTGCAAAAGGCCGCAATAATTGAAATAGTTCTGCGCATCCTTGACGGAATCCGACTTATGTGCCTTGCCTTTCTGGCCGATCAAGACTAAATAAAGCGCACCCCTGAACGGAAACTCTCCTCCGAAACCTTTGATCTTAATCTTCGGGCCAACGTAATTAAGAAGAAGTTGCATCGCGGGTAGCCACATGAAATATGGTATTCGTTCATTCAAATCGCAAACAGGCTTGACGAGTTGTTCATAAATACTGGTTCCGGCCATCACCCATGCAGGCCAACGAGGATAGGGCTCATCTTCGAAGTCAGGAAGTTCTTCCGGATCGCATTGTTGAGCAGGCTGTGGAGTCTGGTTAAGTGTCAACTCGACTTGAGGCTGACCTGGGGGCCAATTGATGGATTGTGCCATCTGCCGAACCTTAGACTCGTCGAGCGGCGGCGCACAATTCGCGTGGGCGATCTCAAGTAAGGCAGCCTCAATCAATTCGATGCTTAAGCCTTGGCCTCGAAGACGACCCGCTTGCTGTAAAAGATAATTATGAATCTGGCCGTGCATCACCAGATTGTGTTCGTCGCGCTCAAATGTTTGCTGCTGCTTTTTGCTCGGACGCAGGCGATCAAGAAGATCCAAAGGAAGCGGCGCGATTGGCGCTTTGACACGAACTAGATATTCCGGCCCATCTGGGTGAAGCGAAAAAGGACCAAGGACGTACCCTCCCGCAGTCTTGATTTCACCAATATGGATATGATTGAAAAACATATTGGTTTGCTGACTCGCACCGGAGAAGTACACATGCGTCCCGCGGCTAGTTGAGACTTGAAGGGTTTCAGGCAGGTTTAATTCGGGCGGAGGAAGGCCTTTATCGAAGTCCAGAACCGTGAGATTGGAGCGGCCCAAATCTATTCCAACATTATTTTTTGGTTTTTTGGACCACCACTCGCGAACTATATCGGGGTCATTTGTAGCGCTCTTGAACCCGTTTGGGGCAAACTCATTATCAGGCTGTTTTGATTTTTCTCCTAAGGGGAATACGTACCAGCCTTTCTCAACGCAGGTAAGGGCAGATACCAATTGATTAGACTGAGCGTTTTCCATCTGTCCTCTGAAGTTTATCCGATCTCTGACCGGAAGTCAAGCCTAGTGCGTCGGCTTTCACGTTGAGGTTAGAATGCGCGGGTATTAGGAGGAGCTCCGGGAGGTACATTAGACGGCACCGGAAATCCAGGTTGTGCGGGCGGTTGGAAGGTCGGCTGAGCCGGCGGTTGATATTGCGGTGCCGGAGGCTGTTGTGCGGGTTGCTGCGGTGGCGCCGCATATGTTAGTTGCTGAGACTGCTGCGATTGTGCGGCCGCTTGCGGAGTCGCGTACGTCTGTTGGCCATTGATGGTCTTGGGGCGGTTGATTTCGCGAACGTAGTTTGACGGAACTACCGGCGGACGCTGGCCAGGCATAATCGGAGAGTGACCCGCAATATTGGTGTAAGGATCCGCAGGATTCTTTTCGTTTGCGGCCTTTACCAAGAACAGGTTTGCGCTGCGGCCGATTAAAAGCTGAGCCATCTGCTCTGTTGAGTTCATGACCGGGGGCATTGAATTCAGGATCTGAACCAAAGCCTTGGTCAACTTTGAGCTGTCCGTCAAGATGGCATTATAGAACTCCGCCACTGTCAACGGCCCGCCCTTAGAATCAAGAACGGCGTTACCGTTAAGATCGGCTAAAATCCAGTCAATCCTGACTTTGTTCTGGGGACCATAAGCGGATGGGCGATTAGGCATGTCAACAACGTCTACGATGGTGCCGAGAAATGGACCGCCCGGGGCTCGTTCTCGTGGTGCTGGTTTTGTAAACTCCATATATCTCCTTAGTTTTTTCCTTTTCGTTAGTTTTGGATTTTACTACTTTATTGCATTCGCTTTCGCGAAACTCTTAGTCGTTCTTCAATACGCCTTGGATTTCTGTTGAGCCGTCAGCGTATTCGCCGTTCACGGTGACAAAATCGTCGTTCTTGAGTTCTTTGGCTTTCTCCAAAGCCTCTTCTAGGCTGGCCGCTCGGATATTGAGGATTACTTGCCGATAGCATTTTGCCCAAACCCCGTACTCTGTTTGTTTCTTTACCATTTTGTCTCCTTATAGTGCTAAAAGTTCTTCGGCGACTTGCTTATCTATAATAGATAGGGCGAAGGTCGCGTTCTTTTTGAGTTGCTCCAAATCCATTTCCTTTACGGCTTTGAACCAGAGTTTTCTCTCAGGATTCCACCTAAATTGGAGTTTCTTGACTAAATCGTTCTCATGTCGGCTCTGATGGCTTTGAACCACGACGGTTGGGGACTTGGCTCTCTCAACGATTTGATCGAAGTCGTAATATGTAGCCAACTTGAGCGTAGCCTTTGCGTCGTCTTCGGCTGAGTGTTGATGCGGGTTCACGAATCCCTTTTTCGCGCACATGGTAATCAATTGCTCGCCTTTGGTCTGAGGCAGATCGGTCATGGTGTCGATCCACAGTTTGGAGGGCAACTCGCACAAAAACCTGTGCGCGGTATTATCGGTGATCGGTTTATCGAAGCGGATCACGTTATGGCCCATGATGGCATCTGCTTGACTCATCCAGTCCATGATGTCATTTAGGGCTGCGGATGGTTCGTATCCAAATCTGTCCAGAGCTTCTTGAGTGATGTGCGTCAGATCTGTAATCTCAGGTGTGACGGGGACTCCGTCTGACTGAACCAAGAATCCTGTACTCTCTAAGATCTTGTTCTGGCCAGTGGAGTAAAGAACTAGGCCGACTTCGATCATGCGATCCTTTTGTTTATCAAGGCCAGTCGTCTCGATGTCATATCCGAGTATAATCAATGTCTCACCAATTCTTTCCCGCTCGTCAAAAATACTTTGCCCTCTTGGTCAACCATCGGAATCTCCGCAGATAACATCTGGAAGTCTGCAGTGATGTGCGTAATCATGTGCAGCGGGACGAACATCCGGTCAAAGATCTCAAGTTTCTTGGCGTCTAGCAACTCATCAGGATTCTTGCGAATCCACATACCTGTGAGCCGCAGATACTTCGTTATCTCGTCGTTGATGCTCTTGAAGACACCTTGAGAGTTCTCGGCTTGGATATAGGTGTCCTCGCGCACCTGCTGAGGGAAACCTTTGGGAAAGTCCTTAGAAACCTCCCTCGGACGCTTGTTCTCGTCGATGTGGCCTGTAATGCGGATCATGTAATCAGGCACGGGCTTTTACCTTTTGAATCGGAGACGGACCTTTCCAACCTGTGGCCGTATTAACGGCTTGAAGGATTGCTTCGACATCAAATCGGTACCCTAATTTATCAAGTTTTTTAACAAATTTTTGATTACTCATCATTGATATGACAAAAGGTATAGTTCTGAGAAATTCTTGTCTGGCAACTTTTTCGACTTTTGTTTTAGACATAATTATCCAATGATACCAGGCTGGCCGGACTTGAGTGCGGCTGTAGCCTTCTCGGCTGCTGCTGCGACGGCGGCGGCTTGGGCTACGGACGCAGATGATGCGACGCCGGAGATGATCTTCTTGGGTTCGGGTACGTTATGTACGCCGGTTCCGGCCGCTGTTATCTCGCATTCGTCTCCGCAATACAAGAATGCTTGCGGGCGTTGCTGACCAGGCGCGGGGACTAGGTTTTGGACAATGCGCGCCGTCTTGATGACCCAAGAGTTTTCAGGCTTGCTGAGTTCTTCTTGCTCGTTGACGCCGGCGTAAGTGATGGTTTTCTTGCAAGAATCACATGTCACGGTACTGAATTGCGTATTAGTAACTGGCATTGCTATTCTCCTTTAAGTACTCAAAAAATTCACTTCTGCTAAGAAAAATCTCTGTCGAAAAATTATGCATTACATCAATTCGAGTAGGTTCATCTTCAAAAACAATGAATCCCGGTTTGCCTTTGCCGATTGTATATCCTAATTCGAGATGCGCGCTCTTACCTGCGGGCATGAGCATTACTGCGGCGTCACAACGGTCCAGATGCTTAACATCAAAAGCATAAACGTGCTGAGCTGCATAACTATTGAGAATCTGTTTATAATTGCGACCGCGAGCCTTAGAGTACTCAAGAAGAAAGGAATCTGCGGGCGGGCCTGGCGCTTTCCAATCTGAAAAAGCCTCGTAGCCTAGTGCTTCCAGTTCATTCGAGAATGACGCAATTTGTTCATTAGCGAGTGCGCCGATTACGTAAAAAGATTTAATCGGCTTTTTGTAATATTTAGAAGCGGGGATTATTTCCATCTCAAAATGCCCGCCCGGAATCCAAGTAAATTTAGTACCGCCTGAACTCATGGCAACACGACCAATCCCTGAACCTTGTGAGACCACTTTAGGATCACGTAGGTATCCCCATTCCACTCGTTAGCTTTATAGTACTCAACAATCTCTTTGTTCGCTTGCAAGAAATACCATATACTCGTAACCTCTTGCTGAGTCAGTGATGACTTCGGAACATTTTTCAGCAGTTCAGGAAGATTCATTTCAGTTGATAGAATCTTTCCAAAAATAGCCGCTTGTTATCCGCGAATGAGGTCTCAACGATCTTTACATCCGCAGGCTTATCCAAGTCCGACCATTTGTAATCCCATTCGACGCCGAACATCAACTGTTCTTTTTCTGCATACAGCATGGCGTTATCGATCACCTTGACTTGCGGCGGATCGACGCGACTGATCCCGAACACATCGCAAATAACACCTTGGAGCCTTGATTCAACCTTTCTGTACTCGTCTCCGACTACCGAAAAATGTTTCAGCGGTCGCGTAACGTCGCCGATAAAGCTTTCGCTAGCGTCGTGGAGCAAAAAATCTAGTGCGAACTCGTCTTCTATGATGTAGCTGCCAAGTCTGCAATGCTGACTGACAGGATATGGAAATCTACAATGGCCGGCAAATCTGTTGACTTGAGAACCTGCGTGAGCGATGTCCTCGATCCGAATCATATCTGGCTGCGGATCAAGAACGTCAAACTTGACGCCGGTTGCCGTTTCTATCCAAGCTTGACTCATTAAGCCTTCAATCCTCGGTAATACTCCGTTAATGTAATCGCGTATTCGGCGGTCAATGCTGCGTCTTTGCTTTTTATATAGGCATCAAAATTATAGCTGTCTAGCTGAACCTCGCTGATAAAATTCGGATCCCGATCCCCCGAGATGAATTGCGATCCATCTAGATTTAACCTGGTAACTTGTACAGTCCGACCGCCCTTGCTCTTGACCCAATCAGCCTCGTTCGTGTACCGCATATCAGTCAGAACCGCGACGCCTTTAAAGCCGGCCATTGATTGTTCTAGCTTATTGATCCAATAATTAAGGCCGTATTCGTTTCTGCGACCTTCTCCGACTTGTTGTAACAAGCGAGCATCCTTGCCCACCATGCCGTATTCTTCACGGCATACCTTGTACAAGGCGTCTGCAAACTTGAAGATCCGGGCTTCAGGAACCGTGAACGGGAGATCATGTTCTGCTTGGATGTCGCGTTTGCGGTTATAATAATCACAAATCGCGAGGCCCGCAGTATCTTTTCCTTGACGCGCTTTATTTCCTAGCCCAAATAATATCACTTGACCACCGCCAATTGCTTGACATCGTTTGATGCGTGCTCTGCGAATCCCATCGGGCCGCCTTTATCAAACTTGACGGCTACATTCAGTGATCCGCTTTTGCCTTCGAGGACGTTTACGACGACGCCAGAACCGTAGATTTTATGTTCGACGCGATTTCCTATTTTCATCCGTTCACCGCTGTCGGGATACTGGACGCCTTCTCGATAAAGTCGTCGCTGTCCGTATAGATTACGATGCCGATCAGGCCTTGGATGGCGTCCCAAACAAATGCTTCGGAACTCCGCAGGTTTCCCACGAACCCCATCTCTGCGTGCCATGCATCTGAGGGACAGAGCGCGGGCAGGATTCGGACACGGACGCCGTTGAATTCCTCGGTCCTCGTTTGATGCTTGTGCCCTGTATGCCACTCGTGAAACAATGTCCTGCCGAAATCCTGCCTAGCCTCTGTCGCCATCAACAAAGGCAAATTCTTACCCTTGGCTTTGTCTCCGTGCGTGTATCCGATCAGCGTATTACCATATACGTGGTACTTGCGCGCCGAGGGCTGATTGTCAACAACCACGTCTGTATACTTTGAAAAATAGAGTTCAAGAGAATCGCCTAGATGCCACATTGAGTTATGATCGTGATTGCCTGGAACTACGATAACTCTAACCTTCTTTGCGATATACCTCAACTTGTTCTCGACCGCTTGTACCAACAGGGTTCGTGCAACCACGTATGTTTTTTCGTGCCTGAAATCTGATTCAACTTGCGTTCCGGCCGTTGTCTTGCCCGTCGTGTCATCCGAGTTAAGCAGGTCATTGCCTACTACGAACCAGACCTCCTCATAAGTCGCAAACGGCGAGCGATTAATCAGCGTATCCAAGGCGCGATTGAACAGCTTGGCTGCAATCTTGACATCATAATTCGGGCCTAGCGTTTCAAGTCCCCAAGCCATCTTACCGAAGTGATGATCGATCAAGTTGATCTCGAGCATTCCGCCTTGAGGGTTCTCGGGTTTCTTGATCGCTTTAGGCTGAGGCGCGGTCTGCTTAGCCAACTTCATCAGATCTTCTATTTCTTTCTTGACGTTTACGATGTCAACTTTACGTTTCAGAAACGCTTTGACTTGATACAACTCGTGGTGGGATGCCTTTCCATCAACCACATATCCCATATCCCATTTATTGGCTACGAAACGAGAGACTTCCCAAATTTCTGTATCGATCTCAAACGCTTTAATCAATCCCTCAAGCGTATGAATGCGCGTTTTGGGAATACTTATTTCCCAATTATTACCCGAGACTTGGCTGGACTCTTTCAAGTCCTTGATGACCTTTTGCTGGCAGCCGCAAGTCTTGACATCTGACCGCATCATCTTCTCTTCTTTGCATGCGGGGCAGATTCGTTTTGTGATTTTACGAGGCATAAGTCCTCTGTTCTTCAAAATCAAACAATATTCCATTCTCTCGGAGTTCCCAATTGAACGTTTTATTAGTTATCTCTCCGTTTCCATTCCCAAGATTAATCCAAGACTCTTTTCCTGATGAGAATGACCCGCCCTCTCCTGAAATAGCTTCTTGGAACGGTATCAAAGATGTATCTGGGGGAATTAAAAAGTGAACCCTGATTTGAGTACCCCACTTATTTCTCTGAATAGAAGCTTCAGGCAAAGTTGTATCCTTATTTAATCGTTGGTGATATTCGTCCTCAAAAATTTCCGGTTCCGAGGTTTCTACAGTTAGCCGATACCAAGTAGACTGTAAGTATTCGACAAAATCTACGAATTCTTGTTTTCCTACATACTGGCGAATAATCTCTCGTGCGCGTTGCTTTTTATTTTTATACTTGGCTGAGAAAACTTTCTTGGGCGACGGTGTTTCCAGTATTGTTAAAACTGATAGATCATCAATTATCCACTCTCCATCTAATCCTTTAGCGAGCCAAGAACCGCTAGATAGCTCTTTGATGAGTTCCATCTTTCCGTTTTGAGGATGAGAAACAATCTGGCCTATTGAATACACTGCTTGCTCTCCTTTCCCCACCCATCGAAACCTTGGATTTCCCTTCGATTAAACATGTCCAATCGCCGACCACCGGTAATGCGGCGCAATAGGTCATAGAATTCTTCCGGTTTTTCGCTGTGTTTGCCGCGAGGTGCCTCGAATACAGTAAAAAATTTCTTAGTATCTATAAATTTTGGTGACCCTTTTCGAGCATAAACAGCAAATTCACCATTATATTGAGGAAGCCCTATAGGCTGAAATCCACCCGGTTTATGCCAGACAAAAACACAAACATACTTCATCTTCCATGATTCGAGGAGATCGAAGGCATTTGGAAGGAACTTCTGCGTAGTCCACAAGAACACATGAGCGTCTGCGTCTGTGTGTTTTTTTAGGGCGGCTCCGACCTCCTCATCAATCTTCTCTAAACTCATTGTCGGGTAATCGAACTTAACTTGATTGGGGCGCTCGTCTCGCTCGATTTTTTCCATAGGCCATGGAGGATCGATTACGAACACATCGTATTTGCCAGAAATTTCTTTGGCTTTAATGGCTTCAACCGAAGATAACTTTTCAATCAAATCTTCTCGACGAACAGTACGCTTAGCTTCTGCTAGAGATATCTCTCCTGAGCGTACTTTCTCCAATAGCGCGGGCGAGCTCTTTTTAATTTCTTGAACTGTTCTAAGCTTTCTCTCTGGCACATTTGCTTCTTTAGCGATTTCTTTTCTTGTATCTCTATAAGTTGTTTTGTTTCTATCATTTAACGTCTCGGACGCATTGTCCGAATCGTTAAGCCGTTGATTAGATAAGGGTTTAACCGATCCTGCGATTTTAGCTGCTTCTGACTTAGCAATACTTGATCGCCATTCTCTGATCTCATTAGCGATAACAGATCTCTGGTCATCTGTAAGATTTCTGCGGCCTAATTGGCGCTCCCCTATCCAAAGTTTTGTGTGTTCTCGATCTTCTAAATCAAGAAACACGACCTCAAATTTTTTGTTGTGCTTCTCACAAATTTTATATCTATTATGTCCGTCAATAAGAATGATTTTACCATCATATTTCCAAATTGATAATGGCTCTTGACAACCATCTCGAAGAATATTCGCTTCAAGTTGCTTAAACTCTTCTGGCTGAAGAGAGGGAATCAATTTCTGAAATTCTCGATCAATTATTAGTTGGAGTTTATTCATCATGGTTTGATAATCTCCCGCCCAATAAATCCTGTAACAAATCCAATTCCAAACCAGCGAAATTTAGACTTTCGGCACTTCGCCTTCTCTGCGTTCAGAACTTTCGTATCACTGTCGATCTGCACGGCAAGGACCTTCTTATCCTCGGCAATTATGGATATCTGCCCAGAGATTGTGTCGCCTTGATTCTTGATGATGCCTGCTTGCTGGACAACTGTCTGGGCGTCTGCCAAGCCTTGGTCTAGCTTCGCGACGATTTCTTGGCCTAGGGGGAGCGGGACGATTAAATCTTGACTTACATCAAGCGTGATGGCGCCTTGTTTAAATCCCGTCAGAGTCTCAATCCTGTGTCCGAGCTCCGGCGCAGGCAGTGCTTTGTCGTGTATGATCTGGACTTGGGCCTGTTTCTGGAGCGCTAGGATCGTTTGCTGGAACTGCGCATTCTGGAGATCGCGCTGGGCTTGGGCTTGGGCGAAAGCCGCTGTCAGTTGTGCCGAGTGGTCTTTCTCGACGGCTAGCGCCTGCTCTGCAGCGGTAGCTCGGGCCTCTTGGAGGGCTGCGTACTTCGACTCTACGGTGTAGATGCCTAAACCTAGAGCGGCGGCCAGCAAGAGATAGAGTACGATGTGATGCGTACTGAGGAATACTCCGGCCTGTTTTTCAATCCCTTGGATGTCGGTACTAATGCTCATTTTACCTCTGTCGGGGTACAACTGTTGTAGAGAGGGTATTACGACTTATTCGCCTTCGCTTTTTCTTTATCCCGTCTCTTGATGAACGCCTTGTGCTCTTTAGTTCCGATCCGGCCAGGCCAACCGTATACCTCGCGGCCCAAGGCTTGGACGGCCGGCGGGCTTCGGAGGTATTCGGCTGTCTTGAGGACGATGCCAATTAAGGTTACGCCCTCGATTTTATGCAGGCCGTACCGCTTGAAAGCGTTCTCGATTTTACCCAAAAGGATGTTGCAGCGCAGGCACAGCAGGCCGCGGAACAAGCCCGAATCATGTACGTGATCGGTAGATAGTCTCTGATCGCGTTTGTTAGCGTGTCCGCATATAAAGCATTTGTGACCCTGGAATGAATTGACCGTCTCCCACTCCTGGATTGTGAGGTTGTAATTGTTGAACAGCCTCTTGGCTCTGGTTTTTTCGGATTCCATCACAGGAGCCGCTGTAGGGTATTACGAGATTCCATCTCCCGTTTCGCCACTCGCGTAGATTGCCTGCCCAAGTATCATCGTACTCAATCACCTTAATATCGCCTGAGCGGATAGCCGCTAGCGTCAGGGACTCAAGCGGGACCTTGCCTAGGCTGACGGGCTTGGGCGGAAAGACCGCAGATAGAATCAGAGCTATCATGTCCTGTACAGACCTGTATGGAAACCGTGAATGGTAAAATATCGACCGCCTTCGGGGTGCCTAGAAAAGAATCGAATCGTTGAGACTTCGGGACCATCTGAGGTAGGATCATATCTGAGAACATTACCGATGTTACATTTCTGAAAGTGTCTCTCGTGAGCAGAGATCGGCTCTGAATCATAATAAAAACTTCCGTTTATATCGGTACCGATCACTTTGCCTCCTGTGTTTGAATCAAACAACCTTGGCATGAGTCAACCATCTTGCCAGTAAAGTCTTGGTTCTCGGGACGCTGATATCCGACTACATTCTTGGATCTTTCGGTCGGGTGCGTCTTGTCGCTTTTGTTACAGAAATGACAACGGTCTTTGTCATACGGTCCGTTTTGCTCACTCATTATTCCTCCAAGTCTCCAAGACAGAGTCCGTAATGCAGATAGCAATCAAGAGAAGGATTAATCCTGTGACTACGCCGACGATCATCGCTTTCTCCCTTTATTGCCTACTTCTCGTTTTTCCCGACAGAGATCGCAACGAGAGCCTTGTTGAGCGTCTCGGAAACATCTGAGACAGGTCAGGATTACCTCTTGGCCATCTCCGGCTTGGTCAGAGCGTTTCTGATTCCTCTCGCGAAAGAACGAACGACGGTAGTTCGTTGGTACAATCAGCGTCATTTAAGACTTCGGCATCCAGTCTTTATACAACTTGCCAACGATGGCAGGTTTATCCGCGGCGTCATAACCGAGGCGCCAAAGTGAACTCGATGCTCGGACTTTGGATAAAGATTCGGCCCTCCACCCGTTTTTCTTTTTTCTTCCTTCCTCAAATGCTCGGTACCCGGCCTGAAACCATTCCTTCTCGAGAGCCAGTATTTCGGCTTGCGTATTCTCCGCCTTTCTGGACTTATTCGCCATCTCAAAGATGTCAACAACCTCGCGGACGCTTAGCTCAAACCATCCCGGTCGTGCTTGTTTGGGTGCCAGATGTGCGACCAAGCTATTCTCTGAGGCTGTCGCCTGATCCCAATTAGTCATTCTCAGGTCCCCGTCTGACCTTAACTCAACCGGGGAATGCAACTGGAACATCTTGAGGCGCGTCTCGGGATCATGTGTCCTGCCGATATTGACTAATCCGAGTTCTGGTGCGCGGATGAAAGACAAGTAGCTTCTGGATTTCATATTTAAAGCCCACACGAACGGCGGTAATGCGGACACAACTCGTACTTAGATTTTGCGGGACTCAGGCAGCCGCACGGGAGTTCAATAAGTTTGGGTGCTTTCAAACTCAACCCCGGATGTTCGCTCAATAAACCTCTGCCTTCTTCAATGGCTCTTTTGAGCCTTTGGTCTGCTTCTCGAATCTCATCTTGTACTCGATCTCTCATCCAATTAAGTTCGTTCATTCGTTTTTGTGCTTCGGCTTTCGTCATAAACCCCCCTTGAATTTTATTCTTAGACCAAAACAAGGTATCGGGCAAATGTATAAAACTTGGTTTTTTGTATCCCAATATGCACCGATCCACAAATCATACCACCGAAAAAATAGTTCAAAGCCCATTAGTCTTTGTAGGGCTTTCGTTTTATAAAACAGAAAAACTTTTCCTTGCAAGTCTCACATAAAAGTTTTGAGTAATCCCCAAACCATTCATGGATATTAAACCATCCCGATTTTCTCCCCTCGCTTTTTGCTCCACATCGATCACAAGTGTAAATGGTTATTTCTGCCATTGGTCCTCCATGCATTGCATTAAATTACTTTTGCATCTTGGCGTCAATAGTACTTCTGTACTGGTACCACCCCATTTCTAATCTCGTTTTACTCCCTAGTGCGAGAGAAAAATCTATATAGAGGGGTCAAGACACGAACTCTCGGTACCCCGTGAAGTACTCCCCCGTTCAGGATCCTGATCTGGAAAAACTCGTTAGCTAAAAACATAGCGGTTTTCAAAATCTGAGTGTTTTTCACAGCAAATGTCAAAATATTTTAGTCCTATCGGTACTAGTACGTAAAAATTTCGTAGGTCTAGCGTACTGGTACGCAATAGCAATCTAATGGCCGAATTGTCTAGGCACACTTCACCTATCTGCCGGCCGATTAGCCTACTTGTGAGGCATGCGGAATACCGCGTCTGGTAGGCAGAATGTCAGAATGCCGGCCAGAGCGAACAGGTAGACAAATAGCATTAGGGTTTCCACGATCCTCCTATCATGGCCAAGATAACTAACATGGCCAAGATAACTAACATGGCCAAGATAACTAACATGGCCAAGATAACTAACATGGCCATGTTAGCGCGAACGCGCGCTATAATGAACGCTACGCCGTCTAGCGTCCATTCTGGCGAACGTTAACAGGGTTTAGGTGTGACTTACTCGCCTGCAGGGATAAGCTGGTTAACAAGCTTGGAATGATAGGGTACGATTCCACACATACCCCATATTTTGGTATACTCGCCGTCCCGCGCGTCAACAAAGAATGCGTCATAATCGCCCGCGGCCGTGCCTAGATGCTCCCTGATCGCTTGCACGTCTTGAGAGTCTGAAACGAATTGTAGATGCTGGCCTAGATTCGCTACTGTTCGCATTTTGTTCTGACTCAATACCATACACCCTCTTTTCTTAGATTAGATTCTTGGAACGTAACAGGCAGAGCAAGGCGAGTACCTACAGACAGGGACTTGTAAAGACTTGCCCGTTATCCCCTACGTAGAGGTCACACTCGCCGAAACTGTGCGCGATCTCTGTCAAGGCGTCGCCGATTGCCTTTGGATAATCTCCGTCCCAAAAGCCAGCGCCGTGATGATTGCGGGTGAGCCAAAAGTCGTGTGCTATCGGGCAGTGTTCAAAGTCTCCCGATACGTAATCTAACGCATTGACGGCCTTAACATACTCTGCTTGGAAACGTTCGCAGTCTGCCTCAAATTGTGCAAGAGTTTCTGGCGATATCTCTGCATTTGAATATTTCGAATCATCCAGCGGGATCCCGAATTCGTCCGTGCTAGACCATAGAGCAGTTTCAATATAAGACTGGACAAACTTGCTAGGTATACATCCTCCTTAGGCGAATCGTGCAAGGCGCCGCAAACGATGCGCCTTGACCGTCTAGCCTAATCGTAATTCTCTGCCTCAATCCGGGTAAGGAAAAAATGGATTCCTCCTCCGCATTCTGTGAACCTGTCCGTATTCCAGTTATCGCACCGAACTACTTCGCCTTTGACGTAGGTTGTTTTTGAGTCGTGTTTAGAGACTCCCTTAGTCGCGCCGATAACGTCTAGGACGGTCACATACTCTGCACGGCATTTCCGGCCCGTAGCATTAGACCGTTTAGCGTCCACAGGTATTTGAACCTGAACCAAAACACTATCTTGGCATAGTTTCCAGCCGATGAATGATCCGTGTTCAGGAACGATAGAAGTTTGCGCTAAAGCTAATTCCGCATTCTCCGCACTGCACAGGTCCGCACCGCGCAGGTCCGCACCGTGCAGGTTCGCACTGGACAGGTTCGCACTGGACAGGTCCGCACCGCGCAGGTTCGCACTGGACAGGTTCGCACTGCACAGGTCCGCACCGCGCAGGTCCGCACCG